>Ga0335072_10007668_pt1 | contig 15718 bp, 14 predicted proteins | sample Lox_Sample_21_FD_206725 | JGI IMG/M metagenome (GOLD analysis project Ga0335072, IMG submission 206725) | Soil microbial communities from Loxahatchee National Wildlife Refuge, Florida, United States - Lox_Sample_2.1 | ecosystem: Environmental > Terrestrial > Soil > Wetlands | place: USA... | reverse complement strand
TAGGCAGGCTGAAGCCTGCCACCCCCTCGGTATCTAGCAGACGCAGGCTCTCGCGCACGATCAGTTCGCGGCTGAGATCACCGCGCTGCAGCCTGCGTTGCCTGCCGCCACGCGCGCCCGCCGCCCTGTCCGTCATCCCGCACCGTCCCTTCGTTTCCGCCTTGTTACCCGTGAGTCTATCTTGTCAAAGCTTTAGTCATAAGTATTGACAAGGGCTTGGTCAAATGGTGTGCTACCCGGCAAGAGGCCGGCAGAGGCCGGCAGAGGGCTCGCAAGAGGGATACGTGGGGGTTAAGTGGCCAAGGGCATCGTCTTCACCAACGGCCGCGTGTTCGACGGCAGCAGGTTCCTTGAACCGGGCGCCAGCGTCCTGGTTAGCGACGGGCGAATCGCCGCGGTCAACGCGGACATCACGCTAGACGGCGCGGACATCGTCGACCTGGAGGGCGGGACGCTGCTGCCCGGCTTCATCGACTCGCACGCGCACCCGGTCTTCGGCGGCATGCAACTGGGGGGCTGTGACCTGAGCGTGGCGGAAGACGCCGGCGGATACCTGGAGATTGTCGACCGGTACGCGAAGGCCAACCCGGACCAGGAGTGGATCAGCGGCGGCGGCTGGTCAATGCCCGCCTTCCCCGGCGGCATCCCCACCAGGCAGGCGCTGGACAGCGTGGTGGCCGACCGCCCGGTCTTCCTGAAGAACCGGGACGGCCACGGTGCCTGGGTGAACAGCAAGGCCATGGAACTCGCCGGGATCGACTCCCGCGCACCGGACCCGGCGGACGGCCGGATCGAGAGGGACCATAACGGCGACCCGGTCGGCATGCTTCAAGAAGGCGCGATGCGCCTGGTGGCGCGGCTGCTGCCGCAGGTCACCGACGAGGATCGCTATCTCGGCCTGCTCGCCGGACAGCGCTACCTGCTCTCGCTCGGCATCACCGGCTGGCAGGACGCAATCGTGGGCAGCGGCTTCGGCGAGGAGGACGCCACGGTCGCCTACCAGCGGGCCGCCGGCGACGGCACGCTCATCGTGAACGTCGTCGGGGCGATGTGGTGGCAGCGCGACCAGGGCCTGGAGCAACTCGACGAACTCGTGCACCGCCGGGACAGCGACGGTGCCGGGCGGTTCCGCCCCAGCAGCGTGAAGATGATGCTGGACGGCGTCGCGGAAAACCACACGGCCGCGATGCTCGACCCGTACCTCGACGAGCATGGCTGCGCCACGTCCGAATCCGGCCTGGACTTCATCGACCCACGGGAGCTGCCGCGCTTCGTTACCGAACTCGACAAAAAAGGCTTCCAGGTACACTTCCACGCCCTCGGCGACCGGGCAGTGCGCAACGCGCTTAACGCGGTCGAAGCCGCACGGAACTCCAACGGGAACAGCGGCATCCGCCATCACCTGGCACACCTGCAGGTCGTACATCCGGACGACGTGCCCCGGTTCGCGCGGCTCGGCGCGACCGCCAACATCCAGCCGCTGTGGGCGATGAGCGACCCGCAGATGACCGACTTGACGATCCCGTTCCTCGGCCGGGCGCGGGCCGCCCAGCAGTACCCGTTCGCGGCACTGGTGAGCTCCGGCGCCCACCTGGCGGCCGGCAGTGACTGGCCAGTGAGCAGCCCGGACCCGCTGCTGGGCGTGCACGTGGCGGTCAACCGCAGCCTGCCCGCCACCGCCACCAGCCCCTTCCTGCCGGAGCAGGCCATCGACAGGGTAACCGCACTCGCCGCCTACACCTCCGGCACCGCCCGGATCAACGGCCTTGCCGACCAAGCCGGCCGGATCGCGGCCGGCTATGACGCCGACCTGACGGTCATCGACGCCGACCTAGCCACCATCCCCGATACCGAAATCTGCCAGGCGACCGTTCGCCAGACCTGGGTCCGCGGCGTGCTCGCCTATGAGGAGGACAGATGAAACGGCACGTTCGCGCCGTGGCCGCGGCCGCCATGGCCGCCACGGCACTGCTCGCCGCCGCATGCGGCCGCTCGGTGAGCGCCGCCACGTCTACCGCGGGGGACATCTCGCCGACCGCGAACCTGGTCGCTACCACCCCGGCAGGCACCAAGCCCGTCTCCCAGGTCACCTGGGCGGTCTACCGCGATGTCGACAGCCTTGACCCGGCGTTCGCCTTCGACTACCCGGAGAACACCGCGGTCTCGCTCATGTGCGAGTCGCTGCTGCTGCAAGAGCCGAACGGGGCGATCGAGCCGGGCCTGGCCACCGTCGCCAACCCGAACCCGACGACGTTCGTCTTCACGATTAACTCCAAAGCCAGGTTCTGGGACGGCGACCCGGTCACGCCGGCGGACGTCGTCTACAGCCTGGACCGGCAGATGAACCCCAGCCTGGGCGGCTTCTACAGCACGGTCTTCAGCCAGGTCAAGTCGATCAGCCAGACCGGCGCCGACCAGGTTACGATCACGCTGAGCCAGCCGGACTACTGGCTGGAGGGCGAACTTTCGTCAATGGCCGGGGTCATCATCGAGAAGTCCTTCGCGGTCAAGCAGGGCAAGAACTACGGCACCCCGTCGGGCGGCATCATGTGCACCGGCGCTTACAAGCTCGCATCGTGGTCCCCGGCCAGCGGCGTTGTCGCCGTCGCGAACCCGCACTACTGGAAGGGGACAACCCCGCTGGTCCAGCAGATCACGATCAAGGGGGTGTCGAACATCAACGACCTCACCGCGGGCCTGGAGACCGGCGCCATCCAGGGCACCTTCGCCTCCCAGGGCCTTGCCACCTTGAACCAGCTCAGGCAGAACCGCGCGGTGAAGATCTACCAGGGGCCCGGCTGGGGCACCGACGCGATGGTCATCTCCGCGACCAGCGGCCCGCTCGCCAACGTCAAGGTCCGGCAGGCGATCTCGCTCGCGCTGAACCGGCAGTCGATCATCGACAGCGTCTACGACGGCGCGGCGCTGATGCCGAAGTGGCTGGCCAACCCGGGTGCCTTCGGGTACGGGACGGCGGTCTTCGACAAGGCCTACGACGAAGCGCCGAGCATCAAGCAGAACCTGGCCGAAGCCAAGAAACTCATCGCGGAAGCCGGCGCGGAAGGCCAGACGATCACGATCGGCACCTCGAGCGAGATCTCGGGCATCGCATTCGAGACCGGTGCCTACCAGCAGGCGGCCGAGGCAATCGGCCTGAAGGTCAAGCTCGACTCGGTGTCCGCGCAGGACTTCATCAACTTCTTTACCGACCCGTCGTTCCGCAAGGGCGTCGACATGTTCTCCACCGTCAACTACGGCGACTACGCGGACCCGGCGGCGCTGCTCGCCACGGTCGCGCTGGCGGGCGGCAGCCAGAACTTCGACAACTACAGCGACCCGCAGATCACCGCGCTGCTTGACCAGGCGAGGAGCGCGGCGAACCCGGACCAGCGCGCCGAGTTGGTCGTCAAGGCCGAGGAGCAGGCGGCGCTGACGCTGCCGTGGATCCCCACAGTCGACCCGACCAACGTGGTGATCACGTCAAGCAACCTGACCGGCGCGACCGCCTCGTTCGCCTACATGTTCGCGCCTTGGGCCAACAGTCTGGGGGCCAGCGGCTGATGACCAGAAGAAAGTTTCTGCTGCGCCGCCTGGTGATGCTGGTCTGCAGCCTGATCGTCGCCAGCTTCGTGATCTTCGCCTCGATGTACCTGGCCCCCGGCAGCGCGCTGTCCGCGCTGGCCGGCGGCCGGGCACTGCCGGCCAGCAGCGTGGCCACCCTGGACAAGCAGTACCACCTCAACCAGCCGTTCTTCGCACAGTACTGGTACTGGGTGACCAACGCGCTGCACGGCAACCTCGGTACCTCGATCGAGTGGCGGGAGAACGTCAGCACACTGATGGGCGGGCTGGTATGGACCACGGCCGGGCTGGTGCTTTACGCGTCGCTGATCATCTGCGTGCTTGGTATCGGTCTCGGCATCCTGGCCGGGCTACGGCCGGGCTTGCTTGACACGTCCACGCTGGTGGCCACCGCCATCACCGCCGCGTTGCCGTCATTCGTCGCCGCGATGGTGCTGATCACGGTGTTCGCGGTACAGCTGAACTGGTTCCCCGCGCTCGGCAACGGCGCGGGTTTCGCGGACGACGTCCGCCACCTCACCCTGCCGGCCATCGCGCTTGCCCTTTCCTCCCTCGCGATCGTCGCCCGGATCACCCGGGCGGCGGTCCGCGACGAGACAGGCCGGGAGCACGTGCAGACCGCGATCAGCCGCGGCATCCCGTACCGGCTCATCGTCCGCCGGCACATCCTGCGGAACGCGGCGATCCCGATCACCACGATCACCGGGATAACGATCGCCTCGCTGATCGCGGTGGACGCGGTGGTGGAAACCGCGTTCAGCATCAACGGGCTCGGCGCGTTCCTCGTGAAAGCCGCTCAGGACAAGGACCTCGCGGTGGTGCAGGGCATATCCCTGGTGCTCGTCACCGCGTTCGTCGTGGTCAACCTGATCGTCGACCTGCTGTACGCGGCGCTCGACCCGCGTGTTTCCCTCGGGACGGCAGCCACATGACCGCGATCGCCGTCGAAGCGCCGGCCAGGCGGCTCGGGCAGCTCAAGCAGACCGGCGCCGCGGGCATCCTCTCCGCCGCGGTCGTCGCCGTCGCCACGGTCGCGGCGGTCGTCGGCCCGCTGATCGCCCCGTACAACACGACGGTGCCGGACACGACGCTGGCGTTCGTCGGTCCCACCGGCGGCCACTTGCTCGGGTTCGATTTCGAGGGGCGCGACGTGCTGTCCAGGCTGCTGGCGGGGGCGCAGTCGTCCATGGTCGGTCCGCTCGCCGTGGTCGCGATCAGCCTCGCCATCGGAATCGCGCTGGCCGTTACCTCCGCCTGGCGGCGTGGTGCGACCGATGCCGCGGTGTCGGCGGCGCTTGACATCATGTTCGCCTTTCCCGGCATCCTGCTCGCGGTGCTCGCCACCACGGTGTTCGGCCCTGGCCTGGTCGCGGCGTCGGTCGCGCTGGGGATCGCGTACGTCCCGTATGTCGCACGCGTACTGCGCGGCGCGGCGCTGAAGGAACGCAGCCAGCCTTACGTCGCGGCCCTCGAGGTGCAGGGCCTGTCCGGCCCGGCGATCTGCCTCCGGCACATCGTGCCGAACATGCGGTCGCTGATCGTGGCGCAGGCCACGATCATGTTCGGCTGGGCGATGGTTGACCTGGCCGCGATCTCGTTCCTCGGGCTGGGCGTGCAGGCGCCGGCACCCAACTGGGGGGTAATGATCTCGGAGAACGCGGTCGGGGTGATGCAGGGCTATCCGCTGCCGACGCTCGCGGCCGGCGCCTGCGTGGTGATCGTGGTGATCGCGTTCAACGTGCTTGGTGAGCGCTTGCTTGAACGGGCGGCTCTGGCATGACCGCGCTGCTTGAGGTCAGCGGCCTTACCGTGCGCCTGCCGGCCGGGACGGTGCTGCGTGAGATCAGTTTCGCCATCCGTCCCGGCGAGGCGCTCGGCCTCGTCGGCGAGTCCGGCTCGGGCAAGTCGATGACAGCGAAGGCGGTCGCCCGGTTGCTGCCGGCGGGCGCGGCCAGCACGGGATCCATCACCTTCGATGACCGGAACGTGCTGGGTTTGACCCCCAGTGAGCTGCGTCGCTACCGGGCTGAGGTGGCGATGATCTTCCAGGATCCGCGCGCGCACATCAACCCGGTGCGGCGGATTGGCGACTTCATGACCGAGGCCCTGCGTGCCCAGGGCGTCCCCGCGGCCGAGTCGCTGCGCCGGGCCGCGGACATGCTGGAGCAAGTCGGCATCGACGACGGCCGGCGCCGGCTGCGGCAGTACCCGCACGAGCTGTCCGGCGGGATGCTGCAGCGGGTGATGATCGGGTCGGCGCTGCTCACCAGCCCGCGGCTGCTGCTCGCGGACGAGCCGACGACCGCGCTTGACGTCACGATCCAGGCCGAGGTGATGGCGATCCTGGACGAACTGCGCCGCTCACGCGGCCTGTCGCTGCTGTTCATCACCCACGACCTGGAACTGGCGGGGGCGATATGCGACCGGACCGCGGTGATGTATGCCGGGCAGATCGTGGAGGTACGGTCCTCGGACCGGCTGCACGACGATCCGCTGCACCCGTACACGGCGGCGCTTGCCGCGGCTCGCCCGGACATCGCCATGACCCGGCCCAGGCTGCGGGCGATCCCCGGCCGTCCGCTGTCCGCTTTCGAAGCCCCGGAAGACCAGTGCGCATTCGCGCCGCGCTGCGCTCACGCCGCTGACGCGTGCCGGTCGTCGGCACCGCAGCTTGCCGCGCTGGACGGCGGCCAGACACGGTGCCTGCGCGCGGCCGAACTGCGCGGCAAGCTGGAGGTGATAGATGCCTGATGTGCTGTCAGTCGCCAACCTCACGAAGAAGTTCGGCGACTTCACGGCGGTAGACGACGTGTCTTTTTCGGTGCCGGTCGGCGGATCGCTGGCGATCGTCGGGGAGTCCGGCTCCGGCAAGACCACCATCGCGAAGATGATCACTGGTCTGGAACGTCCTACATCCGGCACGATCACCGCCTGCGACCACGACCGGTCAAGGGCGGGCCGTTCGGCGCGTGACCGGCGGCGCCGGGGCCGCGAAGTACAGATCGTCTTCCAGGACCCCTACACCAGCCTCGACCCGCGGCAGTCCGCCATCGGCGCCATCGACGAGGTGCTCCGCCTGCACCACGGCTGGCCTTCCGGGCGCCGCGCCCAGCGGGCGGAAGAACTGGTCTGCCTTGTCGGCCTTGACGCCCGCCAGGCCCGGGCACTGCCCCGCGCGTTGTCCGGCGGGCAACGGCAGCGGGTGGCGATCGCCCGGGCGCTCGCCGCCGAACCGCGGGTTCTTATCCTCGACGAGTCCGTGGCCGCCCTTGACGTGTCCATCCAGGCGCAGGTGCTGAACCTGCTCGCCGACATCCGGGAGGCGACCAAGGTTTCTTACCTGCTGATCAGCCACGACCTGGCGGTCGTCCGCCAGCTCACCGAGCAGGCGATCGTGCTGCGGCAGGGCAAGATCGTGGAACAGGGCCCCACCGCCTCGGTACTGGACGACCCGCAGCATGCGTACACCCGGCGGCTTCGGGACAGCGTCCCCCGCCCCGGCTGGAAACCCGTCCGGCGGAGCAGCGCCTGACCGGGCTCGCCCCGCCTCCGGCACGTGCGGCCCGTGGTCGGTAATTTCTCCCGGGTGCGGGCCACTGGGTTGCCATCACGTCCGGGACGTGCGTGGAGGAGCTGTCAACGCGCCCCGGCGGGGGATCGTAGAGTGGCGTGCGTGACCGACCTGAAGAACCGTGTGCACGATGTCATGCCGGGCCTGGTAGGCGACCTTGAGGCTCTCGTCCGGATACAGTCCGTCAGCGCCGACCCGCAGCGCCATGAGGAGGTGGAGAAGTCCGCCGGGAAGACGGCGGAGCTGCTGGCCGCTGAGGGGGTGGAGGCCGAGATCGTCCGGGCTCACGACGGCGCCCCGCCCGCCGTGATCGGCGAGCGGAAGGGACCCGAGGGCGCGCCGGTCGTCCTGCTGTACGCGCACCACGATGTCCAGCCGGAAAACGACCCTGCCGACTGGGACAGCCCGCCGTTCGAGCCCACCGTCCGCGGCGACCGCCTCTACGGCCGGGGCGCGGCCGATGACAAGGCGGGGATCGCGGTGCACGTGGGCGCGCTCCGTGCCCTGGGCGATGACCTGCCGGTCACCGTGCGGTTCTTCATCGAGGGCGAGGAAGAAGTCTCGTCGGAGACGCTCCCCGACCTGCTGCGCCAGTACCGCGAGCGGCTGGCCGCGGACGTTATCGTCATTGCCGACGCGGGAAACTGGGACATCGGCGTCCCGTCGCTCACCACCAGCCTGCGCGGCCTGATCCGGGTGGACGTGGAGGTACGCACGCTCACCCACGCCGTTCACTCCGGCATGTGGGGCGGCATCGTCCCAGACGCCATCATGGCGCTCACGAAGCTGCTTTCGACGCTGTGGACCGAGGACGGCAGCCCTGCCGTCGAAGGCCTCCTCTCGGCTCCCGCCGCCGACGTGGACTACCCCGAGGAACGGTTGCGCGCCGAGTCCGGAGCCGCACCTGGGACGAGCTGGATCGGCAAGGGCCCCGTGGTCGAGCGGCTGTGGACCCGGCCCGCCATCACGGTCACGGGGCTGGACGCCCCGAAGGTAGCCGGCGCCTCCAACACCCTCGTCCCCGTCGCCCGCGCCAAAGTCACGGTCCGCCTCGCGCCCGGGGACACCAGCGCGAACGCCATCACCCGGCTGCGGGAGCACCTGGAAGAGCACGTCCCCTGGGGGGCACAGCTTACCGTCACCGTCGTCGACGCGGGCGAGCCCACCGTGCTGCCGACCACCGGGCCGGCCTACGCCGCCGCGCGTTCCGCCCTCGCCGAGGCCTGGGACGGCACGGCGCCGGTCGACATGGGCACCGGCGGCTCGATCCCGTTCATCGCCGAGTTCCAGGAGACGTTCCCGGGCGCGACGATCCTCGTCACCGGAGTCGAGGACCCCGACACGCGCGCCCACGGCCCGAACGAGGGGCTCTACCTGCCCGAGTTCGAGCGGGCCGTGCTCGCCGAGGCCCTGCTGCTCCAGCGCCTCGGCGGCGCCTAGGAGCCCGCTGCCCGGGAAGCGATACGCCCGGCGCGACATCAGCCGGCAGTCCGGTCCGCGCCGGGCGGGCCGCTTGCTGACTGCCCCGCAGGCGCACGGGGTCGCCGCTCAGGTACGCCCGGTATGCTCCACGACAGGATCACCTGCTCTGGTCAGGCGGGCGCCCGGGAGGTCGGGATGCGCATTGGATCGGTGCTGCTCATCGTTTGGCTGATCATCGGCGCTATCGCCGCTGGCCAGCGCGGCTACTACAGCGGGTCAGTCGGCAGTTGCAGCAAGGCCGGCACGATCGTGGTGACGATCCTCGCCGGCCCGCTCAACTACGTGGGCGTCAACCCGAAGATCGACTGCACCCTCCCGCAGCCCAGCAAGTAGCCGCAGGGGTACCTGGTATCCAAAGCCGTGCCAGGGCCTCCGTCGCCCAACCGCACACGACCGCGCGCCCCGGCGCTGCCTTCGCCAGCGGTAGACGCCGGGGACGTGCGGTGCGGTCAGGTCTAGCTGAGGCCCGTGGCCTGGAGGAAGCCCTGGGCGGCCGTGGTGTAGTTGACCTTGTCGGTGATGACCGCGTTGTCCAGCTGCAGCAGGGCGGCCGTGGTCAGCTTGGCCGAGACCGCGTTGAGTGTGGCCTCGATCGTCGGGGTCAGGTCGGGCTTGTAGACGAGCGGGATGACGTTCTGCGCGGCGAAGTTGAACTTCGGGTCGGCCAGGGAGACGAGCTTGTCGCTGATGATCTGCGGCGTGGTGGTGAATACGTCGGCGGCCTGGACCTTGCCGCTGGTCAGGGCGGCCAGGGTGATCGGGCCTGACTCATCGAGCGGGTCGAAACTCTTGAACGTCAGGCCGTAGTTGGCCTTGAGGCCCGCGAGGCCGTCGCTGCGGGTCTTGAACTCCGGCGGTCCGCCGAAGACCATGCTCGATGCGTAGGGCGCAAGGTCGGCGATCGTCTTGAGGTGGTACTTGGCCGCCGTCGCGGCGGTGACCGTTACCGAGTCGCTGTCCTGGGCTGGCGCCGGGTTCAGTACGACGAGCGAGGACGGCAGCTTGGCGGCGAGGGCGGCGTCAACGGCCGCGGTGGTCTTCGCGGTGGAGGTCGGGTCCGCCTCGACGGTGAGCAGGGTGCCGTTGTACTCGGGGATGATCGAGATAGCGCCCTTCTCGATCTGCGGGTAGTAGACCTCGCGGGCGCCGATGTTGAGCTTGGTGGTGACCTTGACCCCCTTGTCCTGCAGGGCGATGGCGTAGATCTCGGCGAGCACCTCGTTCTCGGGGAAGTTCGCGGAGCCGATGATCACGGTGCCGGAGGCAGCGCCGCCGCTGAGCGGGTTGGAGGCGCCGCTCGCGGTGGCGGTGGCGGTCGCGGTCGTGCTTGCTGAACTGCTCGAACTTGAGCTACTGCTGCTCGAGCACGCGGCCACCGCGGCAAGGGCAACGGCCGCGATGGCGGCCAGCCCGGCGGTGGCGGGTGTTCTAGTCGGCATATCGTTTCCTTTCGAGCGGATTTTCGCTTTGCTGGATATCACGGCGGTGTGACGTTCGGGCTTCGGGTGGCGTCGCTACTCGGGCCGTCTTTGCCCGCGCAGGCCGGCCGGGACGAGCAGCCGGGAAAGGACGGCGAACAACGCGAGCACGGCGACGGCCAGGAGGACGACGAGGAGCGCGCCGCCCGCGACCGGGCCGTACTGGTCGCTGGCCAGCCCGTCGATGATGAACCGGCCGAGGCCGCCGAGGCCGATGTAGGCGGCGATGGTCGCGGTGGCGACCACGAAGATCGCGGCGGTCCGCAGCCCGACGAGGATGAGCGGCATCGCGTTGGGGACCTCGACCCGGGCGACCTGCTGCCAGGGTGTCATGCCCATCCCCCTGGCGGCATCTTTGATGCTCGGGTCAACGCCGGCCACGCCCTCGTAGGCGTTGACCAGGATCGGCGGAATCGCGAGGACCACCAGCGGCAGCAGCCAGGTGAGCGGGGAGAACCCGAGGTAGACCGCGAGGAGGACGAGCAGTCCGAGGGTGGGGATCGCCCGCCAGGCGTTCGCGATGTTGACGACCGCTACGGCGGCGCGCCCGGTGTGCCCGATCGCGACGCCGACCGGGATTCCGATCAGCGCGGCGATCAGCAGCGGCAGGGCGCTGTAGCCGAGGTGGGCAACTAGCTGCTGCGGTATGCTGCCTGAGCCGTGCCAGTTGGCGTCCGTGGTCACCCAGTCCCAGGCCCAGTTGAAGAAACTCACGACACGGCCTCCGACCAGCCTCCCGGGCGCAGCCGCGCTCGCTTCCGCTCGGGCCGTGCCTCCCACGGGGTGAGTGCCCGCCTGATCGCGACCAGGATGAGGTCGCAGACCAGAGCCAGGGCGATGACCAGGACCAGGCCGACGTAGATCTCGGTCGGGAAGGACCGCTGGAGCCCGTCGATGAACAGGTAGCCCAGGCTGGACACGCCGATGAGCTGGCCGACGCTGGCCAGGCTGATGCTGGCTACCGTGGCGACCCGCAGGCCGGCGAGGATCACCGGGACCGCGAGCGGGAGTTCGACGGCGACGAGGCGGCGCAGCGGGCCGTAGCCCATCGCGGTGGCCGCCTGGGTCACCGCCGGCGGGACGCCGCGCACGCCGGCCACCACGTTCGGCAGGATCACGCACAGCGAGAACACGGTGAGTGTGATGATCACGGTCGTGCTGGTCAGCCCGAACGACGGGATCAGCGCGATGAACAGGGCGAGCGACGGGATCGCGTAGAGGATGTTGATCACGGTCAGCACCGGCGGGTAGAACCAGCGCCAACGGGCGGCAATGATGCCCAGGGGCAGCGAGACGACCAGGCCGTACACGGCAGAAAGGACGCCCAGCTTGGCGTTCTCCCAGGTCAGCTGCCAGATGAGCGGCCCGTTGCTGCCGATCCATGACCACATCATGGGCGTGGCCCGCGCCGTGCTTCCCGGCCGTGCCCGCTGGCGGCGGCTGTGCCGTCCGCGACCCGGCCGTCGGCGGCTCCGCGGTCCGCAATCCCGCCGTCCGCGGCCTGGATGGCGGCACGCAGCTGGTCGAAGGTGGCCACGCCGAGCACCCGTCCGTCGCCGTCCACGCCGACCGCCTGGCCGGCCGGGGACAGCACCGCGGCGTCCAGCGCCGCACGCAGCGAGTCGGTGCCAACGGTGAAGGCGTGACCGGTGGAGCGGACGGTCACCTCGACGAGCCGGGTGTCGCCGGGCAGCCCGGCGAGGGTCGCCGCGTCCACCCAGCCGACGGGCCGGCCGGTGCCCGCCTCGGTGACGCATATCCAGGGCTCTCCGGTCGCCGTGGCCTTCGCGGCGGTCGCGTCCGCGGGCAGCACCGGGCCGGTGCCGAGCGGGATGCCCGCGGTAGACAGGAACGACAGCCGCCTGATGCCCCGGTCGAATCCGACGAAGCCGGCCACGTAGTCGTCGGCCGGCGCCGCGAGCAGCTGCTCGGGCGGGTCGACCTGGGCCAGCGTGCCGTGCGGCCGGAACAGCGCCACCAGGTCGCCGACCTTGATGGCTTCCTCGATGTCGTGGGTGACAAGCACGATGGTCTTGCGCAGCTCGGCTTGCAGGGACAGCAGCTGGTCCTGGAGCGAGGCGCGGACCACCGGGTCGACGGCGCTGAACGGCTCGTCCATCAGCAGTACCGGCGGGTCGGCGGCGAGGGCCCTGGCGACCCCGACCCGCTGCTGCTGGCCGCCCGACAGCTGGTGCGGGTAGCGCCTGGCCAGGGCATTGTCCAGGCCGACCAGGTCAAGCAGTTCCCGCGCGCGGTCCCGCGCCTTCTTGCGCGGCCAGCCGTTGAGCACAGGGACCGTGGCGATGTTGTCCTGGACCGTGCGGTGCGGGAACAGGCCGGTCTGCTGGATCACGTAGCCGATGCCGCGCCGCAGCTGCGCCGGATTGCGCTGCCGCACGTCGGTACCGTGGAGCAGGATCCGTCCGCTTGTCGGCTCGACGAGACGGTTGATCATGCGCAAGCTGGTGGTCTTGCCGCAGCCGCTCGGGCCCACCAGGACCATCGTCTTTCCTGCAGGCATGTCTAGGTCGAGGCCGTCGACGGCCACCGTCCCGTCCGGGTACCGCTTTGTCACTGCCTCGAACGTGATCAAGCTAAGGTCAGGCCCTTCATCCTAAAGCTATATTTCCTATCGTATAAGTATTAAAATTAGCGCACGACGAGACTGCCACGCCACCAGGTTTCCTTGCCCCCGGCCGATTCATCCCCCAACCATAACCGTCTCGACGGTTTCCAGGCACGCACCGACGGTGCCGTTCGGGTAACAAGACCCGTCACGGCGGCCGCGCCGCTCCTTCTACCTGCCTGGCAGCCGTCTACACCGGTACGCGCACCTGGTAACTCAGGCACGGCCCGTCATCCCACCCGGGCCGCGCGGGCTGCCGGGTAGGTGGTGAGCCGCCCGCACATGCCATAGGCCCGCGGCCCGTCCGACGGTTCGATCCGCCACAGGCCGGCCAGCCCCAGATGCCCGGGCGCCCGCGCGCCGATCTCGGCCAGGTGCTCGCCGGTCAGTTCCGCGGCGGCGAGGGCGCCCGCCCGCCAGCGGTCGCGCCAGTCGGCCGCCCGGTCCCCGGTCAGCCGCAGCGCGGCGGCGTAGAAGTCGTCGAGCGCGTCCGGGCCGTGGGCCGCCACCTGCTCGCGCAGCGCGAGGTAACCCTCGACCGCCAGGCTGGCGCGCCGCCGCGCCGCCGCGGCGATAGCCTCGTCGCCCGAGTCGCCGTCAGCGTCGCGGCTCGGCAGCGAAGCGGCGCGGGCATAGGCGGCAGGGTCGGCGAGCACGTGCGGCGGGAAGGTGAGCACGGCGTCCCCGTGCTCGGGCAGGCCGGCGTTCTGCATCACCACGAGCAGCCGCAGTCCGCCGTCGTTGACCAGGCGGTGGACCGTGCCAGGAGTGAACCACAGGCACTCACCGGGACGCAGCGGGGTCTCCGCGTAGCCGTGCCCGCCGAGGGTCTGCAGGCGGCCGGCGCCGGTGAGGACCATGTAGCCCTCGGTGGAGGCCAGGTGCACGTGGGCGGACCCGCCTGGCAGCCCGTCGGGCGCCGGCCAGTCGTAGACGTCGAGCACGGTGACCCCGGTCGCTCCCGGGAACGCCGCGGCGGCCGACGGTACGGTGTGCGCGGCACCGCGCGTTTGCTCTGACATCTTCTGATCATTCTCCTTCGCTAGGAGTTTGCTGAATCAGCAGAGCCTGGATCGGCAGTCTCGGCGCTGACCAGGCAAGACTCAGCGTGTAGTACCCCAGGAACCGTCTAATTCAGCGGGCTCCTCGTCATCAGGTCCTCGGCGCCGGCGCGGCTCGCCAGCGCGCCGCACTCCGCCGGGCCGAGTTCACCGTCCGCGACCACGATCTGGTAGCGGAGCGTGAGCCGGTCACCCGGTGCGAGCGTGTGCGTGGTGTCGAAGAAGGGCGCCGGGCACACCGCCGCGAACGGCGTGCTCCGCACGAACCACTGGCTTGGGTGGCTGAAGTTCCCCGGCGCGTCGCGGAAAACGAGCGTCGAGGTACCATCCTGCCCGTCATGCCGGCCGGCAAACCCCAGCCACGGGGCGCGGCTGCCCATCACTTCGTCGCCGCCGGTGCCGTCGGGTGTGACCACGGTGCCGCCGGTGAACGAGCGCGGGCCGCGCCAGAACAGGCCGCCGTAGCCGGCGTTCGGCCTGCCCTCGGTGGTGGGGCTGCCGAAGACGATGTCGGCCTCGCCCCCGTTGGTCAGCGTGGTCTCGAACGCGAGCACCCAGGCGTCGTCATCCGGCCAGGCCGCCGCGGCGATCCGGCGCCGCTCGGTGACCGGGACCTCCCCCGATTCGGTCACCCAGCGCAGCCGCTCGTCTAGCCGCACCGCGCCCTGCTTGTCGTCCGCGCCGCTGCCCGCGAAGGCGTGGAAACCCGCGTGGACCATCGCGCCGTCGTTGGGCACCTGGATGTACCGCCCGCCGCGGAAGGTGGGGCCGCCCCAGAAGTTCTCCGGGCCGACATGCGGCAGGGACAGCGCGATGCCCTTGTGCCAGACGTGATCGTGCGGGCGGTAGATGGTAACGAGGTGGCCGCCGAGCGTCCGGACCGGGTGGAAGTACGGGCGGGGCGACTCAAGCTGCGGATCGTCCGGCCGGTACACGTAGCGGAATAGTTCACGCTCCGCCCACCGGCCGATGACCACGGTGTCACCGTGCTCCAGTGACATCACCATGCCGTATTCCCCCCGTTCATCTGACCGTAGAAGGGCGTGCCCGGCAACAGCCGCCCTGGCGTCACGGACGCCCCGGTGAACGCCGACGCGTAGATGCCGGCCACCAGGGCCATCGTGCGGCGGGCCGCGGCCGGGCCGACCGGCGGCCGACGGCCCGCGGCGAGGGCGGTGAGCACGGCGGCGAACTGGGCGGCGTGCCCGCTGGCTGTGCCGTGCTCGGCGCGCTTCCAGGCACCGAGAACCTGCTCGTCGCACCCGGGTGCCGGGGTGATCCGCCAGTCGTCGTCGCCGTAGCCGTACAGGTGGGTCACCTCCACCGTGGCCCGCTCGAAGTCGAACCGCAGGTAGGACTCCTCCCGCGGGGACAGCACGCTGTTCACCACGCTCGCCACCGCGCCGTTGCGGAAAGTGACGTGCGCGAGCGACAGATCTTCGGTCGCAGTAGCCCGCGCCTGGGTCCTGGCGAGCGCGGATACCTCGGTCCACTCCCCCAGGATGTCGAGCAGCATGTCCATCTGGTGGATGCCGTGCCCCATCGTGGGCCCCCCGCCCTCGGTATCCCACCGGCCGCGCCATGGCACGTCGAAGTACGCCTGGTCACGGAACCACGTCGTGTGGCAGATGGCGACGAGCGGGCGGCCGAGCACGCCGGATGCGGCCAGAGCCCTGAGGCGGCGCTGGCCGGAGCCGAAGCGGTGCTGGAATACCGTGGCGAACCACGGCGGCCCCTGCCCGGCAGGTTCCTCCTCCGCGGGCCCGGACCCGGGGCTACCGCCCTCGGCGGCGGCCAGTTCGTCGAACTCGCGCAGGCTGATGGCCGGAGGCTTCTCGACGAGAACGCTCACCCCGGCACGCAGGCAGCCAAGCGCCAGCGGGTGATGCGTGGCCGGCGGCGTGCACACGTGCACGAG
>Ga0335072_10007667_pt1 | contig 15719 bp, 16 predicted proteins | sample Lox_Sample_21_FD_206725 | JGI IMG/M metagenome (GOLD analysis project Ga0335072, IMG submission 206725) | Soil microbial communities from Loxahatchee National Wildlife Refuge, Florida, United States - Lox_Sample_2.1 | ecosystem: Environmental > Terrestrial > Soil > Wetlands | place: USA... | reverse complement strand
GTTGCAAGAAGCCAGGAAATGGGTGCCCGCAAAGCTCGCGCCACCGTGAAACGTGCCTGTGGCGAAGCTCACCCCAGAGATAAACCTGACGGCATCAAACAAGGCAGCGGCATGGAACCGCGTGCGATTGAAGGTGGCCTGTGAATGGAAGCAAGAGCCGGCGAAAGAGGTCAGTTGCGTAAAGGCCGCTTCATCGAAGCTGACGGTGTCCTTGAAGGATGCGTACTCGAAGGATATGGGCGCCATAAAGCGGCATCCACTGAAATCCACAGGAGATTCGAAAGTTGCTTCGTCGAACCAGATGGGCTTGACAAGCGGACCGGCTTTGATGGCGTCGAGGATTTCGGCGGAAATAGACATCCTCTGGGCATCGATAGCCCCGGTATGCTCGCGGACGGCTTGTGATAGGCCTGCCTGGCCGACATGGGCCAGGCAATGATCGCTACGGCCAATCCGCGTTCGCTGGCACTGGGCGGTCGCGCAAAGGCGGCCCGCGTTTGGTTCTTGTGTGGCGGCAGATAGCTTCATCGTGGCGGGCCAGGGGGGCCCGTGAATGGTTTCTTCTTCGCCAGTGTATCCGGTGCGCACCACGGCTGGCGCAGGCCTGCCGTGGACGATGATGAAGTCCGCAGAAGATGCGCGAGTATATGGGGGCTCGGTGCGGGCTACCATTCTTGCCTGGCGAGGGCGCTGGGCCATCCGTTGTTCTGTTCGATTCTCCCGCACCGAACTGTCCGTGTAGCGGACCTCAATTGTAACCGGCCCGCCTATGTTGCCCAGGATGCTCATCTGCCCGTAGTTACCGAAGTTCGGCCGATACGCGTAACCAGCTGTCAGGAGTGGAGAAAGCCCGATGCTGAGTCTTTGGAGCAGCTCCTGAGTCGCAGCGAAGTCGGGAACCTGATGACCGGCTATCATGCGGGCGAAGCCAATAGTCAGATTATCGGCAAGTTCCCTGAGCGTCTTAAGGGCAACGGCGTGATCATCCGGGGCGGCAGGCGATCGGGAGAACACACTCTTTAACCAACCGGCGAGCCTCTGGAAAGGCTTAGGCAGGCGCCGGGCAACGGAACCGCGCGCCGGTGGCGGGTGCTTGTCTTTCTGCGGGGGAGCTGCCTCGCCTGACGATGCCCTGTCCGCAGCGCTGAGCGCAATGGCCGCGCGAAGAACGCTTTCCGCGTCCCCGGCCCTTCCCTGAATCGTGAGGATGGTCGCGAGCAGCCACAGAGCCTCAGCTGAGTCCGGCTTGATCGCTGCGGCCCGGCGAGCGGGCTCCTCTGCGTCAACCGGCATATTCAGATCTCTGAGAACCTGGCCGAGCCCCACCGCCGCGTTGAAGGCTCTCTCGGCGTCGGGACCTTCGGCCGCCTCCTGAAAGGCTCTGCCGGCCGGCTCGAGGCCGGCATATTTGACAAGGACACGGACAAGCCCGCGAGTTCCCACTACGTTGCCGCGCTCGTCGGCCTGCCGGAAAGCAGCCTCGGCGGCTTCCAGGTCGCCGCGCTGCTCCAGGGCGATGCCGAGGTTACCGGCGCCGTCCGCGCTGCCCCGCTCGCCGGCCCGCCGGAAAGCAGCCTCGGCGGCCGGCAAGTCACCCCGCTGATGGAGAATGAGGCCCAGCCTGAGCGCGCCGTCGGCGAGACCCCGCCGGTCGGCCCGGCGGTAGGCGTCCTCCGCGCCGGGCAGATCACCGCACAGTTGCCGGAACACGCCCACGTTACGGGCTCCCTCGGCGCTGCCGCGTTCGTCGGCGCGCCGGTAGGCCGCCTCCGCGGCCTCGGGGTCGCCGCGCCACTCCAGGACCACTCCCAGGTCGTTGGCACCATCCGCGTTGCCGCGCTCGTCGGCCCGCCGGAAAGCGGCCTCCGCGCCGCTCAGGTCGTCGCCGTCCTTAAGGATTCCTCCCAGGAAGAAAGCCCCTTCGGCGCTGCCGCGCTCGTCAGCCCGCCGGTAAGCGGCCTTGGCGGCTTCCAGGTCGCCACGGTCCTCCAGAAGCCTGCCGAGCCGTACGGCTGCTGCCGCACTCCCGTGTGCGTCCGCCAGCTTGAACGTCGTCTCCGCAGCCCCAAGATCGCCTTCCTCAAGCGAGCGCACGCCAAGATCCAAGAGCGCTTGCCCCTCGTCGCCGCCTTCCGACCCGCGGAGTTGAGCAGCGTCACCAGGTATACGGCGATCTGCCACTGCAGCCGATCCCCCTCCACAGCGACATACCTCTGGCGTCCAAGACTCGCGGAGGAGGGACGCCTTGTCCACTCGCCGCAACGAGTGGATTCGGGACAGCACGCCGCGGGATCACCGACTGGTGCCCTGCCCGGGTGGGCCGAGGGAAACGGGCGGCGAGGGTGGTGCCGCCGGAGGCATCGACGATCATGCGAGCGCAGAAGGCATCGATGAAGGTCAGTTCAGCCATGCGGCCGCCGGCAGAGCGGCTACGCTCGCCCGGTGGTGCCGCGGCGTCAGCGGGTGGCCGATACGGATGGCCAGCAACGATTGACGCGGCCAGATTCGTACGACCTGCGGTGTCGGTCCTGCGGTGCTCTGCCGGGGCGGTTCTCGCCGCAGGGAGGCAGGGGCAGCCGTGGCCTGGTGCCGGGATCTACTGCGCTGCTGAGGTCTCCCAGACCGTCCACTCATAATCGCCGGTGAGGGCTCCCGCCTCGATGAGGCTCAGCACCTGAGCAACCTCGCGTTGCGCGTTCTGGCGGTCCAGCGCCTGACGGTCCTCGAACACCTCGATGACGACGAAGGTGTCCGGGTCGGTCAGGCTGCGGGCGACGTCGAAGTGAACGACACCGGGAAGCGCACGGCTTGGTGCTTCCACGGCTGCGATCGCCGCGGCCATCTCTTCGGTGCGCTCCGGCCGGCACTGCACCCGGAACCGGGCGACTATCATCGGGCCTCCTTCGTCTCCAGCCGGCCGTCTCCAGCCGGCCGTCTCCAGCCGGCCGCGAGACGCACGCTGGGCAATGGTGGGTACAGCAGCCGTCCCCCAGCCGGTGTGACTCAGTGTGCCGGATCCGAGAACGCACGAGCCCTGAGGCTGTGCCCCGGGTGCCTTCCTAACTCACGCTGATGCCGCGGAGAGATATTAGCTGGCCGTCGTCAGGTTGCGTCGTTACAGTCGGGTGGCGTGCCGGGAGGCGGGATGGTGGCAGACGAGACGCTGACCGGGCATACGGCGATCGTGACTGGCGCCAATCATGGCATCGGGGCCGCCACGGCACTGGCGCTCGGGCAGCGTGGATGTGCCGTGCTCTGTGCCTTCCTGCGGATTGACGATTCTCCTGACCCGGGCACGCCACAGGCCTACCGTGATCACCGCCGGCACGATGCCGGGCCGGTGGCCGGCCAGATCCGCGCCGCGGGCGGCCGGGCGGTTGCCGTGGAAGCTGATCTGTCCGACCCGGCCAGCCCGGCGGTGCTGTTCGACACCGCCGAGGCTCAGCTGGGACCGGTGGACATCCTGGTGAACAACGCCACGGGCTGGCTGGCCGACACCTTCGCGCCCAGCCCAACTGACCGGCTCGGCCGGTCCCTGCAGCTGGTCAGTGCGGCGGGCTGGCAGCAGCAGTTCACCGTCGATGCCATGGCACCTTCCTTGCTGATCGCCGAGTTCGCCCGCCGGCACATCGCCCGCGGGGCGGACTGGGGCCGGATCGTCGGGCTCACTTCCGGCGGCGGCCTGGGCTTCCCCCAGGAGGTCTCCTACGGTGCCGCCAAGGCAGCCCAGGAGAACTACACCATGTCCGCCGCGCTCGAACTGGCCCACTACGGCATCACCGCCAACATGGTCCACCCACCGGTCACCGACACCGGCTGGGTCACCCAGGCCGTCCGCGAGGCGGTCGCTGCCAGCCCCACCCTGGTCCACGTGGCCACGCCCGCCGAGGTCGCCGAGGTCATCAGCTACCTGGCATCCGACGCCGCCGCCCTGATCACCGCCAACATCATCAACCTCCGCTAACGGCCTGGAGGCTCCACGCGACAACCAGGACGCCTCATCTGCCGCGTTCCGCCGGGCGGGAAGTAGCCGCCGAGGCAGCATCGTTACCCAGCCAAGGCCGATATCCGGTCATGCCGCGACTGGAACGGCGGCGGAAGGAAGAACGGTGACCACGAGCTGGTGATCAATGCGGCCCCGGGGCTGTTAGTCATCGGAGCTGCTTGACCAGGTGGATCTGTTCGTAGCCGCGCGGGTAGCCAGGGGTGCGTCCGCATTCCTGGTAGCCGAAGCGGGCGTAGAAGCCGGGTGCCTGGAAGGAGTGGGTGCTCAAGGCGAGCTGATCGCAGCCGCGCCGGGTGGCCTCTTGCTCCGCCGCGGCGAGCAGCCTGGTGCCCAGGCCAGACCCACGGTGGTCGCCGCGTACCCAGAGGAATTCGATGTAGCCGCATCCGCCCCACGTCCACCCGGACAGTCCGCCGTACAGGTCACCGCCATCGTCGCGGGCGGCGATGGAAAGCAGCGCGGCGTCGTCATTGCCCGTTGTCGCGACGTTGAACGCGTTGATTTCGGCGTCCAGGCGCTCGCGCAGACCATTGTCGACCTCATCCACCACCAACGCGATCTCACCCATGTCCGGCTCCTTCCCAGCGGGCAGCCCGCCTGGGCCACGTCATGCGGACGGCTCACCGAGACTGCGGTATGCCACGGGCCCGCAAGAAGTGCGACCGCCACCCGAACTGCATCCTGGCCGCCTACATGCCTCCGGCACCTGACTGCACGGCTTGGCTATAGCATAAGATGCATATAGCATTAAATGCATAGCTGGGTTGTGCCAGGTTGAGATCGAACCGGAAGTGCGGTCTTGGCTGGCCGGACTGGGCGACCGCGACTTCGGCCGCGTCGACTTCCTCGTCGGCCTGCTCGCCGATCACGCCGAGGACCTCGGCGAGCCCTACACCCGCCACCTGGGCGGCAAAGTCAGGGAGCTGAGGTTCACCTGTTACGCCAGCAGACCAGGGTCACCTACTGGCTGGCACCAGGCCGGCGGGTGATCTTACTGACCGCGTTCCCCGAGACCCGCAGCACCGAGACTGCTGAGGTAGCCCGCGCCCTGCACGCCCAGAAGATCTGCGAAGCCGAACATGGTGCCGCCCACCAGGTGTTCGACCGGGAGGTGAACTGACATGACCGCACGCCACTCCTCCTACGAGGAACTCGCCGCCGGGCGCCGTGACAGCGACGAGTACCGCGAAGGCTGCGCCGAAGCCCGCCGGGCGTTCCTGATCGGCCAGGCTGTCCGAGAACGCCGCCTAGCCCTGGGGCTGTCCCAGGTCGAACTCGCAGCCCGCGCTGACATGACCCAGCCCGCACTGTCACGCCTGGAAGCCGGCGGGGTAGTTCCCACGATTCCCCTGCTGGAGCGAATCAGCGCAGCCCTCGACGCTGACCTCATCGTCGAACTCGCGCCCCACACCGCCTGACGCCGGCAGCCTGCTTATGTGTCCTGTGAGCTCGCCGGTGGTTGCCGCAGAGCTCTCGATGATCTTCGTGGTGGTGCGGTCGGGTACGTTCCCTGACAGCCCGCGAGCGGTGGTGTCAGCGCACCGGCACCACCGCTGGGGTATTTATTGCTGGTTTCCTTCGGCTGCTGGGCGGGTGCCTTCCAGGAGCTGTTTGAGCGTGCCGAGGTTACGCGCGACGGCTGCTTTGACCCGGGGGATCACGAGTGGCCCGAACGGCCGCAGCAGCGCTGATGAGGGCTCTAGTTCGACATCATTGGTCAGCCGGGTCCCGCCCGCTGCCGGCTGCAGCAGGTAGCTGCTGGTGGCGTCGAAGGGGCCGGCCTGTCCTTTGATGGCGAGCCGGCTCGGCGGGGCGAAGTCGGTGACCTCGAAGGCTTCCTCGCTGCGGCGGGGGATGGTGCGGGTCTGCCGGTAGGTGGCACCCACCCCGGCTGGCCCGGGCGAGGTCTGGACGGTTCGCGTGATCGCGTAGTTCCACGCCGGGATGTTGCCGAAGTCGGCGAGGAACGCGAAGACCTCGTCGGGGGGCCGGGCGATCGTGAGGGTGTTGTGGAATGTTGCCATCGCGGCCTCCGGTGTCAGCTGTCCAGCAGCCGCTGGGCGGCGGTGGGGTCGTGGGCGGGCAGCACGATCAGCCCCGGCTGCTGCTGTGCCAGGGCGAGGACCTTGTGCGAGCTGCCGGCGAGCCGCCGCCGGTTGCCGACGCCGGGCAGCTGGCCGCGCTGGAGGATCTCGGCGCTGTAGGTGAGGTCGCCGGCCAGCAGCAGCGGGGGCCTGCCGGCGCGGCGGACGAGCAGTGACATCGAGCCTGCGGTGTGGCCGGGAGTGGGCAGCAGCACCAGTGACCCGTCGCCCATCACATCCAGCGACTCGGTGAAGGGCGCCAGGGCCGGATCCTTGGTGGGCTCCGGGCTGACCTGGTGCCAGGTGAGTCCGGGCAGCTGAATGTGGTCGCGCAGGAAACCGCGCAGCTCCGGGGCGGGCTTGGCCAGTTCGGCCCATTCGGCGGCCGAGACCAGCAGGTCGGAGCCGGTCAGCTCGGCCAGGCCGCCGATGTGGTCTTGGTGCAGGTGCGACAGGATCGCTGTGCTGACATCGGCAGGGGAATAGCCGAGAGTGGCGAGCTGGGCGGTGAGGGTGTCGTTCTCGCCGATGTCGAAGCGGGCGAGCCGGTCATACAGGTAGCCGGTGAGACCGCTTGGGAAGTAGGTGCTGTTGGTGACCGAGGCGCGGTCCTGGCCGGTGTCGAACAGGATCAGCCCCTTGGCGTGCTCGATGACATAGACGTTCACCGGCCGCGGCGGCGTCCACTGCTGGGAGGTCAGCAGCCACCAGTACAGCGGCTTGCGGGTGCCGTTGGGGTGCTCGGGATGGATCCGCACGGTGCCGGTGCTGACCACCGAGACCGCCTTGACCGCGCCCGCCGATCCGGGTTCGGTCCGTGATATCGCGATTGAAGTGTTCATAGCTGGAATCTCATTCCTTGCTGGCCGCCCAGTTTCCGGGCCTGACACGACCAGACTGCCGCCGTCTCACGGCTGGGTCAGTGATCTCAATCGCGCGCGGGGCGACTAAAGTCACAGGCCCGCAGTGCCTCCCGATTCGGCATACAGCCGGGCCGCGTCGAGGATCACGACCGAATCTGCTGCGGTGGCCACGATCCCGGCGACCCGCAAATCGCGCAGCACCCGGGCCACCACCTCGCGGACTGATCCGGCCGCGTCCGCCAGTTCCTGCTGTGACACGCCGGCCACCAGCCGTCCGCGCGGGTGCTGCTGGGCGGAGGCCAGGTCAAGCAGATGGGCGGCGACCCGCTGGCGCACCGAGCCGAAGGCGTTGACCGCGGTCTGCTCCAGCGTGTCGTAGAGCCTGCGGTTCAGCTCTTCGGCGATCGCCCAGGCGACCCGCGGGTCGCGCTGGGCCGCCGCGGTCAGCGTCCGCGCGCTGATCCGGAACAGGCTTGATGACTCCACCGCCTGGACGCTGGTGCTGGCCGGCCCGCCCACCAGCACCGCGATGCCCAGCACATCACCGGGCCGGGCATAGCGGACCGTGACCTGCCGGCCCTCCACCGACATCAGGTACACCCGCAGCAAGCCACCGACGACCAGCGCCGCCCGCGGGTCCGACCCGGCCCGGTAGACCGTCGTTCCCGCCGGGTAGTCGGCCCGCTCGCCTTCCGCCCGCAGCTTGCCCGCCAGCTCCGGCGGCAGGTCCGCCAGGAAGCTGCGCGCCAGCGCGTCATCTACGTCCCGGTCCGCCATGCCTACGACATTAGGCCGGGGTGGCTGTCGCGTCTGTCCATGCTGCCGGGCCAGTCGAGCATGACCGGCACCGGCAGCGTGATGTTACCGGCCAGGCAGGTGATTTGCGCCTGCTCGTCAACTGGTGAACACGCACCCAGAACCGCGGGTTCTGTGCGGCTCGGCTGCCCACCAGCAAGCAGCCACTTGCCACACAGATCGGCGGGCAGGCGCGCGGTTATCGAGCGGACCTCGCCTTGTTGGCGGCCAGGTCATAGCCGAACGCACGATCGCCCAACTGCATGTCTATGCAGCGCACCGCCCTCGGATGAACGTCCGGTCATGCCGCGGAGAACGCGGCAGCCTGGTCCCGGCGACCTGGCGCCACAACAGCTCCCGATTGGCTCCCCATCATGGACGGCTGGAAAGACCTCCGGCAACCACGCAATTAGGCGATTGCCTCCTCGAACCCGGCCCGATTCAGGGCACCCAACGCGACACCAAGACGCCCTCATCTGCCGCTGCGAGCGTGTGGTCGGGCAGTGACCGCCTTGATGGTGAGCCGATGGCACGGGTGTGGCATCCGGTCACCGCTAGCCCCCACTGCCGCTGGCCGGTGCAGTCGGCGCGAGCTACGCCCGGCCAGTAACTTGGCCAGTTTCGTATACCGAGCGGTACGTGCGGACATCCCGGAGGACCGGCGCGAAGTGGTCATTGAGGTTACCTTCGAGGCGTGACGGACTCAGATCAGCCGATCCAGTCGGCGATGCCGAAGCCTGGACTTACACCGCTTGAGCTTGCACAGGATCTTGTGGCCAGGATCGAGCAGGGCAATGCTTACGCTCGGTCGCGGAAGAACCGGTTTCGGTCGAGTTCTTCTGTCGTGAGGATGATGTCACTGGCTCTGACAGTGACATCTACAATCATCCTTGGCCTGCAGGAGCTTAATGTCTGGACGGGTATTGCATTTTCGCTGGTGGCAATTGTAACAGCGGTTAATACCCTGGAGCCCTTCTTTGCATGGAGATCGCGATGGGTACTGATGGAAGAGGCCCAGTATAAGTTCTATAAATTGCGTGACGAGCTTACGTACTATATTGCAGCCATGCAGCCAGATCAGCTGGATGAATCGAAGCTTCGGAGCATGTTTGATGAATACCAGCAGATCTGGGATCAGCTCAGTAGCCGTTGGATGGAGTATCGGCGAACACCAGCGGCGTAATGGTGACTGAGAAAGTCGCACGAATCTGCCGCACGACATCGCAGGCACGGAGTCAACCGATCCCGGGGCAGTCCCGCTCGCCGTATGCCACCCACGTGCGCTACACGGTCACCAAGTAGCCGCCGCAGCCTTGCGCAGCAGGCCGCGACCGGTCACCCGCCCGTGCGAACATCCCAGATCTAGCCGCATGTCGGATGTTCCGGGGAATGCTCGTTTTCATTCCTGGCCGCGTGGCGCTGCCCTGGTAGGCATTCGGCGGAGAGCTTGGGCCGACGTGGTTGCGAGCCACGTGAAGCCGGTGATGATACTGGCGCGCTGAAACAGCCCGCCGAGGTTGACGAGCCGGGGCGACTGGCCGAAGCCCGCACTGGCCAGGGCCGTGGTGGCCAGCATGGTCACGGCGCTACCGGCGCTGTAGAGCGCGAACCCGCGCTGGCCGGCCCGCCAGGACCGCCAGCCACAGACCAGCGCAGCAGCGGGCAGGCCCAAGAACACCGGGATAGCCGTCAGATTGTGTGCGATGCCGGTAGCGCTGGGCTGGGTAAGCGCATCAGGCGTTCCTGGCGGGTAGCCGCTGACTGGGTCGGTGGTGAAGACGGCCGAGCCGATCAGCCCCGCGCCGGCCGCGCCGATCAGGGCCGGTGCGGCCCGGCTGCTGGCTGAGGCGTCACCCGTACGCGCCAGGCCTGCGGCTGCGGCCAGGAACAACGTCCCAGCCACCGCGAAGTTTGCCGTCTGGATGTAGCCGCGCGGTCCGAGCGCGAGAGAACTGACTGGGTGCCGGAGCGGCCGGTAACCGTCCCGCACAGCACCCTCAAGCAGGAACACCGTGACGAAGACAGGGCCCGCGGCCACACCACAGCGCAGCAGCCCGCGAGTCCATGCTCGCGGCATGCCACGGATGCTCACCAAACTCACGAGCGAAGCGTAGCGAGCCAGCCGCCACCACCGGCCAGGCTGCACACAGCGGATCGGTCAATGATGGTTGACGTAGCTGCCCGCACACGCCGCACCGAAGCTGCCGCCTGAGCAGTGCGTGGAACTCGGCCAGAAGGCGGGGCCGGGTCGCCCCGGCCGAACCCGAAGGCCAGATGGATACTCTCAGGCGGCCGAGCGCAGATCCCTGGCGAAGATGACAACGCCCTCGGCTGAGATCACGGTGAAGCCTAGATGCCGGTAGAAGCCGACCGCCCGGTGGTTTTCAGGCCAGACGAAGAAGTGCACCCCCACCGATCCCTGCTCTCGCAGCGCACGCATCTGCGTGTCCATCAGCTGCCGTCCCAGTCCTTGGGACTGCAGCCTTGGCACCAGGTTGATGTGCAGATGAGAGGGGTAATCCCCGGCCAGCTCGTCGGGGACCGTGGGCGGATCATGAATGAAGCCGGCTGCGCGCTGATCCGGCGTCCATTGATCCGGCGGAAGCCCGGATGGCGGCGCCGGGTACCGGTTGCGCAGCGCCGGCCACCACTCGGCCTCTAGCCGGTCCTCAAAGGCCCTGCTGTCCAGCGCTGCGACTATGTAGCCGCCGACGCCGGCCTCATCCTCAGCGACGAAGGCCAGCGATGGCTCGAACAAGGCGTAGGGGGCGGCGAAGACGTGGCCCAGGACCTGCGGGTCATCGAACATCGGCGTGGCATCCTCGCCCTTGTCACCTGTTCGCAAACAAATCCGGTACAGATCATCCAGATCGCTGTCCCGGTACGGGCGGATACAGGCTTGTGGCACATGTCCCAACCTACGTGAATCGCTCCGGAGCGTCTGGAGGCTCCGGACTCACTGAGACGATTCGGTGCGGCATGCCCGGTTCATCGGCCAGTCCGCGGAATTGCCGGGCCGGAGGCTGGTGGTGTCCATATGATCAGGGCCCGGGCGGAAGGGCGGACACCATGCGTGGTGGCGGGTATCTGGTGGTTCTGGCCGGTGTGGCCGTCCTGGCCGCGGGCTGTGGCACGCAGCGGGCACAGGCCGTCAGCGTCGGCGCGGCTGCCGCTAGCACCGCGAGCCAGCGTGCCCGGGTCACCGTGATGACGACGACGCGGACGGCGGGCATGTCAGTCTCGTTTACCGAGACCGGTGTATTTGACTTCGCCCACTCTCGCGGCGTGCTGCGCATGAACGGCCCCGGGGGGCTGGCGGGCGAGGAACTGTTCGTCCCGCCGCACACATATGTGAAGCTTCCCAGCGGGGTACACGGGCCGCTGCCCCGGGGCAAGTCGTGGGTCGCCCTTGGCTCCGCGGCGGCCGGCGGGCTGGGGAACGCACTGCTGGGCCCATTTGGTGGCACGGACCCAGGGAACCTGCTGGCTTCGCTCACGGCGGTCTCCAGCAACGTCAGCGAACTGGGCGCCGCGACCGTCAGCGGCGTCCCGGTTACTCACCTGCGGCTGGATGTCGATCCGGCGAAAGCCGTCTCCCGGGTGCCCCGCGCGCAGCGTGCGGGCTTCCGGGCCTTTGCCACCAGCCTGGGCGCAGCCACGATCCCCGTTGACGTATGGGTCGACCAGCAGAACAGGGTGCGGCAAGTGCGGTGGTCGCCGCACCTGCCCAGCGGCATGGCCGCCCCCGCCGGTGCCCGTATCACCCAGACCGCCGATTTCTACGACTTTGGCGTGGCGGTACGGGTTTCAGCCCCGCCGGGAGGCCAGGTCGCCAGCCTCTCCCACCTGGGCAAGGGGTTCACAAGCTCACTCATCAGCAACTCCAGCGGATCGGCCAGGCCGCCGCGCGCCTCCGGGACGCTGTCACCAGCCCAGGCGGCAGCTGCCACCGGAGCCGCCCGCGCGTTCTGGCTGGCGCTGGGGCGCAACGACGCGCAAGCGGCTGCACGGACGGTGCTCCCAGCACAGCGCACGTGCTTCCGGTCAATGATGGGCGGCCCCCGCTTCACAGTCACCTCGCTTGCCATCATCTCGGCGCAGCCCGACGGGAACGCCAGGGCGACTGTGCGGTTCAGCGTGAAAGCACGAGCCATCCTGGGCGGGCAGAGCGTCCCGGTGCTGCCCCAGGGTCCTGGCCGGGTGCAATGGCTCAGCACAACCGAAGTCGGCGGTCATTGGTATGTGGACCTTGGCCACAGCGGCGGCCTGGCGTTCGGCCCAGCCTGCAAGTAGCGCGCCCCACCCTGCTGGCCACGGCACCCAGGCATATGGGCTGCCCGGGTTCGAGACTGAGGTGAACTCGGAGGGCCTGGCCGAGTTCGGTGACGAGCGGTGGGGTCAATCGGCCGATCCGCCTGCCTGCCCGTTCGACTGCCACAGAGCGGACCTGTTCCGCCTGCGCTTTCGAGTCGCGAGGCAGGCCGGCCTGGCGGGCGGCGAGGCGGATTGGGCGAGTTTACTGGTGACCTGGATGTATTGCGGCCTCCATCTGCAGGTGTAGTTGCCGCGTGCCGTTAATGCCACGGTTAGCGGGAATTTCGCTGCGCCGGGCTGACGACATCGGCCAGGCCGTTGGCCAGCATAAAAGGGTGAAGGGCCTGCTGATAGCGATAGCACTCGGCGCCTGTCTGGCGGTCGTTGTGGTGATGATTGCGGCTCACTTTCTTGCCGGGCAATAAGCTCAGGGCTTTTTCCCGACTCCGCCCAGCGTGGTTACTTCGGGGGCATCGGCCGCGGCGGGATCGGGGTGCCACTGGCCAGGTGGTCGCGGCTGGAGCGGGCAGGTTGAAGACACCGGGAGGCATCTGCGCGTACGCATCGCCGGCTTCCTGTCCCCAGTCAGCTCTTGCCGGACAAGAGAGCGCAGCCGTTCTGCTGCGTGCCGTGCAGCGAGAAACTGGTCACGTACGGGCCCGACGCGTCGATGGCGAAACGCATGACGAGGATGCCGGTGGTGAAGACGAGCGCGGGTTCGCTGATGCCGGCCGCATGGAGGGCTGCCTCGCTCATCGGCCCGAACAACTGGGAGTTGGTGCCGGTCGTCACGTATGTGCCGGTCGCCAGCGCACCTGCCACCTGCGGCGTCGTGTCGTAGGTAAACCAGTTGGGCCCGCTGACGTTGCGGACGATGGTCTTTCCGGTCGTTTCGTTGGTGAAGCTGTCCACCTGCAAGCCTGAGGTCATGGTCGGGTAGTACGGCGGATCGCTCTGCGCGGCAAAGCCCCCCGGTATGGGCGTCCCGTCGGCCAGCGTCTTGGTGACCTGCTTGTTCACCACGTCGCTGCTGGAAACGTTGAACGCGGCAGGCGTAGCCGGATAGCAGGTGTACGTCGTGGTGTCCTGGGCGGTGGCCGCGGTGTCAGCCTGGGCGGCCGTGGCCGGAACGGCGACGGCAAGTAAGGCGGCGATGGGCAGCAGCACAGCGAGCCTGGCGTGTCGCATAGCGGAAATGTCCCTTCGGCAGGTGACGTGGTGAAAGATCGCCGGCCGACGGTTGAGCCGTTGTGGGAATGCGCATCCGCATCGGTAACGCGCCAGAGGTCCCCATCATTCTTGCCGCGGCTCCCCGTATAGCCTGCGAGGCCGTATTGCGGCCAGTACCCGGAATATCACGGCGGCCCGGCGGCACCCAGTAGCGCCCGCGAAAGACATGTGTAGCCGGGCGTCAGCTAAACGTGCCGGGCTGGCCGCCTGGGGCGAGCTGGCGGAGGACGGCGTGCACGCTGGACGTGTCGTCGTCGCCGTGCCCCTGGGCCAGCGCGGCCTGGTAGAACGCGGCGGCCAGGCTGAACAGCGGAGTCGGGCTGCGGAGCTCGGCGGCGAACGCGGCGATGATCCCGATGTCCTTGTCGTAGACCTGGGCCCGGATGCCCGGCTGCGCGTAGTCCCGCGCCGCCATGGCCGGGCCGCGCACCTCGAACATCCGGGACGTGCCCGCGCCGTCGCCGATCGCGGTGAGCACCATGGCCAGGTCCAGGCCCGCCTGCTCGGCCAGCACCAGCGCCTCAGCGGCGGCCAGGTTGTGCACCGTGACCAGGAGGTTCGCGACGATCTTCAGCTTCATCCCGTTGCCGAACGCGCCTACGTCGTAGACCTGCCGGGTCATCGCGGCCAGCACCGGGCGGGCCCGGGCCTTGGCCGCCGCGTCCCCGCTGAGGTAGGCGACCAGGTCCTTGCGCTGGGCCTGGGCGCCGGTCCCGCTCAGCGGGCAGTCCAGCATGGTCCCGCCACACCCGGCCAGCACCTGCCGCCCGGCCGTCTTATCGGCCAGCGTCAGCGTGCTGGTCTCCAGCACGATCAGCCGGCCCGGGCCAGTAGCCCCGGCAGCGCCCGCGCCCTCCGCCGTGCGGGCTGCCCCGGCGGCCAGGCCTTCCGGCCCGGCCAGCACCCCGGCCAGCGCGGCCGCGCTGGGCAGCGACGTCACCACCAGCCCAGCGGCCGCGGCCACCTCGGCCGGCGAACCGGCCACGATGCCGCCCCGCGCGGCGTGCGCGCCCCGCGCCGCCGGGGCCACGTCATACCCGATGACCTGGTGGCCTGCCTCGAGCAGATGCGCGCTCATGGCCGAGCCCATCACACCCAGGCCGATGAACCCGACCGGCCCGCTGACACCTGCTGGCTGCGTCACGGCAACCTCCCTGCCCGACGTCCGCCCCGCGGACATTGCAGCACATCCCGGGGGACCCGTCAGGAGCCAGCCGCCGTCCTTGACGCGCCCGGCAGGGCACCGGGACACTCCACACCATGCGGGCAGTCGTGCTCGACCGGGCCGGAGTGGGCGTTCAAGAAATAGCACCGCCACAGAACGGGGAACGCGCGCTGGTGCGGGTGGCGCAGGCCGGCCTGTGCGGAACCGATTTAAAGATCGCCGCCGGGGAGATCCCGGTCGCGCGGCCCCGGGTGCTCGGCCACGAGATGACCGGCTGGGTGGACCGGGCCGGGGCCCGTGGCCTGCTCCCAGCCGGCACCCCGGTGCTGGTCAACCCGGCCGTGTTCTGCGGGCAGTGCGAGCTGTGCCGGCGCGACCTGCCCCAGTTGTGCACGGCCGGCGGCCTGCTCGGCCGGGACGCCGACGGGGTGTTCGCCGACCTGGTGGCGGTGGACGAGGCCTGCCTGCACCCGCTGCCGGCCGGCCTGCCCAGCGACGGGGCGGCGCTGCTCCAGGTGCTGTCCACCTGCGTGCACGCGCAGTCGCTGCTCACCGTGCACCCCGAGGACAGCGCCGTGGTGGTCGGCCTCGGGGTCGCCGGGCTGCTGCACCTCCAGTTGCTCCGCGACCGTGGCGTGCCGGTCATCGTCGGGGTGACCAGGTCGGCGGCCAAGCGCGAGCTGGCCCGGCGGTTCGGTGCCAGCGAAGCGGTCGGTCCCGAGGACGCGGCGGAAGCGGTCGCCGCCCAGACCGGCGGGCGCGGCGCGGACCTGGCCATCGAGGCCGCGGGCAGCCAGCAGACGCTGGCCCAGGCCATGCGGCTGGCCGCGCCGGGCGGGACCGTGCTGGTCTACGGGACCACGGTGCCGGCCGCGGACGGCCTGCCGACCTACGACTGGTACCTCAAGGAGCTCACCATCCGGAACACCCGGGCCGCCCGGCCGCGGGACTGCGACCTGGCCATCCGGCTGTACGCCGAGCGCCGGGTGGACCTGGCCCCGCTGGTCACCGCGCGGTTCCCGGTCGAGCAGGCCGGGCAGGCGCTGGCCGCGTGCGCCGGGCCGGGCCAGCTCAAGGTGGTCCTCGACGTGGCCCGCCAGACCTCGTGACCGGCCCGGATCTGACCGCACGGAATGAGCCAAACGCGAGCTGTGTTATCGGTTCCCGGACTGGCCGCGGGGCACTGTAAGCTATGTGGGCTTCCAGCTCAGCGGCGGAGTAGCTCAGTCAGGCAGAGCAAGCGGCTCATAATCGCTGTGTCG
>Ga0335072_10007666_pt1 | contig 15719 bp, 13 predicted proteins | sample Lox_Sample_21_FD_206725 | JGI IMG/M metagenome (GOLD analysis project Ga0335072, IMG submission 206725) | Soil microbial communities from Loxahatchee National Wildlife Refuge, Florida, United States - Lox_Sample_2.1 | ecosystem: Environmental > Terrestrial > Soil > Wetlands | place: USA... | reverse complement strand
CGATCGGGATGACCTGCACGCCGCTCGACCCGGTGCCGATGACCGCGACCCGCTTGCCCGTGAAGTCCACCTCGGCGTCCGGCCACAGGCCGGTGTGGTAGGCCTCGCCGCGGAAGCTCTCCCGTCCCGGGACGTTCGGATAGAACGGGACAGACAGCACGCCGGTCGCGGCCACCAGGTAACGCGCCCTGGCGGTGTACCCGTCCTGCGCGGTGACCCGCCAGGTCCCCGAGGTCTCGTCCCAGACGGCGGACGTGACCGTGGTGTTGAACCGGATGAGGCGGCGCAGGTCGAACTTGTCGACCACCCGGTTGAAGTACCGCTCGTTCTCCGGCTGCCCCGCGAAGTGCTCGGACCACTCCCACTCCTTGAACAGCTCCTCGGAGAAGAAGTACCCGTAGGTGTAGCTCTCCGAGTCGTAGCGTGACCCGGGGTAGCGGTTCCAGTACCAGGTGCCGCCGACGCCGGAACCCTGCTCGACCAGCTGCACCGAGTAGCCGGCCTCGCGGGCCAGGTACAGCTGGTAGATACCGGTCACCCCGGCACCCACGATAAGGATGTCGACGTCCGCGCCGGCGTCCGAACTCATTGGTATTCTCCCTACTTCTTGGCCGCTTGCCCTGCGGGTACGGGGGTCGTCTCCCGGGGGGACGACCGCGCGCCCGATAAGATGGCGGAGCCATCGGGCGCACCGGGGGGTGCGGGGGGTCGTCCCCCGGATAACAACTGCACGACGATCGTCTTGGTGGCGGTGTAGGCGTCGAGCGCCTCGACACCCTTCTCCCGCCCGTAGCCCGACTTGCGGAAGCCGCCGAAGGGCAGCTCTACCCCGCCCCCGGCCCCGTAGGTGTTGACGTAGATCTGCCCGCCGTCGACCTGGGCGGCCACCCGGTGCGCGCGGCCCAGGTCCCTGGTCCAGACCGCGCCGATCAGCGCGTAGTCGGTGCCGTTGGCCAGCGCGACCGCCTCCTCCTCCGAGCCGAAGGTGGTGACGGTGATCACCGGGCCGAAGATCTCCTCCTGCGCGATCCGGGCGGCCGGGTCCACCCCGTCGATCAGCGTGGGGTTGAAGTAGGCGCCGCCGGCGATGCCGTCGGGCTCGGCGACGGTGCCGCCGTAGACGATGTCGGCGCCCTTGGCGGACTCGACGTAGCCGCGGACCCGGTCCTGCTGCTTGCGGGACACCAGCGGGCCGAGGTCGGGATCGGTGATGCCTGGCCCGATCGACACGGTGGCGAAACGGTCCGCGATGCGCCGCAGCAGCTCGTCGTGCACTCGCTCGTCCACAAGCAGCCGGGACCCGGCCGAGCAGGTCTGCCCGGCGTTCTGCAGGATCACGTTGGCTGCCGTCGTCGCCGCCCGCTCGACATCCGCGTCGGCGAACACCAGGTGCGCCGACTTGCCGCCGAGTTCCAAAGTCACCGGCGCCACCCGCCTGGCGGCCGCGCCCGCGATCAGGCTGCCGACCTCGGTCGAGCCGACGAAGCTGAGGTGGTCGATGCCGGGGTGGGCGGCGAGCGCGGCCCCGGCCTCCGGGCCGAGCCCGGTGACCACGTTGACCACGCCCGGCGGCAGGCCGGCCGCGCTCGCCAGCCGGGCCAGGTAGACCGCGGTGCGCGGCGTCTCGTCGGCCGGCTTGAGCACCGCGCAGTTCCCGGTGGCGATGGCAGGCGCCACTCCCCGGCCGAACAACTGCATCGGGTAGTTCCAGGCGACGATGTTGCCGGTGACGCCGAGCGGCTCACGGCGGGTGTACACGTGCAGGTCCGGCCGGAGCGGGATGCTCAGGCCGTAGTACGACTCGATGACGTGGCTGTAGAAGCGGAAGTAGCGGGCGCACACCCGCGCGTCGTTGCGCGCCTGCGACAGCGGCTTGCCGCTGTCCTCGCTCTCCAGCCGGGCGAGCGTCTCGACCTCGTCGTCGATCAGGCCGGCCAGCCGGGACAACAGCTCGGAGCGCTGTTCGGGGGTGGTGGCCCGCCACGCCGGGCTGGCGTGGCGGGCCGCTGTCACGGCCTGGTCGATCTCCTTGTCCCCCGCCCGCGCCACGTCGCCGAGCGTGGCACCGGTCGACGGATCGATGTTCGGGTACGACTCCGCCGATCTCACCGGGGCCCCGTCGATGAAGGATTCGGTGACCCGCTCGGCTACGGGGGACACGGCCATGCTCTCGCCTTCTCTCGTGCTGCTGCTCGACTGCTCAGGCGCGGGGGTCGCCGGGCACCAAGTGGGTGGTGAAACCCCAGGGGACGTTGATGCTGGTGTCCGGGTCGGTTACCAGGAAGTCTCCGGTCCGCGAGCGGATGCCGACGCCCTGGGACTTCAGGTGCTCGGCGGCGCGGTCCAGGTCGGCGACCTTGAACGTGAGCGAGTGGTAGGTGTCGTTGGGGGCGGTGGTGGTCCAGTCGGCGTAGGCGGCGGTGCCCTGGTCAGGCGCCGCGACCTGCAGCACCGAGTCGGACAGGGCCACGTAGCTGGCGGCGGCGCCGATCACCTCGTCGCGTTCCTCGTAGAAGACGGTGCCGCCGAGCGCGTCGACCAGGGTGTGCAGCGCCCGCTCCGGGTTGCCGGTGAGCAGCGTGTGGTAGGCGCACCGCAGCAGGCCGAGCGGTCCCTCGGGGGCTTCGGCCGCGCTCCAGCCGGGTGCGTTGCGGTGATCGAGCCCGAACGGGAAGTCGGGCAGGAACTCGTGCCGCAGCCCGGCCGACTCCGGGGTGGTGAAGTAGATCGGCATCGCACCGCTGCCGGCCGACCGCGGCGCCTCCTCGCCCTCGGCGGGCTTGCCGAACTGGTCCACCATCGCGATCCCGGCTTGGCGCAGCGATGAGTAAACCGCCTGGGGGTTGTCGTCGAACCAGCCGATCGTCTTCAGGTGCGGTTTGTCCACCGACGCGTACTGCTGCACGCCGTTCAGCACGTAGAGGGTCGGCTGAATGGTGTCCATCAGCACGTCCGCCATCGGGGTGAACGTTGAGTAGCTGGTGGGATAGTTGCCGGTCTCCCGGCCCTTGAACGTCTCGTAGATGTTGGTGCTCTGGCACCCGAACACCCGCTCAAACCAGGCCTCCACCTCGCCCAGGTCGGGCGCGTGGAAGCTGGGGTGGTACATCCGGGTGATACGGAACTGCTCCGTCATACTGACCTCCTTGTCGAAACGGTTACTGCGCCCGTGGTTGACCGGACTGCGCTCCATGGGTCGTGGTTCACGAGGATGGCGGGCGGGCGATGCCGAGGTGCTCGCGCAGCGTCGCCCCGGCGTACTCCCGCCGGAACAGGCCCCGCCGCTGCAACTCAGGCACCACCATCCGGACGAACTCCTCGAACGCGCCCGGCAGGTGGGTGGCCGCGAGCACGAACCCGTCGCAGCCGCCGCAGTTGAACCACTCCTCCATCTGGTCCGCGACCGCGGTGGCGGTGCCGACGAAGCGCGGCCCCTGCAGCAGCGTGGCGCGGTGCGCGGCCAGGTCGCGGACGGTCACCTCACGGCCGAGATGCTGGCGCTGGCCGATGGCCAGGCTGCGGATGCCTGAACTCGCCGCCATCATCTCGTCGGTCACCACGTCGTCCAGGTCGTGCCTGGCGAAATCGTAGTTGAGCAGCTCAGACAGCAGCGCGAGGGACGCCACCGGGTGCACGTAGGCGTCGAGGAACAGCCGTTCCTTCTCCTCGGCGATCACCTGGGTCTCCCCCACAACCGCGTACGCCATCGGCAGCACCTTGACCGTGTCCGGGTCGCGCCCGGCCGCCGCGATCTGCGCCTTCTGGTCCTGGTAGTGCCGCTGCGCCACCTCGAGGCCGGGGTCGCCGGTAAAGATCACGTCCGCCCAGGCGGCCGCGAACGCGCGGCCCCGGCCCGACGAGCCGGCTTGCAGGATGACCGGCCGGCCCTGCGGGGTCCGCGGCACGGTGAGCGGGCCGCGAACGGAGAACCAGCGGCCCTTGTGGTTGACCTCGCGGACCTTTTCCGGGTCCGCGAACACGCCGGCCTGCTTGTCCATGATCAGCGCGTCGTCGTCCCACGAATCCCACAGCGCGGTGACGACCCCGAGGAACTCATCCGCCTTGTCGTAGCGCTCGTCATGGTCCATGTGGGAATCCACGCCGAAGTTCTGCGCCTCGGAGTCGTTGACCGAGGTGACCACGTTCCACGCCACCCGGCCGCCGGACAGGTGGTCGAGCGTGGCGAAGGTGCGGGCCACGTGGAAGGGGGGGTAGTAGGTGGTCGAATAGGTCGCCCCGATGCCGATCCTTGAGGTGGCACCGATGATCCCGCCGAGGACCGCGGTCAGGTCGAGCTTGACCGGCCGGGCGCCGTAGCGGACCGCCTCGCTGACGGAGTTGCCGTACACGCCGGGCATCGCCAGCCGGTCATCGAAGAAGACGCAGTCGAACTTGCCTGCCTCGAGCACCTTTCCGATGCGGGTGTAGTAGTCCATGGTGAGGAACCCGGGGTCGGCCGACGGGTACCGCCATGATCCCGAGTAGACGGTGACGTTGCCGGCCTGCATAAAGCCGACGAGGGTCATCTGGCGGGTCATGCGGGGAACTCCTTCCCTGACAGGCCGAGCAGCTCGGCTCGCTTGGCGACCGTGGCGGCGTGCCGCAGGTGGGCGGCGTCGACGAGCATCCCGTCCAGGCCGCTGGCACCCCTTCCGGCCGACTCGGCCGCCCGGTAAGTCGCCACCAGCCGTTCGGCGTGTGCTATCTCGTCCGGGGTCGGGGAGAAGGCGGCGTTGGCGATCTCGACCTGGCTGGGGTGGATCGCCCACTTGCCCAGGAAGCCCATGGCGGCGGCGCGGTCACAGGCGGTGCGGTAGGCGCCGGGGTTCTGGTAGTTGGGGAAGGGCGCGTCGATCGCGTCGATGCCGGCCGTACGCGCGGCGACCACGATCCGTGCCCGGGCGTAGTGCCAGATGTCGCCGGGGAACTCGACCAGGGGGTCGAAGTTGGTGTCCACCCGTGCGCCCTGGGACGCGGAAAAGTCGCCGGCCCCGAAGATGACCGCCTCGAGCCGGTCGCTGGCGGCGGCGATCTCGTCCACGTGCTGGAGGCCCTCGGTCTCCTCGATCAGCACTTCAAGCGCGATCCGCTTGCCCAGCCCGAGCGTCTCCTCCAGCTGGGTGAGCAGGGTGTCGACCCACCAGACGTCGCGCGCCCGGCGGACCTTGGGCACGATGATCACGTCAAGGGCTTCCCTGGCGATGGTGACGACCTCGATCACGTCGCCGTAGGCCCAGTGCGTGTCGATGCCGTTCATCCGGATGGCGCGGGCGGTGCGGCCCCAGTCGAGGTCACGCAGCGCCCGGGCGGCCTTGCCGCGCGCATTCTCCCGCTCGGCGGGCGCGCAGGCGTCCTCCAGGTCGAGGAACACCAGGTCGGCACCGGAGGCGGCGGCCTTGGCGAACATGTCCTCGTTGCTGGCCGGGGTGGCCAGCTCCGAGCGGCGCGGCCGCGGACTTGGTGACACCTAGAACTCCTTTATTTCGTGTTTCCGGGTTTCTGGGACTGTTGGGCCATAGCAGAAGAGAGGAGTTCTCAGATCACTCCCTGTTCGTGCAGTTGTTCCAGGCGGTCGCGACCGAGGCCGAGCAAGTCCTGGTAGATCTCGGCGTTGTGCTCGCCGAGCCGCGGGCCCAGGTGGGTGACGGCGCCCGGGGTGGCGGAGAAGCGGGGCACCGGCGCCTGGATCCGCATCGAGCCGAGTTCCTGATCGTCGACCGACGGGTAGACGCCCCTCGCCCGCAGCTGCGGATCGCCGAGCAGCTGCTCGGCGTCGTAGATGGGCGCGGCCGCGACGCCCGCCTCCTCGAAGACGGCCAGGGCCTCGGCGAGGGTCCGCTGGCCGATCCAGCCGGCCATGATCGCGTCGATCTCGGCCGCGTTCCGCAGCCGCTGCTGCGCCTCGGCGAACTTCGGGTCCTCGGTCAGCTCCGGCCGGCCGACCGCCCGCAGCGCACGCATGGCGATCGTCGGCGCGCTGCCTGACATCGCCAGCCAGCGGCCGTCGCTGGTCCGGTAGGTGTTGCGCGGCGCGCTGATGTCCCACCGGTTGCCGGTCCTGACCGGGATCGTGCCGAGCTGGTCGTAGGTCAGCACCGACTGCTCAAGCAGCCGGGCAAGAGGCTCGATCAGGTTGATGTCGATCAGCTGCCCGGGACCGCCGCGGGCGTCGCGGTGGTAGAGCGCCATCATCACCGCGTAGGTGGCGGTCAGCCCGGCCACGCCGTCCGCGAGCATGAATGACGGGAGGGTCGGCGGGCCGTCCGGCGTCCCTGTCAGGTGCGCGAAGCCGCTCATCGCCTCGCCCAGGGTGCCGAAGCCCGGCCAGTCCGACTTGGGGCCGCCCGCGCCGTACCCGGTGACGTGGACCATGACAAGACCAGGATTGCCGGCGGCGAGGTCCTCGTACCCCAGGCCCCACCTGCGCAGGGTGGACGGGCGGAGGTTCATGATCAGCACGTCGGCCTCGCGGGTGAGCGACCGCAGCAGGTCGCGTCCGGCCTCCAGCCGCAGGTTGAGGGTGATGCACTTCTTGTTGCGGGCCACGCTCTTCCACATCAGCCCGATCCCGTCCCGCTGCGCCCCCCACTGCCGCAGCGGGTCACCGCCGTCGGGCTGCTCGACCTTGATCACCTCGGCCCCGTGCTCGCCCATCCACGTCGCGATCAACGGCCCGGCCGCGAGGGTGGCGGCGTCGATCACGCGCAGGCCGGCGAGGGCACCGTCGGTCACTGGAAACTCCTTGGTCGAGTTGGTCGGGAGCGGGACTGAGCTGGCGGTAAGCGCGGCCGGGCGCTGGTCACGGCCGCGTGCCCGCGGGCGGGCCGGTAGAGCCCGCGACGCTCAGCTTGGCGGGCACGAAGTGCGGTCCGGCCGCGGGCGGCCTGGTGCCGACCTCCCGGGCGTCGAGCGCGCACAGCAGCAGGCGGGCGGCGCTCCGTGCCAGCCCGGCGTACTGGACCTGGATCATCGTCAGCGGCGGGTCGGCGAGGACGAACCAGGAGGGGTCGCCGTAGACCACGAGGGACAGATCGCCGGGGAGGCGGCGGCCGCTGCAACGGACCGCGTCGGCGGCGCCGACCGACAGCGAGCCGCTGCCGACCACCAGCGCGGTGAACGGGAGGCGGCCGGCAAGCAGCTCACAGGTCGCCCTCCTGCCGTTCTCCTGGGTTGGCTCTACCAGCCGCATGGTGATCCGGCGGGGATCGAGGCCGGCCTGCGCGACGCCGCGCCGGATGCCGCGCAGGCGGATGGCCCCGTTGGACAGTTCCCTGGGGGTGCCCAGGTACGCGATCTCGGTGTGACCGAGCGCGGCCAGGTGCAGGATGCTGTCGGCGAGCGCCTGCTCGTCGTCGCTCAGCACGCTGGGCACGTCGATCCCGGACACCCGGTGCAGTTCCACCACCGGGAGCTCGGCGAGCAGGAGCCGGGTCTCGTCGAGCAGGTGCGTGCTCGGTGAGATGACCAGCCCCGCGATCCTGGTTCCCACCAGGTCGCGAAGCTGCTGGTACTCACGCTCGGCGTCGTTCTCTGTGATGGCCAGGATCATCTGGGTACCGGCCGCGGACAGCAGCCTGGCGCACTCGGCGGCGACCGCCGAGTACGCCAGGGTGTCCACGTACGGGATCACGAATCCGACGAATGCCCGGCTGGTGCTCGCCGACAGCGCCCGGGCGAGGCGGTTGGCGACGTACCCGCGCGCCTCCGCGTGTGCCCGGATACGGTCGGCGAGCTCCCGGCGAACCGAGGGGCTTCCGTTCAGCGCGCGGGATATCGTCGCGGTGGAGACGCCCAGGTCATGGGCCATCTCCACCACGCCGACCGACTTACGCCGCCCGCGGGACGCCATCCAGCAGCTCCCAGCTCGTCGTTTGCCGCATGCCTGTCCCGCTAGGAGACGCTCATCTTGAGCGTCGAGACATTAGCAGGGCTGCAGTCGAAGGTGCCGGGTGTTGTCGGGTCCACCCGGTTCCACACCCCGTTCTGCAGCTGCACGAGCACCTGGCAATCCGACGGAGCGTGTTGACTGATGTCGGTCGAGCCGGTGATGCCGTCGGCGGTGAACGCGGTCTCGTCGTTGTTGAGCACGTTGAACAGCGACGCGCGGTCCAGCGTCTGGCCGCTGGCCACCACCTTGTTGACCGCGTCCTGGAACAGCAGGGCCATCATGTAGGAGTTGAGCGCGTTGCTGTTCAGGTTGCTTAGCCCGCCCAGGTCGGTGACCAGCTTGTCCAGGGTGGGGTTGGCCTTGTAGTCGGTCAGGTACGGCAGTTGATTGAGGCTCGCGTAGGTGCCGTTCACGGTCGAGCCGCCCATCTGGTAGAAGGACGGGTCGTAGCAGCCCTGGTTGCACTCCCACACCTTGACCGAGCTGACCCCCTGGAGCTGGGCTTCCTTGCGCAGCAGCACCATGTTGGCCGTGGTCGTGTCGTCGTAGACGAACGTGGAGCCAGAGGCCTTGATCTGCTGGATGAACGGGGTCAGCGCGCTCTGCGGCACCGAGCCGCTCAGCGGGTAGAAGCCCTGGCCGTCCTTCTTGATGCCGATGTTGCTCTCGGCCTGGAACAGGGGCACCTCGGTGAGCTTGAACGTCGGGTCGTCGGTGTCGTAGAGCCAGATGCCGTGCAGGCCCGGGTTCTGCTGCACCAGGTACCTGGTGTCGCCGACCGGCACCTCGTACGTCGACGCTGACTGCTTCGCCGTCGCACAGTACGAGCCTTCGCCGCCGAGGCCGTAGGTGTCCGGGTCGCAGACCTCGGGCACGAAGGCGAAGGCGGCCAGGTTGGCGATGCCGATCGCCTTGCCCGCGGCGTCCTTGCAGCCGTCGATGTCGGACAGGTCCTCAAGCGCGTTGGCGGAGGTCCCGACCATGGCGAAGTCGTTCTGGCAGGCCTTGATCACACAGTTGGTCGTGGCGTTCGGGTTCAGCTGGCTGTCGCAGAAGTCGACCACGACCTGGCGCCCGTCCAGCCCGCCGGCGGCGTTGACCTCCTTCGCCCAGGCATCGACCGCGTTCACCGAGTCCTTGAACAGGCCGGGGACGAGCGGGTTGTTCACGTCGGCGATCATGGCCACCCGGATGGTGGTCGCGGTGATCCCGATGTCGTCAGCGGGGACTGTCCCGGTGGGAGCGGCCGCCGGCGTGGTCGACGCCGTGGACGGCGCCGTCGTAGCCGATGACGCGGCCGATGCCGACGAGGTGCTGCTGCTCGACGAGTTGCTGCTCGCGGCACTGCACCCCGCCGCCAGCAGGACCGCGGTCGCCAGCGCAATCATCGCGCCGGCGACACGCGTCCGTCGTCTCGGTCCCCGTCGTCCGGTGCCGCCGCGGCCCGGCGATTCGTTGTTAGGTCTCATTGCTGTGCCCTCCACGACTTCCTTGCCTGTGAGGTTCGGCCCGGCGACGCCCCTGCGCTCCTGGCCACGGGGGACGATATACCGAGCGGTCAGTAAAAAAACAGAGGCGGATTGATCCCGCTGATGAGTGCGCCGGGAATTTGTTATGCCTCGGCCGTATGCAAACGTTCACAGCACAACTGGGATATGCAAACCTTTACATAGACGAAGGCCGAGGATGTAAACCTTTACATCCGGGCCGCAGGGGTGATGCGACTCGGAATGTAAACCTTTACAGGGGCGATTGTTAATGCCTGGAAACTGCGCGTTTACAGGCTGGTTGTCTGCTGTTTTTAGCACGGTGCCGGCGCCTGATCAATAGTTTGGACTGACTGGTCGGCCGATAGTTCCGCTCAGCGGAACGACGGCCGCTTAGGTGTAGTTGCCGCCGTTGACCCCGATGACCTGGCCGGTGATGTAGCCGGCGTCGTCGGAGCACAGGAAGGCGGTGGCGGCCGCGATGTCCTCGGGCACACCCAGCCGGCGGACCGGGCTCCGCGCGGCCAGCTGCTTGATGTTTTCCTCGCCCGCGGCTCCCTGCGCGAACGGCGCGGCCATGAACATCGGGGTGATGACGGCCCGGGGCGGGATCGTGTTGACGGTGATTCCGTACTGGCCGAGTTCCAGTGCCAGCGTCTTGGTCAGCACCACCACGCCACCCTTAGACGCCGAGTAGTGCGCCTGGGTCCGCGACCCCGACTGCGCGCTCGACGACGAGATGGTGACGATCCGTCCCCATCCGCCGGCGATCATGTCCGGCACCGCCAGCTGGAGGCAGTGGAACGTGCCGGTCAAGTTGACCGCTAGCACGCGCTCCCAGTCCTCGACGGTGATGTCGACGAACGGCGCGTTCAGCGACAGCCCGGCGCTGGTCACCATGATCTCAATCGGCCCGAACTCGGCGCGCGCCGCATCGAGTGCCTTTTCCACCGCGGCCCGGTCGCTGACGTCGGCGGCCAGGCCGGCGACGCTCAGCCCCTCACCGCGCAACTCGGCTGCGGCCTGGTCGGCCGCGGCCGCGTCCAGGTCGAGCAGCGCCACGCTGGCGCCCCCGGCCGCGAGACGGCGGACGATCGCCAGGCCGATGCCCGACGCACCGCCGGTCACAACTGCCACCCTGCCCAACAGTTCTCCTCCTTCGTCGCACCGGCCTGTCCCGTACCGCCGGAATGGCAGCGCGGCGAGCGTTGTCTGGCCTTGCTGGCCGGACCGAGGCTGTGGTACGACTGGCTAGTAGTTTACTAATGTAATTTTTATAGTGAAGATACGAGTTCCCTGGCCGCCTGTAAAGGGCCGCGGCAGCAGGCTCCCCGCTCACGGGCCACAGCACAGGCACGACGTACGCGGAGCAGACCCATGACCGACTTCACCGCCAGCGACTACTTCAGCGACGAGTCCGTCGCGGCCGACACCTACCCGTACTTCGACTTCCTCCATCAGGGCCGCCGGGTCTGGCGGGAGCCGCACCACGGTGTGGTGCTGGTGGCCGGACACGCGGAGGTCCTCACCGTGCTGCGGGACACCGCGAGCTTCTCCAACTGCAACATCGTCGCCGGGCCCAATTTCCGGTTCCCGGTCGAGCTCACCGGCGACGATGTCACCGACATCGTCGAGCAGCACCGCGACGCGGTGCCGATGAGCGATCAGATCATCACCTTCGACCCGCCGAAGCACACCGCGCACCGGGGGCTGCTGATGGGGCTGATCACGCCGAAGCGCCTCAAGGAGAACGAGGAGTTCATGTGGCGGCTGGCCGACCGCCAGCTCGACGTCGTACTGCCGGGCGGCGGGTGCGAGTTCATCGACGACTTCGCGCAGCCCTACACCCTGCTCGTCATCGCCGACCTGCTCGGGGTTCCCGAGGCGGATCACCCGTCGCTGCTGCGCCGGGCCGGCGTCGGGCGGCGGCTGCTCGGCGACACCGGCGAGGACGAGGGCCGACCCGACCACCCGCTCGACTTCCTCTACGGCTACTTCTCCGAGCGCATCGGGCAGCTCAGGGAGGAACCGCGAGGCGACGTGCTGACCGGCATGGCCCAGGCGACGTTCCCCGACGGCTCCCTGCCAGAGCCGGTCGATGTCGCGCGGATCGCGGCCAACCTGTTCTCGGCCGGCCAGGAGACGACGGTTCGGCTGCTGAGCACGGCGCTGCGGCTGATCTGCGACGAGCCGGGTCTGCAGCAGCGGCTGCGGGAGCACCGCGAGCTGATCCCCCGGTTCATCGAGGAGACGCTGCGGATAGAGAGCCCGATCAAGGGCGCGTTCCGCCTGGCGCTGAAGACCACCACCCTGGCCGGGGTGGAGATCCCGGCCGGCAGCACGGTCATGCTGCTGCACGGGGCGACCGGCCGGGACCCGCGTCAGTTCGAGTGCCCGCACGAGCTCCGCATCGACCGGCCCAACGTCCGCCAGCACATCTCGTTCGGGGCCGGCATCCACACCTGCCCGGGAGCCCCGCTCGCGCGGGCCGAGGGACGCGTCGTCATCGAGCGGCTGTTTGACCGGACGAAGCAGATCCGGGTCGCCGAGTCCGTGCACGGGCCGGCCGGCGCGCGCCGCTACGACTACCTGCCGACCTACATGATCCACGGGCTGCGCAGGCTCAACCTGGAGTTCGACTGAGCGGAACGTCGCCGTTGACGCGATAACGGATCCGCCGTACCGTCCGAACCTACAAGGTCAATAACGACACTGGAGTTTCAGATCCCCTCAGCGCGGATGCCGAGCGTCTGGAGACACCGCCCATGGCCAAGGAATTCATCGTTTCCGGCGACAGTCACGTCGTCGAGCCAGTCGACCTCTACAAGACACGCCTTCCCAAGAACATGCGCGACCAGGCGCTCTGGGAAGAAGACACGATCCTTGAAGACCCGCTCGTGCCCGGTGGCCACACACAGTTCCGGACTGTGCACACCGCCGGGTACGAGGGATGGACCGTCTCCCGGTACCGCCAGTTCCCCGGCCCGACGCCGGACGGCCTACCATCGAGCATCCTGCGCGACATGGACAGGGACGGCGTCGACGCGACCATGCTGTTCCCCAACCTGTCGTTCTTCGCGCTGTACACCGATGTCCACGAGCGCTCGATCGCGCACGCCCGGGTCTACAACGACTGGCTGGCCGAGACCTACCTGCCCTACTCCAACCGGATCCGGCCGGCCGCCGCCATCCCCACCACCGACGCCGCCGACGCGGTCAAGGAGATCGAGCGCGCGGTCCGGCTCGGCCTGACGACGCTCATCCTGCCGGAGATCCCGCAGCCGTTCCCGTACTGGGCACCGGAGTACGAGCCGATCTGGGAGGCGGCCGAGGCGAACGGCCTGCCCATCTTCATTCACGTGGCTTCCGGCGGGGTGGATTCCAAGGCCGGCACCTCGGCCACCGGCAGCCAGGTCAAGGGCATCCTGACCGCGATGTCGATGGGCAACCAGGAGCTCAGCGGCGCCCTGCTGGCCGGGCGCACCATGGGCGGCGGCAGCACCGCCGCCGCCAGCCCGATGCGGATCATCGCAGACCTGGTCAGCGCGGGCGTGTGCGAGCGGCACCCCAACCTGCTCTTCAACGTGATCGAGTTCAACGCGGGCTGGCTCGCGAACTACATGGGCTCGATGGACAAGGCCTGGCGCACCGGCACCGGGCAGGACCCGCACTGGTGGCTGGGCTTCTGGGACGACGGGGTCGACCCGCACGACCAGAAGCTCATGGGCCGGCTGTTCAAGATCAACGACCGCTGGCCGCTGCCGCTCAAGCCGAGCGAGTACGTCAAGCGCAACTTCCGGGTGCAGTTCGCCGATGACAGGATCGCCGTGATGTCCCGGCACATCACCGGGCCCGAGACCATCTACTGGGGCAGCGACTACCCGCACGCGGAGGGCACCTTCCTCGGCAGCCAGGCGGTCATCGAGGAGCAGTTCGCTGACGTCCCTGACGCCGACCGCGCCAAGATCCTCGGCGGCAACCTGGCCAAGATCGTCGGCTTCGATGACTCGAAGAAGCTGGCCCCGGTGAACCCCCCGGCCTCGCCGGCCGTTCCCCCGCCAGCCTGAGCCGGATGATCAGAACGCGGGGCCCGGGCGAACGCCCGGGCCCCGCGTCTCGCCGTCAGCTGGTCCGGCGCCCGGTCGACGGCTCAGCGGCCCGCCGCGCTCTCGCCGCTCAGCGCGGCAAACCCTTCCCTGAGGAGATCCACCAGGTCGGTCTCCCCGTCAACAGCGACCCAGTGCGCCACGGCGAGGGCCATGCAGTCGAGCGCCGCGGCCACCTTGACCGACAGGCCGATCGGAGTAGGTCCGGATATACCGTGCCGCTCGGCCAGCGCGCTCGTGAGCGGCGTGCGCCAGTCCGCCCGCTCCAGGTGGGCACCGGACAGCGTACGGGTGAACATCGCGAGCCGGCTGAGTGCCTCTGCCCCGGCTGGGTTCCTGGCGTAGATCGGCACGACGAAGGACTCGATGGCGCTGCGCAGAGCGGACCAGTCGTCCTCCTCACGGGGCCGGGCCCGCAACGCGTCCGCCATGCGCTGGACGTAAGCCTTGAGCGCCACCAGGATGGCCTGATCCTTGGTGTGGAAGTAGCGCAGGAACGTGCTGCGGGAAACGCCGCCCGCCGCGGCCATGTCGTCGAGGGTGACGTTGTCGTAGCCCTTCTCCACCACGAGCTCGTAAGCGGCCAGGCTCAACTCGGCTTGGACGGCCGCCCGGGCGATCTCCCGTGACGCAGGACGCACCGCGGGGGCTCCATGTGACGACATGCCCCAATCTTAGGGCGGTGTCCGCGTCGCCTGGGGCACCAGCTCCGTTACCCGTCCGCGGGATACCCTGCCTGCCCTGGAGCCTGGCCTGCCTTGAAAGCAAGTGGGGCGGAAGATCACGCGGGTACAGCGGCTCCGTTGCCGGGCCCTGTCTCCAGCAGGGTCTGGATCGCCGGGATTAGTGTCTCGAGCGGCTGGCTGGTCTGAAAGGCCACGACGGTGGTCCCGCCGGCGTTCCGTTCCGGCGCGCGCGCGGCGAAGAGGCTAATGACCTGCCGCAAGGCTTCGTCCACTTCGTGGACGGGATCGGGGCTCTCGCCGCGGAGCCAGCGCCGCAGCACGTGGTTGTGCGCGGAAACGACGGCGGCGGCCATGAGCTCGGCCTGCAGCGCGGAGTTTTCCGGTCGTCCGGCCATCCACTCGGCGATGAACTCACGGAACAGCCGCTGGTAGCGGGCGACGCTGACGATTTCCCTGTCCCGCAGGGCGGGCACCGTGCTGGTGAGCGCGTACCGCCGCCGGGCCAGGTCGCCCTCGTCGAGGTAGTGCAGCAGTACCAGGCGGACCGCGTCGGAGACGGCGGCCAGCGCGGTGCCGTGGCTTGAGGACCGCAGCCGGTCGCGGACCTGGGTCAGGAGACGGTCGTGGTCGGGGAAGATGACGTCTTCCTTGGACGGGTAATGGCGGAAGAACGTCGCCCGGCTGAGGCCGGCCCGCTCGGCGATGTCATCAACGGTGGTCTGCTCGTAGCCGCGCTCGTTGAACAGGTCGAACGCGGCCTGTGCGAGCCGGTCACGCGCGGTCGGCTTGTCCATGGTGCTTCATCATCCCCGCTCTCTCACGCTGCCGCCACTTGCGCGACATCGTCGAGACTCAGTATCGTTTCATTGAGCCTCAGTTTCATAAGTGATGCTACCGAAGACTGGCCCAGGAGGATCCTTCATGACCACATCGATCGCCGCACCGGCTCGTCTTCCCGTGCTGGCCGAGCGACTGCCGGCGGCCGTGAGCCGGAGCTGGGTCACGGTCGCCGCAAGCGTCGCGCTCACCGCGCTGGCGGCGCAGGTGGCGATCCCGGTTCCCGGGTCCCCGGTGCCGGTCACCGGGCAGACCTTCGCGGTGCTGCTCACCGCGGCCGCGCTCGGGCCGGCCCGCGGCCTGGCCGCCCAGGCGCTTTACCTGGTGCTTGGCGCCGTCGGCCTGCCGGTCTTCGCCGGAGCGGGTCACGGTCCCGGGGTGCTCTTCGGTGCCACCGGCGGGTACCTCGTCGGGTTCCTTGCCGCGGCCGCGATCACGGGTTACGGCGCACGCCGCGGCGCGGACCGGTCCCCGGTGCGGACCCTGCTGCTGTTCGCGCTCGCCTCGGGGATCATCTACCTGATCGGCACGACCTGGCTCTGCCTGGACACCGGGATGAGCGCCAGCGCGGGGATCGCCGCCGGGGTTACGCCTTTCCTGCCCGGAGACGCGGCCAAGGCGCTGCTGGCCGCCGGGCTGCTGCCCGGCGCGTGGTGGCTGACCGGACGGCGCGCCGGTGACCGGGACGCGCGATGACCGCCGAGACCGCGGTACC
>Ga0335072_10007665_pt1 | contig 15720 bp, 14 predicted proteins | sample Lox_Sample_21_FD_206725 | JGI IMG/M metagenome (GOLD analysis project Ga0335072, IMG submission 206725) | Soil microbial communities from Loxahatchee National Wildlife Refuge, Florida, United States - Lox_Sample_2.1 | ecosystem: Environmental > Terrestrial > Soil > Wetlands | place: USA... | reverse complement strand
CCCGACGAATAGTAACCATTCAGATAGGCCTGCATGTGTACGAAATCCAATCACAAAAGCTATGAGTAGTACGAGTAGGGAAGAGAATAGGTTCGACAGTGTGGAAGATGCGGCCTGTCCGCCCAATATTGACGATGGTGCTACGGGCATACTACGAAAACGATTAATGATGCCTCGTTGTATATCAGCGCCCAATCGATATGCAGCGTAAGCGATACCGCTGACGACCGTCATGATTATGATTCCGGGGGTAAGGAAGTCGATGTAGTGTGCTGAACCTGTTTGCTTTCCTAGCGCACCGCCAAATACATACACGAACAGCAGTAATAAGGCGATTGGCATCAAAACAACAGTTATGATGGTGTCTGGGCTGCGTACGATATAACGTAAACTACGCTTTGCCATGGTCCATGTGTCACTAAGGGTATGCATTTATTTGTCCTCCTTTGGTTCGCCAATGATTTTGAAAAAGACATCATCTAGGGTTGCTACTTTTTGCGAAAACTCTGTCGGTTCTATGCTTGCATCGCGAAGTTGAATGAAGAGATCAGCAAGCTGTTTTGTCCCTTCTCCGACCGCCACAGTGAGTAGTAGATTTTCACCGGATGTTACCTGGTAGTGTTGCTGTAGAAGCTTGGCTGCTGCTTGGCGTTGTTTCTCATTTGAGAAAGTCAGTTCAATCAAGCCACTTGGTACAAGTTTCTTAAGCTCCTGTGCTGAACCGCTGGCAACAATAGTTCCCTTGTGTAGTAGTGCTATTGTATCGGCCAGTTCATCGGCTTCCTCTAGGTATTGTGTCGTTAGAAAGATAGTCGTGCCGCTAGTGGCAAGCATCTTAATTGTTTGCCACATATCATTACGTGCTTGCGGGTCGAGCCCAGTTGTTGGTTCGTCTAGGAAGATAATCGGTGGGTTTCCTATGAGGCTCATAGCGATATCCAAGCGCCGTCGCATGCCGCCGGAGAATGTCTGTACACGACGATCTGCGGCTTCTGTTAGATCAAACTTCTTCAGTAAGTCGGTGGCTACCTGTGCCGAATTATCGACATGTCTCAGGTCTGCTATTAATACGAGATTTTCGCGTGCCGTAAGCATGTCATCGACTGCGGCAAATTGCCCCGTTAGGCTTATGGATGATCGTACTTTGTTGGGAGATTTCGCTACGTCAAAGCCATACACAGTAGCGCTGCCGCTGTCGGCCGGTATAAGGGTTGCGAGTATGTTGATCGTTGTTGTTTTACCTGCTCCATTGCTGCCAAGGAGTGCAAAGATTGTTCCTGGCTCAACGGTGAAAGTGACCCCTTTTAGCACCGCGTGCTTTTTATACGACTTTTTAAGTTCAGTAACGGTAATCGCTGATTTCATATGTCTACTCCTCCTATTTCTTCTTAGTACCTTTATTCTTATGGTGATATTCCATCCACTCTTCGTATAGCTTTGGTATGCGTGCGGCCAAAAAATCGTTCATCGATTCCATCATTTCGAGTGGTTGTCTACGCTCTGGCGAGGCGTCGTCAAGGATAGCTAGGCCTTCACGTGCCAGGGCTGCCATTTGCTCGTATTCACTCGATTGAAAACCGGTGTCTCTCCAATCACGTGGATTGAGGCTGACCAGATCTGCTCGTGTACCGGCTGGCCGCGTCCGCTGTATGAGGTTCATACCCTCAAGTGTCTTTATTGCTCCGTTTATAGCACTTCGACTGGTAAGTAGGGCTGCCGAGATGTCGTTAATGGATTGTTCCATTGGCTCGCAAACTGCTAGATATCCAATGAGGCGACCTGTTACTGGTGCGAAGCCGTACCTCTCTGCGTAGAAGCGTGCAAGGTGGTCTGCAAATATGAGTACTTTGTCTTGGTTCATAGTGTAAGTGTATCTAGTTTTCTGAAATAACACAAATTTGTGTCATCCTCGTATGAAAAACTGCAGCATTACTAACTGCAGTCTGTTCATTATTGTACGGTTACGTTGTCGAGATTAGCCTTTACACCCTTTAGGAGTGCGTAGGTTACTTTGTCCATAGTTGCGCCGTCGAATATCGTATGCTTAACCTTCGAGTGGTGGAATGATACGTTCTCTAGAGTTGCGTTCTTGAAACTCGTGTTCTTCAGCGATGAGTTGTCGAATATAACACCACGCAGCATCTCACCGTCGAACGACACGCCGCTCAGGTCTGATTGCTTAAACTCAGTCTTGTTGAGGGTTGCATTTGTGAATGTGGCGCCCTGCAAAGCACAGCGACTTAACTTTGTCTCGGTAAGGTTCGCGTCTGCAAGGTTGGCATCATGAAGGTCGCTACTGTCCATGTTCGCGTTCGTTAGATTAGCGCCCGCAAAGTTTGCGCCTTTTAATGCTGCTGCTTTGAATTTTGAGTCATGTAGGTCTGACTTCTGGAAGTCGGTTCCCCTTAGGGCGCTCATACTAAAGTCGCCGCCGGCAAGAGGGCTATTCGCGAGATCTGCCTCAGAAAGCGCCGTCGCGCGAAATCGTCGATCGCCAGCAAAAGTACTCGTGTCATTGTGTGTCACGTGTTCCATGATTTCCGAGACATCACCAAATGACTCGATAGTTAGCTTGTAGGCTTCCTCATCGCTTTTACCTTCGGCTTTGAGGTCGTTATATTTCTCAGTTAAGTTTGCGAGTAGCTCTTGCTCTACGTCCTTGCGTGCAGGAAAGTCACCGTAAGGCTTAAATGCATTGTCGAGAAATTGCTTTAAATTGTTTTCCATATCTTCTCCTTTACAATAGTTTCTCTAAAATCTGTTTAGCGTAATCCCAGTTTTGCTTATTACTCTCGTATCGCTCGCGACCACTGGTAGTTATTCGGTAGTACTTTCGTCTGCCACCCTGTGTCTCGTCGCCCCAGTAGGAAGTGATGTTATGTTCCTGTTCTAGGCGTTTGAGACTTGAGTACATCGTTGCCTCCTTAAGTTCGTATTCCTGATCTGATAGTTCGTAGACGAGCTTTGTGATCTCATAGCCGTACTTGTCACCATCCATAAGAAACTTCAGGATGATCGTATCGGTGTGACCGCGAAGTAGGTCTGACGTTAATTTATTGTCGATCATGTATACAGTGTATATCAAAGTACTATGACTGTCAAGGTACTTTTATACACATAGCATCGTGTCTCCGTCACGAACAGAGGTGGGTCGGCAGTAAATAAGATGGTGTTGTATGTGCAGTCACTGAGATGGATGGTCAAAATTAGCCATTAACAGTGGCGACGTTGATCCGAGTGCGGCCTATAGCTTCATGCTCAATGCATACAGACGTGGCGGGAACAGCAACAGCCGCTGACTAGACAGTCGAGATTACGCAGCTGTTTCTGCGAGACGTGGATACCGCTCATACATGCGTTCAGTATGTCGTGCCGCCTCATCGTAGCCCTCGACAAAAGTCATGCTGCCATTTGCAATAGCGCACATATGTCTCCATAGCTCATCGGCATGAGCGAGACGTATTTCATCACTCTGACCCGTCCAACTCGGATGGTAGCGATGGCTTGTATGTTCTCCGGGGCTAATAAACGTGAGGTCGCGGCCCAATTCCCGAAGAGCCGATCTTTTAAGCTCTGGGTGGTTGTCGATGAATTCATACAATTCTCGAGGAGAAAAGATTCGAAGTCCATGTGCTAATACTGCCTTGCCGATTACCCTGCCAGTTACTGGCTCTCGTTGGCCTGCCATGCTGTTTTCTACGACAATGTCATATGCGCGTCGTACTTCAGAAGCTTCGGACATACCTTGTAGATCCGCTCCACACATACCAAGCACTAAAGGGTTCGTATCGTTAATGCCTGATTGTTTACCAGTTATGTCGTTGTAGCTGGTGCCTTCTATTCCTGCAGATATATTTGCTAACGCGTTGCCCTGAATATAACCTGCTGCAAGAGCGTGTGCTTGCGCCAATCGTGCAGATTGCGCTTCATCTACTTCGCGGCCATTGCCAAACCGAGCGTCATGGTACGCGTAGGCAATTAGGCCGTCTAGGAAATCGGCGGCGGTAAACGTTACCGTCCGCCCAGCCTTTCGATCGGCGGCGTTAACATTACTCATATGGCGCATAAGCCAACGCATGCCGTTCGGTGTATGAATGCCGCCTTCATGGTAGGCGGCAAGCGTACCATATTCGGGCTTTTCTTTCTCGCCGATAATATGGTTTACCTGGTCACGCGTCATATCTCCGTACACTATGCGTACACCGCATAGTCCGCTTGCCGCTAGCTCTATTGCTGTCTGTAGTTCAGGGCTGTTTTGCACTTCATCTGGTAGGATGTTTGCTATAAACTTCTGCTCATGCACGGTAAGTTTGCTTGGCAGCGGCGATGATCCTATACCGTTTATAAGCTCGCGCATCGTTTCTAGGTCGGGTTGGTCCTTTTCAGGGTCATTGCGTCGCTGTTTCCACGCGTACACATCGGCAGGATGTGCGAGCATGACTCCACCCATTTGCCACGAGCGTTCATGTAGGGTCTCATAGGAAATATCTCCCCATCCGACCGCAACATCGAGCCCGTCTTTATGGACCAGGCGGGGTCTGTTGCTACCTTCTACGGTTGTTAGTTCCCAGTCCGGTTGGTTTTCAAGTGCAGATAAGGCCTCTTCGCTAACCGCGATATCAACATCATGAGGCTCGTGTGTTTTCCCAAAAGCAAGATAAGGAACAGCACTGCCGACGACGATGCCTCCAATGCGTTCGTTAAGAATGTGAGCACGTTCTAACACCTGCTCTGGACGGTGAATAGCCTCAGCCATTGACGTGCACTTTGTAACTTTCTGTGTACATAGGAGAATTAGAAAGATACGGCTAAGGTGTTGAATGGCCAAGTTGTTGTACAAATAATGTACAAACTGTATTATGCTGCTATGCAAAGGGATGACCTGGTAATCAAGTCGTATTTTGAGAAGCTTGGTTTTGATTCTCGGATTGCCGATATCTATGTGGCCCTGCAAGCGCACGGTCCACAGTCGATCTCAGACCTAGCACGAAGCTCCGGTGTAGATCGTATACAGATCTATCGTTTGCTTGATGAACTTAAGGCGTCAGGTCTCGTTAAGGTTGAAGCTCGGTATAAACGAAATATCATTCACGCGGAGCCTGCGAGCAATATTCAACTACTCATAACTAAAAAGGAGCAGGAGCTCGCGGGTATTAAGGAAGGATACGCTGACTTTATTGCGCAAGTGTCGAGTCGGTCAGCATCGTCGAAATCAACGAAGGTACAATTTTATGAAGGTATGGACGGTCTTAGGCAGATGCTATGGGATCAGACACGATATCAAGGTGAGAATTTGAGCATTCTCTACGATAACTCACAGCACAAGACAGGAAAAAGCTTCTTTGAGCGCTGGGTACGAAGCTGTAACGAGCAAGATATACACTTCCGTGGAATCATAGGTGACCATTTTATTGAGACGCAACAAGCTTGGTACGCGGCGCACACTAATGAACGTCTAAAGAATTGGGAATCAAGATATGCGCCCGAAGCTATATTTCCTATAACCTACTCTATTATCACGTACGGTGATAAGGTCCTGCAGTTCAATTGGAATGATGAGCGCATCTTCGGGATTGAGATACAAAACCCAGATGTTGCTCGAGTGCAGCGTCAGTTCTTTAATTTACTCTGGAACCAGCTCTCGAGGGTGGATGATCTCACTGGTCCTAGCTCCGTATCCTAGGTCTAGGCTCATACATATAAGGGATGAGGCTCGGCCGTTAAATTTATCAAAATGCTAGTCTACGCTTTGTTTCTGATTTGGTGATTTATGTTCTGCTTTGCTGTGGCTCAGTGTCATGTAAATAACGGCACAAATAAGCAGGGCAAAAAGCATAAAACTGACCCTTCCATCCCCTAGACCGAGCCCGTTAACACTTCTAGGCTTGCCCATCCAATCGGCAAAGGACGCGCCAAGCGGTCTCGTAACAACATAAGCGGCCCAGAAGGCGGCAATCTCACCGAGCCCAAAAAACCAATATCCCAGAGCTGGTATGAGGATAACTCCAATAAAGAGGAACCCTGAGGTAAGGTAGCCAAGGCCTAGCGTACTTGCGGTTAGGTCTCCAGTTGCGGTGCCGAGGGCGAATGTTGCCATAACGGTCAGCCAATAGAACACTTCTCGTCTCCCTCCGGTGACAGTATGAATAGAGAGTGTGCCCTCAGTTTTCTGCCAGGCGATAAATATAGCTGCGAGTGCAATAGCAAATACTGCCGATGAGGCTGCATACGGTACTCCGAGTTGTACATGGGCACCATCAGCTGTCATAGTACCAAAAACGGCGACTATAGCCGCTGCTAACCAGTATGCCCATGGTGTATACCTGCGGATACGAAACTGTAGGGTCAGGGCGAAAACAAGCGCTATACCCCCGAGCGCCACTGCTAAATACGGGTTCATCTTAACAACTAGCCAATCTGATGTCGACTCGCCCCAGGCGGTTGTTAGTAGTTTTGTGGCCCAGAAGACAACAGTGACCTCAGGAACTTTCCGTAAAGGTTGAGTACGAAGAGATCTATGCTGCATGTAACTTCTATTATACGTATAAAACTGACCACTTGGCCGAAGTTGCACTTTGTCTGTATACTAGTGTAGTCTTGTCACAATGGGGCGCCTTGGCGGAGTGGTTACGCAGGGCTCTGCAAAAGCTCGTACACCGGTTCAAATCCGGTAGGTGCCTCCAATTTACAATAGGTAACGCTAGCATAATGTTGTGATAAAGCGTATGCCGAGACAGAGTTTTTTAACCGATGAGCGACTTACGGGAGCAGTTAAGCGATTCTTTGCCCAAATTGCCATAGCCTTTAGCTCACTCATCATGGTAAAAATACAAAGGTATATCTAGCGCGGGTGTCGTAATTGGTAGCCGAGAGACACTTAAAATGTCTTGCCCACAAGGCGTGCGGGTTCGATTCCCGCCCCGCGCACCAGTATTAGAGAAAGAAATTCCTAGTCGTAATGACTGGGAATTTTATATTAAGAGGTTCGACTACCATCCAAGTCGGTGTGATACGATGAGTATATGCATAAGCAGTTATCGTCTAATAATCCCGCATCTGACAGCTCGATAACCCCAACGTATGCCTCACGATTCTTAGACAATCCCATACCGAAATATGATATCCCACAGGACAGTCTTAGTCCGGACGTTGCGTATCAGCTCATTAAAGATGAGCTGGAGCTCGATGGCAACGCACACATGAATCTTGCCACGTTTGTGACAACCTGGATGGAACCACAAGCCTCCCAGCTTATGGCTGAAACGTTCGAGAAGAACCTTGTCGACAAGGATGAATATCCGCAAACGGCCGAGATCGAGCGACGCTGCGTTAACATGCTGTCCCAGCTCTGGAATGCGCCGCGTGAGGGTAGTGCGCTTGGTACCTCGACAGTTGGCTCGAGTGAAGCATGCATGCTAGCGGGGCTAGCCTTTAAATGGCTTTGGCGAGCGCGCCGTGCTGCTGTAGGAAAACCGGCCGATAAACCTAACTTAGTACTGGGTACTAATGCGCAGATTTGCTGGGACAAATTCTGTCGTTATTTTGAGGTTGAGCCACGCTTTGTGCCGCTTGAGCCTGGACGATATCACCTTGATCCTGATGCTGCAGTGGCGCTTTGTGATGAAAACACGATCGGGGTTGTCGGGATCCTAGGAAGTACCATGGATGGCAGCTATGAGCCGATCCAACAGCTTAGTGATGCCTTGGATGTACTCGCAAAGGAGACGGGGATTGATGTTCCTGTTCATGTTGATGCGGCGAGCGGAGGTTTTGTCGCGCCATTCTTACAGCCTGATCTTGTCTGGGATTTTCGACTGCTACGTGTAAAGTCGATTAATACATCTGGTCATAAGTACGGCATGGTCTATCCAGGAGTTGGTTGGGTTGTCTGGCGTCATGAAAATGATTTACCAGAGGATTTGATCTTCAAAGTCAATTATCTGGGTGGTGAAATGCCGACATTTGCTTTGAACTTTTCTAAGCCGGGTAATGGCGTTATTGCACAGTATTACAACTTCCTAAGGCTGGGTAGAAATGGCTACCGACAAATCCAGGAGCGATGTCAGGATACCGCCATATACTTATCAACGGAACTTAGTAAAATCGGACCATTTGAACTGCTTAGCAAAGGTGATGAGCTACCTGTTTTTGCATGTACACTGAAGCCTGATGCAGGATTTACATTGTATGAGTTGTCGGATCGTCTTCGCGAACGTGGATGGCAGGTGCCAGCTTACACAATGCCAAAAAACCTCGAAGACATGGTTGTAATGCGTTTCGTGATCAAAGAAAACTTTAGCCGCGATATGGCAGATCTACTACTGAGCGACATCACCAAACAGATCAACTGGCTTATAGAGAACCCTTTACAAAAGCCTATGTCACCGCATAAGTCGTTTCATCATTAGGGATTCGAATGACAAAAATAGAGGCGCATTGCGGCGCCTCTATTTGCTAGGATAGGCTTTGGCGCTAGTAGTAGTACCCAAGGGCGTCAATGACGGCGTTTGTTGAGCCGGCATTATTGTAAAGAGAGAACCCTCCCCTATCATTGCTATTGATCGCCACGGTGTTCTCGTTAACGGCAACGCCATTATTCGTGTACGTTATACTTGTGCCGACTGGCAGAGGAATCGAGAGAGGATATTCAAGAAGGTAAGTGCCAGTGGTACTGGAAGGTATAGTCAGGTTGTCAACAAGTGCACCAGCCCAAGGTGCTATATTGGCGCTATTCCCTGTAGTTGACACGCTTAAAGCTTGTCCCGCCGGTATTGGATGTCCTGCATACGGCTCACCGGAGCCAGTTCGTGTGTCGGCGATGCGTGTTGGTGAGAGCGGAACGTATGCCATACCACCTACGCCAGTTGTGTAATAACCGACTAGGTCAATAATTACGTTTGTTGTTCCGCTACTGTGATTAACGATCGTGAATGCGTCCTGTGGGTTCGTGCCGAGCGCTACGGTTGCTTCTTTAGTGAGCGTTTGTCCGGTGTAGAAGTTCAGATTTGATGCTTCACCAGGAATGGCACCACCCGCAGGGTACATAGTTAAGTAACCACCGGCGGTTGCGCCCACCTCAGTCGCCTCTACGACGGCAGCGGTCGCACCTGCTGGCATACCCGCGTCCCCAGCAAGCTGGACAGTTAGGGAGCCGTTTGCCTTCAACGTTTTACCTGCTGTTGACGCAACGCTTGAACCAGGTCGAGTGTCGACAACGCGGGTAGATGTTACGGGGAAGTAACTATCGCCGGTTGCGGCGTAATAGCCTACAACGTCGACAACTACGTTAGTGTTTCCAGCATTGTTGTGAATACTGATCTGTCCGTTAGTACCAAGCGTGGCCGTCGTCTGGTTGTTGACCACGGTGCCCGCATTAAAGTTTAGCGTTGAAGCCGTTGGGAGCGTTCCCCCAGTTGGGTATACCGTTAAGTAGCTGCCAGCGGTGGATGTGGCCTCGGTAACATTTACTACTACGGCCGTTGCGCCGGTGGCGGGTACGCCACCTTTACCAGCAACTTGCACATTTAAGGTTTTACCTGCGCCGATGGTCTGTCCTGCATACGGCTCACCGGAGCCAGTTCGTGTGTCGGCGATGCGTGTTGGTGAGAGCGGGTTGTAATATGAACCTGGCTGGTACTGCATATTTGAGCTTCCCCACCAGCTCGATAAACTGCCAATACTATTATCAATGTTAAGCTTGGAGACCTGTGAGTTCGTAGTATTTATGACGTACCAGGTGGCTGGCTCGCCGTTAGCATATGCTTGAAAGGCTAAGTACTTGCTGTTTGGTACCCAGACGACTCCCGATATTTGATTTTGGCTTGCAGGTACGCCAGTGAGTGTGAGTGTTGTACTGGTTGAGCTGCCTACTGGTGTAAGCATAATTTGGGCCGAGCCTGTACTACTCTCTGATGCTGGTATAACCGATGCTATAGTTGTTCCGTCTGAAGACAGGGCTGTCTTAGTGAGTTGGGCATTCGCACCGTCAAAACAAGAGGTGGTGTTAGGGCTGGCGATTTGCATTGAGCACAACACATCAGTTTGGCCCGGTGTACCTTCTGGAGCTTGCTGGTAATATATGTCGTTCGCTGTAACGGCGAAGGGTATCGAAGTGTCATCCTCTGATGCTGCTGCAACACTGTCACCACTGCCGTCCGTATTCACCCACAACCAGGTGAGCGGTTGTGAGCCGTCATAGGCAACTGAGGAACCGATAGCAGAAACTAATACTTTACTGCCATCGGCTGACCAGAGTATTCCTGAATTCAGCTTTACTGTATAGCCAGGAGTACTGAGCTGCTTCGGACTGCTGCCATCCGCATTGGCTACATATAACGTTGGAGTGCCAGGTGCTTCATTTACAATGTCACTTTGCTGAGCGTATGTAAACGAAGTACCGCTTGGTGACCATGTAGGTGCGGCGATTGAAGTATTTGCGGGTGAAGTGAGCAGTGTCGTCGGAGTAGTGCCTTCTCCGTCTGTTAGCATGACTTTGCTCGTCAAGTCGGTGGATACCGTCGATCCCGGGGCGACGTATAAGATCTTGCTGGTTGGGGTGTCCGCGTGGCTAATGAACAATAAATAGGCTCCCAGACCACCGAAGACCACGACAAAAGCTGCCATGATTGTTTTATTATTCATAAGCCTTGCGAATGAGCCCTTTTGTTGTTTAGGCCCGGATACGACGATTTTGCCAGAGGCGCCTGACGCGTAGGTTTTATTGGCTTTCATTTTTGTAGTTTGTCTCTGTTTACTAAATATTCAGTATTTATTAAGCAGTACCATTATGCAAAAGTCGACAGGATAACTGGCACGCGTCACTTGAGAGCAGGCACTTCAGCTTTTGTGTACACTGTCTAGGAGTAAATATATGAAGAGGAATGATATGGCTCAAAAGACGCAGCATGACAGTGAAACACCAGCACACGGCCAACAGGTAATAGTTGCCTGTGCATTTATACACCATAACTTTGATGGCATTGAAAAAGTCTACCTGCCGCAACGCGCCATGACTAAGAAGTTCTATCCTGGAGTGTTTGAGGTCCCCGGCGGCCACATTGATTTTGGCGAAGACATCGTGGAGGGTCTTAAACGTGAGGTTCGCGAAGAGCTTGGCAAGGAAATTGTAGTCGGCGATCCGTTTAACGCCTTTACCTTCATGAATGAGGTAAAAGGCGCACATGCCATCGAAGTGGTTTACTTCGCTACGTTTGTTGGCGGTCTTGATGATATGCAGTTACATCCGGAAGACCATATGGCGGGTAGGTGGTTTTCAGCTGATCAGTTCGAAGAGTTCAGCGTGAATCGAACTGCCGATGATGAAGAACTACAAAATATAGTACGCGGTTTTGAGATCTTAGCAGGTAAGCCACTCAATTTTGCATAAGCAGTTTGTGCCCTGATAGACCTCGGCGTATGCTGTAGGCATATGGCAGAAGAAACAGGAATTCGTAAATGGGCGCCACTTATGGTCATGGCGCTTGCTCTATTTATCGTGGTACTTGATACGACGATCATTAACGTCAGTATCAAAGCAATTATCGAGAGTCTACATAGCAATCTGAAGGCCATCCAGTGGGTTATTACTGGCTATAGCCTCGTAATTGCCGCGTTTACCATAACTGGCGGCCGACTAGGTGATATCTTTGGTCGTAAGCGTATGTTTATTATTGGAGCGATTGTGTTTGCAATTGGCTCACTTCTTGCGTCGCGTGCACACTCGTCGGCGTTTCTGATGTGTAGCGTATCGCTTATTGAGGCTAGTGGTGCTTCGATGATGCTACCCGCTACAGCGTCCCTCCTCGTAAGCACATATCGAGGCAAAGATAGAGCGATAGCTTTCGGGGTGTATGGTGCTATTGCAGGAGCGGCAGCGACAATTGGCCCACTAGTTGGTGGGTGGCTGACCACTAATTACAGTTGGCGCTGGAACTATCTTATTAACCCCATTGTTGTCATCATTTTGTTATGTGGCTCCACGCTTGTCAAAGAAGCGCATGAACGCACTCCACATAAGCCTGACCTCTTAAGTATCATTTTGTCGGCGTTAGGGCTGGGTGGTGTAGTGTACGGTATCATTGAGTCTTCGACCTATGGTTGGATCAAGGCCAAGGCAGACTACGAAATCTTTGCTCGGAACTTTCATTTACTCGGCATATCTATAACGAGCTATGCCATCGTATTCGGAATTATATTTATAACCTTATTCTTACTACGTCAGCGATCTCTGGAGCGAAAGGGTAAAACGCCACTGGTAAGTACGGGGCTGCTTAAGAACCGGGAATTTTCAGCGGGTACCACCGTACTTGCAATAGCCGTGCTTGGTCAGTTTGGTCTTGTCTTTACTCTACCCATATTCTTACAGGGCTTACTTGGTAAAGATGCTTTTCATACAGGTATAGCTGTATTGCCGCTTTCTCTTGCTATTCTTGTTGGCTCGCCGATTTCTGGAATTTTGGCGGGTAAGTGGAATGTGGCTCAGCGATACCTCATCCAACTCGGTCTAGTGCTTGCATTACTCGGCGCTATACTGCTGCGTACTGAGGTTTCGGTGACAAGTAGCGTTGCGACATTTATTCCTGGTATGGCAACCTTTGGACTAGGGTTTGGCCTTCTTATATCGCAGCTGACAAACATAACTCTATCGGCGGTGAGTGTCCAAATGGCTGGCGAGGCATCTGGTGTCAACAACACATTTCGGCAGATCGGGACCAGCATGGGGCAGGCGCTGATTGGTGCCTTACTTATATCCGCCCTTGCAACGCAGCTTACCCATGAAGTTTCGGCCAGTAAGGTGTTGCCTCCTGCCGCTAAACCACAGATTGCAACGCAGGTCTCGACGGTGGTGCAAAGTCTTGGTACGGCTGATGTCGTGGCAAAAGGCGTACCCGCCCCAGTAGTCAAAGAGATCGTGCGTATTAAAAATGACTCAATCGTGTCTGGCGTAAAGCGTGGCATGGAGGGGGTTATAGTTGCTGAAGCAGTAGCGTTGCTGCTGAGCACTACACTGCCAATGCACGCTCAGAAACATGAGTACAGCGAAGCAAGTTAAGCCTGTATACTAGTATTGTATGACTGAGACAAACTGTACTTTCTGTAATCTAAAATCAGATGAAGTCCTGAAGAGTAATGGGCTGGCAATGTTGGTGCTGAGTAATCCTCGCAAAGTGCCTGGTCACATATTGGTGTTGCCAAAGCGTCATATTGAGGAACCATGGCAGCTTACAGGTGATGAGCTTACTGACGTCTTTAAGCTTATTTTCTTTGCCGAACAGCGTATTCTTGGTGGGCTTGGAGATGGCGTAGATATCCGCCAAAACTATCGACCATTTAAGAGGCAAGATGAATTGAAAAAGAACCATGTCCTGTTCCACGTTGTGCCTCGTAGCAAAGATGATTACATCTATACGACAGCGGAACGATTTGAACGTGATTTGTTTGCTGAGCTTGACGGACTTGAGCGTCAAGAAGTTGAAAAGCTACTAGCTGGCTAGCGGCTATTGATGTGCTAGATTTAACGCTTCTGGCGTCGTGAGCTGGAAAAACCTGTTGCCGCCTGAGAGAATGCCGCCTTGTATTGCGGTAGAATATCTCCACAGATCTCGGCTAAGCTTCCAAGAACGACCGCATGATCACGAGCATATGGCGAGCCATCGTATGCATCAGTTTCAGCATTGTAGCGTGCCGTATGTGTTGTGCGCTGTCGGCCATGACCCCAGCCACCCGTAAGTTCTGGCGGGCGATTCTTATCGTCAGGCATACCCGTTACAAACGTTTTTGTGTCACCACCTCTCTCCGTGTGGGCTACGACGACCCGACCCTCACGCACATACAAGGATGTGTGTCGCTTAGGGCCTCCTAGGTAGCTGAGGTCTGCGACTAAGCCAATGAGCTCTGGTTTACCACCTGGTGTGGACGGTAAGCCTGCCGCAAAGTAGGGGATCCTCGAGGGAGCGGTCCATGTAGTAGACCAACAGTGCCGTGCAAGGTATTTGCGCCAGCCTTCTGGGTCTTCATCGAGCGGTGGAATATCTGATAATACCCCAGGATGTTTAGGTACTGACTTTTCTTGTCTATCAAACTCATTAGAAAAAAGTGTAACGAGTGGGCTGGTGAGCCTATCGATGCATGTATCAAGGGCTAACCGATTTTGAGCAGCTTGCTCGTTGACCTGCTCCCATTCTTCACTTGTAACTTCTCCGAGTCGTTCGGCTGCCCGTACTTGCGCAGCACGACGAAGCCGTCGTGCCTCGGCCTCGCTCGCAACAGCAGCTTGCATTGCACTAACAGTAAGTAATGGGTCGGTCAGTACAACCGGTTCGTTATCGTCGTAGCCTGGTGTTGGCTGCCAGGCACCAAATCGTTCTTCCTTATCTGGCGTACTCATAGATTATTTATATCACTACTTTACTATTTACCGAATACTGTTCACGTATAAATTTCTCACTGCTAGAACGTGTTATAATCCAAACTGATATGAAAGCTATGATGATGACTCGTCGCATGATGCCCCCGCGGGCATAGCTTTTTCTTCTCTTTATTTTTTTCGTATAACTCTTAAGACAGGTACAATAAGTAAGCAATGAGTAACTATTACGTCGTAACTTCAATTCCCTATGTTAACGGTGAGCCACATATTGGTTTCGCTATGGAGCTGCTCTATGGTGATGTGCTGGCTCGGGCTGCTCGTGCTCGAGGTGATACGGTCATTTTTTCGACCGGTACTGATGAGCATGGCACTAAAGTCGCCCAAAAGGCGGCGGACCTCGGTATGACGCCGAAGGCCTTAGCTGATGAGTTGTCTGCTAAATTTCGTGAACTTGGCGAGCTCTTAAATGTAGAGCCTGATCGCTTCATCAGAACTACTGATAAGGGTCATGTACAGCGTTCGCAGGTTATATGGAAGGCACTTGCTAAAGATATCTACAAAGCCAAGTATGTCGGTTGGTATGACGTGCGCCAAGAAGAGTTCGTGACTGAAGCACAGGCTGACCCAGAGCGTATGAAGCCTGAGCACCCCCAGGCATACCAGCGTCTAGAAGAAGAAAACTACTTCTTCCGTCTTAGTAACTATACCGATCGAATCATACAGGTGCTTGAAGAAGATGAGTATGAGGTGGTACCAAAGACACGCAAGAATGAAGTCTTGGCACTGCTGAAGGATGGGTTGGATGACATTAGTATTAGTCGTCCGGCCGAAAAACTTGACTGGGGCGTCCCTGTCCCCGGAGATAAGACGCAGGTCATGTACGTCTGGTTTGAGGCGCTCATGAACTACATCACGGTACTTGGCTATCCTGAACATGAAGATTTCAAGAATTTCTGGCCCGCTAATACGCAGATCGTTGGCAAGGATATTAGCCGCTTCCATGCCGCTATTTGGCCCGCTATGCTTATGGGGCTTGGCGTTGCGCTGCCAAAGCAGCTCTATGTACATGGCTTTGTAAATGTTAACGGCCAAAAGATGAGCAAGAGTCTTGGCAATGTAATCGCTCCCGCAGAGGTAGTCCAGCGATACGGTGTTGATGCCTTTCGTTATTACTTCCTACGTCATATCCCAAGCTACGAGGATGGCGATTTTACTTGGGAGCATTTTGAAACAGCGTATAACAATGAACTCGCTAACGAGCTTGGTAATGCCGTACAGCGTACAGCTGCGATGATTATGCGCTACCAGGGTGGCATAATTGGCGAGATTCCGGAAGCGGAGCATGATACGGG
>Ga0335072_10007664_pt1 | contig 15721 bp, 16 predicted proteins | sample Lox_Sample_21_FD_206725 | JGI IMG/M metagenome (GOLD analysis project Ga0335072, IMG submission 206725) | Soil microbial communities from Loxahatchee National Wildlife Refuge, Florida, United States - Lox_Sample_2.1 | ecosystem: Environmental > Terrestrial > Soil > Wetlands | place: USA... | reverse complement strand
CACCCCGGAGATGTGCGCGGCGATCAACGCCAGCAACGCGTACGCGATCACCGAATGAGCTTGGCGGAGAACCCAAAACACCTGCGCATCGAATGGGGCGATCCGCGGCAGCCGCAGCGAGCCGAACACCACCACCGGTTCTCCCGCGGCCGACACCATCGCCCAGCCGATCAGCGGTTGGAGCAGCAGCAGCGTGTACAGCGACCGCTCGGACCACACGACGACTTTGCCTTCCAGCGAACCGATCGTCGGCGGCCACGCGGGCGGGTGATGCGTCATCCGATTGATCACGCGGACCACCATCACGAGCAGGATGGTCGCGCCCAGCGTCTTGTGCAGCATCAGCAGCGCTGCGTAGCTCGCCGTCGAGTTGACCATGACGAAGCCGACGAACAAAGCGGTGAACACCAAAGCGGCTGTGAGCCAATGCAGGATCCTGCTCAACCCGGTGAACCGCCGGGGCTCAGGCACCTCGGTCATGGCGTCTTCTCCCCCGTGCGGCGCCGGTACGACGCGGCGTACACGGCCGACCGTGCGCTCAGCAGCGGGTCGTCGGAGGGTTCGATGCCCGGTGGCAGCACCAGCGGGTCGAAGTTGATGTCGCGTGCGCTGCCCTTGGCGTCGGTCTGGACCGAGTCGAGGGTGAGCAATCCCGCGTCGACGGTGCGGCGGTCGGCCGGCCACGGCAGCGTCGCGTCGTGCGTTGGATCATCGGGTGCGCCGACCGTCAGCACCAGCCGCCAGCGCAGCGGGCCGGCCCTCAGCTGCTGGACGAGCGGATCGAACAGGGCATTGGGCCCCGACGAGGGCGGCAGTGCCTGCTGGAGCGGAGTTAGCTTCCAGCGCACCGGGGTTCGCGCACCGGATTCGCTGACGAAGTAGAAGGCGCTCAACCCGCTGAAGACGCTGTCGGCGAAACCCGGGGTCGGCGGGTGCTGCTTGATGATCGCCATGGCGCGCTCGGCCGGCGGGTGGGCGGCGTAGAAGCGCGTCGTCGCCGCCGGATCGGGCTTGCCGGTGCCCGGGACAACGGCCGTGGCCACCAGCCGGTCGTAGAGGCTTTGCGGCGACGGGTCGGGAAAGACGGGAAGATTCAGCATCGCCGTCCGCCACTGCCGGCCGTCCGGAAATCCGAACACCAGGCCGAGCCCGCGTCCGGCCGAGGCCGTGTCCGCGGCGTGTGGGTTACCGCCGGCCGCCGAGAAGCGACCGACCACCGGGGTGCGGCCCGGCGCGAACACCGCCGCCGTCGACAACGCTTTGCCATTGCCGTTGCTGTCGAACCAGCCGGCGACGGGCAGTCCCTTGGCGTGGTTGGTGCGGTACCCCGGATGCCGACCCGACGCATTGTTGAAGGCGTTGAGAAAGGCTTGCGGCGTCAACCGCGAGGGGCCGATCCAGTTGATCGCGGTCAGCAGCGCGACAGCGTCGGCGGCCAGGAAGGCACCGATCGCGGCGGCACCGCGCAGCAGGTCGCGGCGCCCGGGGCGCGCGCTGCCCCACCGACCCGGATGCTCGGATGGTTCGGTCATCGAATCAGCTTCCTCCATGCATCGTCTGCCGCGACATCTCTCTAGGTTCTACGGCCATTGTTATGCATCGGTTCAATTGCGGCACACCGGAAATCCGGTTTCTCGAAAACTGGCGCGCGGCGATGGCCGGAGTGCCAACATGACGCCAGGAGGCGACCATGATCAGATCGCGAGCGTCCGGCCTGTGTGCGGCACTGACCGCGTGCGCGACCACGGTGGCGATGTGCGGGATGGCACACGCGACGCCCGACAATCCCGAGGTGACCTATCAGCTCAGCGGCAGCGCGCCGGTGGCCGACTACGTCTCGTATCAGACGGATAGCGGCACATCGGGTCAGCAGCAGGAGGCGCACGTGCCATTGCCGTGGCAGACAAAGTTCACCGTGAACGGTTCCAAGGTGTTCGTCGTCAGCGCGCAGAGCCCCGGGTCGATCACCTGCACGATCCTGATCGACGGCAACGTGGTCAGCCAGGCCACCGCGAACGGGGCGCCGGCACGCACCGTCTGCACGCACTGACGCTCAGGTCGCGGGTCGACGCGATTTGGGCGGCGGATAGACGACGCGGCCGATGCTCGCCGACAACCAGCCGATGGCCCAGCCGCCTGCGAACACCGCGAACGTGTGCTGAGTTGTCTGGCCGGCGTGGGTGAACACCGCGGTGAGGACGACAGCCCACACCAGGGCGCAGGCGATACTGTAACCGGTATACGTCCGAGAATACTTGCGCAACATGCGAATTCGCTCCCTTACGCCCGATTGAAGTAACGACATCCGGACGCGCCACCCAAGCCGACCTTCGCCGTAGGTGTCGTCCAGCAAGGCGATCAACTCGTCGCCGTAGCGGCGGCGCCATGCCGCCGGATACCACCGCAGGACGCGCGCGGCGTCGCGGACGTTCACGGCGCCCATCCGGGATCGGGGCCCCCCAATGCGATGCCCAGCCGGCGCGCACCCTCGGCCGCGATCGCGCCGAGAGTTCTTACCGCAGTGACCAATTCGGCCCGACCGGCGGCGGTCAGCTGATACGGTCGCCGTCGCTCGTCGTGGCCCGTGGGTTCGATCAGACCCTGTTCCTCGAGCGCGGTGATCGCGCCGTACAACGTTCCCGGCCCGAGCGTCACGCCGGCGAACCGTTCGATGTCGCGGGCAAGCGCGTAGCCATGCTTGGCGCCCGAGGCCAGGCTGGTCATGATCAGCACCCCTGGGTCATTGCGCTTCCCGCGTGCCATACCCCGACGCTAGTACGTTTCACGTAGTACGTACAGCGAATTACAAATTTCGGTAAATGGCTGTTCAACAGCGGTCCAATGCCTATAAAAACACTAAGAATTGCCTGACAAATTCTCAGCTAGGCAGTACCCTTCGAGGTCTCGAGAGATTGGAGACGTCCATGAACTTCACCCGAACACGAGCCGGGATCCCGATCGGCCTCGGCGCGGCCATCGGCGCCGTCGGGGCCGCGGCGGTGTTGTCGGCCGCGGTCGCGCCGGCCGCCAACGCCGACGACTTCACCGACATCATCACCGCTGTAGAGGGCGATTACTCGGAAGGTACAACCGCATTCGAGCTTGCCGCCACGGATTTCGGCAGCGCGGATGTGTCGGGCGGTCTGGCAGCTTTCCTCACCGGCGTGGACGACGATTTCCTTGCCGCCCCGGACAACATCATCGTCGGGTCGGTGGAGGCGCTGCAGGGCCAGCCGGTCGGCGGCAGTTACGACATTTTGGTCGGGGACCCCGGTAGTTTCGCGACCGCCGTCGCTGACGCCCAGAACCTTGACACCGAAGGTGCGGCTCTTCTGAGCGACGCTGCGACGGCTTTCTCCGGCGGCGACTACACCAATGGGGTGTACGACAGCGTGGCCGGCTCGGACTACTTTGTCGTCGCTGGGGAAGTTCTTGCGCTCGGCGCGGCCGACGGTTTGGGACTCTAACGGCTGACCCGAGATCAGCCTGACGCGTTGTCGCGCACGCGCGTGATGGCTAGCCGCGGCCAGTCGCCGACCCGTACCATGACGTCGCGAACCGACGACGAGGACGGCCGACATGAGCATTGCGACTCGCGCGAACGGCACGGCGCCGCCCGAGATTCCGCTCGCCGACATCGACCTGGCCGACTGGGACTTCTGGAAACTCGACGACGATAAGCGTGACGCGGCGTTCACCACGCTGCGTCGCGAGGCGCCGATCTCGTTCTGGCCTGCAATGGACTTGGAGGGGTTCACATCCGGCGCCGGACATTGGGCGCTGACCAAGCTCGACGACGTGTTCTACGCCAGCCGTCATCCGGAGATCTTCAGCTCCAGCCCCAACATCACCATCAACGACCAGACACCGGAGGTCGCCGAGTTCTTCGGATCGATGATCGTGCTCGACGACCCGCGGCACCAGCGACTGAGGTCGATCGTCAGCAGGGCGTTCACCCCGAAGGTGGTGGCGCGGATCGAGGCGTCGGTGCGCGACCGTGCCCACCAGCTGGTCGCGTCGCTGATCGCCGATCATCCGAACGGCGAGGGCGAGGCGGTCAGCGAGCTGGCCGGTCCGCTGCCGCTGCAGGTCATCTGCGACATGATGGGAATCCCCGAGGAAGACCATCAACGGGTTTTCCACTGGACCAACGTGATCCTCGGCTTCGGCGACCCTGACCTGACCACCGATTTCGACGAATTCGCGCACGTGTCAATGGAAATCGGCGCTTACGCCAGCGCGCTGGCCGAGGAACGGCGCAGCAACCCAACCGACGATCTGACCACCAGCCTGGTGCAGGCCGACGTCGACGGCGAGCGGTTGACGTCGGCCGAGGTCGCGTCGTTCTTCATCCTGCTGGTCGTGGCCGGCAACGAGACGACGCGCAATGCGATCAGCCACGGGTTGCTCGCGCTGACCCGCTATCCCGAGCAACGACAGACGTGGTGGCAGGACTTCGATGCGATATCCCATTCGGCGGTCGAGGAAGTCGTGCGGTGGGCATCGCCGGTGATCTACATGCGGCGCACGCTGACCCACGACTTCGAGCTGAGCGGAACCAAGATGGCCGCCGGGGACAAGGCCACGCTGTGGTATTGCTCGGCCAACCGCGACGAGTCGAAGTTCGCGGATCCGTGGATGTTCGACGTCACCCGCGACCCGAATCCGCATGTCGGCTTCGGCGGTGGAGGTGCCCATTTCTGTCTGGGGGCCAACCTGGCTCGGCGCGAGATCCGGGTCATGTTCGAGGAGTTGCACCGCGAGATACCCGATGTCGTCGCGACCGGCGAGCCCGCGCGGTTGCTGTCGCCGTTCATCCACGGCATCAAGACGCTGCCGATCGCCTGGACCCCACCGGGCTGATTCCGGCACACACTGCGGCGTGAGAACCTTATAGTCGGCGCAAGTACCCGGGCGGCAAGGAACGGAGCGAACCCGTGAAGACCCCGAAGACCGTGGCAGTCGGCATCGCGCTCACCGCAGCCGCGCTGGCTCTCGCGCCGAGTGCCACTGCCGCGATGCCGGCTGGCAACTACGAAGTCCAGACCACGCGCGACCCGGGCCACTCCTGGCTCTGGGAGGTCAGGCCGTGCCAGGTCGAGGCGCCGGACTGCGTCCAGATTCAGGGCCTGCCGAGGCCCAACGGGCAAGCGGAACCGTGGAAGGTCGATGCGCACCTCGCGAACGGTCGCTACACGATGGTCGTCGACCCGCCCGACGGTGTGCGCTGCACCGTGTACTTCCTGCCTTCGCATGACACGTACTCGTGGGACGCGGTGACGCTACAGGGTTCGGTCGACTCGGTTTTCAATGCCGGCTGCGGGAACTCGCCAGGTGGGACGGCGTCGTGGCCGTTCGCGCTGGTGCGTTTCTAGTCCTGAACGAGAGTCCAACTCTCCCCCGAACCGCCGATGTGAATTTGACCGGCTCGTCAAGCATGATGTGCTGGTGTTCGGGCTCGTCGTAATCGTCGCGCTGTTCGCGATCGTGATCGTGGGAACGGTGCTGGGCCGGCGGTACAGCGTCGGCCCCCCGGTTCTGCTGATCGGTCTCGGTGCGTTGTTGGGTTTGATCCCCGCGTTCGGCGGTGTCCGGCTGGACGGCGAGATCGTGTTGCTGCTGTTCTTGCCGGCAATCCTGTACTGGGAGAGCCTGAACACAAGTTTCCGCGAGATCCGCGCGAACCTGCGCGTCATCGTTTTGCTCAGCGTCGGTTTGGTGATTGCCAGCGCGGTCGCGGTGGCCTGGACCGCGCGGGCGTTTGGAATGGAATCACATGCGGCGTCCGTCCTCGGTGCCGTGCTGTCGCCAACCGACGCCGCAGCGGTGGCCGGCCTGGCGAAGCGGTTGCCGCGCCGGACCCTGACCGTGTTGAAGGCGGAAAGCATCATCAACGACGGGACCGCGCTCGTGCTGTTCGGCGTCAGCGTCTCCGTCGCGATGGGCGGCGCGCCCGTCGGCCCGGCGGACCTGACTATCCGGTTCGTGCTTTCCTACGCTGGCGGCATCGCGGCCGGATTGCTGGTCGCTGGAGTGGTGACGCTGGTCCGGCAACGACTCGACGCACCGCAAGAGGAAGCCGCGCTCAGCATCCTGACGCCGTTCGCGGCGTTCCTGCTCGCCTACTCGATCGACTGCAGTGGCGTCGTCGCCGTCCTGGTCGCCGCCCTTGTGCTCGCCTACGTTTCGCCGCGAGTGATCCGGGCCCGGTCGCGGCTGGTGAGCTTCGCGTTCTGGGACATCGCGACATTCCTGATCAATGGCTCGCTGTGGGTGTTCGTCGGCGTTCAGATCCCGGGCGCGGTGCGCGGCGTTTCCCGGGTCGACGGCGGAATACGGCATGCGCTGGCGCTGGCGGTGGCGGTCACCTTCGTGGTCATCCTGACCCGGATCATCTGGGGCGAGATCACCACCTGGCTTGTTCGTACCGTGGACCGGCGCGAGGCGCAGCGCGCCCGCCGGGTGGACTGGCGCCAGCGCGCGGTGTCCGCCTGGGCCGGGTTCCGCGGCGCCGTCTCGCTTGCCGCCGCGATCGCGGTACCGATGAACACTCACAGCGGTGCGCCGTTCCCGGATCGCAACATGATCATCTTCGTGGTGTCGTTCGTCATTCTCACGACCGTCCTGGTCCAGGGCAGCACGTTGCCCGCCGTCGTCCGCTGGGCCCGCCTTCCCGAAGACGTCGCCCACGCCGACGAATTGCGGCTTGCCCGTTGCCACGGCGCCCAAGCGGCCCTCGACGCACTGCCGGCGGTCGCCGCCGAACTCGGTGTCGGCGACGAGCTGGAGAAGCGTCTGCAGAAGGAATACCAACAACACGCAGCGCTGGTCAGAATCAGCGACGACGGCACAACCCCGAGCGACGCCGAAGAGCGCAGCGATCTGATTCGGCAGGTGCGCCTTGGCGTGCTCGAACACAAACGCCGCGCCATCACCGAGCTTCGCGACCGCCGCCGGATCGACGACATCGTCCTGCTCGAGGTGCAGGCCGCGATGGACCTCGAGGAAGCACGACTGCTCGGCCCCGCCAGCCCCGACTGACCAGATCGCCTACCGCGTAGCCACTTTCGCGACGATCTGGTTGGCGATGTCGACGGCGGAATGCGCGGGGTCGGCGCTGCAGGTGTTGACGTCGACGATGACGTTGTTCTTGACCGCCAGCGCCCGGCCGCAGGCCCAACCGCCGGCCTTGGCGTGCTGCTCCGTCGCGATCGTGCTCAGTGCGCCGTCGGAATCCGACATCGGTTCGACGATCCACTCCGTCTTGGATTGGGTATGGGTGTACTCGTGGCAGGCCGGCCAACGCAGTCCCGACGCGATGAAGAAAACCTTGGCTTGTTTGGCAGTGGGAAACAGCACCACTGCCTGTTCGGCGTAATGCGTGAAGCTGTTGCCGTCGTTGAGCGCCTGATCACGCATGGCGGTGTAGCCACTCCCTGCGTAGACCTGGGCCTGGGCCGACCCGTCGACGGCCAGGCATTCGGGCGGCTTCATCGTCGTGCTGTCGTCGGTCATCGCGTCGTGCTTCCGGACGATCGCCATGTCCTTGGCGCCCATCAGCGGGTTGATCTGTTCGGGGGTGAGCAGCAACTCGTCGAGCTCGCGCGCGACGACGGGACGCGGAATGAGCGACGTGGTGGTCGTGGGCGTTTTGACGGCGGTGTGGTTGCCACCGGCGCCGCATCCCGCGACGACGATGCCGATGCCGGCCACGGCGAACGTGGCCGTCAATTCACGCATCACTTCTTCCCCGTCTCCGCATTAGCCCCGACCCGGTCACGCGACGCGATACTCCACGGCGTTGCCAGTCAGAACTCGCGAATCACCAGCCTACCGCGCATTACGCCCAGTAATACCAGGGCATTAGACCAATTTTAGGGTCCACTCAGTGATTCCAAATAGAGCTGCGAAGGTTTGCGGAATACCCACCTGCCCTGCGCGAATTGAGCACGACTTGTACACCGGCTATGAGAGCCATCGCGCAAGCTGCGCGCCACGCGAGATCAGGGCTTTTCGGCTCCGGTCCGTCGCCGTGTTAGGAAAGATCCCTGGAGTTCATGGCTTGTTCAGCCAACCGTTGGTGTCAGATCGTTGACCGCACACGAGCACCGGTTCTGCTGGCTGTATGCGTGTTGTTCAGGTCGCCAACTTCTATGGACCTCGCTCTGGCGGCCTTCGCACCGCCGTCGATCGGCTGGGTGCGGAGTACTGCGCCGCGGGCCACGAGGTGGTGCTCATCGTCCCGGGTCGGCACGTTGAGCACACCCGGCTGTCCACCGGTGTCGCGCGAATCACGGTGCCCGCCAGGCTGATTCCGTTCACCGGTGGCTACCGGGCGGTGCTGCCGAGCCCGGTCCGGACGCTGCTGGAGGCGCTGCAACCGGACACCCTGGAGGTTTCCGATCGGCTCACGCTGCGCTCGCTGGGCCGTTGGGGCCGCGAACACGGCGCCACCACGGTGATGATCTCCCACGAGCGCCTCGATCGCCTTGCGGGCCAAGTACTTCCGCGCCGCGCCGCGCAGAAGTTCGCCGACTTCGCCAACCGCCGCACGGCAGCCAACTACGACACCGTGGTGTGCACGACCGGGTTCGCCCGCGAAGAGTTTGACCGCATCGGCGCGACGAACACCGTCACCATCCCGCTGGGCGTGGACCTGGAGACCTTCCACCCCTCCCGCCGCTCCGCGCTGGTCCGCCAGCGGTGGGCCGAGCCGACGCAGATCCTGCTGGTGCACTGCGGCCGGCTGTCGGTGGAAAAGCGTGCCGACCGCAGCATCGACGCGGTCGCCGAACTGTGCAGCGCCGGCGTCGAAGTACGGCTGGTCGTGGTGGGCGATGGCCCGCTGCGAGCCAGGCTGCAACGTCAGGCCGCTCGGCTGCCAATCGATTTCACCGGTTTCATTTCCGATCGGCACACCGTCGCCGCACTGCTGGCCTCTGCCGATGTCGCGTTGGCACCGGGGCCGCACGAGACCTTCGGGCTGGCGGCGCTGGAGTCGCTGGCCTGTGGCACACCGGCCGTGGTGTCCCGGACGTCGGCGCTGGGCGAGATCATCACGCCCGACAGCGGCGCCCTGGCCGACAACGACCCGGCGGCCATCGCCGAGGCGGTCACCTCGGTCGTCAGCCGACCCGAAGAGCATCGCCGGGCCGCCGCGCGGCGCCGCGCCGAGATGTTCACCTGGCAACGGGCCGCGCTGGAAATGCTGACGACTCACGGGGCTCCGTCGCTGCCCGACGACCGCGACGATTCCCAGAACACCGCCTAGCTTTCGACCTAAGGGTTGGCGGGCCCAACCTGACCAGTGAGCGGATTGACCTGGACGGTCATCGGACCACCCTGTTTCCCCTGTGCCCGCTGCTTCGCCGCCTGAGCAAGCGCGTTGACCACCTGGTTGTCTTTCAGCATCTGCTTGCGGTCTTCATCGGACAACTCGTAAAACGCCCACAGACCCCACGCGGCAGGGCGGATGTAGATCAGCACCTTTTGATGCCGCCGCTTGTTCTGCGAGAGCACCGCGGGGACCGATACGACCCGATCCAGCGACGCCGCACTGACCAGCTCCTGGGAGAGCTTCTCCACGTCCGCCCCGTCCTGAAGCTCGTACACCAAGGACTGATGGGGTGTGTGGGATGGGCCCTGGAGGGCCAGGAACCACGCCATCCGCGTCTCCTTCGCTCGTGATCGTCAGCGCAACTGTAAAGGACGCCAGTGTGTTTGGCGGCAGCTACCGTTAATTGGGATCCACGAACGCGACCGGGCCGGCCGGGGCCCCCCTGGCGACCACGACCGGCATCGACGTCGACGCGTTGGTCTGCAGAATCGTCTGCACCACCTCGATGAGGTCTTCGACGGGCATCAACTTGCCCGGCATGCAGCCGCCGGACACCCACAGCGGATAGGCCTTCATGGCCAGGTCCATGTCCCAGCCAGCGTTCATGCCGGTCGCCGCATCGCCTTCGCCGCCCGCGCACTCGCCGACGATCAGAGACGTGAAGCCGATGTCGGGGTGCTCGGCCCGCCAGGCATCCACCATTCGTTCCAGCGCGGCCTTGCTGACGCCGTATGCGCCGAGGCCGGGCCACGGCGGGCCGAAAGTGCCTGCGTCGGAAGAGAGATAGACCGCCTTGCCGCCGGAGGCGGTCAGGTGCGGCACCGCCGCCGCCGTTGCGAGCGCGGCGCCGATGACGTTGGTGTCGAAGATGCGCCGCCAGGTGTCGGCGCCGGTGTCGACCATGCGCACCAGCGGACTGATCGCGGGCGTGTAGATCAGGTTGTCGATGCCGCCCAAAGCGGCGGCGGCCTCGTCGAGAGCCGACCGGCACGAGGCCTCGTCGGTGACGTCGCATTCGACGGCGACGGCGCCGTGACCCGCCTCCTCGGCCGCAGCCTCGATGCGCGCGCGACGCCGGGCGAGCAGCGCGATCTGTCCGCCGCGCTGCGCAAGACCGATGCCAATGCAGCGCCCGAGCCCGCTCGACGCGCCAACCACGACAGTCCGTGACATATCCGCCCTCTCTTGTAACGTTCCCCGCTGCAGGCACAGCGTATCGGCCGCCATCTGGACGTGCTGAGGAGACCGGCGACGGCCCGAATCCCGGCGCCGCGTTCCGAGCCGCCGGAACCACCCTCCGGATAGTTGGTGACCAGCCAGTTTGTGAGTTTAGACACGTCAAAACCGGCTATTCACAGCTCGTCCATAGGGGTGGTGCGCGGTACGCACCGTGGTCCGGGGAGCGTGGAGAATGAGCATGTCCTCTTTCGCGATTGCCGATATCGGCACAGACGAGCGCGACTACGACGCCTGGTTGGCCACGCTGACCCAAGCGTCGGAGCGCCTGGATGTCTTGCAGACGGTCGTCACCGAATTGCGTCGGCTGTGTGAGACGGAAGCGGTCGTCCAGAGCCGGCAGGTCATCGACGTGCTGGAAAGGCACGGCGCAATCACCTAGTTTGGGCGCACCCCGTCGTCCGTGCGTCCCGATCAGTAGCGTGGGCAAGATGAAGTATCTGGACGTCGACGGAGTCGGCAAAGTCAGCCGGATCGGGCTGGGCACCTGGCAGTTCGGCTCGCGCGAGTGGGGGTACGGCGACAGCTATGCCGCCGGGGCCGCCCGCGACATCGTGCACCGCGCCCGCGCGCTGGGCGTGACGTTCTTCGACACCGCCGAGGTCTACGGGCTCGGGAAAAGCGAGCGGATCCTGGGTGAGGCGCTGGGCGACGAGCGCACCGAGGTCGCGGTGGCCACCAAGATCTTTCCGGTCGCGCCGTTTCCCGCCGTGGTCAGGCAACGCGAACGGCTCAGCGCGCGGCGGCTGCAACTGGACCGCATCCCGCTCTACCAGATTCACCAGCCCAACCCCGTGGTTCCCGACTCGGTGATCATGCCGGGCATGCGCGATCTGCTCGACAGTGGCGCCATCGGCGCGGCCGGCGTCTCGAACTATTCGCTGACGCGGTGGCAGCAGGCCGACGCCGCGCTGGGCCGGCCGGTCGTCAGCAACCAGGTCAGTTTCTCGCTGGCCCACCCGGGTCCGCTCAAGTACATGGTTCCGTTCGCCGAGCAGGAGAACCGGATAGTGATCGCCTACAGCCCGCTGGCGCAGGGACTTCTGGGCGGCAAGTACGGCGTACACAACCGCCCGGGCGGCGTGCGCGCGGGTAACAGGCTGTTCGGAACCGAGAATCTGCGCCGGATCGAGCCGTTGCTACAGACGCTGCGCGACGTCGCGAGGGAGGTCGACGCCAAACCGGCACAGGTGGCGCTTGCCTGGCTGATCAGCCTGCCGAACGTGGTCGCCATTCCCGGGGCGTCCAGCGTCGAGCAGCTCGAATTCAACGTCGCCGCAGCCGATATCGAGCTCAGCGCCGCTTCTCGCGACGCGCTGACCGACGCGGCCCGCAACTTCCGGCCGGCGTCGACGCGCCGCTTCATCGCCGACGCGGTGCGCGATAGGCTCGGCCTGAGCTGAACTACCGCAGGCTCACCAGGTGGTCGACCGAGTCGATCGGCAGCTCACCGTCGACATATGCGGTGATTGTCATGCTGTTCAACGTGATTGAGCCCTTGTGGTTATCCAGGAAGGCCGTGTCGGCGGCGTCGCGGCCGGTTGCTATCCGCACCATCGACTGACGCGGGGCCAGGCACGTCGCGTCGACGACACGCCACTCGCCGTCGACGAACGCTTCGGCCACCGCATGGAAGTCCATCGGCTCGCACCCCGGCGCGTAGACCGCGGCCAGGCGGGCGGGCACGTGCAGCGCCCGCAGCAACGCGATCACCAGGTGTGCGTAGTCGCGGCACACCCCGGCGCCCGCCAGCAATGTGTCGGCGGCACCGTCGATCGGATCACTGGATCCCGGTACGTAATCCAGCCGGGTGCCGACCCACGACGAGACTTTTTCGAGCAGCGTCGCCGAGTCGGCGTACTTCCCGAACTCGGTCGCGGCGAAACCGAAGAACTTGTCGGCTTCGGCGTAACGGCTCGGACGCAGGTAGGTGATCAGGTCGATGTCGGGCACCGGCGCGATCTCGGCCTCGCCCGCGACGGTCGCGGAGTACGACAGGCTCACCGGCCCCTCGTCGACATCGACCGCATGAATCCGGGTCTCGTGCGGGCCGACGATCTCGCGTGGCTCAAGCCTTTTGCCGTTGCGGGTGATTGCCAGCGACTCGCGCACATCGAGACCCGGCTGGCGGGCGACGGCGATCTGGAATTCCAGCGTCGTGGGAGCAGTGACCTCGACTTCGATCTGCGCGCCGACTTCTCGGTTGGCGGTCATCGTCCGGATTCCGGTTGGGTCCTCTTTGTGGCGCCGCCATGAAGGCATGCGTGTCCCACCCTTTCGTTGCCGTCAGTTGTGAGGCGCCGAGACAACGCAATGCCGTCGACCGATGTCCTACAAGACTTCCGCCGTTACGCCATCGGCTGCGGACTCAACCAGGGCACAGACTTCGGGTCCAGAGTACAGAGCGGCCTGATTCTTGTCGCTCAGAGGATGTAGAGCATCTCCTGATAGGTCGGCAGCGGCCACAGGTCGTCGGCCACCAGGCCCTCGAGGGTGTCGGCGGCTTCCCGGATCGCCGCCATCGCGGGCAGCAGCGCCGCTTGCGCGTGCTTGGCCTCATCGAGCGCCGACTCCGCCGAGTGGTCGGCCAGCGCCGCGGTGAGCTTCGCCAAACCCGCCTCCAGGTCGGCGATCGGTGCCGAAACCGCCTCCAGCGCAGCGGTGCTCGTCGTCACGCCGGCCGCCTTCAGCGCGGCGACGTTCTGGGCCAGCTCGGTTTGGTAACGCAGCGCGGCCGGCAGGATCACCGTTGCGCCGATCTCCTTGGCCAGTTTGGCCTCCACCGCGATGGTCAGCGCGTACTGCTCCAAACGGACCTCGTAGCGGCTGTGCAGCTCGCGCTCGTTGAACACTCCGTACTTCTCGAAGAGCGCGATCGACTCCGGCTTGATCAGCTCGGGGATGGCGTCGAGACTCGTCTTCAGGTTCGGCAGGCCGCGTTCGGCCGCCTCGATCTGCCACTTCTCCGAATAACCGTCGCCGTTGTACACCACGTCACCGTGTTCGGTGATGACCTCGGTGAGCAGCTTCTGCACGGCGTGGTCGAAGTCTTCGCCGTCCGCGACCGCCTTCTCCAGAACCGTGGCTAGGTAGTCCAGTGAATCCGCCATGATCGTGTTGAGCACGATCAATGGCACCGCAACCGTCTGCCCGGAGCCGGGTGCCCGGAACTCAAACCGGTTGCCGGTGAACGCGAACGGGCTGGTGCGGTTGCGGTCACCCGGGTCGGTCGGCAGTGCGGGGAGCGTGTCGACACCGATGATCATGGTGCCCTTGCCCTTTGACGACGTGGCCGCGCCCTTGGCGATCTGCTCGAACACGTCGGCGAGCTGCTCGCCGAGGAAGATCGAGATGATCGCCGGCGGCGCCTCGTTGGCACCCAGGCGGTGGTCGTTGGTGGCCGACGCGACCGAGACACGAAGCAGACCTGAGAACTTGTGCACCGCGCGGATCACCGCGGCGCAGAAAACCAGGAACTGTGCGTTCTCATGCGGGGTGTCGCCCGGAACCAGCAACGAGCCCAGTTCGGAGTTGCCCAACGAGAAGTTGACGTGCTTGCCCGATCCGTTGACACCGGCGAACGGCTTTTCGTGGAACAGGCACTCCATACCGTGCTTCTTGGCGATCGTCTTGAAGATCGTCATCAGCAGCTGCTGATGGTCGGAGGCGATGTTGGCGCGCTCGAACATCGGCGCGATTTCGAACTGGCCGGGGGCCACCTCGTTGTGCCGAGTCTTGGCCGGAATGCCGAGTTTGAACAGTTCACGCTCGGTGTCCATCATGAAGCCGAGCACCCGTTCGGGGATTGCGCCGAAGTAGTGGTCGTCGAACTCCTGACCCTTGGGCGGCTTGGCACCGAACAGAGTCCGGCCGGCGTTCACGAGGTCCGGCCGCGCCAGGAAGAAATGCCGGTCGACCAGGAAGTACTCCTGCTCCGGGCCGCAGAACGACACCACGTGGTTGAGGTCCTTGTGGCCGAACAACTTCAGCACGCGCTCTGCGTGCACGCCCATGGCCTGTTGGCTGCGCAGCAGCGGTGTCTTGTAGTCCAGTGCCTCACCGGTCATCGAGACGAAGACGGTCGGAATGCAGAGCGTGTTGCCGTTCGGGTTCTCCAGGATGTAAGCCGGGCTGGTTGCGTCCCAGCCGGTGTAGCCGCGGGCCTCGAAGGTGCTGCGCAGGCCGCCTGACGGGAAGCTGGAGGCGTCGGGTTCACCCTGGATCAGGGTCTTGCCGGCGAACTCGGCGAGCGTGGTGCCGTCGCCGACTGGGTCCAGGAAGCTGTCGTGCTTCTCGGCGGTCAGACCGGTCATCGGGTAGAACACGTGGGCGTAGTGGGTGGCGCCCTTCTCGATCGCCCAGTCCTTCATCGCGACCGCGACGGCGTCGGCGACGGCCGGGTCGAGCTTGGCGCCCTTGTCGATCGTGGCGATCACAGACTTGTAGGTCGCCTTGGGCAGCCGCGCCTGCATCTCGGCCTTGGTGAAGACGTTCGATCCAAAGACCTCCCCCGGCTCCTCGCCCGGGTCGAAGCTGATCGCGGGAGGCACGTACGCCTCGACGTTGTTGATCGCTTGCAGGCGCACTGCGTTGCCGCTCAATAGAGTCCCTATCGCCGCGATGCATTGCATCGGAATTGTCAGATATTGCTCGGCTGACACTAGGGACGGTCGGTTCCGGGAATGTTACGCAGCTGTCAAACTCGTGTGGCGGTGAAGTTTGCAGCGTCAAGATTGCGTTTCGCCGCGATCACCGCTACCGCTTGAAGCGGCCCGCGAATCCACGCAGCGGCAGGTCGGCGCTGGTGATCAATCCCGGCGGCGCGGCGACGACGCTGGCGATCGCGCTCAGCGCGGGCATGCCGGTCACGGTCATACCGATCGACGCGAAATTCGCCGGATCCGACAGATCCACCTCGGGTCGCGGGAAGATCATGTGCTTGTTGTAGACGCACGGATCGCCGGTGATGTGCGTGATGTAGCAGCCCTTGATGTTCCAGTGCGGGTCGGTGTGCGGGGTCATCTGCCACTCTAGATGCGTCTCGACCCGTGGCACGCCGTCCACCATGCCCTGGTACTTGATGTAGTTGCCGCCCAGCGACCCCTTGGGCAACGTGTACCAGCCCAGGTCTACGTCCTTCGTGCAGGC
>Ga0335072_10007663_pt1 | contig 15721 bp, 13 predicted proteins | sample Lox_Sample_21_FD_206725 | JGI IMG/M metagenome (GOLD analysis project Ga0335072, IMG submission 206725) | Soil microbial communities from Loxahatchee National Wildlife Refuge, Florida, United States - Lox_Sample_2.1 | ecosystem: Environmental > Terrestrial > Soil > Wetlands | place: USA... | reverse complement strand
CGCTCATACGCGCCGCCTGGACGATGATGTGAATGGCTGAAGCAATTTGCAGGCGGATCGCCTTTTCCGGCAACCGGATGTCGCCCATCAGGCACATGGTTTCCAGACGGGACAGCGCATCGCGCGGCGTATTAGCGTGCACGGTCGTCAGCGAACCGTCGTGGCCGGTGTTCATCGCCTGCAGCATGTCCATCGCCTCTTCGCCGCGGCACTCGCCGAGGACGATGCGGTCGGGGCGCATACGCAGGGCGTTGATGACCAGCTCGCGCTGCCGAATGGCGCCCTTGCCTTCGACGTTGGGCGGCCGGGTTTCAAGCCGGACCACGTGATCCTGGCGCAGCTGCAGTTCGGCCGAGTCTTCAATGGTCACGATGCGCTCTTTCTCCGAGATGAAGCTGGAGAGCGCGTTGAGCAGCGTGGTTTTACCGGAGCCGGTACCGCCCGCAATGATGATGTTCATCCGGGCCTGCACAGCAGCGCGCAGCATATCCAGCATCGGATTGGTGAGCGCCTTGTTCTGGATCAGCCTCTCCGCCGTCAGCGGATTGGTGCCAAAACGACGGATCGAGAGAATCGGCCCGTCGATGGCCAGCGGGGGAATGATGGCGTTGACGCGGGAGCCGTCTTTCAGTCGGGCGTCGACCATGGGCGTCGACTCGTCCACGCGCCGGCCAACCGCCGAGACGATCTTGTCGATCACCTGCAGCAGGTGCCGGTTGTCGCGGAAGGTGACGCTGGTGCGGCTCAACTGGCCACGGCGTTCCACATAGACCGCGTTGGAGGTGTTGACCAGGATATCGCTGATGGTCTCGTCCTTCAGCAGCTGCTCGAGCGGCCCAAGACCGAAAACTTCATCGAGGACTTCCTGGGCGACGCGATCGCGCTCGGCGGAGCTGAGGGGGATACCCTGCTCACCGATGATCTGCTGAATGAGGGCAAAGAGCTGTTGCTGCCCCGCCCGGGTTTCCTGCGCTTCGCCCAGTTTTTCCAGGTCGAGGCGGTTGATCAGCTCGGCGTGAACGGCGGACTTGAGCTCCTGCTGTTCCTTTTCGCGCAGCGGGCGGGCGCTGGACGGTCCACCACGCAGACCGGGGCCGTTGGTTCTGAGATTGTTCGCATCAGGACGTGACTGCGGGAGATTGAGCGTTAGATCGCTCATCGCTATTCAGTCCTTTTCTGGCCAAACAGAGAAAACCCTTTTTTGGCCGGCTGGGCTTTCGGGGTCTCGTCGCCGGTGAGAATGGACGTCCAACGGGAGAACTGCGTCGAGATCTCCGATTTCTTGTCGGGCCCAATCGGCTCGCCAACATTGATGGCGCGCTGACACTCGGTGTAGGCGTTGCAGAGCCGGACTTCCACCGGCACACGGATGGCCTTTTCGATCTGCTCGACGGCGATAGCTCCGTGGGAAGAGTAGCGGTTGATGATGACGTGCAGGCGTGTCTGCGTGGACTCGTTGCGGCTCAGCCCATCGATGTAACGAGACAGATCGCGGATGGCGCCGATGTCGGGCGTGGCGACCAGGTAGATCTGGTCGGAACGATCCATGACAGCCAGCGACGCCTCCTCGAGACTCGTCTCGCAGTCGAGGATGATGTAGTCGTACTCGCCGCGGAGAAACTCCAGAGTGCGTTCCAGCGCGTCCGGATCGACCGTCCGTGTCAGATCGTGCGTCTCCGGAGAGGAAAGTACCTCCAGACCGGAGGTGTGCCGCGCGATGAAGCCGCGGAGCAGCGTCGAGTCCAGCCGGTTGACGTTGCGGATCAGCTCATCGAAGTGGTAGCGCGTGCCATCCAGCCCGAGATAGAGGCAGACATGCCCAAACTCGGGATGATTGTCGATGAGCAGAACCTTCTTGTTCTTCTGGCGCACCAGGTAATAGGCGAGCGTCACAGCCACCGTCGTGGTGCCTACGCCGCCTTTGGCGCCGAAGAAAGAAAGAATGTGGCCCGTGGTGCGGCTGCGTCCGCTGTTGGCCGACCACTGGCGTTCCTGGCGGTCGAAAAGGTCATTCAGTTCGCGGCCGTCCAGCGGATTGCGGAGAACCTCGTTGCAGCCCGCCCGCATCGCGGCCAGCAGCAGATCCGGCTCGGAGTGGCTGGACAGCGCCGCGGCAAAAAACCTCCCAAAGAATAGCTGCTGCAGGTAGCCGGCGGTCTCCGCGGCCCCTTGCGGATCGCGATCGAAATCGATGACGGCGATCACCAGATCGGCGCTCTTGGCGTCAGCGGAGATGGCCGGACGGCGGGCGGCGGATACGTACTCGTCGAAATCGTCGTGGGTCAACGACCAGCGGTGCTGGGACGCTGCCTGAGCGATCTTATCGTTCAGGTCGCGCTCCAGACCGACAGTCAGCAGAGCAACCGAGAAGGTCGAATTGGAAGCCGTCTGGCTCATCGGTGATTCCTTTTATCCCTTAGTCGTGTACCGGCGTGTCTTCCGGCCGCGGTTTGGGCTGCGGCTGGGGCACCGGCGTTTTCGGTGTCATGTCTTTATCGAACTTCGGATTCTGAATGAACGGAACCACCATCTTCGGCTGCGGTACCGGTGCGGCCGGATCCTGGCTCAGCGGATCCACAATCACCGGGGTCACAATGATCGCCAGTTCGGTGACCGAGTGATTCGTCGTCTTGGACTGGAAGAGCTTGCCGAGAATCGGAATGTCTCCGATGCCGGGAACCTTCTCCATTTGATCCATGGTCCGGTTATCGAGCAGTCCCGAAATCACGAAGCTCTGCCCATTCCGGAGTTCCACCCGCGTGTCGGCGCGACGCGTGGAGATGGCCGGCAGAGTATATCCGGCGATGGTCACCGCGTTCGAATAGTCGAGAGCGCTGACTTCCGGGGTTACCTTCATCGAGATCGTTCCGTCCGCATTGACCGTCGGAGTGAAGTCGACCTTCACCCCGTAGTCGCGGAATACCACCGTGACGGTATTCACTCCTCCGACGCCGGGTTCGATGAGCGGGTAGGGGAACGAACCACCAGCGAGAAAGGACGCCTTTTCGCCGCTGACCGTCGTGATGGTGGGCTCAGCGAGAATCTGCAGAATCTGTTTGTTCAGCAGATCCTGAACCGCCGCGCCCGCGCCGATCTTGCTGTTGTAATAGAACAAATTCAGAATGCTGCTCAGTTCGAGGAGCGAAGAAACTGAGGCGCCCGCGGAGGTCGTGGTGCTGCCGGTGCCTGAAGTGGTCGTCGTGCTGTTGGCCGAGGACACCGAGCCGAACTGCTCCGTCGTGCTGTTGAACGTGTTGAATCCGTTGTTGCCGAAGAAGTTGAAGCCCAGCTGCGTCGCGCGCGAGCGATCGATCTCCACTACCCGCACCTTCAGCTTGACCTGCGGTATATGGGCCAGCGCGACAACCAGCGAGTTGGCGACATCCTTCGAATACAAACCCGCCAGCTTGAATGCCGCATCGCTGTCGGCGGCGCTCCCTACCGTTCCGCTGAGAGCCACTTCGTCGCCGTGTCCCTCCACCCGGATGTTATCGGCGGGAAAAGCATCCTTGATTGCGGTGCTGAGCCCGGAAACATCCAGATCGGAATGGATCAGGTACGAATGCGAAGACCCGGTTTCATCCCACAGGACCAGGCTCGCCATCCCCGGCATCTTTGCCGTGATCACGATCTGATGCGGACTCGACGTGAACGAATCCAGAACATCGGGATTGCTCACGTACACGCGGCGGATGCGATTGTCGGTGTTGACGAACATCGAGCGTCCGACCAGAAGATGCAGCGGCTCCCCAACCACCTGAGCGCTGGTGCCCATCTCCCCGACGAACGGAGCCGGAGCAGGCGTGGCGGCGGCGACTTCCTTGTTTTGCGCGGAGGCGCCGGACCATGCCGCGGCGGACCATGCCGCCAGCAGAACAGGGGAGAGAGTTCGAATTGTGCGCTTTCTGCTAATCATCGATGGCCTCAGTAGAAACTCGCGGTAGAGCGCTTATCGCCCATCATCGTTTCGACAACCCACGGCTTCGGCGCCGCTTTTGCCACCGCGCGTCGCGGCTCGGGGGTACCCGTGCTCTTGACCGACGGCAGGCTGGCCAGCTGATCGAGGTTCACCGGAGGTGCCCCGGCTGTCTTGTGATCGCCGCCGTTGCGCAGAACGAAGTGAATCGAACCCTTTTCGTTCGCCAGAACTGCTTTCTCGGCGTCTTCGGGGCCGAGCAGCAGCGTCACCACATCGACGGAAACCGGTTTTCCGTTCGGATCAGGCTGAACCTGATGGCCGGCGGCCAGAACTTCAACGTCCTGCAGAACCGTCGCCGTGATCGGCTGCGGGCTGGAGTCTTCCTTGTACGTCACCAGAACGTCCACGTGAGTACCGGGCATCAGGAATCCGGCCACGCCGACGACTTCGTCAGATCGAAGAGCGATCGCGCGCATCCCGGTGGGAATTCTCCCCGTCAGGCCGATGCCGGCGCCCGGCGCCGCGAGCTGGCGATCGAGGATCGGCTGACCCTGCGACAGCGGATAGAGGACGGCACGGCCGACCACATCATCCACTTTCACAAAGCTGCCATCCAGCGGATGGTCCTTCGGCCAGTTGATCATGTTCACATCTTCGCGGCGGATCACTTCGCCGGGATCGAGAGCACGCGCTGCAGCCACGTACTGATTCAGCGGCTGGACCGGGGTGCGGGAGGCATGGGCAACCCTGCGGCTCAGCCAGAATGTGAACAGGCCGGAGATAACCAGGGCAACGACGAGAGCAAGCATCAGGCGGCGGGCCATATCAGATCACCTTTGGAACGCCGTGAGGATGAGCGTCGTCGCTATGCCCGCGGCCACAGCCAGGGCATAAGGAAGACGCAGCGTCCTCGCATTCGCGAGATTCAGTTGAGGGTGAGGAGCGAGTCCTTCAAAGCGATGGTGCAGAGCAATCGCGCCCACGTTGCGCACGGTTTCTCTCACCCGGCCCCGCCACACTGCGAGACCGAGAGCCATCACGCCGCCCGCGAGGGCGGTAAGGATCAGGAGCCAGGGTACCAGCGGCATCCCGGCGATGGCGGCGACAGCGGTAATCAGCTTGACGTCGCCGGCGCCCATGCCGCCAGCCAGCCAGAAAATAAGAAACAGGACACCGCAGATCAACCCGGCCAGGGCCGCGAGGGCCATCTGTTTCCAGCCGCCCAGCACCAGGTGCAGAAGCAGGCCGAGAAGTATTCCGGGAAGCGTAATGAAGTTCGGGATCCGGCGGCTGCGTACGTCAAAGACAGATCCGGCGACAGCACAGACCAGCGCGACAGCCGGATACAGCCATTCGGTAATCGGATTCGACATGCGATGACCCCAAAACGCGCTGTCCGCCGCACCGGCGGCCAGAGCGATGACGTTGATTCACTCCAGGCCTTGAATCCCTGATTGAGGGAATCAGCGCACTGCAAACTGTTGGTTGAAGGAACGAGCGATGTGAAGGGAAGACGTCCGGGGGGCTCTTGCTCCAGGGTCGTTTGCCGGCACATCGCGCCGCGGCATCCCGGCCTGGATCTTCCGTACAGGAGCTGCCAGGAAAACCGCGCGATGCTGCGTCGTCCTTCGGTTCGTCTCCGCCCCAGGCACGTTGGTTAGCGGTGCCCAAGCGCGGAAAGGGTTCAAATCAGCGGCCACGCTGATGCCGAGGGCCCGTATTTCTGCCGCAAGGGTGGGGTGGTCGCGACCGGAGCCAGAACAACGGGCCGCGACCGGATCCTGCATTCGGTTGCGAAACCGCGCGTCACCCAACCCGAGCGCGGGCCGAACCGTACCACCAACCAGAGACCGGCAAAAACGGAAACCTTCAGAACATCAGTGATGGTTACAGGCTGCTGCCGATCGCGTTGAATTCGTTGGAAATTTTGTTGCTGAGTGAGCCCATCGCGACGATGGCGCCCAGAGCGATGAGGGCGGCGATCAGTGCGTACTCGATCAGGTCCTGACCGGACTCATCATTCATCAGGTTCTTGAAAAGCTGCTTCATTACCGTTCTCCTTGTAGTGGCGGCGCAGTCATCCTTTTGGACACCCCGGACCGCGCTGCGTTGATGGTGATTGTTGTCACATTGCTCCGGAAGCCTGCTCCATCGCAATGCCATTTAAGTGTTACGCTTTGCTACTTTTGTCGAAAACTATCGTGCTTACTGACTGCAAAACCAAGTGATTCAAGTGTTCCAGGCGGACGGTACTTTCGACTTCCTTTGCGACTGTCCGAAAATGCTTCAGAGGCTGTTGCCGATGGCGTTGAACTCGTTGTTGATCTTGTTCGTCAAACCTCGCATCGCGGCGATGGCTGCCACCGCTATGAGGGCCGCGATCAGGGCATACTCGATCAGGTCCTGACCGGATTCGTCGTCCAAAAGATTCCTCAGGAGCCGCGAAGGCCAGTTCATTTTTGGTTCTCCCGATTTCTCTGCAGGTCCACGACGGTGCGCCGCCGACAAGCCTGCTCTTTGCAATCTGTGTAGCCATCTTCCGATGAGGTACCCTTCCCAACAATGCTTAGGAAGTGTTACCGGCAGCTACTTTTGGTGTTACAAATGTCGGCGACTGGATGGGGCCGAGCAGGGAAGAGCGATTCACTCCATGAAGCCAAAAGCCAGATGGGTCCGCTCGAGAGCGACGAATGCGCGCTGATCCAGCCGCAGCACGTTGCAGGGGAGCTCTTCCCGTGGCTTCGGATAAACGATCCTGCCACGACGGCCGCCCCGGTGCCCTCGCCCCCACCGAGGGCTCGACTGCCCCGAAGCCGCGCGCCGGGCACAGCATCACCGCTTAGAGCTTCGCCCCACTTGTCAGTAACCTCCCGCTCATTTCCCCCCGACGCCGCGGATTCGTCAGACCTACCGGAGGAGCGATCATCGCCGGTTACCACAGGCAGTTATAGTTCAGCTTTGAAGGACTCGCACTTGTTATCTCGCCCAAGTCCCACATGGAACGAAAGTTAGCCCCGCGAGCCCGGGACCCCGCCGGCGTTCGCATCCCCCCTTTGGGGGATCTGTTCACAGCGGTTGTACCCCGATCCCTGGCCCGGGGTATCGACGGCCAGCCCGCAAGCCACGATCATCGTCAGGGGCGTTCCCTGATCCAACCAGGCCCGCCGCGAGAGCCGTGGCACGGCCTGCTGAGCCGGCGGCCTGGCGCTCACACTGGATCACACTCACAAAGCAGGAGCAGCGCATTGCCGTTGAACGAGCCGAAAGCATCCCGCGCGGATCAGGCGGCCAGGGCTATTTTGATCGGACTGTTGTGCGCGGTTGCCGCGTTCATCTGCATGCGCGGCGCCACTGGAGCAGTCGCCGATCCTGACGTCGGCTGGCATCTTCGCACCGGCGAGTGGATTCTCCAGCACCACAGCTTTCCTCACACCGATCCCTTCTCTCGTGTCACCGGTGGAACCCCGTGGCAGGCCTACAGCTGGCTCTTCGATCTGCTGCTGCTGAAGGCCTTCACCTGGATGGGCCTGCGCGGTCTGCTCGTCTTTACCGCGGCCATGATGACCCTGATTGCCGCCGCCGTCTATCACATGATGAGCCGCCTGCAGGCTGACTTTACCCAGCGTGCGGCGCTCGCCGTCGCGGTCACCTTCTGCCTCTCGCGGATGAGCACTCCCCGCCCCTGGCTTTTCACGATCCTGTTTTTCGCCCTCGAGATGGACATCCTCATGCACACGCGGCGCGAAGGCACGAGCCGCGAGTTGCTCTGGCTGCCCCCTCTGTTTGCGATCTGGGCCAATATTCACATCCAGTTCGTCGATGGATTGCTCGTGCTGGGCATTGCCGCAGTCGAACCTTTCCTCCGCCGCTGGTGGAAATCGGACACGAAAACAGCTCCCCCGCATCACCTCTGGCTCGCTCTCGGTGCCTGCGCGGCCGCCGTATGTCTGAATCCCTATGGCCCCGGAATCTACAAAGTCGCATGGCAGCTCGGATCGCAGGCCGGCGTTCTCGACACCGTCAGCGAGATGATGGCCCTGCCCTTCCGCACGCCCGCCGATTTTGTGCTGCTGTTCCTTGCCCTCGCCGCGGCCGGCGTGCTCTTCCGTTATCGCCAGCTGAATCCCTTTGAGACGATGATGCTGGCCCTCGCCGCCGTGCTCTCCTTCCGATCGCGGCGCGACTTGTGGATCATGGCCATCACCGCGGGTGCGATTCTGGCTGCCGGCCTTCCCGTCCGCGCCGATAAAGAAGACCGCGAAAAACAACCGTCCTGGGCTGCGGCTCTTGCAGCCTTCACCGCAGTAGCGGGGTTTGCCGCCAGCGTGCTGCTCCTGCACGTCAACAACGGGCGCCTCGAGAAGCTGCTCGCCGAAAAAATGCCGGTCCAGGCAGCCGCGGTCGTCAAGGATCGCCACTACACCGGGGCGCTCTTCAACACCTACGACTGGGGCGGATTCCTCATCTGGAATCTGCGCGAGCCGGTCAGCATGGATGGACGTGCAGCCCTCTACGGCGATCAGGCCATCAATCGTTCCCGCGAGACATGGAGTGGAAGTGTGAAGTGGGCATCGGATCCGGATTTGCGTTCGGCGGGCGTCGTCATTGCCCCCGAAGATGCGGCGCTCACGCAGTTGCTCCGCACCGACCCGCGCTTCGATCTCGCCTATGAAGACAAAGTCGCAGCCGTGTTTGTCTCTCGGAAAGACAGCAGGAGCCCTGGCCAGAGCGTCGCAGAACTCGGCACCGGAACCGCCGCTCAGACCAGGTAACTGCGGTCACTTATTCCGCGCTGGTTCGTGACCAGGAACCCCGCCCTCTCGAAAATCGTCGCAAATTGAACCAACTTTCGCCCCTGATTACCAGGGTGAGTAATCCAGCTGAATTACTGAGAGGTTCTTCGCTACCACGAAGTAGCCATTGAGTCTCCAGCCACCTGCTCTAGTCTTTAGTAGACAACTTCCCGTCTTTGGAAATGAGTTTCGGCGGCGTCTTTTGCAGCCGACCCTCGGGGTACTGCCGGTGATATCGGGAAGTTCGGTCACCGAGATTGCAGGAGTAATGGCACGGATGATGACGGCCACAAACAAGACCGACGCGCAGGGCGTCAGCAACCGGCAGCGCATTTCTCTCTTTGTCGAGCGCATCGCGAAGAGCACGAGTGCGCGGATCGGTCAGTGCTGCCGCAGAGAAGATGGATCCACCGTCGCGGAAATGGCTCTGGTGATGCCCATTCTGCTCGTGGTTCTCACTGGTGTGTTTTCCTTTGGAGTCGCGCTGAACCAGTATCTGGTTCTCACCAACGCAGTGAACAACGGCGCCCGCGCCTTCGCGATGAGCGCGCCTTCGGAGGATGGAAACACCTCCATCGCTCCCAGCAGTGATCCCTGCAAATACGCGCAGACCGCCATCCAGAACGCAGCCACCACCCTAACTTCATCGAACCTGAGCTACACGATTACTTACACGACTTACAAAGGAAATCCGAGCGGCACGGGGACCTCGTCGACTCTGGCCAACGCGACAGCTTCGCCATCATGCTCGACGCTGGCGATGTATCAGCAGGATGTCGTCCAGATCCAGGTCACCTATCCGATCACTCCGGTCCTTTACGGATGGGCCAGCAAGCAGCTGAGCCTCAGCGCGACCTCTACGGAAATGGTGCAGTAGGCATGCGAACTACACTTTGAGACGGTGACAAGGATGAGTCCGGCTCTTAAAAGACCGGACAGGAGAAAGGCAATGCAGGAAACAGAAAAAAAGACAAAACGAATTCGCCCCGTGTCGTCGCAGGCCATGAAGAGGGTGCGGCGCTCCGGTGATGCTCTCTTCCTTGCACGGCTGGCCTTCGCTGATGAAGGCGGTCAGGTGCTGCCCTGGGTCGTTGTGATGATGCTCACCATCCTCGGCGTGAGTGCCCTGGTGGTGGACTGTGGCCGCGCGATGGTCATTCAACGGCAATTGCAGGATCGTACCGATGCCATGGCCCTCGCCGCTGCATCCCTGATCTCCGGCACCAGCACGGCGTACACCACAGGCGCCACGGCGTACGGCAACATCAACTACTCGAGCCTGAATATCACCAGCACCAGCACCACTCCGCTGTGCCTCACCACCGTCTCCGGCTGGGGCATTCCCTGCACCGTCAGCGGAACCACCGTCAAGATTCCCAATGCTATTCAGGTGGTCAACGTCGCTTCGGTGCCGACTCTGTTTGCCGGAGTCCTGGGCAAGAGCAGCATCAGTCTCAGCGCCACCTCGACGGCCACCAACAGCCGCCCCGAGCCCTATAACATCGCGCTCATCGTTGACTCCACCCTGTCGATGAGCTCCACCGATTCCAACTGCAATAACCTCACCCAGGAACAGTGCGCGTTGCAGGGGGTGCGCCAGCTCCTCACTGGGCTCTCCACCTACTACGACTACGTCTCTCTGTTCACCTTCCCCAACGTTGCCCAAAGCAGCTCCCCCGCCGGTATTGTTTCCAGCGGCTCCTTTGGCTGCACCAGCTCACCGGTTCCTTCCAGCCAGGGCGGCGTCGCCTACTACAACGGCAATTCCCAGGGCTTTGGCTATGCGCCCATCCTGCAGGAGCCCGGACGTGGCACGGCGAACTACCAGCCTCCCTATACCGGAATTTCCTGGGATATGCCCTATACGTATCCGCCGATACCGACCGGTACCACCGGATATGCGCTGGGTACCGGAAATCTGGCGCCGACCTACCAGATCGTTGGTTTCTCCAACGATTACAACGATGGTGCCAATAATCTGAAGACAAACTCGAACCTGGTGATGGCCTCAGGCGGAAAAAGCAATTGCAACGGCATTGCTCCCGGCAGCTACGACGGCAACTACGGCACCTACTATGGCGGCGTGATCTATGCCGCCCAGGCCGCGTTGCTGAAGGAGCAGGCGGGCCGCACCAATTCCGGCAACGTCATGATCATCCTCGGCGACGGTGATTCGAATTCGCCCACCTCGTCGGGTTCACCCGACTCGAAGAGCCCTGGCATGCCCAGCGGCTCCAGCGCCACCACCCAGGCGGAAACAACCTATTCCTCCCAGACGGCGCTGACCACCACGGCCTACAGCATGAACAGCAACTACACCGCCGCAGCCGACAGCAGCGGAAATTACCCCTCCTACAACGGCGAGTGCGGCCAGGCGGTCGACGCGGCGCAGTACGCTGCGACCTATTCCTCCGGCGGCGTCGCCAACAACACCAAGGTGTACACCATCGCCTATGGGGCACTGACTTCGGGCTGCAGCACTGACAAAAGCACCAGCAATCACAAAAACATCACCCCCTGCCAGACGCTGCAGCAGATGGCCACCCAGGTCTCCGGCGAAAGCGTTTCCGACTACTTCTACAGCGATGTGAACTCCGAGAATTCTGGCTGCTCTGCAAACAGCAACAATTCCGGAACCAGCGCCATCGCCGACATCTACGTAAAAATCCTCGCCAGTCTGGTGAAAGCCAGGCTGATTCCCAACGGCACCACATAAAAACAAAACAACCCGGTGAGATAGATGCAACGGGCCGGAGAGCCAAGCTCTCCGGCCTTTCCCTTTTTGCCGGCGCGATCGCGGCCCGTCGAATTTGCATGGACACCGCCGGTACTCCTGCGCTTGACAATCAGCCCGATGCATCCGGAAAATGACATTTTTGCGATTCGCGCTGAGGTACGGCGTACCTTGTTGCGGAATGGGGAAAACTCTGCACGATGGCTTTTGCTGATCGCTTCAGGCTCGATGGAAAAACCGCGCTGGTCACCGGGGCAGCCAGCGGCCTCGGTGCCGCCATCGCGCTGGCGCTGGCTGACGCGGGAGCCTCGCTCGCGTGCCACGGGAATCGCCGTCCCGCCGAAGAAACCGCGCAGAAGATTCGCGCCATCGGTCGCGAGGCGCGCAGCTTTTCCGCGGACCTCGGCGCGGAAGATGGCGCCGACCAGCTGTTCTCTGCTGTGGCCCACGCGCTCGGAGCCCCCGACATTCTCGTCAACAACGCCGGGACAATCCACCGCGCCGCCGCTGAAGACTACGGACTGGAGGCATGGAAGCAGGTCCTCCAGGTGAACCTGACCAGCGCCTTCCGTCTCTGCCAGCTTTGCGCGCGCGAGATGCTGAAGCGGCAACACGGAAAAATCATCAACATCGCCTCCATGATGGCCTTTCAGGGCGGCATTCGCATCGCTGCCTATACGGCTTCCAAGGGCGGCATTGCCCAGCTCACCAAAGCGCTGGCGAATGAGTGGGCGCCGCACAACCTGCAGGTCAACGCGATCGCCCCCGGATACTTCCGCACCGAAAACACTTCGGCCCTGCAGAAAGATGAGACGCGCAACCGCCAGATCCTCGAGCGGATTCCCGCCGGACGCTGGGGCGATCCCGAAGATCTGGCCGGCGCCGCCGTCTTCCTGGCTTCGCGCGCGAGCGATTATGTAACCGGCACGGTGCTGGTTGTGGATGGCGGATGGCTGGCGCGATAAAGTCGAAGATGACCATGCGGCAGAAGACAACAGCTGCGGAACCGGATCGCCACGCCCCGAAGTCGGCGAAGGCGCGATTAGCCGATCCTTATCAGCTGCAAAGCCTCGATCGCGCCGTCGGCGTTCTGGATCTGCTCGGCGAAAGTGAAGGCCCGCTCGGCCTGGCCGACGTTTGCGAGCGCATGGCCCTCCATAAGTCCACCGCCCATCGCGCGCTCATGGTGCTGGAACGTTGCGGGCTCATCGAGCGCACCCCGGAGAACCGCTTCCGCCTCGGCCTCAAACTCTATGAGCTCGGCAGTCGCGCAGTGGAGCAAATCGACCTCCGCGCGCGTGTCCATCCCTGGTTCCGCAGACTCTCAGCCCAGGTCGGCGAGACCGTGCACCTCGGCGTCCTGCAGAAAACCTCCGTGGTGTACCTGGACAAGGTCGAGCCCAACAACCGGCGCGTCTGGCTCGCGTCGCGCATCGGGGCTTCGAATCCGGTGTACTGCACGGCCATGGGCAAGGCGATGCTCGCCTTCCTGCCCGAAGAGTCAGTGACCGAGATCATGGGCAAGATCCGGTTCGTTCGCTTTACCCACCGGACCCTCATGACCCCCGAGGCGCTCCAGCGTTCTCTCGACCGCGTCCGCCGCCGCGGCTATGCCATCGATGACGAGGAAGTCGAGGAGGGTGTCCGCTGCATCGGCGCGCCCATCCTCAACGAATCGGGCCACCCCATGGCAGCCGTCAGCGTCTCCGGACCCACCTCGCGCATCACCCAGCAGAGCGTGCCCGCCATCGCGGAACACCTCATGCGCTGCTGCCGGGAAATCTCTGCCTCCCTCGGTGTCCGCGAGCGGCGCAGAGCCCACGCTCCCTCGCCCTTCCTGCAGCACTACGGACTGTAGTGCAGACAGCAGCTGCTCTCAGCAAGGAAAAATCAGTTCTCGTGCACCTTCACCACCATGGCGCCGTAGACTGTGCCTGGCCCGAGAATCAGCTGGTGCGGCGTGCCGGCCCTGACCGTCACCACATCGCCGGGCCCGATCGTGCGCGAGTTGCCGTTCTCGATCTTTGACCCGTGCGTTTCGCCCTCCGCATTCGTCTTGCCATCGACCACCGTGCCGCCCGTGATCAGCGTTGCGCTGCCCTCCTCCACCACCATCACGTCATCCCAGTGGGCGTGGACTTCAGCCCCTCCGCTCGAAGTGCGAACTGAGAGCTGAATCTTGTAACTGCCGTAGTCCTCAATCGTGCTCCCGCTCGATCCCTTCTCCTGCGCCGCGGCCGCCAGCTTGTCGAGCTGCTGGCGAAGATCGGGCGTCGGGAAAACAATCGCGGGATCGTGAGGCGCCGCAGGCGGCGAAGTTTGTGCGCATGCAGAGAACGCCAAACTGAACGCGGCTGCGGCAAGAAGAACAGCTTTCATCGGGGCCTCCTGGATTTTGGTTTTGCGTCTGGCCTAGAGCAGCGTCTCAATCGGAGCCGGATCCATGTCCGCGTAGTCCTGATTCTCGCCCCCCATGCCCCAGCAGAAACTATAAGCCTGCGTGCCCACACCCGCATGGATCGACCAGCCCGGAGACACCACGATGTCGCCATTGGCCAGCACCAGGTGGCGTGTCTCGTTCGGCGGACCCATGAAGTGGAAGACCCGCGCCTCCGCTGCCAGATTGAAATACATGTAGATCTCCGACCGGCGCATGTGCGTGTGCGGCGGCATGGTGTTCCACGCGCTGCCGCTGTGCAGATGCGTCACTCCCATCACCAGCTGGCAGCTGCGCGCGCCTTCCAGATGGATGTACTTGCAGATCGTCCGATGGTTGACCGTCTCCGCCGCTCCAATCGTGGTGGGGTTGGCGTCCCCTTTTTTCACCAGCGTGGTGGGATACGTCGCGTGCGCCGGATAACTGAGCAGGTAGAAAACCGCCGGCCGATCGGAAAATTTCGACTCGAAACGGATCTCCGGATTGCCGCGGCCGATATAAAGCACGTCCAGAGTATCGAGGCATGAAGTCTCGTGGCCGACATGGACAGCCCCCTCTCCTCCGATGTTGAGCACGCCCAGCTCACGCCGCTCGGTGAAATACGTCGCCCGCAGTTCCGGCCAGGTCGGCAGAGCGATCGGTTTCATCGTCGGCACCGCGTAGCCGGCGACCGCGCGATCGAGATCGACATACACCACATTCAGCGAGCCGTGGGTCAACAGGCAATCCATCAGAAACGTCGATCGCAGCTCCTCGGTGGTCATGCGCGGGTAGCGAACCGGATCGGCCATCAAAATCGTCTTCATCGGAAAACTCCGTTGCGGCCCAGTCAGAAGCTGGCCCGCAAAACAGCAACTACTGCAGACTCTCTATCTAACAGAAGGTTGCAGGCGCTGTCTGTGTCGGATCACTCTTCGGTCCCGCAATACGGGATGTCGGCCCACTATCGCGATTCGTTCAGCACCGGCAAAGGATTCGCGGGCGCTTCGCTGGGATGGAAGTACCCATAGATCTCTTCCGCGGTCTTCGGTGGAACCACCGCAGCCAGCGATTCCAGATTCGCCGTGGCGATGCTCCGCAGGCTGCCAAAGTGCTCCAGCAGCCGTTGCCGGGTCCGCGCGCCGACCCCTGGAATCGCCAGCAATTCCGAGTCGCGATCGCGCATCTCGCGCCGTTTGCGATGATAGGCAATCGCGAAACGATGGGACTCGTCGCGAATCCTCTGCACCAGATGCAGAACCGGCGAGCGCCGATCGAGCACGACCGGCTCGTCCTCCTGGCCGTAGAGATAGATGATCTCCTCTCGTTTCGCGATCGACGCCAGCGGCTGCGTCGTGATGCCCAAAGATTCCAGCGCTCCTGCCGCCGCGTGCAGCTGGCCCAGCCCGCCATCGATCAGGATCAGCGACGGCATCTTCTGGTTCTCCTCCAGGATGCGCTGATAGCGCCGCGTCACCACCTCGCGCATCGCCGCAAAATCGTCGACACCCTCCACCGTCTTGATCTTGAACTTGCGGTAAGCATTCTTCTTCATCTCGCCGTCTTCCCAAACGACCATCGACGCGACCGTTTCCGCCCCCTGGATATGCGAGATGTCGAAGCACTCGATGATGCGCGGTACATCCTCCAGCATCAGCGCGTCCTGCAGGGCTTCCTGCACGGCTTTCCGGCTCGGTTGCAGTACCCGGAACCGCTGATCGTAACTCTGCTTGGCGTTTTGCCCGGCCAGATCCACCAGCGATCGCTTCTCTCCACGCTGCGGAACCGCGATCTCCACCCGATGTTTCGTGGATTCTGCCAGCAGGCTGGCCAGCGTGCCCCGATCGGCAAAATCAACC
>Ga0335072_10007662_pt1 | contig 15723 bp, 9 predicted proteins | sample Lox_Sample_21_FD_206725 | JGI IMG/M metagenome (GOLD analysis project Ga0335072, IMG submission 206725) | Soil microbial communities from Loxahatchee National Wildlife Refuge, Florida, United States - Lox_Sample_2.1 | ecosystem: Environmental > Terrestrial > Soil > Wetlands | place: USA: Florida... | reverse complement strand
CAAATGTCCACGCCTACAAACAGCAAGGAAGCTCTGGCGCAGGCCAAAACCCGCATGGAAAAGGCCGTTGACGATTTCCGCAAGGAGCTCGGCTCGATTCGCACGGGCCGCGCCAATGTGGCGCTCCTGGATCAGGTCCGCGTCGATTACCACGGCACACCGATGCCGGTGAACCAGCTCGGCACCGTTCATGTGCCTGACCCGATGACCATCGTCGTTCAGCCCTGGGACCCCGGCGCCGTTGCACTGATCGACAAAGCGATCCGCACGTCCGATCTTGGACTCAATCCGGCGAATGATGGAAAAGTGGTCCGCATCCCGATCCCGCCGCTGACCGAAGACCGGCGCAAGGAACTCGTGAAGCATCTGCACAAGGTTCTCGAAAATCATCGCACTGCCGCGCGCAATATCCGCCGCGACCAGAAAGAAGCCATCGAAAAGCTGGAGAAGGAAAAGAAAATCAGCGAGGACGAAAAGAAGCGGTCGCTTGAAGAACTCGAGAAGCTCACTCACTCCGAGACCAAAAAAATGGAAGACCTCTCTGCCGCCAAAGAAAAAGAAGTGATGGAAATCAAATAAAGCCGCAGACACTCAGGGCCGCGCTTCCTGCTCAGGTTTTTGATCGTCGAATCTCGGATCGGCGCGCGCTCCGGTCTTAATGTTTTGGCTTCGCTCGCATCGCACGTAAACGGATTTACTGCATGGAATCCTCGCGCCCTAGTCGAACTGCCCACCGCGTCGCCATGCGGCGCGCGGCTCATCAGGTTCTCGACGATCCCAAGGTTCTCGACGATCCCATCGCCGTCCCGATCCTCGATCCCGAATCCCGCGCAAATCTAACGCACGAACCGGTCTTCATGCCTGAAGTCGCAGCGAAATTCATGCGCGCCTTCATGGTGGTGCGCAGCCGCTTTGCCGAAGACGAACTCGCCCGCGCCATCGCGCGCGGCGCCACGCAATACGTGATCCTCGGCGCCGGCCTCGACACATTTGCGTACCGCAATCCGTATCCGGGTTCCGCGCTGCACGTCTTCGAAGTCGATCATCCCGCAACACAGCTCTGGAAACGCGAACGCCTCGCCGCGGGCGGAATTGCCGTTCCACCCTCGCTCACCTTCGCTCCCATCGACTTTGAGCATTGCACGCTGGCCGAAGGCCTTCACGATGCCGGCTTTGAGCCGCGCAAAATCACCTTTTTCTCGTGGCTCGGCGTGATCATGTATCTCACGCGCGAAGCCGCCATCAGCACTTTGCAATTCATCGCTTCGACACCGCCGGGTGGCGGTGTCGTGTTTGATTACGCTCTTGCGAGAGAGTCCCTCAATCTATTTCAGAAGCTTGCACTCGATCGCCTCATGCGCCGCGTCGAAGCTGCGGGCGAGCCCTTCCGCCTGTTCTTCGATCCGGCCGAACTCGCGTGCGAACTGCCCTCCCTCGGCTTTGCTGGTGTAGAGGATCTTGGCGTCGCCGAAATCAACGCGCGTTATTTCGCGAATCGTGCGGATGGCCTTCGCGTCGGCGGCGGTCTCGGCCGCCTCATCTCCGCGACGCTGTAGGCTCTTTTTCGTTCGGCGGCGCCGGACTCCGGGCCCGAGAAATGAAAAGAGGGCCGCGAAATTGCGGCCCCCGGGTTGAATGAATCATGAAAGATTACGCTTCGATCGCCTTTTTCGCGTACGCGAGACACTTGGCGATTTCCTCGTCCGGCGTTCCCGAAGCGCGGCACTCGTATTCATACTCGATATCGGCCGGGAACTCGTAATGCTGCGTCTTCATCAGCTGCAGAACTTGTTTGATCGGCGTATCGCCTTCGCCCCAGGGGTAATTGTCGAGAGCGATATTCGTTCGGATAGCGTGAAAATCGCTGCTCTTTTTCCGATCCTTCAGGTGAATGTTGGTGATGCGAGCGTGGTGCTCGCGAATGTAAGAGACGGCGTCGAATCCAGCCGCGGTGAAGTGGCCGATATCGAGATTCACGCCGATGTAAGGGCTAAACGACATGATGTATTCAAATGAAGCGGGCGTGGCGAATTGGATTGGGTCCGTCACGTCGTCATGGCCGTGGCCGCCCCACATGATCTTGTATTTGTCGGCATAGTACGCGACGCGCTTGGCTACGGGGACGGTTGAAGTCGAAGAGATCGCCTGAACGCCGAGGTCGCGCGCCATACGGAAGGCATAATCGATGTCCTCGTTGGAAATGTTCGCGGCCATGTTGTAGCAGAGAATCCGCAGGTCGATGCCCGCGTCGTCGAACTGCTTGCGAACGCCTTTCCACGTTTCAGGCGTGGCTGAGGCGCGCCAATCGGCGAGCTTTTTCTGCGCGTCTTCCATTTGCGCTCGCTGATCGGGCGTCATTTCGCGACCGCCGAATCCGCCGCGCCCACGGCCTTCGTTCGCGTTCGGTTCTTCGGGCGGCGCGCCTTCGGGAATCACGACCATTTGCATGTTCTGGCAGCGGGGAAGGAGGCCGTCCGCTCCGAGCGTTTGCGGGCCTTGCGGTCCGCGCCCGGCGCCGAAGCCGAAGCTCATCGCGGGAGCGCCCGCCAGACTTTCCGCATGATTGGACATCAATTCGCAGTTGCTGAGGCCGATCTTGACCATGGAAGGAATGATTTCGCTCGCCTGCATTCCTGCAAAGCTATAAGTGATCACTCCGATATGCACGCCTTCGAAATTCGAATCCGGCTTCGACTGCGCAAAAACGCTGGATCCCGACATTGCGAAAGCGGCCAAAGGAAGGCCCGCCACCGCAAACTTTCCAAAATCCCGCCGCGTAATTCGATTATCCATTTACAACTCTCCCCCCTTCGGGCTCCCTCGCTGGCGGAGCCGCGAACCGGCCAAAAATATAGCAACATGCAGCGCACGTATTCAAGCGGGGTCTCACTTGATAAAATCGAATTGTCCGCGTCTAATGATTCGATACTCGGGCGGGTGCCTAAGTGGGACAAATCGTTTCTGCCGAAAGACTGATAGAGCTGCGCCGTGGATGGCAGCGCGAACGCAAGCGAGTCGTGGCGGCTATGGGTGCGTTTGACCTGCTTCATCCCGGGCATGTCCGTTTGCTTGAGCAAGCGCGCGACTTGGCCGACGTCCTGGTGGTGGCTGTCGAGAATGACGATTCCGTTCGCGGCACAGTGAAGAGCGAGGGGCCTGTAACGCCTCAGGCGGAACGTGCCGAGATTCTCGCGGCGCTGGCCGCCGTGGACTTCGTGACGGAGCTTCACGACTTGTCCGTCAGCGACTGGATCGATCATTTCCAGCCCCACATATGTGTCCACGGCGGCGCAGCGACCGCACCTCGCTCTGCGTCTGCCCTGTACGAACGTAAGGACGCAGCCGGGGTGCAAATCGTTAGCATTCCGCGCGAACCGGGGTATTCCAGCGCGCTTCTGATTGAACGGATACAGCAATTTCCGCAATGATCCTCCCTCTGGTTTCCGAACTCCTTTCGCGGGTAGCGCGCCTTGGCGTAATCGACCACGCCGTGGAATCGCTGCGCCGCGGACGCTCCGGGCGAGCTATTTCCGGCCTCACGGATTCAGCGAAGGCGCTGCTTGCGCCGATGATCTGTTCCGAGCTCGGCAGGCCCGCCATTTTGCTCGTGGAATCGCAACAGCGCGCAGAGGATCTGGTCGAGCCGGTGCGCTGGTTTTACCGCGCATTGACCGATAAGCCCGGACGCCGCGTCACGCATCTGCCTGCGTATGAAGTAATGCCTTACGATGGCCGCTCTCCGCACGCGGAAATTGCCGAAGCGCGAGCGGTTGCCCTGTGGCGCTTTGCTTCAGGCGAACTGGACCTGCTGATCGCGCCGGTGCACGCTGCGCTGTGGCGGCTGAAAGGCCGCGAATATTATCAACGGCTTGCGATTTCGATTGCCCGCGATCAATCCATTCCTTACGACCACCTGATCAATTTTCTTGCCGGCGCGGGCTACGATCGCAAATCCACGTGCGAAATGCCCGGTGAATACGCCCTACGCGGCGGGATCATCGACATTTTCTCGCCCGAAGCACCCCAGCCGATTCGTGTCGAGCTGCTCGGCGATACGATCGAATCGATTCGCGCGTTCGACGCGAATACGCAGCGCTCCACGAACCCGATCGAGCGTGCAAACCTGCTGCCGCTTTCTGAGTTCGTCCTCGGCGCGGAAATACTCGAACATCAGCGCGTCGCGGCGGGTTCCGATTCGGGCCGCGAAGACGAAGGCTTGCCTGCGGGCTATTATCCCGGCTGGGAATTTCGTGAAATTCCACGCGAACAGCGCAACGCGGTCCTCTTTGATCTGGCGGCCGAGACCGTGATCCTGGAAGATGAGCCTTCGCTGTTAGACGCGGCGATTGAAAACTACCGGCGAGAGCTGGCCGCGGCATTTGACGAAGCCGAAGACCCTCTCGCCGAACCGCCCAATCGTTACATTCTCGATGATGAAGAGTGGCAACTCGCGCGGCAGATGGCTCCGAGACTAGCTTTTGAGCATCTCGACCTCGCGGGCGACGCGAGTCCCGATCGCTCGCTGCAAACGCAGCCGACGACAAAGCATCACGGCAATGTGCAGGCATTCATTTCCGAAGTGCGCGCCCGCATGTCCGCTGGCGAGCACGTGGTCGCTTCCGCGGCGAGCACCGGCGAGCTCGAACGGTTCGCGGACATTTGCCACGAGTATGAAGTTCCGTATCGCCTCGGCGAGCTGGAGGAGAACACAACAGTCACGCGCTTGGCCGAGGAGGGAACGACAAGTGGCGTGGGCGCTCCCGCCCTCGTGCTTGTGAAGGCGCCGCTGGCGCAGGGCGTCGTATTTGCCGATGCAAAGCTCGCGCTTTATGGCAACGCCGACCTTTTTGAAACTGTCCCGCAGCTGCAGCGTCCGCGCTCACGACCCAAAACCGCCAGCTTCTTCAGCGACCTTTCCGATTTGAAACCGGGCGACTACGTGGTTCACGCCGATCACGGCATCGGCCAGTTCGAGGGACTGCGCCAGATCTCCAGTGAAGCGGCCAGCGGCGAATTCATGCTGCTGCGCTATGCCGAAGATGCAAAGGTGTACGTTCCGCTCGCGCGTCTCGATTTGATCCAGAAGTATCAATCGCTCGGCGGAGCGCCGCCCGCGCTGGATAAACTCGGCACCACGGTCTGGGAAGCGCGCAAGTCACGCGTGCGCAAGTCGATCGACGACATGGCCGAAAAGCTGCTCGCGCTATATGCCGAGCGCAAAGCCTCAACTGGCCACAGCTTCTCGCCTGACACGAATTTCCAGCGCGAATTTGAAGACGCTTTCGATTTCGAGGAGACTCCCGATCAACTGCGCGCCATTCAGGAAGTAAAACGCGATATGGAATCGCCGCTGCCCATGGACCGGCTGCTGTGCGGCGATGTCGGTTACGGCAAGACCGAAGTCGCCATGCGCGCGGCATTCAAAGCGGTCGCGGACTCGAAGCAGGTCGCCGTACTCGGGCCCACCACCGTGCTCGCCTTCCAGCATTATGAGACGTTCCGGCGGCGCTTCGCGGCGTTTCCGGTCCGGATCGAAATGCTCAGTCGTTTCCGGTCGGACAAAGAACAGAAGAAGATCATTGAAGAAGTCGAAGCAGGGAAGATTGATATTGTGATCGGCACGCATCGCCTGCTCTCAAAAGATGTGAAATTCTCCGATCTCGGCCTGCTCGTTGTGGATGAAGAGCAGCGCTTCGGCGTCGCGCATAAGGAACGCATTAAGGAGCTGAGTAAGACGATCGACGTTCTCACAATGTCCGCGACGCCCATTCCGCGCACGCTCCACATGTCGCTTGTGGGCCTGCGTGATATGAGTCTGATCGAAACCCCGCCGAAAGACCGCCTTGCGATCCAGACGACCGTCGCGCCCTTCGGCGAGACGCTCGTGCAACGCGCCATCACCGAAGAGCTCAACCGCGGCGGACAAGTCTTTTTCGTTCACAACCGTGTCGAATCGATCGGCTCGATCGCCACTCTCGTGCGCAAACTCGTGCCTAAGGCACGGGTCGTGGTGGGCCACGGCAAAATGAAAGAAACAGAGCTGGAAAAAGTGATGATGAAGTTCGTGCGCGACGAAGCGGATGTGCTCGTTTCGACCACCATCGTCGAAAACGGTCTCGACATTCCGCGCGCGAATACCATCCTCATCAATCGCGCCGACCGCATGGGCCTTTCAGAGCTGTATCAATTGAGAGGGCGCGTGGGCCGGTCGAATCAGCGCGCCTACGCCTATCTGCTCGTCCCGCAGGGCGTGCAACTCACCGGCATTGCGCGGCAACGTCTGGCCGCGCTCAAAGAATTCAGCGATTTGGGCGCCGGATTCCGCATTGCGGCGCTCGATCTGGAGTTGCGCGGAGCCGGGAACCTGCTCGGTCGCGAACAGCACGGCTATATCGAGTCGGTCGGCTTCGATATGTATTGCCAGATGATGGAGCGCGCCGTGGCGCAAAGAAAAGGCGAAGCGGTCGCTTCCGAGCGCCGTGCCACCCTCAATCTCGGTCAGGAAGTCCGGATCCCCCCGGAATACATCGAAAACGAAAACCTGCGTTTGCGCATCTATAAGCGTATCGCTGGGGTCACATCCGAGGAGGAGCGCGAAGAAGTTCGCCGTGACCTGGAAGATCGCTTTGGCCCGCCTCCGCCGGCGGTGGCCAATTTACTCGATTACGCGCTGCTCAAGGCGCTGGCGGAAAAGCTGCTCGTCGCTTCGATTGACCGGCGCGGCGATCAGATCGCGGTCAAGTTTCACGAAGATACTCCTCTCGGCCCGGAGTCCATGGTGGAATTGCTTCGCAAGCGGCGCGATTTGCGCCTGGACCCGAGCGGCATTTTATGGATGAAGTGGAAGGGCGCCGACGGCGGAGCAATGGCGGCTGTCAGAAACGTGTTGCTACAGTTACAATCGTAGGATTAATATTCGTGAGAGTGAAAGCCATGAAAATTGAACGCGCTGTCCGAAACGCCGCTGTTGCCGTTGTGTGTCTGGCCTCCATCTTAATTCTCCCAGGACGACTTGCCGCCCAGACGGACGATGACAAAGGCACCGTCATCGAAGAAATCGTCGCCCGCGTGAACAACGAAATCATCACGCTTTCCGACTATCAAAAGGCGATGGCCGAGGAGCCAAAGGAAGTGCAGGAGCAATGCTCCTGCGGCGGCGTTCAGTTACAAGCGGCCGTTGCCGACGCGCAGAAGAACGTGCTGCGCGACCTGATCGATCAGCAGCTCCTGGTTCAGCGCGCGAAGGACATGAATATTGACGTCACGACCGACGTCGTCAACCGCCTCAACGATCTTCGCAAGCAAAATAATCTCGCCACTATCGACGATTTGCAAAAAGCCGTCGAGGAATCCGGCCAGTCCTGGGACGATTTCAAGCAGCAAATCACGGATAATGCCCTGACCCAGGAAGTAATCAGCCAGGAAGTGGGCCAGCAAGTCAACATCGGACCGGATGACGTTCAGGCCTATTACAATGCCCACAAGTCCGAGTTCAATCGCCCCGAAGAGGTCGTCCTTTCACAAATCCTCTTAAGCACCGAAGGAAAGACCGGCGCTGAAATCGATGCCGTTCAAAAACGCATCGAAGACCTGCGCACACGCGCGCTGAATGGCGAAGATTTTGCCACTCTTGCAAAGCGATATTCGGACGACACGAACACCGCGGCGAGCGGCGGCGAATTGGGCGTTTATCAGCGGGACGGATCCCTCCAGAAACCAATCGAGGACGCCGTTTTCGCGCTGCAGAAAGGACAGGTCACGGAGCCTATTCAGGTGAAGAACGGTTTCATAATTCTCCACGTCGACCAGCATTACGAGGCCGGCCTGCAACCGCTTGACGTGGTCCGCGAGGAGATTCAAAACAAGCTTTATCAGCAGAGAATGGACCCCGCGATGCGTACCTATCTCTCGCAACTGCGCGAAGAAAGCTACGTCTGGGTGAAGCCGGGCTATGCCGATAGCGGCGCCGTTCCGGGCGCCACCGTGATCCAGGAAGTCGCGCCCACGCCTGACGTTCCTACGAAAAAGTCCCACAAGAAGGTGCCTCTGCCGAAGGTCAGCGGCTGATGAAGACGGGCTTCGTGCGCGACCTCGCCGACGGCCAAGCCGTAGTTTCGCTGTTTCTCGTGCGCGAGAAGGAGGTTCGCACGTCTCCGCGCACGGGGAAATCCTGGCTGCAGCTTTCACTCGGCGACCGCACCGGTACCATCTCCGCGAAAATGTGGGACAACTTTGACGCGCTCGTGACCACGTTCGATTGCGACGACGTGATCCACATTCGCGGCCGCGTAAAGACCTACAATGGTGAAAAAGAGCTCACGATCGAGCAGATTGTTCCCGCGCGCGAACACGATTACGATCTGGGCGACTTTCTTCCGCACACGAAATATGACGTGGAAAAAATGTATGCGGAGCTTCACCTGGCCGTTGCTTCGGTTAGAAATCCATGGCTGCAGCAGCTGCTGGCGAGCATCGTCGACGATCCCGAAATTGGGCCGCGGCTGAAGCGCGCCCCGGCTGCGATGTCAATGCACCACGCATATATCGGCGGCCTGCTTGAACACATCGTCAGCCTGCTCGGTCTTGCGAACGGTCTGAGCGCGCATTACGCCGAGCTCGACCGCGACATGGTGTTCACCGGCGTGGTGCTGCACGACATCGGCAAGACCGAAGAGCTTCGTTACGCGCGCGGCATTGACTATACGACCGAGGGCCGGCTGCTCGGGCATATCACCATCGGCGCGCGGATCGTCCGCAAAAAAATCGACGGAATTCCCGATTTTCCGAAGCCACTTGCCGTGCTTGTGGAGCATCTGATTCTGAGCCACCACGGTTCGCTGGAATTTGCTTCGCCCGTGGTGCCGCAGACGCGCGAAGCGCTGGCGCTCCATTTTCTCGACGATATCGATTCGAAGATGGCTGCGGCCCGCGCCACAATCGAAGCGGCGGATTCGTCACCCGCTGTGTGGACTGAGCGAAATCCGGCGCTGCGCCGTGCGCTGGCGCGTCCCGAACGATATTTGGCCGGCGCGCCTGACCAGAAAGCGGAAGCGCAGCCAGCCGTGAAAGTGGAAGTAACCGTGAAAAACGGATGAATCAGACGTTTTGCGAATTGTCCTTTTTCGGTTGCATTTTGTATTGAGCGGCCCGCTTTCGAAAAATAAAAATGAGCATGGACAATAATAATTCGCTCGATCGAACTCCTTTGCGCCGCGCGGTGCTCGACCTTGCGCCGCTCGAACTCGACTGCATGAATACGCTTTGGCCCATGGGTGAAGGGACCGTGCGCGAAATTCGCGAACGCCTTGCGCCTCGACGCCCACGGGCGTATACCACCATCATGACGATCATGGACCGGCTGGCGCGAAAGGGAATCGTAGAGCGCCGCAAAGCCGGCCGGGCTTATATCTACAAGGCCAACCTCAGCGCCGAAGACGCCCGCGCGCAAGCCCTCAGCCAAGTGGTCGAGAATTTCTTCGGCGGCTCGAAAGAAGCCGTCCGTGCCCAACTCGACGGTTTTAGCGATAAGCCGGTTGCTTTCGAGCCCGCGGAGACCGCCAAGGCTTCGTCGTAGTCTACACACTCTTCCCGACTCGCTCTCGCGCTACAATCTTCGACTTGATTTGCGATAGACTTTCAAAATGTTCCCCCAGGAACTGAAAATTCGCGACGTGCCTATCCGTCCGGCCACTATCCTTGCGCCGATGGCCGGCGTGACGGACACTGTCTTCCGGCGCGTGATTCGCGGCCTTGGCGCGTGCGGCCTGATCATGACCGAATTCACCAGCGCTGAAGGGCTCACGCGCCAATCCGCCCGCACGCTGCATTACCTCTACTTCGACGAAGACGAGCATCCAATCGCCGCGCAGATTTTCGGCGCCGATCCGGCCGTAATGGCGTCCGCTGCGGCGCTCACCGAAGACCTGGGCTTCGACCAGGTCGACATCAACCTGGGCTGCCCGGTGAAAAAAGTCGTCAAGTGCGGCGGCTCGGGCCTCCTGCGCGACTTGCCGCATCTTGAAAGGCTGCTGGGCGCCGTTCGCGACGCGGTGAAGATTCCGCTGACCATCAAAATCCGCTCCGGCTGGGACGAAAACAACATCGTTGCCGTCGACGTGGCGCGCATGGCCGAGCGGATCGGGATCGAAGCCATCGCCGTCCATCCGCGCACTCGGATGCAGGGCTATGCCGGCAGCGCGGACTGGAACGTGATCCGCCAGGTGAAGCAGTCCGTGCGCATACCCGTCATCGGCAATGGCGATGTCCGCACGCCGCAGGACGCGCTCCGGATGATCTCTGAAACCGGGTGCGACGCCGTGATGATCGGCCGGGCTGCGTCTTCTAACCCTTGGATTTTCAGGCAGATAGCGGAGTACGTCGCCACCGGCGAATACGCGCAGCCAACGGAGCAGGACCGGTATAAGCTGCTCGTGGAATACTTCCAGAGCCTGATTGCCGCCGAAATGCCGGACGCCATCGGCAAAATGAAGCAGTTTGCCACGCTCTTTACCCACGGCATTCGCGATGGCGGGGAACTGCGCCAAGCTGTCCATCATGCCGGGACGACCGGCGAAATCCTTGCGCGCGTCGATGCCTTTTTTACAGCGGATGCGAAAAGCCGCGACTCGTGAGCTTGTGATTCGTGGCTCGTGGCACCCTTCGTTCGGTCGCGAGCGCCCGCGAAATATTCATACATTTCTAATCGCGGCGCTCGTTTACCCCCCTTCCTGACCGCGATTAGAAATTTTTTCGTCCTTTCTTTTCAGCGGGTTAGGCCGAATTTTAATTATTTTCATTTGCGATTAGAAATTGCCGCAACTCGTGACCCGCGGAGACCGCGGGGGAGCAGGCCAGTGATTCGTGACTCATAGGCCCGCCCATTCGCCTTTTGTGCGCTTTAGCTCCCTTCAGACTAGCTGTTTTAATATCGATTAGAAATTTGGATCTATTGCAAATGCTTGGGTTGCGAAATTTTCTAATCGCAGCGATATCGATTAGAATTTGCCGTTTTTCGTGTGTTTCCGGGGGTAGTCTATGCGTGGGCGGAGCGGTGCGTCTGCTTCGATTAGTGCCTGCGGCCACGGTTGCCATGAGTTAAAATTGAGCAGACAGTTTACCACAGGTATACGTCAGCTGTCAATGCATAGATGTGTGTCAAATTGGAGACAGTGGGGGGGGTCTAGGACCGCGCGGGGAGGCGGGGATCAAAGGCGGAGGGGCGATTTTCTGCACCTTAAAATGGGCTAATTGGCGCGGTTTTGCGCGCTAAATACGCCTATTTGGACGATTCGGCGAGGGGTTCGTGATGCAAAAAAGAACGGCGGGGCCAAAAGCCCCACCGTTCTTGTAAGTCAGGCTGTTTTGCACGGGATGGCCTTGCGGCCATCCCGTGGTCGATTGTTAGAAGATGATTTTGGCCGCGAGAGCCATGATGCGCGGCGGCTGGGTGTTGGTGAACCGGCCGAAGGTGGTGTTGTTACCGGCGGGTGTGGTAATCCCGGTCACCAGGCCACCCGAGGTCGCCTGGACTGAGGTGACTGATGTGTTCAAAGTCGTGAACTCAGTGTGGTTGAACGTGTTGTAGGTCTCCCAACGAATCTCGAACTTGCGGGCCTCGTTCTTGCCGAGCGGGAAGTCTTTGAACAAGGACATGTCGAATTGGTTCGTTGTTGGTCCGAAATAGTTGATATTTCCCGAATTGCCGAAGCCGCAGGTTTGCGGCGTGCCCTGGCAGGTACCCTGGCCGCCCGGCGGTGCTTGGAACGCCGCAAGGTTCAGGAATTGCTCGCGAAGGGCACCGCTGCCATTTGGCTGCTCGCCGTGCTTGTCATAGATGCTCTGACCAGTCAGGCTGATGCGGGTCGGTGCGTTGGGGCTTGTGGTGCTCGCGCCGTTGAGGTTGGCACCGCCTATGCTGACCAGCCCTGGCGAACCCGTGGTGAAGTCAAAAATCCCTTCGTAAATCCAGCCTCCCAAAGCGGCCTTGACGAAGGCATTCTGGAAGTGGGTTCGAGGCAGGTTGTAGGTCCAGTTGGCCACGATGTTATGCCGCGGCCCGGCTTGCGTGTAGTAGACATTGCGCCACATGCTTTGGGGGACGGACGGACTGGGTTCGCCCCATTGCAGTTCCTTGGCATAGGTCCACGAGAGGTTCATCGTTAGAACGTGACCGAAACGCTTGCTGACCTGCGTCTGGAGTGAGTTGTAGTTGGAGTTCAGATTGTCGTAGATCTGGCTTACACCGGCATAACCGGGAGTATTCGTATTCGTAAACCCGATTTTGCTTGCATGCTGAATCGTGTAACCGTTGTTGATCGAGGGATAGTTGTAGAACGTACTCGCCAGCAGGTTGCAACCGCCCTTCGTCGGGTCACCGAAGGCCAACGCACCGTCAGTGCACTGCGTGTTCGCATCATAGGTTCCCGAGGTATTCAACCATTGAATGCCATAAGGCTGGATATCCTCAGTGACGCCGCTGTTAGTGTAATTATGGCGGTTCTGCTCGCCTACATAGGACACATCCAGAAGCAGCCCGTGTCCGAGGTCGTGCTGGATGCCGAGGCTATAGCTATAGGTTTGTGGATCCTTGAAGTTGCGCGGCAAGCCGATTACGGTCTGAGGACCAATGAAGCAATCCGTGTTCGCCGCAAAGACGGAGCAGGTTTTGCCTGCCGACTGATCCGTAAGCATCTGAGGCAGCGTGCTGTTGAAAATGGTCGGAGTGATCGGCAGCTGCTGCTTGTTTGTGGCTGGAATGGGCAGCTGCTGGAGAACCGTCGGCGACGGCGGCGACAGTACCAACTGGCCCACCGTATCGACGACGCCGAACACGTTGTTGGTGATACCGAAGCCGCCGCGGAGAGCGGTTTTGCCGTTGCCGAAAACGTCCCAAGCAAAACCGAAGCGGGGCAGGATGTTGAGAGGAGGCGTATTCATCACAGCCTGGCCGGGATTATAGACTTGCATGCCCTGGAACGGATAGATACCGGAGACCCCCTCAGGAGCGAAGTCACCGATAGCGGACTGTGTGAAGTTGGTGATTACGCCACTTCCGTTTTTATAGCAGCCCATCCTGGTACCGCCGACCATGCAAGGATAGATCAAGTTAGCTTGACCAGTGGTGCCGATAGCGGGGTTGTATTCATCCGGGCGGAAGTCGGCAACGTCGACGGTGTCGAACGATGGGACGTCGTGAGCGAAACGGATCCCATAGTCCAACGTAATACGGCGGGTTATTTTGAATGTATCCTGAACGAACCACTCTTCCGAGTGGAAGCGGTCGTAGCCGTTGGGGTGGGTGCTTCCCTCCGTGTAGCTCTGGAAAACGCCATAGTATGCGTTGGCATATCCAAAATTCATGTCATTGGGATCGGTGGAGGCCCCGCTGAAGTTGATGTTGCCATTCCAGCCGCCCAGCTGGCCGCCTCCGGCCGGGCCGTTGCGCGAGACCTTTTCAAAGTAGAACCCGGCCTTGATGGCGTGGGCACCTTTGATCCAAGTGATGTCGTCCTGGAGGTTGTAATGGGTGTCCGTGCCATAGAACGGGTAGCGGTTGTCTTCTGAGGTGCCAGCATAACCGCTGCTTGCAAAGCTGATCGTCGGGACGTAATTAAAAGGGTTCGCCGCCAATGACTGAGAGTTCGCCCCGTATTTGGAGTTGCTTGGGTCAGGGAAGATCACCGGAAGAACGGAAGGACCCAGACCATCATTGTTGCGCACGTTGAGGCCAGCGTAGCCGACCGCATTCTTATTGGTTGTGTTCGCCGGATAGACGGTCTGCAGCGCGCGAGTGGTGCCGGCGATGAACTCGTTGACGAGGTTTGGACGGAGAGTGGAAACGAGGTTCGATGAAGCCTCGCCGCCGTGAATCACATAGTTGGTGGTCAACTGCGGCCAGCTGGGCGCCGAACCAAGGAAGGTGTTGGCGCAGGTGCACTGGTAGCCCTTTTCCAAGTCAACGGTCCAGATGTTGTTTTGTGAAAGGTTGTATTGCCCCGTCAAGACATAGTCGCTGCGCGGGGAGAAGGAAGGGAGAAGGTACTGGTAGTTGTAATTGTTTGCATAGCCCGTGACGCCGGCTCCGCAGTAAGGAAGGTTCAGGGTCGGATTCGCGGACTTGCCGGGAGTGCCGTCACCGGCGCCGGCATTATACAGATCGTATGCGCTGTTGCAGGTCGGATTTGGGAAGATCGACAACAGAGGAGATGCGCCGCTCCAAGGTGCCGCTGTGATCGGATTGGCGCCGCAGGCCGCCGTCAGATTCGCGGCTTGAGCCGGTGTGACATATTGGTTCGTCCCGGAGTAGACGGTGCTAGCTCCGTTGGTCGGCTCTGTTCCTGGACAGTAAATCGGAATGCCAACATACGCGGGGTTCGGGGTGGGTCCATTGTTGACGAAGCCAGCTGGAACCGCGCAGCCAGCAAGGGTGCCGCATCCCGAGGGCGGGCTGGAATTCGCGGCGGCTTCCGAGAAATTGCCCGCACGCTCCTCCTCGCTAGGAACAAACGCATTCGTAGGCGCAGTTGGGGTTGAACTGTGGCGAACCAGATCGGCAGAGAAGAAGAGGAAGAGCTTGTCGCGGTTCTTATTGAAGGGCACGTGAGGCAGAACGAACGGACCGCCGATGGTGCCGCCAGGATTGTGGTAAAGATAGCTTGCCGGATGACGCGCGATTGCCGGGTTCGTGGACTCTTTGTTAAAAAACGAGTTGGCGTTGAGGAACCGGTTGCGTTCGTAGTCGTAGAGATCGCCGTGGAATTGATTGGTGCCGGTCTTGAAGATGACGTTGATCGAACCGCCGTTACGGGCGCCATATTCCGCGTTGAGGTTGCCCGTCTGGACCTTCATTTCCTGAACGGCGTCCGCGCTGGGCGCGAGGTACGAGGTATCGGTATTTCCCTGGCCGTCGTCGGAGCTGTCGATACCGTTGAGCATGACGATGACGGTGTTGTTACCGCCGTTGAAGGTGGTGCCGTCGTTCTGGTCCCATCCGGGCTCGTCGGACTGCCCGGTGGTGGTGACGCCGGGAAGGAGGGCGACATAGGACATGTAATTGCGGCCCTTTACCGTGACGTCGGTCATTTGCGTGGAATTGACAAGCGCCGAATGCTCGGAACTATCCGTTTCGACGTGGGCGGTGCTGGCCTGGACGGTGACTTCGGTGCTGACGTTGCCAACGGCCAGCTGGATGGTGTGAAGGGCGACTTTTTCCGTGGCCGCGACCGCGATGCCCTTTTGCGAGTAGGTCTGAAACCCGGCCTGCTCAATCGTGATGTCATAGGTCCCGGGAACGAGATCCGGAAAGATGAAATCGCCGGAACTCTGTGTCTGGACGACTCTTTGCTGGCCGGTGAGAGGATAGGTCAGCGTTACTTTTGCCCCTACGATCACGGCGCCGCTGGGGTCGGTTACGGTTCCGGTAATCTGGCCGTTGTATGTCTGGGCAGCGGCGGACCCGGCGTACATACCCACGAGAAGGACAAGTGTCGCGAAAAGACCAGCCAGGCGGCACAGCCCCCATTCCTTTCTGAAGACCACCCCTTCGAATTTCTGCATCTTATCGCTCCTTGGCTTGCTTGTTGAGTGACGGTTGATCGAAGCACCTTGGTGCCGCGCTGAAAGTCCGAGGCGCAAAGGTTGGAGTGCGCAATACAACTGCAGCGTGGAAATCCGGAGGGCGTCCGGCTGGGGCTGCAATGATGAATCGGTGCCTATGGTGCGACC
>Ga0335072_10007660_pt1 | contig 15724 bp, 21 predicted proteins | sample Lox_Sample_21_FD_206725 | JGI IMG/M metagenome (GOLD analysis project Ga0335072, IMG submission 206725) | Soil microbial communities from Loxahatchee National Wildlife Refuge, Florida, United States - Lox_Sample_2.1 | ecosystem: Environmental > Terrestrial > Soil > Wetlands | place: USA... | reverse complement strand
CTCTCACACTGCAATTCGTATTGCCTTTACTCCGCACTTATGCGTACCAACACTCGCTAAACCTCCGTCTGAGGCGGCTCGCTTCGAGAACTTTGGGTTTGTGACGTCTCCTTTGGCTCTCGAGCTGGACAAAAAGTGGGAACAATTGCAATGTTAATCGTCAGTGCCGCTAATATAGTCGCTCTAAATGCACTCAATGGCCTTGAGCCTGCCTTTCTAAGTCATGTTCAATTGTGGATTAACAGTAGATCTGCCTCTCTGCTTGTACGATCGATATCACTCTCTGTGCTGCCGTCCTTCATTGTAAGCCTCATCCTCACAATATTCTGATCCTAGGGGTTACCTCGATGGAAACAGAGAACAGTTCGGAAACTATGGCCACGGGAACAAGTCCGGCTAACAAACTCGAATGCAATGTCAGATATCGGTTGTAGTTCAAGATCCTGTTAGGAGAGTAACGGATATGACAAATATACTCACCGGAAGTGTATAACTATATTATAAGTCTTGGACTTGGCACGCGATTGGATCCAGGAGAATGGTGGAGTTTGTTAGAGGTGTGTCATACAGGATGTCAATCGTTTTGTGAATTTTCATGAGCCGGAACGGTTGTGGAAGGCGTTGTTGGAGGTCACTTCTTAGCAGTGTATGAATAGCATTAGTGGCGGGTCGGGAGGTATCGACAAATACATTGGTTTTCTTGGAGCCATGGACGTTGGTTCACGGTGCATGATCTCCGATTGCCAAGTTCTTAAAATTAAACTATTCTTGTCTTCTACAATAATGCAATTAATAAGGGGCAGACGTGTATTAAATCAAATAATCCGTCTTCCCAAGTACCCAGTATGCCTTGAACATCTACGTTGCATAAATATAAATCAATGTAAAGCTGAAATATCTACTACTAGTACCCAGAGACATGTCAAACCCACTGCTTGCAATACATTCGCCACTAGTATACCAAGCGCAAAACCAAGTTCAAGGTTAAACCATTCAAATTCAAGATGTTTAAACCAATCGACCACACCGGAGGGGTTAGGCCCATGAATCATACTTCGTAATAAACCTCTTGAATAAAACACGACGAGCGTAGGGTGCATCGTCGTAACCATGACGAAGAGATTGTATGGGAGTGGACGGATTCTCTCAAAAACTCTGATGTTCAACAGTCGGTTTTTAGCCTGTCGACGAGATCAGATTGGCCCCGTCATTGGCTAGAAGGGTTGTACTTTGGGGGTCAATGCGTACGAGATTTAAAGGTAACAGACGATTTTGGAAATGTATGCAAAGGGCCTATGTGGCTGCAAACCAGAAAGACAGTAGCTGGAAATTATCGAGATTGTTGCACCCTTCACTGGAAACGAAAGATGTTATCGAGTGTCTCAGGTAAGACGGACTGCGCAGAACAGGCTCCGGCCCCGCCTAGGGTTGAATTTAACCCCGGTGAGTGTGATTGACTTACGATACGATGCAGCGGCAAGAGGAATACTGATTTGCTGAGGACTTTAGTTAGACGTTCGGCCAGGACACCGCGCCACGTTATTGCACACAGCCGCCAGTCGAGGCCACGAGGATACCGTGCGATTCCTTCTGCTTTTGCTTCACTCGATCAGAAAATAAATGACGGCTGGACAGCTTTGGCCGCATATAACGGGCATTTACCCGTAGTACAGGCATTGCTGGAAACGGGAGCAAATCCCAATGTCAAGGCGGATTACAGTTCTACTGCTTTAATTGCAGCGGTGCAGAGCGAACAAACTGCAATAGTGGATTTGCTCCTAATTCCAAATTCTGTTCTGCTGTTCGGAGCTCTTGGAAAGCAGAAGCTACGTTGAGATCCCGTGAAATAAGAACCATGAGGTGGAAATCGAATAACTTTCAAGCACAATTTCGAAGTGGTTCATTATAATCCCGTTAACATCTGTTGCATAACTACTAGTATGAACCCGGCCTCCGGTAAATCCTGGAATCAGTCATGTCTCCGGCGCATCAATCAATCACCATCAATTAACCTAAACCCTCACCAGGACCAGTATCATGGCCGCCGAGGCCTTTTGAACTTGAAGACTGAGGGGAACTATAGATTGAAAGCCCTCCGGATTCCGATCCTCCACTGTAACTACCAACTCCGCTCCCCTTTGAGCAAGCAATACTGTATACGAATTGCTCCATCAACACGACTCCCAACGCAATTTGAAAATCTTCCTCCATTCCATCATGCGTCGTCCCGCAAACTTTGAGTAATGTACAATTACTCGGTGACAAGGTGACCGTATTGAGAACATTCCATATGTGAGAGCCATTATGAAGGACGAGGTTTGCGGCAGGTGGATGAGATCCGTTGGTTGCAAAAGGAATTGACGGGTCGTTTAACTCGAGACCAAGAGAAGGGAACGAGAGATTTGGGTCAAGCGAATAGGAGCCGGTGGTATCGTTGGTGGAATATATGGTCGTCGTGGCGTTAATAATATAAGTGATATTTGAAAGGGGTGGAATATGATTGACTTGTTCAGTCACATTGAATTTGTAATTGTCGTAATTGATAACGCCCGACGAATTAGAAGGTTGGAGAAAAAGCTGCATGGTATAACTTCCACCGGAAGCGAGAACAATTGTTGCGAGTCCAACACTGTATGTAGATACCCCCAAAGTATCGACACTTCCAATCCCTTCAAGCACCGCCGTTATATCCCATCCATGACAAGCATTGTCCCATACAGCATTTTGCCATATGGAGTCAATTAGTGCACTGATCCAAATTGGCCAGGAGCCCACCACACACAACATCACAGCTCCAGCCAGGCGGTAGCATGGGAACCACCTCTGAATCGGGCCAACTGCGTAGCAACATACCAAGAAACTCAGGACAAAATTGAATATAATGGCGAAGGCAACGGAAGCCCAGTAAACAAAGTGAAATACGCTATAGCTTCTATCAATGACCGTAGCGGTTTTCGATCCGGGATAGACATGCTCATAACAGTAGTAATAAGTGTAAGCAGCGATAGCGACTTGGATGGCGATAAATAGCGTAATAGTCGCCATCACGCGGCGTAAGCTGGGTCTCCAGGCACCACGGCAAGTTTCATTGCCATCCCAGAACCTTGGGTAGGCTCCAGCGCTATTGACTGGTTGATGTCGCATTTGGACAGTAATGACGCGGACGGAATGGATGGGAGGGAGGAAACCCCAATTTATATACGTACATAGATTTCGACCAACCACGCCATCCAAAGTCAAACGTGTAGCACAACGCAATAGAGTTCAAACTTTATTTGGCTCACGACATACAGTAGCGGAGATAACCAAGCTATTTAGTTTCCAAGCACAGCCACAATCGTAACACATGCACGAAAATAGTTGACCGCGCCAATGGCTATGGCTATGGCTGTGGAGTATGGCAAGGTGTTTAGACGAAGCTATTCAATCACCCTAATACACCTTGTGTTACAATCTTATTACTAGCGGTTTTCCTATATATATAATCCCATACTCACACCCCTACTATATATTATGCCTATAAGTATTGTTACGGGAGGTTAACCTACCCCCTGGATCACATTTTCAGCGCTGACTCTAAAAAATCAAATTTTATTTCAATAGCGTTGATATTCATGGAGATACTGAAAAATTTGATTGCAGTTTCTAATTGACGATCACTCAGAACTCAACTTCGTAGGCTGATGTGGGTGCCCCTTTATCGAAGTGAAATCCGAGATCAGCTATGCCAGCGTCGTCGTCCTCTCGTGGCCTGTGGTTTTAAGGTTCACCACTCATGGAACCTGCAACAAGGCGTTGTGTGAACCCGGACTGTCGTGTTTGCGGGGTTCAGGGCCCAGGTTTGCTCATGCGACCGTATTTCCGCTGCGGTGCCAAGTGGGCGATAAGCCCAACGCTTACCGTTCGTTGTTGTAAGTAATATGTAACCCCGTTTGACAAACGTAGTGTGTGATTGGAAAAAAGTCAATTGGCCTATCAGTCTGTTCGATGGAAGGAATCGACCTCCGTCGTTAGATATATCATTCGTTTGGATTGCCAATTTTTCGCTTCATTCATCGGCTTAAGCGTTTAGAATCTAACAACATCCCGAGTTCGATAACTATACGACAAGCTTATTTCATGGCCACAAATCCCCCGCACCCATCAACCTCGCACCCCATCATCATCCTGCGACATTGACAGTTCAACAAATGAACAACTCCCCGATCTTTGGAACAAGGCTGTGAATCGTTACGTTGACAAAGCTCATCCGGTGAATAAGAGCGGAACGGTTGCGAAGCAAATGGCATCTTTGATGCTCTGGCGACAGCCCATGTACACCGCTGCAAGCACACAAATCGTGGTCGTCCTACCTACGGCGGTAAGCGCGATTCTTGGCGGACTCCTTTAACCATGTTTCTATCGAGTCATTAAGTCGTGTTGGTAATAATGCAGTCAAACAGGGTCACATTTCTCGTAGCTGATTCACACTTCATGTACATACGTATAAATGGGTCTAGCGCTTCATCTCGGATATCATTCACTCGCTTCCATACCCTTCTATTGCTCATCCTTTTCACCTTATTCATGAAATCCGATTTCGTGATCGCGTTCCAGAACCTCCGAGAATTGAAACTATTGCTGCAGTTGCAAAGTGGCTCAATGAGTACGCTGAGGACACACAGGCAATTGAAAATCGGCAAATCGAGGAGGCTTCGAAGACTACAGACATCGGTGTCACCCGGGTAGTGACGGGCGCAGTTGAACACGATACTCAAAAAATTGAGATCGAAATCCCATGTATAGTTGTGGTAATTAGCAATCCTCATGTGTTCAAGATTGAAAAGTCCAGGCAACGTTTCCTCCTCCACTCGGAGGTTTTCCAGGGTTTTCAGACGCCCATAGTAGGGACGTAATTGGCGTGTAATCCACCGTTCGTGAATCGTGCAAGACTTTGAGGGATTTCAAATTCGGACAGTGCGATAACCGTAGCATTGCCTTGCGGACCGTTGCTATCATCCTGTTCGGAGATATCGCGGCCAAAGTTATACAGGTGTCGAAGGCATCAAAGGTAAAGTGTGTTATCTTTGTTCTTATATCTCACAGTTCGTGAAATAACTCGACAGCCATTTGCGGAGATCCGACTGACCATTGATCCCGGCAGACATGGCCGACCGAGCCGAGCCTGATCGAGACTCGACGAGACGAGCCGAGTAATAGCGAGTCGAGCCTGGATTTTGGAGGCAATTCTCGACTCGATCAAGTCGAGCTAAAGGATAGGCTCGAAAGATCGAGTCGAGTTAAAGGTCAAGTTCGACTCGACTCGATTCGGCTCGGCTCGATAAGCTCGATAGCATGCTTATATAGAGTGTGTAGCGTACAAATTAGATGAATTGATATCTAAAAGTGCTTTTTTGTACGCTACATATAGTCTATGTTTAATAGTTGAAAAGTAATGGAAATTAAATACAATATAGTAGCGCACGCTTGTAAGCAACAGGTCAGATTGTAAGATCACGACATGCACCGTCAACATTGTTGTTCTGCTGCATGGTAGTGGTTCTGACCTAGTTGCGGGCGTGTCAATTTGAATTTAGAGCTCTTAAACAGAGATACTTTGCATTACAACATGGTACAATTTACGTAGCGTACAAATTGTCAGAATTGGCCGCTAAAAATGCGATTTTGTACGCTACACAGAAAAACTTCGAGCATATTCGAGTCGAGCCAAGCAGAAAGAAAACTCGACTCGACTCGAAGCGAGCCGAGTCGAGCTTCCAAAACTGGACTCGAAACTCGAAAGATTCGAGTCGAGCTTACCCTTAGGCTCGACTCGATCTCGAAATTAGGCTCGAAACTCGACTCGACTCGACTCGGAGCCATGTCTGGATCCCGGTTCTTGAGCTTCTGGTATATCACAGAGTCTGCCTTGAGTCGTCGAAGGAGCCTCAACCCACAGTATTTGTAATCCTTAAACGTCTTGGGGGAGGATGGTCGACTTAATTCAAGTTGGGCGAAGGAAAAGGAATCAAATTCCAACAGTTTGAGGTGGGAATGAGGAGACGAAAACGTCGACAAGTTGATCGTAATGCGAAAACATCTCGTTCCCAATCACCAGCAGCACACGATCCAGGTATGACGATGTCGAAATATGTCGAGCAGGATTTCGTTCGGAAGACGATGAATGTGGGCCTTTCTGGTGCGAGACGATTTCTTTGATTTCGCCGAGAGTTGTGGAGGGAGTCGTGGCTGCTTTGTATCTCTGAGGGGTAAATGACGTGTCTCTGAGTTCTTTGCTCGTGGTACGTATGAATTGTGCATCGAAGCAGTTATTAGAGATGATTGATGTCGAATATGAAGCGCAGAAGCAAACAGCGGAGGAGATAAACAACGCGAAGCTAACTTGGCCACGTTCAATTCAAGGATTTATGATTCCGACCTAAACCGATTTATCGCCAAGGCCCACTCTGGCTCTCGCTAAACTTCTCAATTTTACCTCAAAATTGATCGCCGTTTTCGGCAAATTGAATGCGCGCATCATGACACGTCCATGGATTGTGATTGATCAGATCGATCAAGCCACGTCCAATGCGATCCAACAACTTGGCCGGAATGATCAACAAAAACAATTTGCCTGCTGGGATCCTTTCGCTCTACAGACTACAGCACCTCGATGCTACGGCAAGCCACTCTCACGGCCTTGGTTCTTTTAACCTCTCTGTTCACTCTTTCAGCGGCAGATGCTCCAATTGTCGACCTCGGTTACGTCAAATACTCGGGTTTCCAAAACACCACTGCGGGTATCAATTATTATCGGGCAATCCCTTACGCCGTTCCCCCGCTGGGGAATCTTCGTTGGCGCCAGCCATCGCCGATCGAACTCAATAATACCTTCAACGGACAAGTCATAAATGCATCTGAGTATGGACCAGCTTGTTACCAGGGCTTTCCCCCATATGCAACGACAGGGAGCTATGCGACATGGTTGAACCTAACGCAGTCTGAAGATTGTCTCGTCCTCAACGTCCTCGTGCCCATGAATCCGGTGTCCTCCCATCTTCCGGTAGTGGTCCTCCTTCACGGAGGCGGGTTTGTCCTTGGAAGTCCTCAAACGGTTGCACCCGGGGATGCATTTGTTAATGCGTCGAATGGGAATGTTATTTATGTCGAAGTTCAATATCGACTGGGAATGTTTGGGTTCTTGGCGGGGCAACAGATAATGGAGGATGGTGTGGCAAATGCTGGATTGTTGGATCAACGCGCGGCTCTGAACTGGGTGCAACAGTACATTTTCGCCTTTGGTGGGGATCCCAGCAGAGTGACCGTTTCAGGTGAGTTCGCATCGTATCTGAATTGATGGTAGGCGGAAGCGCTGGTGGAGCATGTGTTGCATATCAGCTTATTGCCGGGGGTGCGCGAGATATCCCTCCTTTTCAAGCAGCGATTGCAGAATATCCTGCCTGGCAACCTTTCCTAAATGCCTCATCCCAACAACTTCAATTCGATAACGTGTTGCAATTATCAAATTGCACCGATCTCAATTGTATGCGAGGATTATCCTCCGCACAACTGGAACAAGTCAACCAGCAGTCCTACATCACTGGCTACGGGCAACCAGGTTACGGTTCTGGTGACTTTTATTACGGTCCCGTCATCGATGGTCAGTTCATCATGGAACTCCCAGATCAAGCATTTAAATACGGTCGTTTCTACGATGTTCCCCTTCTTGTCGATCGAGACGAATACGAAGGAAATATCTTCACATTCCCTAATCTGACAACATCTCAAGTAGCCGAGACCACTGATGCAAGAGTACTATTCCCTTTTGCAGGGCAATCCTTCTTCTCACGGCTATATCAACTCTACCCCGCTTCAGACTTCAATTCTACATTTTTTCAACGCGCGGCCTGGTATGGCGATTTCATCATCAATTGTATACTTTATTGTTCTGTATTTCTTAGCTAACGGGAAGGTCCAACATATTACATGGCCACAGCGGCAGTGGACAACAACACCAACGGCTCGGCAGTCTTCAAAATGATCTTTGACGCAGGCTCCCAACTTCACGCAGCTGACGTCCCTTTCCTTTGGAGCACCACAACGTCCTATCCTGACGCAAATAACCAGACTATCGCCGAAATTCTCACCAGTTATTTCGTCAGTTTTGCAGTAACACACGATCCTAATCCATTGCGAGCGGCGAATGCGCCATTTTGGCCTTCGTATCTTTCCGGTGGTGCAGGAGATATTGCGAATGGAGAGAGTGTGGGATTTACAGCTTTGGAGATTTCAAATTCCGACGTCGGACCAATTCCGGATCCTGACGTTAATGGGCGGTGCGATTTTTTCGCTGGACATGGCATGGATGTTGGAAATTAAGTGCAACACAAGATGGTTAAGAAATCAGTAATGCAAGCACATTCCATCATCACTCTGTCTGAACTTTGAAAAAGTAAAACCAAGTTGACCAAGTCGACATTCATCTCAACCATTATAAATTCCACAATTTCGGGACTAGTGCTAAATGTCTAATTACAATTGTAGTGTAGACAGTGGAACCAAATATTTCAAGCAGTGGGCAAATGAAGGCGATTCTCGGGGTAAATGAAGATAATTATGGAACCCCGCGGCCTAACTTCGAGCATTTTTTTTCAAGTTTTCTAAATAATTATATTAACGAGTTACTGACTCAACTTTCCTCCTCCGTAGTCGTCAACCATTGGAAAAGCTCCTACGAAAGCTTAATTCGGCGTTTAACATTTCGCATCTCCCCGCAGTTCCATCTACTGATTTCACATGTGACGTCCGCCCAGTGGTAGTAACTAAAAGTGCGGCTAGCATCGGCACACCCAACCTAATATACCCTCCATTATTTACAATCGGATCACGCTCCACATATTTATCGTGATTCAAGTCCTAGCATCTTTTGCAACTTATAACGGGGCAGGATATGACGATCATCATCACTTTCCCACCCGAAAAGAATAAATCCCATGCCTCGGAAAATCCTAATAGGGTCCCACGAACCTCATTATGAAACCGTTACAAAAGTCAAGACTGTAAAACCATTGCTTCGGAGAGCGGTTTTTCGCGGCTTGAAGGTTTAAATGCAATGATCATTCCTGCAGACAGCACAGGAGTTCTACCCCATTAATCACCGCGTACATCCAAAGTTATAATCTTACCCGAAAACTCGATACAGTCGGAAGGCTGGCGGGGTTGGCAGGCAGGGGCTTGCTGTGCTTCAATGCTGTTGGGTACCATACATATCCCCGACTCCGGATTACCCATGTCATTCACAAACGTACACGGCTCTGAAATACAACAACCCTGATTGTTAAATTGGTCTACAGTATTTGAGTAAATTACCGTGTTGGGAGCTGTGCAGATCTCGGTTATGAAGTAACCACAGCCGATCGTATCGGATGGTAGACAGGTTCCGGTGAGGTCTTCGTAAGTACAGCTTTGCGAATGGACCAAAGCTCCGAACATGATTGAAATGCCGAGGACGATCTTCTTGATGGTCATGCTGTGGCAAAATCGGAGAAATGTCTTGGGTCATTAGATTACAAATTTTATACTGTGCGTTCATTCCCTTGACCCGACGGAAAAGAGGAACCGCATGAAAAGTTACTATAAACACATTAAACCCTAAACTCCTATCTTCCATTCTCGCCCATCCCGACAATACAATACGGGTGTGCTAGCAGGATTATATATAACGGGGTTTCGCAACGAGTTAGTCTCCAGTAGGCCAGCCAACGGGACATCCTTTTGAATCGCATGGTCCTTGTCGACACCCATGCTTACAAGCACATCCAAATATGTTGCACTCTAAATATTGTCAGGTAAATTAGACTCATCTTCATACCGCCTACACCACAGTGAGGTGTTGCAAAAGTGCCATCTAAAACATCAGAACCGATCAATTCAATGGATTACCAGCACATAATGGGCTTCCATTTTGAGCACCGGGGACGAAGGCGGGAGGACAACACACTCCATGTATCTTGGTTACAAAAAGCGACAATATCATGAAGATCAGTGCAAGAAGAGGCGCGAAAATATCTGCACGCATGATTGACTTTCAGAATCTGAGGTCGACAGCTAGTTTATATTGGTGCATTCACATGAACGAAAGTGAATTCAATTTACCCCGGGTTGCGATCACGAGTGTCTTGGCAATTTGCGCCACCTCGTCATTTAATCCTTTTGTCCGGGAACATTCGACTATTGACTTCATTCCAGATTCTGTATGCATTATTGCGGGTAGCAAGAATAGAACACCTAGCCACTCAACCAAACCTTTAACGCAGATTTCAAAAATGGAGTTTGCTTTCAATAGGTTTAAGGCCTTGATAGGGAACCCGTGACTTGAGACTATGATCCAGCTCATAACTGAGACCATGAGTCAGCTCAACACTCCCCTGGTTAAAAAGAAAATAACGGGTGAAGATTTACAATAGAAGAATAGAAAAGACTCGCAGAGAATAGCAGAGAAGAAATAATGAGATAATAAGGAGCATAGCAGAGCATAGCAGAGCATAGCAGAGCATAGCAGAGCATAGCAGAGCATAGCAGAGAAGAGAAGAGACAATGAGAATACCAGAAACCAAAATTCCATAAACTAAAAGTCGATGTCTTGGCTCGAAGTCCAGATGCCGGCGGTGATCGCGAGACACCTGCTTTGAGCGGATTGTTTGAGACGAGTATATTTCATTACACTCATTGACTCTGTGTTGATTCAGTTAATCTCTTTAGTATATAGTATTTCTTTACGGAAATTTACGTTCGATTGTGTTTGCTAGTATCTAGCAATCCTACTTCACCGATCGCGACCAATCCGCCCCTTATTGTGGACCCAGACACTATGGAAATACCTAAACCGAATCGCAGCTGGCTTCCTGACGCGCAACTGGAAATGGCCACAGGGTTTCAGAATCCATATGGCGACCTCATCTGAGACATAGAGTCTACGATTGAGACCGGCGAACTCGACGTTGCACAACGGCTCCTCACCCAGCTCCTTCAACGGTATCCAATCCCACAGATTGACATTGTCAAAAAAGAAGTATGGGGAACGGAACAGGACGAGCTGGTCCGAAGAACACACGGACCAGTGGATTTCGCAGAGGCTGTGGCGAATGTGGAGAGGACTGGACGAATTTTGAATGAGGAAGAAAGACGACAACTACAATTACTAGCCTCTCATTACACTGGATGGTCTCCCACCCTGAGGGAACACAGAGATCATGGATGCGCTACTTACGATGTGTGTATTCGCTCCCAGACCTCGAGCCAGTTTTTGATTCATTGACCTGGCCTGACGAAATTGCGGAATATCCCTGTGCGAATCCACCTCCACTGACGCCATGGCTCTTCCTCCTTGCCACATGCAACAAGTTCTATGTGTACGTATATGAATATGAAGGTACTGGAATGTTCGAGGCCGGAGACACCTTGACCGAGGTAATCGAAGGAATGCGACAGGAGCGGTACTTCCACGGGGACAACTTCTGGCCTGTAGTGGAACCCGTGCTAGACCAGCCTGCGAGAGATTATTTTCCAGTTTATGACGCACTGGCAATTAACGGGGATCCATCAAATCCCAAATTTGGACTGGTCACTGATATCGAGGACCCAGCACTGCTGGAATGGCTATTGGCCGCGGAGAATCTACTTTCCGGAGATAATGAATTGCACGGACAATTGATGATCCGGAAATAAAGAAGAAATCTCTAGATAGAAGATATATATTCAGATATAGGCCATGTTGTGTAGTGCTAAGTTTTGATGGTTGGCATCTCATTTGCGTGTAATAGTCGAACAATGTCATCCGAATACTCTCTAACAAATCCTGAGAATTCGAACAAGGATTTGCCAACTCGTTTCAAGCAATCCTTTCGGAATTTCTTTCGTTTCGAGAGTAATAGAGAGTTCATTAAAGAAGCCTTTGATTGCCAAAAACTGTCGCTCGATCTAGTCACATACCTTCCAGAGGTTCTTTGCAGTCTAACAGTGTCAGAATTGTATTTGAGGAAGTTCCTACCTGCAGAAAGAGTTTGAGAGATCGACACTGGAGGGAAAGCCTATGAGTATGAGTAACTTGTGAATAGAAATTGGGACAGTATGACTGCTGCCTGGCCAAGTGCCGCATCAAGAACACCAAATATCCCAATAATTTGTCCCACCGTTGTACTGTATTGTGATATTTCCAACGTTTATCAATGATGTTCTTATCCCATCCATATTCGGTGAAGTTAAGCAGCAGGTCATTAGGGCTATTGCGCTTCCTGAGGCTGGCTTTTTCTTTTTCGTTCAAACGAAGGACTTGACCTCCAATCGACCCATATGTTGCAAACCATCTTGTGTAGAATGCGTACATTGCCATGAAAGTCGTGTCAGCGTTGTCCAATGCCTCATCCCATGCCTTCCCCACGTCGAATGGGCGACCACTGTTGGCAGCAGCTTCCGAAAGCTTGGCCGCTAGAGTGGAGTCATTTTCAGCCCCGATTAAAGAGCAGATCATTGCATGAGCCTGTGAAAAACCATCGATGCCTCCTTCATCTCCATATATGGACTGAGTCGCATTACCGACCATACCGCTCTGTCGTTGTGTTCTCCATCCACGCGTTACATTCGCGGGTCTACGGTTCTCTTGCCGTCGAGCTTGATGTATACAATATTCGGTGAGAATGAGTACCAAGCAGGTCTCTCTGGAAATACTGTTACCACCATCGGGTCGAATCCATCGAATATGCTCCTTTTGATGTTGGTCTCCAACTCCATCAAGCCATTCTCCGAATCGCTCAAGCTCCGAATGCTTTAGGATTACTCTGGTACCCACTTCTTTCTGATATGAACGGATAGTTGCATGAATGCCGCCAACATCGCACTGCCCCGTTTCGACCTGGCGATTCACGTCCTGGATGATGTTGTCGACCTCAACAGACCAAGCCTTGGGACGTGGTCCAAGAGCGACATGTAAATGAGGGACTTTGCTTGTTGCTACGAAGATACTTGCAATGGGAGCATCCCCCGTATTGAAGAGAACTATACATCCTGACACGTGTTCAGGCAAGTCGGAGTAGGGATTCAAGCCGAAAACTTCCAGAGCCATCATCGCTAAGGCTGTCAAGTTCAAAACGGCAGGGTTGCTTCCAATTTCCATAGCCCCCCACTCCGAAGCCAACGAGCATCGGAAAATAGAGAAATGTTCGACCAAATACTGATAGACCTGACTTCCAGGATCCATATGTGGGTCTGTCCGGATATCTCCAAATTACTGTTCCAAATACCACCGTTGCGCTGAAGCAGAAGCAGTATCCAATGAGGACCCATGGCATATGGGAGAATCGATCAAGACAGGCGGAAGCTGAAATTGTACAGGGTTTGTCATCGGCAACGGTCATGGATAACCCAGTTAAAAGTATCCAAATAGCCGTTACGAAGTGTATGCAGACTTGTATCCACAGATCTGTGCTGAGGGTTGGACTTAAGACTAAACCCGAATTGCGCAATGTCCTATGGGCCACCGTTCCGATGGAGACAGCGCCAAGGGCCGCGGCTTGATAGAGAGATTGCGAGACTGTTACTCCAGTTATTTGCACTCCAATACCATCTTGTGGAAGCGGAGTTGTACTAGCTCGTTGAAGGACTGCGAGAATGACTGCAAGAAATAGCGGCATGTTCCCAGGAAACCACAGGGAAACGAAAACGAATGGTGATGAATTAAATCAAATTACTGCGGCAAGACGGTTATGGTAGTGATTTATCCTGACCCGCGGAAAAATTCGTATTCTACCGGGCATAAATAGCCATGCGGCTAAGGCGCGTTCACGAAGTTCGAATCGAAACATTGGGAACCATAGGACTCGAATCATACGACGAGAAAATCATACATTCCACAATCTACCAGGGTTACAGCAATCAATCAACAGGCTACGCAACCACATGGGAAGAAAGGTTTAAACTAGGTCAATCAGTCAGAGACGAAAATGCATGCGTCTCACAGCATAACAGCCTCTTCCAACTTTTCTTCGTCGTGTGGAGTGTCCGCCAATCCCTCCCGTCTCGTCGAAGTTTGAATACCTCGAACTGTCATTGGGACTGGCAACGACTTGGCTTCCAGAAATAAACGGCTTCCCAATCTGAAGGCTCTGTATTAGAAAGTTGAAAGGAGTCAGTGTGTGGTCTCAGATAACCCAGCAGACGCGGAGTTTAATAATGAAGAAGGGGGTGCGGTAACCGGATTAAGCGGTGCTAGGATTGCGCGGGAAGCAGCTAGGCATTGGAAAACTACAAATGCCCGGGCTCTAAACTTTTGCATTTTTGATTTGGACTCAAACATTAATAGTTTTTCTTGGGGTGATTTAGTATTTGAGTTGAACGAAAGGGATTTGATGTGTTCCTGGTTGATCACAGCAAAGCTACTCAAAATCAATGATGAAAACTTCGATAAGCCAGTAGTTTAATACTTAAAAGATTTAAGGTTGGTTGACTCCTGAGCCTTCACTTCCATCAGGTCAGCAGAGTTTCTCGATTGCTCAATGTTTCTGGCAAGCGTACCTTTTTATCGCTGATCGATTGATCAATTGCCCAACATCAATTCGCCAATTAGCTAATTCGGAATCAGGGGCAACGGAATGCAACGCCACGGATAGAAGTCACTTGTGAAGTGTGATAATATGATTCAATACCTCCTTGCTAATACCTATATATAATTTCCTTGCTACGTCGTTGAACATACTATGTCTTCTTCACTTTCTCTGCCGCTTCCACTTTCTCGCTGATCCTGAAAAAATAATCCACGACCATGATAACCGACATAATGCCAAACCCAAGGTAATTAGGATACAGCCACAATTTCTGGGTAGGGGACACGATCGAGTCATCAAAAGAAGCTATCTCCCAGCAAGCAAGCAACACAGAATAAGCAGAGTGTGTAAAACATATAATTGCGCCCAATTCCTTCTTAACCCCATCTACAATCAGCCAACGAATCGAACGGTATCGCAAATCCGGGGCTCCAGGGAGAGACCTTTTGCAAAAAGGAAGTAGATAAGGAAAGGGACACTGATTTCTTCTGCGAAGTACATTGCAGCCTCCCAGCCACCGGGAACAGGCAAATCTTGAGAAAGCGGGTCGTTGTATTTTTTGATGTAGTTCTTCTGGAAGGTTTCAGACCATTTGAAGTGCCAGGTACTGGGCCATGCAGGCCAATGAAGAATGTCTACAATGACACAGCCGAGAAGGAGAACGACAACGAAGACTTTGTAGGCGATATCGAGGTATTTGCGAACGGTGGCGATAGTGGTCATGATGATGGATGGGAGCTGTGACGCTGGGCCGATGTCGGACGTCGATGGTGGGCGGCTGGTGTTTATCAACTCGTGGCTGCACGTATTATTTGGGAGGTTGAAATCGAGACTGATTTCTTCGCCTTCATCCTCTCCGATCTCGGCATCTCGATCTACAACAGATACAATAAAGCCAACGCTTCTCTCTAAACGATTGTTTCCGCAATTATCACTTCCGATGTCCCAATTCCTCTTGCTTCTCGCCTCTTTGCTTTGGATTCAATTCACTTTGGCGGAGGGGCCTCGAGTTATTGAACTCAATGTTTCTTGGATTAAAGCGGCACCTGATGGAGTTGAAAGAGACGTCATTACATTCAATGGAGTCTGGCCACCCGAAACAATTCGTGTGTCGAAAGACGAAAGCTACATCTTGAAAGTGTATAATG
>Ga0335072_10007659_pt1 | contig 15725 bp, 10 predicted proteins | sample Lox_Sample_21_FD_206725 | JGI IMG/M metagenome (GOLD analysis project Ga0335072, IMG submission 206725) | Soil microbial communities from Loxahatchee National Wildlife Refuge, Florida, United States - Lox_Sample_2.1 | ecosystem: Environmental > Terrestrial > Soil > Wetlands | place: USA... | reverse complement strand
CCGAAAGCGTGCCGATCAACATGCTGGTACGCGCGCCGGGAACACCGCTCGCGGATGCAGCCGACGTCGAGCCGCTCGTGATGGTGCGAACGATCGCGACGGCACGGATTCTGATGCCGAAGTCGCGCGTGCGTCTGGCAGCCGGGAGGAGATCGCTTTCCGAAGAGGCAGTGGCGCTCTGTTTTCTGGCCGGGGCCAATTCAATTTTTACGGGCGAAAAGCTGCTCACCACTCCCAACCCGTCGGAGGATGAGGACGCGGCGATGCTGAAGAATCTCGGGCTGAAGGCAATGCAGCATGCGTGAAGGCGCGGACAGCACGCTCGGCCAGCGAATCAGCCGTGAATTGGACGCGCTCCGCGACCGCGCCCAGTTGCGCACTCTTGAAACTCCTGCGGGCGTGAATCTTTGCTCGAACGATTACCTGGGTTTGGCGACGGATCCTCGCCTGAAACACGCGGCGCTGGAGGCGCTAGCGAGGGCCGAGGCTGTCGGCTCGACTGGTTCACGTTTGCTTTCCGGCAATACGCCGGAATGGGAGCGGCTCGAAGGCGAATTTGCCGAGTTCGCAAGGACCGAGGCGGCGATTTATTTTGGTTCGGGATACGCGGCGAATGTTGGTTTGCTCAGTTCGGTTTTGGGGCCGGGCGACGTGGTGTTTTCGGACGCGCTGAACCACGCGAGCCTGATCGATGGAATCCGGCTGTCACGGGCGGGGAAGGTGATCTATCCACACGGCGACACGGAATTTCTGGAGCACGAACTGCGGCGACATTCGGGCGGCAGGGGCGCAAAGGTGATCGTGAGCGAGAGCGTCTTCAGCATGGAGGGCGACATCGCGCCGATCGAGTCCCTGCTGCGCCTCGCACGCGATCACGGCGCGGAGGTGGTGTTGGATGAGGCGCACGCCACCTGCGTTTTTGGGCCGAACGGCCGCGGCATCGCGGCAGACATGGGCGCGACGCGACAGCTTCTGGCGATCGTCCATACGTGCGGGAAGGCACTGGCGAGCGCCGGCGCTTTCGTGTGCTGCGGCGAGCGGCTGAAGCAGTATCTTCTGAACCGCGCGCGGACGTTTATTTTCAGCACGGCGATGCCTCCGTATTTCGCCGGACAAATTCGCGCCGTTTTGACTCTCGCGATCGAATCCGATGACGAGAGGACGCATCTTCGGGCAGTTTCGAGTCTGCTGCGGAATGAACTTGCGCAGATGGGCGCACCTTTCGGCGCAAGCGAAACGCAAATCGTTCCGGTTTTGTGCGGCACGAACGAAGCGGCGCTGCGCGTTGCGGCCGTTTTGCAAGAGCACGGTTTTGCGGTGCGCGCGATTCGGCCGCCCACGGTTCCAGCGGGGTCGGCGCGCGTGCGGTTGTCACTCACGGCAAGAATCACGCGCGAGCAGATTCTGCGCCTCGGCCAGGCGCTGAGGCTTGCGTTCGAGTCTCTGCCCAACAGGCCCGCTGCGGTCCATGCCTAGCCGCTTTTTTGTCACCGGCACAGACACCGGAATCGGGAAGACGGTTACGTCAGCGCTGCTTTGCGCCGCACTCGACGCCATCTACTGGAAACCGATTCAAACCGGCTCTCGCGAAGGCACGGACCGCGCTACCGTGATGCGAATCGCGGCGCTGCCTCGCGAGCGAACGCTTGCGGAAAGCTACTGCTTTGCGCCGCCGGTTTCGCCGCATCTTGCGGCCCGGCTCGCTGGCAAACGAATCGATCTGCGAGCGATTTCGCTCCCGAAGCTGCTGAAACGCGAGAATCTGATCGCGGAAGGAGCGGGCGGCGTGCTCGTGCCGGTGAACGAGAAGCAACTGATGACGGCGTTGATGCAGCGTTTGAAGCTTCCGGTGCTGCTCGTGGCGCGCAGTTCGCTGGGCACGATCAACCATACGCTGCTTTCCGTGGCTGCTTTGCGCGCCGCCCATGTGAAACTTCGAGGAGTGATTATGGTGGGCAAGCGGAACGAGGAGAACCGCAAAGCGATCGAGCGCTACGGAAACGTACCGGTGGTCGGCTTCATTCCGCCCCTGCGCCGCCTGAACCGCGCGGCGCTGCTCGGCGCATACCGACAATATTTCGACGAGCGAGCGCTCGCTGAATGAGCGTTCCGCTCCAAATCTGGCATCCCTTCACGCAAGAAGCGCTGGACCAGCCACCCATTCGAATCACTAAAGCCCAGGGTGCTTTTCTTTTTACGGAAGACGGGCGACGGCTGATCGACGGCATTTCCTCGTGGTGGGTGAATATCCACGGCCACTGTCATCCGCGCATCATGTCGGCAATCGCGGAACAGTCCCGCGAGCTCGATCACGTGCTGCTGGCGGGCTTCTCACACGCTCCGGTCGACGAGCTTTCACGTCGGCTCAGAGCGGTTCTGCCCGAAGCGTTGACGCACATTTTCTTCTCGGACGACGGCTCGACGGCGGTTGAGGTCGCGCTCAAGATGGCCGTGCACTACTGGCAGAACGTTGGCCACGCGGAAAAGAAAGCGATCGTGGCGCTCGAGCATGCCTATCACGGCGATACGGCCGGGGCGATGTCCGTTGGCGCAGACTCGGCTTTCACCGAACCGTTTCAGTCGATGCGCTTTCCCGTTCATCGTGTGCACTCGGCTTATTGCTATCGCTGCCCTGTCGGCAAGACGCGCGCCACGTGCGACATCGAATGCGTCGAGCAGTTGCGAGAGCTTCTCGAACGGCGCGGCGGCACGATTGCGGCGGTGATCGTCGAGCCGCTGTTGCAGGGCGCGGGCGGAATGATCGTGCACCCGGCGGAGTTTCTGCAGAGGGTGCGGCGCCTGTGCAGCGAACACAAGGTGCTGCTGATCGCGGACGAAGTACTGACGGGCTTTGGGCGTTGCGGGAAGATGTTCGCGTGCGACGTGGCGGGAGTCGCGCCGGACATCATGTGCCTTTCAAAGGGCATCACGGGCGGTGCGCTTCCGATGGGCGCGACGGCCTGCACCAGCGGGATTCACGACGCGTTCGTCAGCACGGACCGGGCGCGAACGTTCTTTCACGGGCACTCGTATACGGGCAATCCGCTCTCAGCGGCGGCGGCCGTCGCGAGCCTCGATGTTTTCGACAGCGAGCCTGTGTTCGAGCGCATCGCAACGATCTCGCGCATCCAAGCGACGCGCATTGCAGCAGTCAAGGATCATCAGGCTGTTGGAGACGTTCGCAGCATCGGAACCGTAGCGGCAATCGAGTTGAAGGCGGACGACGCAGGCTATATGTCGCAGTTGAAGCCAAGGCTATACGAATTCTTTTTGAACGCGGGGATTCTGTTGCGACCGCTCGGGAATATTATTTACGTGCTCCCGCCGTACGTCATCGCGCCGGAAGACCTGAATCACATTCACGACAAGATTGCCGAATCCCTTGATCTGTGCCGGCTGTAAGTAGAGAGACTCGCACTACTTCCAGGAAACTGCTTTTGTTTTTCAGCCTCCGCGCCGCTCCGAATTTTGCTCGGCGAACTGGCAAACCATGAATGCCCCTTGCTAATTCACCCCGACAAAAAGAAGACCACGGCCTCAGCAACCTCCGTAGCTGCTGAAGTTACTTCGCCGCCGCCCGTTTCGTACGATCGCTGTTGAAATAGCCCACGCGCTGGAGAACGGCTCCGGCCACGAGCGGAAGCGCGACCGTCGCGTCGTCGAGAACCTCGGCGAAGCGGCCGCCCTCTTCCGGAGGCACGAACTTGCCCCAGGAAACAGCTTCCGTGTACGTGCTGCCGGAAAGGCCGCCCCAATTGACGGGTTCCGGGCAAATCCGCAAGCCGTAGTTGTAGCGTTTCAGCGGAAGCTTTTCGTATCCGCGGCGCGCGAGGAGCTCGGCGTAGACGCCGAATTGCTGGGCCCAATTTCGCGGGACGCCTCCGCCGATTGTCAAGATACCCATGCGTTTGGTGGCAAGCATGGTGCGCCCGTAGTGGTCGAAATCGTCGTACGAATCGAAATTCAGAAGCGGGCGGCCGTCTTTTCTTCGCTGGCGCTGATGAAGGGCGAAATCGATTCCCAACTCGGAATCGGTGAACGCCGGAACGTAGACAGGAACATGACGCTCGAAGCAGGATTTCAGAATTCCGCGGCCCTTCGCGGTTTGCGCCAGATACTCGCCGATGCGGCGGTGGATTTTCCAACTGCTCACCGGCTCATCCGGATCCCAGGCATCGAGCAAGCGCTGCATCACGGCTTCGACAGCATCGAGATTCACTTCCGGCTCGATCGAATCGTAGACGCGATTGTACCCGGCGGTGAAAAGTTCGCTGTCGCCCATTTTCGGATCGTAGCGAAAATGAGAATGGCCCGTCGCTTCCACTAGGCCGTGGGCCATCAGAGCGCCGGTGGAAACGATGGCCTTCACAATTCCAGACTCGACCAGGTCGCAGAAGACAAGACCCATTTTGGCGACGGTCATCGCGCCCGAAAGCGTCATCACGACAAAGCATTCTCTGTCGCGCGCCATGGCTTCCAGGACGTCTGCCGCGTCGCCAATCTGGCGGCCGGTAAACGCGGTTTGCCCCATGGCGCGGACCAGATCGTCGATCGTGCGCACGCGCGAAAGGTCGAGCGGGAATATCGGAACGAGCCTGTCTTCGACCGGATCGTGCAGCATGCGCCCCGTGGCGCCCTTTTTCTTTGCCATTCATCTCCCTCGCAGGTAATGTATCTTCGCTCGACGCTCGTGCAAGCGAAGAGAACGCCTGTCTGCGCGACCTATTCATAGTACAAACGGCGCATAAGGCGAAGAACAATTTAAAAAACCCACGGAGTTTCAAGGAAACATGAGCCGATACACGCCCGTGCCGCCGGATAATTTTGGCGGTCTTGCCGAGGAGGATTCCACATACGCGGCCGCTCGCGCTGTCATCTTTCCGGTTCCCCTCGAGCGCACCACGTCGTACGAACACGGGACGCGAAACGGTCCTGCGGCGATCATCAAGGCCAGTCAGAACATGGAACTGTACGACGAGGAACTGGAGCTCGAGCCTTCGAAGGAAATCGGCATTCACACGCTGGCGCCGATCGACACGATGGACGGCACCCTCGACGAAGTGATCGCCGAGTTGTTTACCGCGCAGCTCGCGCTCCTCGAGGACGGCAAGTTTCCGGTCGCGCTGGGCGGCGAGCACTCGCTGACGCCGCCGCTCGTCTCCGCCGCAGCAAAAAAGCACAAAAATCTGACCGTGCTGCAGATCGACGCGCATGCGGATTTGCGCGACGAGTATCAGGGAAATCCGGCGAGCCACGCGTGCGCGATGCGGCGCGTTCTGGAAACTTGCCCGGCCGTGCAGGTGGGAATCCGGTCGCTATGCGCGGAAGAAGCGGAGGTGATTCCGCGCTTGCACACGAAAATCTATTGGGCCAAGGACATTCTTCGCGCGCCGCTGAAAAGTTGGATCGCGAAGGTGCTCGCCGATCTGGGGCCCGAAGTGTATCTGACGATTGATCTCGATGGATTTGACCCGTCAATCGTTCCGGCCACTGGAACTCCGGAGCCCGGCGGCCTGGACTGGTATCAGGCGATCTCATTGATTCGGGCCGTGGCCGAACACAAGAAAATAGTCGGCATGGACGTGGTCGAGTTGCTTCCCCAGCCCGGGGATCATGCGTCAGACTTCCTGGCGGCTAAGCTTGTATACAAATGCCTGGGTTATATTTTTTGTCAGCGATAAAGCGGGCGACGGCGCACAACAACCTGGCCGAAATCGGCGCCTATTCGATCTTCAGGAGACGGAACGATGACTCAAATTGTTGCGATGAGCCTGATGCAGCAAACGAGAACGGTGTACGTGGAAGTGACGCACAACGGATTCATCGCGTGGATCATCATCGGCCTCCTCGCAGGATGGATCGCGGGACACCTCACGCGGGGGCGCGGGTTCGGTTGCATTGTGGACGTAATTCTGGGTCTGATCGGCGCGGTGATCGGCGGATGGATTTTCACGAAGGTCGGTGTGGGCGGATTCGGATTCTGGTGGAGTTTGGCGGCGGCGACGGTGGGCGCGGTGGTGCTCGTCGCAATCGCGCGTCTGTTCGCGGGCGGCGAACGGTAGCTACGGTCGGCTTCGGTCAACCCCTGGCCACAGAAGCGGGTTTCTCTCCTCCCGCGTGTGGCTGTGATACTATCACCGCGAGGGAGAGACTTCGGCGCACGCGAGCCAACGTTTAGCCGGGCATCCAACGGAGCCTCGGCAATTCCCCATCTAACAAAGAGAACTGGACAATCACTTGAGTCGATCCTCGCTATGGGCGATTCCCCTCGGCGGACTGGGCGAGTTTGGCATGAACATGCTCGCGCTTCGCTCGGGCGACGACATCATTGTCATCGATGCGGGTCTGATGTTTCCCGAGCAGGAACTGCTTGGCGTCGACGTCGTCATTCCCGATATTTCCTATCTGAAACAGAACCGGCACATGGTGCGCGCAATCGTGCTCACGCACGGGCACGAGGACCACATCGGCGCGATTCCCTACATTCTGGGCGACCTCAACGTGCCCGTCTATGGCACGCAATTCACGCTGGCTCTGGTTCGCCGGCGGCTCGAAGAGCGCGGCCTTCTCGAAGACGCGAAGCTGCACGAGGTGAAGCCCGGCGAAATCATTCGGATCGAACCGTTCCAGATCGAATTCCTCCACGTGACCCACAGCACGATCGACGCAGTCGCGCTGGCGATTCGCACACCGGTTGGAGTGATCATCCACACCGGCGATTTCAAGATCGACCCGACTCCCGTCGACGGAAAGCCCTTCGATCTGCACGCCTTCGCGAGATACGGGCAGGAAGGCGTTCTCGCGCTCTTCAGCGATAGCACGAACGTGGAGCGCCCCGGGTTCACGCCTTCGGAGCGCGCCGTGGTGGTGCGGCTGGAGGAATTGTTCCGCGCGGCGCCGCAGAAAGTGCTGGTCTCCTGCTTTTCCAGCTCGATTCACCGCATCCAGCAGGTGATCGACATCGCCGGCATCGTCGGGCGCAAGGTGGGCATTGTTGGACGCAGCATGGTGACGAACGTCGAGATCGCTCACGGCCTGGGCAAGCTGCGAATACCCGACGGCACGATCGTCCGGCCACAGGACATTCGATCGTTCGACGCGAAAAGGCTCGTGATTCTGGCGAGCGGGACGCAGGCGGAGCCGATGTCGTCGCTATCGCGGATCGCAGTCGACAATCATCGCTTGTTGAGCATCGGCCAGAACGACACGGTGATTCTCTCGGCGCGCATCATTCCTGGAAATGAGAAGGCCATTTTTCGGATGATCGATCACCTCTTCCGGCGGGATGTGCTGGTGTACTACGAAGGCGGGCGCGCGGCGCCGATTCACGTTTCGGGTCACGCGAGCCAGGAGGAGATGAAGATTCTACTGCAACTGGTGCGGCCGAAGTATTTCGTTCCCCTCCACGGGGAATACCGGCAACTCTTCCGGCACGCAGCGCTGGCCGAACAGGTCGGGGCGGTTTCGGAGCAGATTTTTCTGGTGGAGAGCGGGCAACCGATCGAATTCACCGAGGACGGGCGTGCGTTCCGTCGCGAACCCGTGCCGGCGGGGCGCATCATGGTCGACTCGGGGTCCCTGGAAGAGATCGAAGACGTGGTCATTCGCGACCGGCGGCATCTGGCGGAGGACGGTGTGGTGGTTCCGATTATCGCGATCGACAAACACACCGGGCGGATCGAAACGGCGCCTGAGATCGTGACGCGAGGCTTCTTGCCCAACGATGACGGAAACGAAATCCTGGCGCACGCTCGAGAGGTGGTGCTCCGAACCGTGGACCAATCGACCACGGAAGAAAAAACCGACTGGAGCGTAATCAAGGAAAAGATTCGCGTGGACTTGAAGCGCTACCTCAACAAGCAGACTTCGAAACGGCCGTTGATACTCCCGGTCATTCTCGAGGTCTAGCAAACACGTTCGCACAACGAGACCGAGGCCGGCGGTACTTCCGTGAACATCGTACTTCGCAGCTACCGGACCGCTGACTTCGAGACCCTCCATCAGGTGGATCACGCCTGCTATTCCAGCGATACCGCGTACTCGCGTGCGGACCTGCGGGCATATTTGGGATTTTTCGGGGCCGATTGCGTCGTGGCTGAAGTAGAGGCCGGCTTCGATGTGCCTGCCGCGGAGGATGTCGCGCAAAGGACCCCAAGAATCATTGGTTTCTGCATCAGCGCGCGGCGGGGCGACCACGGTCACATCATCACAATGGACGTTCTCGAGGAATTCCGCAGAAAAGGGGTGGGCAGATTGCTGCTCGCGGAGATCGAGGCGCGGCTCGTCGCAGCCGGAGTGCAACGCGTGGGTTTGGAGACGGCGGTCGATAATGAAGTCGCCATTGCTTTCTGGCGGAGGCACGGCTACGTATCCGTCGGCATAAAGAAGCGATATTACCCGCGGGGGCGCGACGCTTATTACATGACTAAGGCCCTCCGCTCGCCGGCCGACCAGTCGAAGGCCAGATCGGAAACGTCGAGGGAAACGACTACCGGCGCCAAAAAGCCTGCGAAACGCACGCGCAAGAGATAACCGGGCGGCGCGCCAATATTTTTTTTCATTTGTGGTATTTGCAAACACCCGGCGCCAAAAAACCTCTTTTAGTCTTCGGTCGTTTGATATAGTAGGCGTGTTCGCGTTCCTCCACTTGGGCTCCGCGCGCCAGCGCCCGCGTCCCAAGGACAGATGGTCGCGCGGCTGTCGTTGCGCCTATCTGCTGTGGAAGCCTTCCCCCTTTGCCTAAGCTTCGCGTTTCCTGTGCGTGAGTCTGGGCGTAGACTATTGACGTTGTTGGCCAGTAGCGCCGGACAGGCCCGGTTTCCGGCTCTGCTAAGGCGTTGCGGTTAAGGGGAATCTGTGCACATTCTGTCGCCAACTGAAAACAAACGCATCAACGAACTGGTTGGCTTCGTGGGGCTGAGCCTGGCCGTTCTGCTCGCGCTGAGCCTTCTCTCCTATTCACCGCACGACCCTTCGTTCAACGTGTCCGCCCCCGTCATAGGACCCGTGCGCAACTGGATTGGTCCCGTCGGCGCGCACATGGCCGACTTGTTCTTCCAGTTCTGCGGATTCGCGGCCTTCCTGTTTCCCGTTGGCATGTTTGTGGCGGCCATGCGATGGTTTCGCAGTCAATTAATCGAGGCTCCGGTCGCCAAGGTTCTCGGATTCGTGATGCTGATGACGTCGCTTTCAGCCGAGTTGATGCTGAGCCAAGTCGCAACCGGCTTCCCGCCAAGCGTTCGCGGGACATTGCCCCCCGGCGGGCTGATGGGGAGCGTACTGGCTGGAGGTTTGCGCGCCGCTTTCAATCCGGTCGGTGCGAATCTGGTTTCGATCGCTACGCTGCTGACGGCTCTTTTCCTGACGACAAGTTTCTCGTTCCGCAGTGCGCTCGTATGGTTGCGTAAACCGATGGCTCCAGACGGCTTCGCCGGGAAGATGCTGGCGCGCCTGAGCGCCTGGCGCGAACAGCGGGAATCGGACCGGCTACGCAAACGCGTCGAGGAAATCAAGATTGCTGGGCGCCCGCCCGTGACCCAGCAGCGTGTCTCCGCAAAGGCGATCGCCGAGGAGCCCGAGGAGGAAGAGGAGGAACGAGCGCCGCAGCGCGAACCGGCCGTTATCAAGTTTCACGAGCGCGATGCCGCGCCTCCTCCGAAAAAGACAGCTTCGGATCCCAAGATCACGCGGGGGAAAACACCGTTTCGCCTTCCGTCCCCTTCCTTGCTGCAGAACGCCGAACGCGGCGAGAAGATGACTGAGAGCGAGTTGAAGGAGTACGCGCGGGCCATCGAACAGAAATGTGCGGAATTCGACGTCGGCGGCCACGTCACGCAGATCAATCCCGGCCCGGTGGTCACCACGTTCGAGTTCAAACCCGAGGCGGGAATCAAGTACAGCCGCATTACGGGGCTTGCCGAGGATCTCTGCCTCGCGCTCCAGGCCGAGTCGATCCTGATCGAACGTATTCCGGGTAAATCGACGGTGGGCATCGAAGTGCCAAACCCGCACCGCGAGACCATCGCCCTGCGCGACGTGATCGAGTCGCCTGAATTCAGCCATTCCGCGGCGAAGCTTACGCTGCCGATGGGCAAGGATTTGATCGGACGAATCCGCACGGCCGACCTTACGCAAATGCCTCACCTGTTGATCGCGGGATCCACGGGAACCGGCAAGAGCGTGTTCATCAATTCCCTTCTCCTCGGAATGCTCTATAAAGCCACGCCCGACGAATTGAAGGTGGTCCTGGTAGATCCGAAGCAGCTCGAACTGGGGCTGTACTCCGATATCCCCCACCTGTTTACGCCCGTCGTGACCGATCCGAAAGTTGCGGCGAACGTGCTCCGCAACGCCACGCGCGAAATGGAGCGCAGGTTGAAATTGCTGGCGGGACGCGGCGTGCGAAACATCGATCAGTACAATCGCACGTTCGAGAAGAACCAGTCGCTATCCCTTTTCGAAAATTCCGACGAAGAAGAGCACCGCCCGCTTCCGCATCTGGTGATCATCATCGACGAACTCGCGGATTTGATGATGGTGGACACGAACGGCGTCGAGGAATCCATCACACGCCTGGCGCAGATGGCGCGCGCCGTCGGGATTCACCTGATTCTGGCGACGCAGCGGCCGTCGGTGGACGTGATTACGGGGCTGATCAAGGCCAACTTCCCGGCGCGCATTTCTTTTCGCGTTGCGAGCAAGGTTGATTCGCGCACGATTCTCGACACGAACGGCTCGGAATCGCTGTTGGGCCGGGGCGACATGTTGTATCTGCCGGCAGGCTCGTCGCGACTGCATCGCATTCACGGGCCCTACGTACATGAATCGGAGGTCGTGGCCGTTTGCGATTTCTGGCGCGACCAGGCCAAGGCACTTTACAACATGGACCTGCTGAAGCCTCCGAAGGACGCGAACGCATCAAGCTCGGGAGGCGACGGCTCGGTGGATGAGGCTGAGGAAGTAGATGACGAGCTTTACCAGGATGCCATACGCGTCGTATGCGAGGCGGGGCGCGCGTCGACGTCGACTCTCCAACGCCGCCTGCGCATCGGCTATGGCCGCGCGGCACGCTTGATCGACTTGATGGAAAAGGACGGCATCGTCGGGCCGCCCGACGGCTCCAAGCCCCGGGAAGTCCTCAAGAAGCGCGAATGGATGAAGGAATTCGACGAATCTGTCCACTAAGCAGCCCGTCGTAACCACGCACGAAGTGGTTTTTTGTTTGCGGCCTCCCGCTGCGCTGCGATTCTTGTTCAGCGAATTGGCAAGCGTCCGCTGACTTGGTAATTACCATCGACTACCGCCGAGATCGCGATACCGACCTTTTCGCTTTGCGCGGCTGCGTGTTTTCCGTAAAATCGTTGATTGTGCCGGTGCCGAGGTAGCTCACCGGTAGAGCGCGGCCCTGAAAAGGCCGGCGTAGGCAGTTCAACTCTGCCCCTCGGCACCATTCCCCAGTTTCCCGCGCGGAATGCTGCCTCAAACGGCTGCCCGGCATCACTTCGTTTCATAGCTGCGCTTTAGATCGTTCCTCGAACTTCGAACGACCGAACTTACGACCCGGGAGCCTGAAAGGGCACGCCTCCCGAAGGACTTGCGCTTCAGAATAGACATGCAACAATCTGAGCCCTAACGCGCGGTCCAATCCGTTGCCTTCCGCGCAAGAGCAGACGCGATGCCTGGTGATCCTGCCGGTCGCCAATGACGGTGATCGGACTGTAGCCGCCGTGGTGCGATCGAGCAGTCTCGGAGGTTCTTGATGGGTGGCAATCGCGCGTCCTGCGAGGTAGCCCGTACTTTGCAAAGACGGACTCCGCACATTACTTTGATTTTGCTGTTGGTTCTCTTTATTTCATCGATCCCCAGTTGGTGCCAGTCCGCCACTCCTCTCTGGCACGGCACCCTGCGAAACGCGGCCGGCGAGTCCATCCCCGGTGCAATCGTTCGCGTGGCCAGCGCACGCAATCAGGCGGAAGCAGTTACAGACTCGAATGGACATTTCCAATTGGCGCTGCCCGCAGGGAAATATCGGCTCACGCTGCAAGCCGGCAATCGAAAAATCCAGTACCCCCAGCCCGTCGATGTTACGGACGCCAATCCGGCCGTGGTGCTCACTCTCTCAAGCCATGGCGAACTCACGCTGGCGGTGCTTGAAACAGATCAGTCTACCGGAGGCGAGCAACTTTCGAGCCAGGCCGTCAGCGAGTTGCCCCTGAACAAGCGAGACTTCAGCGCGCTTTTGCTACTTGCAGCCGGCACCATGACGGACATCAACGGCGCTACAAATTTTACGGCGCAGTTTGCCATCAATGGACAGCGCGGGGTCGAAGCCACGTTCGCCATGGATGGCGCCGACATCAGTGATCCGGAGATGGGCGGTTCGACTTTCTCAAACTTCAATGTCGACGCGGTCCAGGAGATCAACTCCATTTCCGGCTGGATGCCGGCCGAAGTGGGACGCGGAGCTTCCGGATTCACCGACATCGTCACACGCTCGGGAGCCGGAGGATTTCACGGTTCGCTCTTCGAGTTTGTGCGCAACTCAGCGTTCGATGCGCGCAACTACTTCGATCATCCAACACCGGCGTATCCCGGACGGATTCCGCCTTTCCGGCGCAACGAATTTGGCTTCACCAATGGAGGCCCGATCTACATTCCAGGAATGTACGACGGCCGGGAGCGCACCTTCTACTTCATCGAATACCAGGGTTTCCGCCAGGTATTGGGCACGACGCAGGTCATGCCCGTCCCCACGGCCGCCGAACGCGCGGGCATTGATGTAGTAACGTATCCCGATGGATCGACCGATACGCTTACGGTCCCGGTGAATCCGAGCATCGCGGCGATTCTGGCGCGGTATCCGCTGCCTAATTACGCTGCCGGTTCGTATGGGGACCGTACCTATGCCACCGCGTCGAAGGTCTCGACCAACGCGGACCAGTTCTCAGTGCGCCTCGATCACAGGCTTTCATCGAAAGACCAGTTCTTTGCTCGGTTCACGATGGATAACCTCACGGGGCCTACCACGAATCCGGACCAGACTGCGATCGATCCAGCATTCGGCGTGCAGTATGTCGACAAGCAACGCAATCTTGCCCTCGAGTACACACGCACCGAGTCATCTCGGCTGGTCCTCGAATCCTTGTTGAGCGTGGAACGAGCGACGCCCGGATTTCCCGCTGCGGATTACACCGATCCCGGGGTCAAATTCAACGACGGTACGTACGAAGGATTCGACACAGCGGCGGGCTCGGTAATGCAGTCCTACGGCAATCTATTCCACGGCAGGCAAACCGTGGCCTACACAGCGGGAAAGCATGCGTTCAAGGCCGGTTTCGAGGTTCGCCTCAACCGCGACACCACGTATTTCGGCATCAGCCCGAACGGGGAGTACGATTTTGGCGGAGGCACAGCTTATGCCACCGAGGCCATTGAGTCATCGAGCGGAATGCACGACGTCGCAATCGGTGCTCCGCTGCCCGACACGCTGTCGGCCTTTCTCTCCGGAAGCGCGTTTGTTTATACCGCCGCAATAGCCCCGCCTTACTTTTCGAACGGGTCGCACATCGGCCCGGCAGCCATCTCCCGCAACAACTACAGCCTCTGGGCGCAGGATACGTGGAAGGTTACGCCACGCTTCACGCTCGACTACGGGCTGCGATGGGAATTCTACACGCCGATCACCGAGCGCGCGCACCGCACCGGCGGCTTTCTGAATGTGAACGGCGCTCAAGAGTATGTCGTCAATCCTCAGCCGGGGTACAGGACGAACTGGAACGGGTTCGGCCCGCGCGTCCAGTTGTCGTGGCAAGTTACAAACAAGCTGTCCGCCCACGCAGGCGGAGCCGTCACCGTGATTCCGCCAAACATTTGGCAGGACAACTTTCTGACGGGTTCCACTCCGTTTGTTGTTTATCCCCGGTTGGTCGCAGCTCCCGGCGCGCCAATCAATTACGGATTCCAAATTACTCCCTCGCAGCTTCCCAGAACCTACACACCGCAAGGAGTCGACATTTTCGCCTCAGGCAACCCGAAAGACGTTCCTCCCAATACCGTGATGGACGTGGACCGGTACGAGCAGGACATTGCGGCGCTGACGCCAAGTCACGTCGTGAGCGCGCTCAGCCTGAGCGCCATCGATCGGTCTTTCGGCAACGCCACGCTGTTTGCCTGGACGACCGGTCTCGAGAGCAAGATGGGCGGCTTGACCGCCGATGCAAGTTACGTAGGAACGGCCGCCGAGAGGCTCCCTCGTTACGGGTTTCCCAACGCCTATCCCGGCGCGAGTCCAGGATTCGCACCTTATACGCAGTTCGACAGTTCGGGCAACGTCATCGGCGGCTTTGGCGTAGAGAACGTGATCTTTGGGGATGCTCATTCGACGTACCACTCGCTGCAGACTTCGCTCTCGGGAACGGTTGCCCACGGCGGGCCGGGGATACAGGCAAGTTTCACATGGAGCAAGTCGATCGACGGCACGAGTGAAGTAATCAGCGGAACGGGGTCGACGGGGGCCGTGACTTCCGGATTCTCGCAAAATCCTTTCGACACACACCCGGAAAAAGGCCCATCGGATTTCGATGTCGGTCGAAGCCTTGGCCTGAGTCTTGTTCAGGACCTGCAGTTGGAGAAGGTCAACTTTCTCGCCTCCATCAGCAGAAAAGTCACATACGGTTGGGAATTGCTTAGCATCTCCAGCATCAGTTCCGGATTGCCATTCACGGTCTACTCGGGCATTCAGCAGACGGGTTACGGATCAAGCGGCGTGGACCGCCCCGACCAGATCGCCAAGCCCGATTTGTCTACTGCCCGCCAAAATCGCCAGGACTACTTCGGCCAAGGAGCCGACAATGCTGCGGATTTCTTCTTCATCCCAGTCCATCTGCCCGGCGGCACGGGGCCAAACCAGGGACGCTTCGGTACTCTGGGACGAAACACTTTCCGCGGACCTGCTTTCTATAACTTTGATTTTGCTCTCATCAAAGATACGCCGTTCGGCCGCCGCAGCGGAGGCGCTGAGCGCATCGACTTGCAGTTCCGCACCGAGTTTTTCAACCTTTTCAACATCGTCAACATGGACCTGCCCGCCAACATCCTCACCGGATCGGGTTTTGGCGAAATCAGCAAGACTGCCGGCAACTCGCGCCAAATTCAATTTTCACTCAAACTCATTTATTAGAGACCGCGTTCGCTCTGAACTTGAAACCCTCTTCTAGGTGCCTTGCCGCCGAGTCTACTGGGCGAGCAAGCGGGCGCTCTCCTGCGTCGCAACGTACCGCGGCGTCCTCGGGAGCTTGACGATCACCGTAGTGCCCTTCCCGATGCTCGACACCACTTCGACCTTGCCCTGCAGTTGCAGAATGCGCTCGCGAATGCCCTGAAGCCCGACCCCTGGAGCCGCGCGCGCCGAATCAGTGGCAGAAGAAGTGGCCGGAATGCCGCTGCCCTCGTCGCGAACCTCGAGCCTCAGCTCGTCCTCATTCCGAAACAAACGAACGCTGGCGGAAGGGCTGCCTGAATGGCGGTGGACGTTCGTCAGACATTCCTGGACGACGCGGAACAGGGCGGTTTCGACGTCAGTCGGGAGACGGCCGATGGATGGGGCGATTTCCACGTGCACGGGGAGCCCGCTGCGTTTGGCGAATCCCTCCGCGTACCAAACGAGGGCCGACTCGAGGCCAACCTCATCGAGGAGAGGCGGGTGCAGCAGATGCGAGATCGTCCGA
>Ga0335072_10007658_pt1 | contig 15726 bp, 13 predicted proteins | sample Lox_Sample_21_FD_206725 | JGI IMG/M metagenome (GOLD analysis project Ga0335072, IMG submission 206725) | Soil microbial communities from Loxahatchee National Wildlife Refuge, Florida, United States - Lox_Sample_2.1 | ecosystem: Environmental > Terrestrial > Soil > Wetlands | place: USA... | reverse complement strand
GGCTGGTAGCCGGCATTTACCAACGTCTCGAAGCCCGCGGTCACCAACGCCGTCAGCCCGCCGCACAGCACCACCTGCTCGCCGAAGAGGTCGGTCTCCGTCTCCTCGTCGAACGTCGTGTCGAGCACGCCGGCACGGGTGGCCCCGATCGCGTGGGCGTACGACAGCGCGAGATCGCGCGCCTTGCCGGTCGCGTCCTGGTGCACCGCCACCAGCGAGGGGACGCCGCCGCCCTCGGTGTAGGTCCGGCGCACGAGGTGGCCCGGGCCCTTCGGGGCGACCATGGTGACGTCGACGCCGGGCGGCGGCACGATCTGGCCGAAGCGGATGTTGAACCCGTGGGCGAACATCAACATGTCGCCGTCGTTCAGGTTCGGCGCCACGAACTCGTCGTAGGCCGCCTTCTGCTCGGTGTCGGGCAGCAGGATCATGATGACGTCGGCCTCGGCGGCGGCGTCGGCCAGCGACAGGACGCGCAGGCCGGCCTCCTCGGCCTTGCGGCGGCTCGCGCTGCCCTCACGCAGGGCGACCCGGACGTCGACGCCTGACTCCATCAGGTTCTGCGCGTGCGCGTGCCCCTGGGAGCCGTAGCCCAGGATGGCAACCTTGCGACCCGCAATCAGGGTGGGGTCGGCGTCGGACTCGTAGTACAGCGTGGCCATTGTCTCGTCTGCTCTTTCTCTCTTCTCGACGTCGCCTCGTGACGCCGTGTCCGTGTCTGGGACTGCTCTCGTGACGTGCTCAGTGGTGGCGTTCCAGCTTAGGCAGCGCGACGCGACCCGTTCGTTGGAGCTCGAGCACCGTGTAGGACTCGAGCAGCCCTTCGAAGTCGTCGATCTTCTCGGGCCGCCCCGCCAGCATGACCGTCAGGCGGTCGGCACCGACGCTCACCACCTGCCCGCCGAAGACGCCGACCAGCTGGATCAGCTCCGAGCGCTCGGTCGGGCCCACCGCGACGGTGACCAGCACGAGCTCGCGCTCGACCGCCTCGGCCGGGGACAGCTCGTCGATGGAGACCACGTTGACGAGCTTGTCCAGCTGCATGATCACCTGCTCGAGGGGCGCCGACTCGACGTCGACCACGATCGTGATGCGGCTGAACCGCTCGTCCTCGTCGGTGGGCGCGACGGCCAGCGAGTAGATGTTGAAGCCGCGCCGGCTGAACAGGCCGGCCACCCGGGCGAGCACACCCGCCTTGTTCTCGACGAGCACCGAGAGGATGTGGTGACGCGGCGCGGCACCCCTGCCGCTACGGCCACCGGGCAGCGCGCTCAGCGACGCCCCACCGGATGCCGCACCTGCGCCGGCCGCCGTCATCGCAGCACCTCGCCGAGCAGCTGGTCCGGGTGCACGACGATGTCGTCGTTGGACGCGCCCGCCGGCACCATCGGGAACACCTTCTCGAAGGCGTCGGTGCGGAAGTCGACGACCACGGGGCGGTCGTCGATCGAGTTCGCCTTCTCGATCGCCGGCCCCACGTCCTCGGGCGTCTCGGCCCGGATGCCGACGCACCCCATGGCCTCGGCCCACTTGACGTAGTCGGGCAGGTCGGGCGAGAGGTAGACCTCCGAGTAGCGCTCCTCGTAGAACATCTCCTGCCACTGGCGCACCATGCCGAGATACGCGTTGTTCAAGATCGCGATCTTCACCGGGATCTGCTCCGCGCTCGCGGTCACCAGTTCCTGCGCCGTCATCTGGAAGCAGCCGTCGCCGTCGATGGCCCACACCGTGCGGTCAGGCCGGCCGACCTTGGCGCCGATCGAGGCGGGCACGGCGAAGCCCATCGTCCCGGCCCCGCCCGAGTTGACCCACGTGTAGGGGTGCTCGAACTTCCAGTACTGCGAGGCCCACATCTGGTGCTGGCCCACGCCGGCCACGACGATGGTGTCCTCGTCGGCCGAGTCACGCAGTTGCTCGACCACGTTCTGCGGCTTGATCGCCCCGCCGTCCGCATCCGCGTAGTGCAGCGGGAAGCGCTCCTGCCACTCGTGGATCTGGCGCCACCACGGCGCGAGGTCGCGCACCACCGGCTTGTCGCTGCGGGCGTCCATGGCCAGCAGCAGCTCCTCGATGACCTGGCGGCAGTCCCCCGCGATGCCGACGTCGGGCACGCGCACCTTGCCCAGCTCGGCCGGGTCGATGTCGACGTGGATCACCTTGGCCTCGGGCGCGAACGTCGAGATCTTGCCGGTCACCCGGTCGTCGAAGCGCGCCCCGAGGTTGATGAGCAGGTCGGCCCGCTGCATCGCGGTGACCGCGGTGTAGTGGCCGTGCATCCCGGGCATGCCGAGTGCCTGTGGGTGCGTGTCGGGGAAGGCGCCGCGGGCCATGAGGGTGGTGACGACGGGGATGCCCGTGCGGTCGGCCAGCGCGCGCAGCGCCTCGGCGGCGCGCGCCTTGAGCACCCCGCCGCCGACGTAGAGCACCGGACGCTCGGCTTGCGCGATGAGGTCGGCCGCCTCCCCGACGAGCACGGGGTCGCCGAACGTCACCGGGTGGTACCCCGGCAGGTCGAGGTCCTCGACGGCCTCCGGCCAGTACCACTCCATGGTCTGGTTCGAGATGTCCTTGGGCAGGTCGATCAGGACCGGGCCCGGCCGCCCTGTGGTGGCGACGTGGAAGGCCGCGGCCACCACCCGGGGGATCTCGTCGACGTCCTTGATGAGCCAGTTGTGCTTGGTGATGCCCATGGTCACGCCCGTGATGTCGCACTCTTGGAACGCGTCGGTGCCGATGGCGGGAGTGGCCACCTGTCCGGAGACCACGATGAGCGGCGTCGAGTCCATGTAGGCGTTGGCGAGCGGCGTGACGATGTTGGTCGCACCGGGTCCGCTCGTCACCATGGCGACCCCCGGACGCCCCGTCACCATGGCGTAGCCCTCGGCCATGTGGCCCGCGCCCTGCTCGTGACGCACCAGGACGTGGCGGATGGAGGAGTCGATGATGGGGTCGTAGACGGGCAGGATGGCGCCGCCGGGCAGGCCGAACATGACGTCGACCCCTTGCATCTCGAGGCTCTTGATGAGGGCTTGGGCCCCTGTCAGCTTCATGGTGTTCCCCTGTTCCGCTGTCTCGGTGTCGGTCGGAGTTGTCGTCGATTCGGTCCGGAAATTGAAAAAACCCCCCGGGATCGGAGGGTTCGTAGGCGCGCGGTCTGTGCTGTGGGCGCGCGCCTACGTTACGAGTACCAGAATCTCGGGACGGGTGCGCTCGTTCATGACGAGCACATTCTGGCATGGCTGCCGCCCCGGGACAACCCGGCCCTGCGCCCGCGGCCAGACGGCCACCCGCCGGACACCTCGCTGCCACTCGCCTCGAGCGTGCGTACCAGGCGTCGGGTCCCGCCCATCGTGCGCCCCGCTGCGCGGGACCGTGCCCGGGTCAGGGGAGAATCGTGCCGACCGGGATCGCGCTGAGGTTCACGTTGGCGGCGTCGGCGTTCGGATCGTCGTCCGAGGAGCAGTCGACCTCCACCGAGGTGAGGGACGAGACGGTCAACGGGGCGGACAGGCTGAACGGCGCGCTGGCGTCGCGCTTGGAGACCGAGATGCTGCCGAGGATGCCGAACGTGTCGACCTCGTCGCTCTGGAACGTCGTGTTGCCCTCGATGAGCTCGCAGACCTCGCCCGCGTCGTTGCTGGGGTCGTTCACGTAGCCGCTGGCTTGGACGAGATAGGAGCCCGCCGGCACGAAGACCCGAGCCAGTGGCGTGTCACCGTCGAGTTGCGTGGCTCCGGGCGCGGACGCGTCGTAGAGGGTGGTGGTGCCCGCCGGTCCGGCGGGCCCTTGTGCTCCTTGGGGACCGGGCGGCCCCTGGGGACCGGCTGGTCCTTGCTGACCGCTGGGTCCGGCGGGCCCCTGAGGACCCGCCGGACCCTGTTGACCCGCCACGTTCCACGAAAGCGCCGTCTGGTTCTTGCCACAGGTGCGGACCGAACCATCGATCACATGCAGGGCGCCGCCGCTCTTCGTGTAGCACGCGTTGATGACGCCGTTGTTGGGGATGGTGGCGAACGCGATGCCGGGGATGACGGTGAGCGCTGCGACGGCCGCAATGATCATGACGATGCGCTTCCGCATGCTGTACCTCCTCGGGGGATTCGAAGGTCGGAACGCTGCGGGCCCGGGTAGACGGTAAAGACCTGGGCCCGAGGTTTCATGGGCCAAAAGGACTATTTGCAATGCCGGTGCCTTAGAGTCGGCAGAGAGCGCCGTGAGCCCCGAACCCGAACAAGAAGGCTGGTACACCGACCCCTTCGGCCGTCACGAGGCCCGCTGGCTCTCCGACGGCGTGCCCACGAAATTGGTCCGCGACAGAGGGGTCGAGTCGTACGACGACCCGCCCGACACGCCGCCGACGCAGGCGTGGAAACCGATCGAGGCGCCGCCCGGCGCGCTGACCGCGGTCGACACGCTGCGCGCCGACGACGTCGAGCGCGAGATGACCCATCCCGACCGGAAGGACTACGCCAGCCAGGCGCTCACCACGGCGGCGCACCCCTGGCTCCTGACCCCACGGACCGCCCGGAGATCGCCCCTCGACTACGTCCCGGCTCCTCCTGTGCCCGTGTCGACGCTCCGGCGGGTCGCGCTGGTGGCCGGCGGCGTCGTGTCCGGCGCCGTCCTGGCGACGGCGACGTATCTCTGGGTGGTGCAGGCGATCGGCATGGCGACGCCACCACCGCCGGACTGGGGTGGCGTGTTGGTTGCGTCGGTCGCCGCGTTGGCACCGTTCGTCGTGCTGGTGCTGATCTGGCACGGCGACTGCCGCTTCAAGGTGCAGCTGGCCCGGCGCATCCTGCGGGCCGAAGTCATCGCCGTGATGCTCGGCCTGTTCTCGCTCCTGCTCTTCTCGTTCGCGGCGGGCGCGTTCTGAGCCGCAGCGCGCGGCCCAGACAACCTGATCAGCGAGCGACGGGCGGCGTCGCCATCCCGCCACCCAAGAGCGCCGGGAGTGCCGTCGCCCGCATGCGCGCGAGCACGCGGTCCGTCACCACCACGGCATCGGGGGGGACGCCGCCGTTGCCGTCGGTGTCGGCCTGCCATGCCGCCGACCGCGCCTGGAAGACGCCGGCGTCTTGGAGCTCCGCGCACTCGAGGCGATCCTTGGTCAGGTCGACCACGATGGTGTCGCCGTCTTCGACCAGCGCGATCGGGCCCCCCAAGATGGCTTCCGGCGAGACGTGACCGATGACCAGGCCGACCGAGCCGCCCGAGAACCGCGCGTCGGTCATGAGCGCGATCGTGATGTCACGCTCACGGCAGAGCGCCGTGATCCTCGAGGTCGGGTCGAGCAGCTCGGGCATCCCGGGCGCGCCCCGCGGCCCCTCGTAGCGGATCACCACCATGTCCTTGTCTTCGAAGCTGTCGGGGTACTTGTCGAGGGCGTCGATGAGCGAGCGCTCGCCGTTGAAGACGCGGGCGCGGCCGGTGAAGACACCGTCGTGCAGGCCGCCCTCGACGCCGGCGACTTTGAGGATGGCGCCGCCGTCAGGCGCGAGGTTCCCGTGCAGCAGGCGCAGGCCGCCGGTCTCCTTGAAGGGCGCCCCGACGGAGTAGATCACCTCCCCGTCGGGAGCCAACGGGTCGAGACGCCGGATCTGCTCGGCCAGCGTCTCGCCGGTGCAGGTCATGGCGTCGCCGTCGAGGAAGCCCGCGCCCAGGAGCTCTTTGACGATGACCTGCAGGCCGCCCTTCTCGTCGATGTCCACCATGGAGTACTCGCCGAAGGGCCGCATGTTGACCAGCACCGGCAGGCGCCGTGAGAGCTGATTGAATTCCTCCTGGCTCATGGCGTGGGACCACAGGTCGATGCCCGCGGCACGGGCGATCTCGACGCTGTGCAAGACCACGTTGGTCGAACCGCCCATGGCGATCGCCACCGTCATGGCGTTGCGCAGCGACGCGGGAGTGACAATGTCCCGGGGCGTGATGCCCGTGCTCGTCATCGTGACGAGGCAGTCGACCAGTTCGTCGGGGAAGTCGCTGAGTCGACGCGGGTCGTCGGAGGGAGGAGAGACCATGTGGAGCGGTTCGAGCCCCAGCACGGCGATGAACGTCTGCATCGTGTTGTAGGTGAACATGCCGCCGCAGCTGCCCTGCCCCGGACAGGCGTGCAGCGCCAGGCGGGCACGGACGTCGGCGTCCTGGTCGACCGCTTGGAACGCGGTCACGAGGTCGATCCGCTCCCCCGTGTCTGGGTCGATGCCGGGCTTGATCGGTCCGTCGGAGAGGAGCACCGCCGGCGTGTTGTTCTCGAGTACCGCGGCCAGCGTGCCGACCGGCGGTTTGTCGCATGCCACGACCCCGATCAGGCCGGCGACCTGGTTGGCGGCCAGGTGGACGTCGGCGATGTCGTGCACGAGCTCGCGCCCCACCAGGGAAAAGCGCATCTCGGGGGTGCCGTTGAGCTGCCCGTCGGAGACGCCGAGCGTGAAGGCCGGCGGGATCACCCGCACCGCCAGGTCGTTCCCGGCCACGCGGCGGGACAGCGCCGACTGGACGGCCTGCACCTTCTCGGGGACCCCGAGATAGCACTGGCTGTCGCCGAGATTGCCGATGACACCCCAGACCGGGTCGTGGATCTTGTTCACGTCCTGTCCGAGGAACGCGGCCGTGCCGACGCGTTGCACGTCGCGCCCTGGGTTGATCGACACGAACGTCGACGTGGTCGCTGCGCCGTCGGTGGTCATGGGCGCCAAGCATACGGCTGCGCCCGGCGGACCTCGCCGACGACACCTCTGTTCGGCCGCGTGTCAGACGGGCGTCAAACCAGGCGATCGGGCGGGCACGGGCTGCGGCGCCTCACGCGGCGCCGGCGTCACCTCGATCCCGACACGCGGCATCGAGCGGTCCATCCAGCGCGGCAGCCACCAGTTGACCGGCCCGAGGAGCTCCATGATCGAGGGCACGAGGACCATGCGCACCAACGTGGCGTCGACGAGCACCGCGGTGGCCAGGCCGAGACCGAACACCTTGAGGACGTGCAGCGGGTCCTTGATGACGAACGAACCGAAGACGCAGAACATGATCGCCGCAGCGGCAGTGATGATGCGCCCCGTGACTGCGAGCCCGTCGGCCACCGCCGTCGAGTTCTCGTGCGTGCGGAGCCACTCCTCGCGGATGCGCGAGAGCAGGAACACCTCGTAGTCCATCGAGAGCCCGAAGAGGACGACGAAGAGCGCCACGGGGATCCACGGGTCGATGGGTCCCGTCTCGCCGATGCCGATGAGGCTGCCCGCCCAGCCCCACTGGAACACGGCCACCAGGACGCCGTACGCAGCACCCACGCTGAGGAGGTTCATGATCACCGCCTTGAGCGGCAGCACGAGCGAGCGGAACACGACCATCAGCAGCAGGAAGGAGAGGATGAGCACCGCGCCGATCACGATGAAGAGGCGATGGCCCAAGAAGTTGGCGGCGTCGATGCTGCTCGCCGTCTCGCCGCCCACCTGCGCGTTCACCCCGGTGCCGTCGACGACGGGCGGGATGGTGTCGTTGCGCAGAGTCTGGACCAGCTGCTCGGTCTGAGACGACTGCGGGGACGTCGTGGGGTAGACGACGATGAGGCCGCCGGTGTCCGAGGCGTTGAACTGCGCCGGCGTCACGAAGGCGATGCCGTGATGCTCTGACGCCAATGCGTGCTGCAACTTCTCGACGGTGGCACGGTCGGACGGTCCGTGCATGTCGGCCGCCACGATCAGCGGTCCGTTGAAGCCTGGACCGAAACCCTGCGCCAGCAGGTCGTACGCCTGGCGCGTCGTGAGCGAGGTGGGGTCGTTGCCGGCGTCGGTGAAGGCGAGGCGCATGCCGAACAGCGGCAGGGCGAGGAGGACGAGGATCAGGACGGCGATCGTCCCGGTGAACCAGGCCCGCCGCTGGACGAAGCGGCTCCAGCGGTACCAGAAGCCGTTCTCCGGGGGCGGACCCCCGCTTTGGAGCAGGCCTGGCACGTGCAGCTTGTCGATAGCGCTGCCGGCGAACCCGAGCATCGCGGGCAGCAGCGTCATGGCGGCGACGAGCACCGCGAGCACCGCGGCAATGCACGCCGTGGCGAGCCCGATCATGTAGGCCTGCCCGATCAGGTAGAGGCCGAAGAGCGAGATCACGACCGTGCTGCCGGCGAACAGCACCGAGCGGCCTGCCGTCATGTGCGCCGTCATCACCGCGTCGCGCGGCGTGCGCCCTTCGAAGATGCCCTGCCGGTACCGGGTGACGATGAACAGCGCGTAGTCGATCCCGACGCCGATCCCGATCATGGCGGCCATCTCGGGCGAGAAGTTGGGGACGGTGAGGAGGTGCGTGAGGAGCTCGAGCAGGGCGACGCCGATGCCGAGGCCGGCCAACGCGGTGATCACCGGCAAGCCCATCGCCACCACCGAGCCGAAGGCGAGCAGCATGATGATCAGTGCCGCGGTGATACCGATCCCTTCGCTCGGGCCGGGGGCTGCAGTGACGGCGGCCGAGATGGGATTCCCGCCCAGTGCCACCTCGAACCCGGGCTTCGCTTCGGCCTTCGCGGTGGAGACGACGTTCTTGATCGCCCCGGTCGGGATGTCGGCGGTGTCCGTGCTGAACTGCACCTGCGCGAAGGCGATGTTGCCGTGCGGCGCGATCTGGTGTGCCCCGGCGGCCGAGAACGGGCTCGTAATGCTCTCGACGTAGGGCATGGGGCGCACCTTCGCCACGACGTCGTCGATCGCCGCTCTGTTGTCGGGGATGGGCGTCGCCGTGTGGAAGACGATGTCGGCGGTGTCCCCTGCTTGCGACGGGAACCGCTCCTGGAGGATGTTCTGCGCCTGCTGCGACGGTGTGTTGCCCGCGGTGAACTTGTTCTTGAAGTCGGTGCCGACGACCTGCGCCAGGACCGTGATCCCGATGATCGCCACGATCCACAGGACGAGCACGAGCCGGCGCCGTTCGTAGCAGTGGCCGGCGAGCCGTCCGAGTGCGGTGACGGGCTGGGGCTCGCTCCCCCGCTCGCTGCCGTCCGTGCTCGGCGGCGCGGTAGTTGTCATGATCCCGACCTCGCTGTGGTCGTATGATTCATCACTGATGAGTTGTAACACAGAATTCCCCGCTGGTGAATACCCGCTGACCCGCCAATTCGCGCGCGGTGCAGCCAGGGCCACTGACGGGCGGCGGGATGGGCGGCGCCGCCTGTGAACGCGGCGGTCGGCCGGCGGCCGGGCAACGCCGACACTCGGGGCGAGATCATCGAGGCGGCAAAACGAGTGTTTGCCGCCAAGGGGTACGACGGCACGAGCCTCCGCGCGGTGGCGCGCGATGCCGGCGTGGACCCCGCCCTGGTCCACCACTACTTCGACGGTAAGGCCAGCCTCTTCGTCGCCGCCATGGCCTTGCCCTTCGACCCACGGGCAGTGAAGACACATGCATCGTCGGCTGAGTACTCGGGGGCGCGCACCATCGAGTCGTTCCTCACGATGTGGGACCTCGCCGAGGGCTCCGGCTCCTCCTTCGGGTCGTGCGTCGCCGCCATGGCCGCCTCAGCCAACGTGGCCGACGCCATGCGCGAGTTCGTCGCCGAGCGGGTGTGGAGCTCCGTGCGCCGAAACGAAGGCGAGAGCGATGCTCTCGCCAAGCGCCGGGTGGCGATGGTCTCCTCCCAGCTGATGGGACTCGCCTTCACCCGGTACATCCTTCGCGTCCCCCCGATGTCGACGGCAACGCCGCGCCAAATTGGGCGCTGGGTGGGTCCGACGCTGGACCGCTACATGAAGGAGCCGCTCGCCTCATAGCGGGCGCGAGTTCTTTCCTGTGACGACGCGCAACAGACTGCGACGACGTCAGCCAATCCGCTGCGCGGTGATCGACACCGTCTCGAAGTTCATGACGAAGGACCCCCCGTAGTCGTCGATCGTCGCCGCCACCGCGTCGAGCAGACGGTGCCGGAGGCCCGGCTCGAGGGCGGCGTACTCGCTGTAGGACTGCAGCAACTCGAGCCACGCATCTCTGTCGTAGCGCTGCGTCCACGCAATCCACGCCTCGGTGGGGGCGCCGAAATCGGGAACCGCTGCGATGGCGTCGACGACGCCGGTGAGCCCATCTCGGACGTCGGCCGACCGGTTGGCGCCGTAACCCCGGAAGAGACGGTGCGTGCCGCTCGGCACGACCGTGCAATACGTCTGCTCCAACGCGTCTGCGAGATCGTCGGGATGCGCGCCGCCGCTCCAGATCAAGCCCAGCCGGCCATTCGGTCGCAGCAGCGAAGCAGCCTTGGCGGTGGCGGCGGGCATGTCCATCCAGTGCCATGCCTGGGCAGATACGACTCGGTCAAAGCTGCGCCCGGCCGCATCCCAGTCCTCGAAGGCGCCGATCTCCACGTCGATCCCGCGGCGGCGTGCGATCGCCGCCATCCGTGGCGCGAGCTCCACCCCAAGCACCGTGGCACCGCGCTCGGCCATCGGCCGTGCCGCGATCCCCGTGCCACACCCGACGTCGAGCACATCGAGCTTGGATGGTTCGGCACCGAGCAGCTCGTCGATCACGACGTCCGGGTAAGCCGGCCGGCACCGGTCATAGCGCTCGGCTTCTTGGTCGAACAACTGCGAACGCTCCACGGCCCGGCGCCTGCTGTCGTCAGCGCTGGCAACCGACCGCAGCCGTTCCCAGTATTGGTCCGCCATCGGCGCCGACGAATCCGAGGTCTCGTCGTTGGCATCAACCACTGTGTCGTCCTCTCGCTCGAGAAGCTCGCCGGACGACGTTGGCCGCACGAAAAATCGAACACTACTCCGAGCGACCGTTTTCTCCTTCACGGCTGACAACGGCCTCTCGTTCAAATCGGAGCACAGGACTCCGGCGGCCCGGATCGCCGGAAAGATGGCACAGTGACCAGATGCGAATCACCATCTTGGGAATGGGAAGCATGGGCCGCGCGTTCGCTGCCAGGGCGATCGAGACTGGTCACCAGACGACCGTTTGGAATCGCACTCCCGGACGGGCGGAGGCGCTCATTGCGAGCGGTGCGATCGAGGTCAGCACTGCGGCAGCAGCGGTCGCAGGAGCGGACGCCGTTCTCGTCGTGCTCGCGGACGATGCCGCTGTCCTTGACGTGTGCCTGGGCGACCTTGGTGTGTTGACATCGCTCGAAACCGGTGCCGTGTTTGCCAACGTCAGCACGGTCTCGCCGGAGACTTCTCAACGCCTTGCCGAGGCGGGGCCGCAAGGTCGAGTGCTTGATGCACCAGTGATGGGGTCGCCGCAGATGATTGCCGGGGGACTGGGAAGGTTCCTCGTGGGCGGTCCCGCCGAGGCCATCGCTGCCGTTGCGCCTCTCTGGAGCGACCTTGGGTCCGGCTACACGCACTGTGGGCCAGTAGGAACCGGAGCCACGATGAAGATCTTGGCCAACTCCCTATTGATTACAGGGGTGGCGTCCCTCGCCGAGGCAATCGCCACCGCCAGGGCGCAGGGGATCTCCGACGACTTCTTGAGGTCCCTCCTCGCCGACAACCCAGTGCTAAGTCTCACGAGCAATCTCCGGTTGGACAGCCTGCTCGATTCGTCGCATCCCGGTTGGTTCTCTCCCGTTCTGGCCCGCAAGGACCTTCGCCTCGCAATCGATCTGGCCGAAGAGACCGGAGTTGGCGTGCGGATCGGTCCTGCGACCGAGGCTCTCTTGACGAGAACGATTGACGCCGGCGGAGACTGGCCAGACTTTGCCGCGGTGATCGAGGCGCTGTCTTGAAGCTCTCGCGGTGACGAACCGATCCGAGATCCGCTGACCCCGTTCGACATCTGGCTATCCGCGAGCACTGCTGAACGGGCGGCGGCGGCGCGCGTGCGGCTCGGATTCAGGCAGCTATCGCGAGCAGACCGCCCTCGGAGCTACCCGGGCCCGGCTTCGTACGGCCCGGGCCAAATATGATCCACCGTCTTTGCTCATATGCCGGTGTCGATCACCTCGGCAGGAGCGCCATCTCGCAAGATCGCCTCGTAGAGCTCGGGCAGGCGCGCAGGGGCGAATCGCACAGATGCCGCACCTTTGAGCTCCGCCAGCGTCCACCACCGGGAGCCGGTCAGGCCTTCGGCCCGCAGCTTTTCCTTCGAGAACCCCGGAGTACCGGGCGACGCCTCGATGCGGACGATGTAAAAGGTCTCTCGTTGGCCACCGAAATCAGATGAGAGCGGAAAGACATGCACCCTCTTCCAGACAGCCGGTCCAATTTCGCAACCGTCGATTCCGACTTCTTCGCGCAGTTCTCGTCGAATCGCCGACTCGTGAGATTCTTCTGGTTCGATCCCGCCTCCCGGTGCGGCCCAGAGCTCGCCGTCAGCGAATTGGAACCGAACCAGCAGAACTCGTCCATCGCTGTCCATGACAATCGCTCTCACCGCTTCGCGTAAGGGCAGTGGCATGTACGTGGATGATACGAACGAGCTCTTCGAGTTGCAGCACCTTCGGGCTACCTTTGTTGTCGATTCGATCGCTTGCAAGAGAGGATCAGCATCGGACCTCGGGTCTGCGACGGGCGATACTCTCCTGACGGTGGGCGCGTGGAAGCAGTTTGTGCGTTGGCGCCATGGGCGCAAGGTCGGACTCGTGCGCGTCTGCACCGAGTGCGGCTACACCTGGCCCATGCCCCACCGGGCAGCGACCAAGAGTCACGCCACGGATGGAATCGAATTGACGCCCCATCTGCAATCCGCTGCCCATCTCATTGGCCAACAGGTCCTCGATGACGCGACGTCCGACGCCCAGGCAAAATACGAGCTCGACTTCTGCGCTGGGTGCGGTTCAGGCCGGTTCGTCGAATACCCCGCGGATGACGTTCCCGGGACGGACGGTCAGCCTCCTACGCCCGCGACCGGGTCATAGCGGCAGCTCATCCCGACTCCGAGATTCCGCCCCCCTGAGGCGTCAGTTGTTCGATGAGCTGAAGATCCGGAGAAAGAACAAGAAGACGTTCAAGATGTCGAGGAAGATCGACGCCGCTATCAGTGGGGCCGACGTGACGTCGCTGGAGCGTCGGAGACGCTGGAAGTCGAACATCGTGAGGATGGCGAAGATGGCCAAGCCGAGGACGGCGTAGATGAGCGACCCGTGAGGGATGTTCACGAAGATCAGAACTATGCCGAACACGATGAGCGCCAGCAGGGCGAAGAACGCGACTCGGGCCAGAGCCGTGAGATCGCGTCGGGCTGCGTAGCCGGCGGTCCCGAAACCGGCGATGAACAACGCCGTGGCTCCTCCGGCCTGCCAGAGGATCGCCGGATCAGTGGTGGCGTAATAGGCGAGCAAGGGTGCAGTGGCCAGTCCAATCAGAACGCCGAACGCGCCAAGTAGCACGACCGTGGCAAAGACCGAACGACGGGCGGTGAAATTCATGGCGAAGAGACAGACGAAGGCCGCGATGAACCAGACCCACCCCAGCGACTCGGACAGGTTGCGGCCGGCGTACGCCCCCAACGCGAAGAGTCCAGCCGTCGCCGCGACATAGCCCATGGTCTGGCCGAACAGAGTGAGACTGCGGTCCCGGGCTACTGCTCCGGCACCCCCAAGCCCGATTGTTTCGCTCATGACTCCCGTCCTCCCGTTCTCAGACGTGGCCGACGCATGGTAGGGCGCGCCGACCGCGGGCCTCACTGGGTCGGACCAAGTCAACGAGCCAGCTGCACACTCATCACCTGTCAGATCTCGGGGGTGACGACATCCAATTGGCGCCGAACCTCCGACGTGTCCACGCCGAGAGCGCTCAGGAGCACCGCGGCCGGATCCGGTGGTTCAAGCGCGAGGATCTGGGCCAGCACCTCGGTTCCGGTGACCTGGAGCTTCCGATGACCCTTGGGCTTGTACGCGTCCTCGAGAACCTTCTTTGCCGCCGGCGTCATCCGGATGCGATCTTTCTTCGCAATGTCTCTGAACCTCGGCTTCTTTGGCACGGCGCGCATGGGCAGCTCGGGAGCGTCGACGCCGGTCCCCAGGCCGAGGGCGCCCAGAGCCTCCTGATCGAGCAACGCGAGGGTCTGGCGAGCTTGCTCGAGGCTCACGCCCAACACGGCCTCGACCGAGGGATCCTCGAACAGGGCGAGCAACACGTGATCGGTGCCGGTGCGGCGATCACCCCGGCGACGAGCCTCCTCGCCGGCCCGCAAATAGATGGCCCAGCCGTGCAGCTTCTCTGGCGCGACGGGTTCAGTGGTCATGCCGACTCCTTGTTGTATTTGGTGTGCACCGATTGACGGGTGACGCCCAACGCGTCGCCGATCTGCTGCCACGACCAGCCCTTCTCCCGGGCTGACGCGACCTGGTTCGCTTCGACTCTCTCGGCGAGACGGTGGAGCGCCAGCGAGGCGCGAAGCCCAATGGCCGGGTCTTCCGACGAGAGATTCACGCGCAGCTCATCCATGTCCATGTTTGTCAGTATGGACTGACAAACACTGGGTGTCAACCTAAATTGACACAGCGCCGGCGTCAGCCGCTGTTCTTGCGGCGCTGCAGTTCGGCGGCGACTTCTTTGCCGTTCGCCTTGCCCGACGTGGCCTTCATGACCTGGCCGGTGAAGAACCCCATCAACTTGTTGTCGCCCTCGACGAAGCGACCCCACTCGTCGGGATGGGCGGCGATGATCTCGTCGAGCACCGCGCCCAACGTGTCCTCGCCGAGCGCCTCGAAGCCCATTTCGGCCGCGATCGCGGCGGGGTCTCCCCCACCGCGTTCGATGAGCGCGGCGAGGACCGCCTTGGACTGCGTCGCCGAGAGTTGCCCGCCCGACTCCATCGCCAACAGCGCCGCGAACGTCTTCGCGTCGAAGCGGGACCCCGCCTCGCCTTGCGCGGCCACCTCGTTCGCCGCCCGCGCCAGTGCGAGCCCAGAGGGCGCACCTGCCTCGACGGCGGCGGTCACCAGCGAATCCAGACCTAAGTCAACCACGGCGTGGATCTGTTCCGACTCGGCGGCACTGGGCTCCCCGCCGAGTGACGCGGCGAGCGCAGCCCGGCGATCAGCGGGTAACGCGCCAATCGAATCACGCACCTTGCCACGCAGGGCGTCGTCCGGCGCGAGGGGAACCAGGTCGGGCTCGGGAAAGTAGCGGTAATCGTTTGCCTCTACCTTGGAACGCAACGTCTCGGTGCGCCCGGCCGACTCGTCCCAGTGCCGCGTTTCCTGGGCGACGACCCCACCGCTCTCGAGCAGGGCGATCTGCCGCTGCGCCTCGTAGTCGATGGCGCGCACGAGCGAGCGGAACGAGTTGAGGTTCTTGATCTCGCAGCGTGTTCCGAACGCGTCGCTCCCAACAGGCCGGACCGAGACATTGGCGTCGACCCGCATGGAGCCTTCCTCCATGCGACCGTCGGATGCGCCCGTGGCCACGAGGATCCCGCGCAGTTCCGAGGCATAGGCGCGGGCCTGGGCGGCGGAGCGAATGTCGGGCTCGCTCACGATCTCGACCAGCGGCACGCCCGAGCGGTTGTAGTCCACGAGCGCATGGTCGGCAGCGTTGATGCGGCCACTCGCGCCGACGTGCGTGAGCTTGCCAGTGTCCTCTTCCATGTGCGCCCGGGTAACGCCGACGCGCGACCCGTCAGGCAGGTCGAGCCAACCGTTCACGTTGATCGGCAGGTCGTACTGGCTGATCTGATAGTCCTTCGCCTGGTCCGGGTAGAAGTAGTTCTTCCGCGCGAAGACCGACGGGCGGATCTCGCAATGCAAGGCCTCGCCGATTCGCATCGCCAGCTCGACGGCGTACTCATTGAGCACCG
>Ga0335072_10007657_pt1 | contig 15726 bp, 11 predicted proteins | sample Lox_Sample_21_FD_206725 | JGI IMG/M metagenome (GOLD analysis project Ga0335072, IMG submission 206725) | Soil microbial communities from Loxahatchee National Wildlife Refuge, Florida, United States - Lox_Sample_2.1 | ecosystem: Environmental > Terrestrial > Soil > Wetlands | place: USA... | reverse complement strand
TCAATCACCATTTAGCGCCTGTTTATGGCACGATGTGGGCGAATCGGACCTAATAGCGCCCAAGATGGCTACCGATGGGTTATGGTAGCTATACGGAACTAGTCCTTTACGGTGAGCTGCCGACTAGACAGGAGTCTGTCGCGTCCCACCCGGAACGGTGGATCATGGAAGCCTCGTCCCTCCCGCGCCGCCTGCTTTCGCACGCGGACTTCCGGGACTGGGCCTGGTGGCAGCTTCCCTGGTTGCTCCGGTGCTACGTGGGACTGGTGCCGGTCACGGCGGCGGCGCTGACCTGTGTCGCAGCCGCCCAGACGACCTGGCGCGCCGCGGATGTGGCCAAGTTCGTCCTGCTGCTGGGCTGCGGTCTGATCTCGGTCGCGGCGACCCCCCGGGTTGTATACCGCCACGGCGGGATGACCAGGGATTTCATCACGGTCTGGGTGCTGCCCATCGCGATCTTGCTGCCGCCCTTCTACGCCATGGTGACGCCGATCCCGCTCTATGTGCTGACGCAGTTCTGGGTGTTCCGCGGGATCGTGTACCGTCGCGTGTTCACCGTCGCCGCGATCGCCTTGGCCTACGGCGGGGCGTCGGTGCTGTTCCGCGCCTTCCCGGCCTCGTTCGCTGGCGAGACGATCGGCACCGGTATGCATGCTCTGACCTGGGCCGTGGCGGTCGCTATAGCCGAGCAGGTCGGTCGGCGGGGGCACCAGATCCTGATCATGGGCGGGATCAAGCTGTCCAACCCGGCCGCGCGGGTGGTCCCGCAGGAACTGAACCGCGAGGCGCTGGTGGCCGACTTCACCGAGTTCGACCTTGGCGTCCTGATCACCATCGTGGTCGCGGTAAACCCGGTACTGGCCATCTTCGCGGTACCCACCGTGCTGCTGGTCCGGCGCTTCATGATGCACGGGCAACTGCTCGCCCAGTCCCGGATCGACACCAAGACCGGACTGCTCAACTCCTCCACCTGGGAACGGGAGGCGGCCACCGAGATCACCCGCGCGGTCCGGACCGGGATCCCGCTGGCCCTCGCGCTGGTCGATATCGACCACTTCAAGCTGGTCAACGACACCTACGGCCACCTGGTGGGCGATAAGGCCCTGCGCGCGGTCACGGACGCGTTGCGCAGCCAGCTACGCGCGTACGACCTGGCCGGCCGGTTCGGCGGCGAGGAGTTCGCGATCTTGCTCCCGCACGCGCGCGAAGTCGACGCACTCAACGTCGCCGAACGGCTCCGCGTGCACATCGCCGACTTGTCCATTCCCGTTCGCGACAACGACGAGTCCGGGCCGTTCGTCAAGGTCACCATCTCGGTCGGTGTCGCGGCCCTGGATGGCGGGAACCGCGAGCTGAACGACATGCTCGCCACCGCTGACGCGGCGCTCTATCACGCCAAGGAATCCGGCCGCAATAAGACCCACGTGGTCACCGCGTCGGTCCGGACCTCCTAGGCTTGCCGCGCGGGTTCCCCCGCAACCTCCAGCCGTCTCGGCCACGCTCCCCTCCATCCAGGCGCAATTTGCAGGTTTTCTTGCCCGGAAGCGGGCAGGATTCTTGCTTAAACCAGCTCTCATCGCGTAGGAAGTGAGCATGCTTGACCCGTTCCCGCAGGACCTCGCGCGCTACCTGGCCGCCTCCACCGGCCTGCCGCAGTCCACCGCGATGCGGGTCATCGCCGATGTCACCACGTACTTCGGCGAAACGATCGAGGAGTTCGTCCGCAGGCGGCACGCCGAACTGCGGCGAGGTCAGCACCGCAACGACGAGATATGGCCCGTGATCGCGGCCGAGCTCAGCCAGCGCAGGTTTGCCGCGCCCGGCCTGTCCGAGCGCCAGCTCCGGCGCCTGGTCTACGGCTAGCCGGGGGCCAACCGAAGGGGGAGAGTCTGCATGTGCGGAATCGTCGGCTACATCGGCCGCAGGGATGCCATCCCGGTCCTGCTCGAGGGCCTGAGGAGCCTGGAGTACCGGGGCTACGACTCGGCCGGCCTGGCCGTCATCTACCGGAACAAGCTGCAGGTGGCCAAGACCGCGGGCCGGGTCCAGGCGCTGCGGGACCGGGTCAGCGACCGGACCAAGGCCACGGTCGGCATCGGCCACACCAGGTGGGCCACGCACGGCGAGCCGACCGACATCAACGCGCACCCGCACACCGACTCCACCGGGCGCATCGCGGTCGTGCACAACGGCATCATCGAGAACGCCGAGCAGCTCAGGGACGGCCTCACCAGCCGCGGCGTGACGCTGGTCAGCGACACCGACACCGAGGCCCTCGCGCACATGATCGCCGCCGAGGCGACCGGCGAGGTCAGCCTGGAGGACGCGGTCCGCCGGGTGCTGCGCCACGTGGAAGGCACCTACGGCCTGGTCGTGCTCGACACCATGAACCCGAACGAGCTCGTGGTGGCCCGCAACGGCAGTCCCATCGTGCTGGGCATCGGCGCGTCCGAGATGTTCGTGGCCTCCGACGTCGCCGCGCTGGTCCGCTACACCAAGCAGGTGGTGTACCTCGACGACGCCGAGGTGGCCACGGTGCACGCCAGCGACTACCGCGTCGTGTCGCTGGACGCTGCGTCGTCCGACGAGGGGGCCCGTCGTCCCTCAGGCCGCGGTAAGGTGCCCACCACCGTGGAGGCCGAGGCGGACGACTACGAGCTCGGCCCGTACGAGGACTTCATGCGCAAGGAGATCTACGAGCAGCCCGAGGCCGTGCGCCGGGCCCTGCGCGGCCGACTCGACGACCGGTTCTCCACCGCCAAGCTGGGCGGGATCAACCTGGACGCGCGCCAGCTCAGGGCGATCAGGCAGGTCAAGTTCCTGGGCTGCGGCTCGGCCTACTACGCCGGCCAGATGGGCGCGGTCCTGGTCGAGGAGCTGGCCCGCATCCCGTCCGACGCCGAGCCGGCCTCGGAGTTCAGGTACCGCAACCCGGTGGTGGACCCGGACACCCTTTACGTGGCGGTCAGCCAGTCGGGCGAGACCCTGGACACGCTGATGGCGGTGCAGGAACTGCGGCGCAAGGGCGGCCAGGTCATCGGCGCGGTCAACGTGGTGGGCAGCGCGATCGGGCGCGAGTGCGGCAGCGGGGTCTTCCTGCACGCGGGCCCGGAGATCGCGGTCGCCTCCACCAAGGCGCTGACCAACATGACGGCCTCGTTCGCCATGCTGGCGCTGCTGCTCGGCCGGGTCCGCGACCTGTCCGCGGCCTCCGGCCAGCGGATCGTGGCCGGGCTGCGCGCACTGCCCGGGCAGCTGGAGACGATCCTGGCCGGCGAGGACCAGATCGCCGAGGTCGCCCGCAGGTTCGCTGGTGCCGAGCACATGTTCTTCATCGGCCGCGTCCGCGCCTGGCCGGTGGCCCGCGAGGGGGCCCAGAAGCTCAAGGAGATCTCGTACGTGCATGCCGAGGCCTACCAGGCGTCCGAGCTGAAGCACGGCCCGCTTGCCCTGATCAACGCCTCGATGCCGAGCGTGGTCCTGGTCCCGGCCGACGAGCTGCTGTCGAAGAACATCTCCACCATCGAGCAGATCAAGGCGCGCGGCGGCCCGGTCATCGCGGTGACCAGCACCGACCTGCCCGCCTCCCTCGCCGACGCCGTCATCCGTGTGCCCCGGGCCGAGCCGGAACTGGAGCCGCTGCTGCTGACCGTGCCGCTGCAGATCCTCGCCTACCACGTCGCCGCCAAGCTGGGCCGCGACATCGACAAACCCCGCAACCTAGCCAAAAGCGTCACCGTCGAATAGCCCCCCATAACCCCCCGGAGAATTCCCTCCCCCTGGCAAATTTCGGACCTATCCGGCCTATGCGGCCTATTCGACCTTCCCGGCCTATCGCGCCTTTCCCGACAATTACGGCCTTTCTCGCCAATTACGGCCTTCCCGGCCCCTACGGTCCAATGGAGCGAAGCTCCCCCGGCCCAGCGAACCCGGGCCTCGTGCCCGGGTGAGCGGCCGGCGTTTCGGCGAGCACCGCAGCGGATGCGCGAAGCGCAGCGGGGGGTTCCGGGGGGTCGTCCCCCCGGGCAAGCTCAGTGCAGACTCTGCCAGTCGGCCTCGGGGCCGGGGCCGCCGGGCAGCGGCTGCTCGCACCAGACGACCTTGCCGGTGGGGGTGCGGCGCGCGCCCCAGCGCTGGGAGAGCTGGCGGACGACCTGCAGGCCGCGGCCGTTCTCGTCCTCGCTGTTGGCCTGGCGGAGCCTCGGCAGCGCCGCCGAATTGTCCAGCACCTCGCAGACCAGCGCCCGCTCGTTGACCAGGCGCAGCGTGACGTCGCCGGGGGAGTACCTGACCGCGTTGGTCACCAGCTCGGAGACCAGCAGCTCGGTGGTGGGGATCAGGTCCTCCAGGCCCCAGCGCTTCATCGGCTCGGCGATCGCCGACCGTGCCTCGCGCACCGAGGTCAGCTTGGGCGGGTACGTCCACGCGGCGTAGTTATCCTCGGGCAGCCGCCGCAGCCGCGCGATCAGCACCGCGATGTCGTCGCGCTGATGATCGGAGTACACCCCGTCCAGCGTGGCCTTGCACAGATCCTCCAGCGGCCGGGTCGGCGAGCCGGGGCCGAAGATGCCGCGCAGCCGGGCCAGCCCGTCGCTGATGTCCTGACCCTTGTTCTCCACCAGGCCGTCGGTGTACAGGACGAACAGGCTGCCGTCCTCGATCTTGAACTGGCGGCTCTCCACCTCGCCGTCGCCGATGCCCAGCGGCGGCGCGGGCGGGACGTCGAGCAGTTCGTTGCTGCCGTCCGGGTGCACCAGCAGCGGCGGCAGGTGACCGGCCACCGCGACCTCGCAGTACCCGCTCACCGCGTCGAAGACCGCGTAGGCGCACGTGGCGAAGTGCGGCTCACGCTGACCCAGGGTGTGCATGAGCTCGTCGAGCTGCTGCAGCGATTCAGCCGGCGGCAGCTCCAGCATGGCCAGCGTGTGGATGGCGGTCCGCAGCCGGCCCATGGTGACGGCCGCGCGCACGCCGTGCCCGGCCACGTCCCCGACCACCAGCGCGACCCGCCCGCCGGGCAGCGCGATCGACTCGTACCAGTCGCCGCCGACCTCGATGAGCTTGCTGCCGGGCAGGTACCGGTGCCGGACCTCGACCGAGGACGGCGCGGACAGCCCGGTCGGGAGCATGCTCCGCTGCAGGGTCAGCGCAGTCGCGTGCTCCCGGCTGTAGCGGCGGGCGTTGTCGATGAACATGGCGGCCCGGGACGCGAAGTCCATGCCGATGTCGACGTCGTAGGGGTCGAACCGGCGGAACCCTTCCTGCCTGGTGCAGGCGAAGAACCCCAGCATGGTGCCCCGGGCGACCAGCGGCAGCATCAGCATGGAGGCGCCCGACAGCAGCTTGGCCACCGGCTTGCGCCGCCAGGCCTTGGCGATCTCCGTGGCCTGGCTCTTGGTGACCGTCGGCTCGAGCACCGGCTTGGCTGTGTCCATGCACTTGTAATACGGCGTGTCCGGCGGGTAGCGCAGGATCTCCCCGGTGGGGAACGCCGCCTCCCAGGCGGGGTCCTTCCGCTCGTGCAAGAGCGCGATCCGCCGCAGCGGCAGCGATCCCTCGGGCCCGTGCGAGGGCAGCTCGTCGTCGCCGGCCAGGCTCTCCAGCAGCAGCAGGCCGGCCGCGTTGCAGAAGTGCGGCACGAGCGCGTCGATCAGCTCACGCGCCACGTGCTCGATGTCGAGCGTGTCGCCGATCCTGGTGAACGTGTCGTCCAGCATCTGCTTGCGCATGACGGCCGGATCGACGAACCGCTCGGCCTGCGGCACGGGGATGCGGAGCAGGGCCAGCGCGGCCAGGCTGGTGCCCCCCGCGCGCATCGGGTGCACCGTCACCACTGCCTCGGCCGGGCGCCCGTCGCGGGTCTCGATGGTCAGCATCGCGCTGCCCTCGCGATCGGAGCGGATCGCCTCGAGCAGCCCGGCCACCGCCGCGACGCCATCCACCGGCCGGGTCGGGTGCGAGTTGGCCTGGGTGCCGCGGACGGTCAGGTCGCTCAGCTGAGCGCCGAGCAGCTCGTCGGGCTCGCGGGCCAGAATCCGCGGCGCGTTGCGGTCGTGCTGCACAATGCGCCCGTCGTAATCGATCCCGAGAATGAGGGTCCGCACCGACGAGGAGAGCGCGGGCGCCACGGTCTCGGTGCCGATGCTCTCAGCGAACGTCCCCTCGGTCTTGCCTATGCCGTTCTCCTGGGAGTCAGTTCCGATCGTGGCTTCGTGGCCCCGCCCGGCGCCATTAGCTGCGCTCTCAGGGGTGCGTGGGGCCGGGGCGCGGTTCGGCGCGACATCGCTCTCGGGGACACTCGCCCCGAGAGCACTGCCCTTCGCCGACATGCCCGGCGTCATGTGCTGTCTCCTGATGGCATCGCTGGCTGCGCTCTTGTCAATTATGGGCCACGGACGGCACGTTCAGACAGGAGTTCCGATGACTCACCTTAATCCCAAGATGTAATGTTTATGCCCGAATGCGGTAATTCGTCGGCGTACGCGACTGCTAGCCTGAACCTCAACTAACGTTGAGGTGGCCCAGATGACACAGGTTCCCTCGGCATCGCGCGAGATCACCGTCGGCCAGCTGGCCGCCCGCAGCGGCGTGACGGTCTCCGCGCTGCACTTCTACGAGGCCCGGGGCCTGATCACCGCGCGCCGCACGGCCGGCAACCAGCGGCGTTACCCGCGGGCCATGCTACGCCGGGTGGCGTTCATCCGCGCCTCGCAGCGCGTCGGCATCCCGCTGGCCAGGATCTCCGAAGCCCTGGACACGCTGCCCGCCCGCCGGACGCCCACCACACGGGACTGGGCCCGCCTGTCCGCGGCCTGGCGCCAGGACCTCGACGACCGGATCGCGGCGCTCCAGGACCTGCGGGATCGCCTGACCGGGTGCATCGGCTGCGGCTGCCTGTCGCTGACCGACTGCCGGCTGGCCAACCCGGACGACACGCTCGGCGCCTCCGGCTCCGGGGCCAGGCGGCTGTCAGCCGAGCCGGGCCACGGCCAGGGCGGCGGCCAGCAGGACGATGGCCCATGACGCGGCGCGCAGGGCCAGCTCCAGCGGCCTGAGCAGGCCGTCGGCGGTGATCGGCACGGTACGGCCGTCACCGAAGGTAATGCTGCCTTCGACCCGCACCGCCCGGCGCCGGATGTTCCGGGCCGGGGTGCTCAGCCGCCGCTGAGCCGCGGACAGGGCGAACGCGCCGACCGCGGCCAGCACCGGCGCCACGGCCAGCGATGCGGCCTGCGCCACGTAAGCGGTCAGCACCGGGAACGCCCCCCAGGCGGCGGCGAAGCCGAAGTCGGTGTGCATCGCCCCCCCGAACAGCTCCGCGTTATAGGCGATGACCAGGATGGGGCCCGCCACCATGAACGGGATCAAGGTCCAGCCGACCACGTACACCCCGGCCACGCCCAGCGCCAGCGCGCCGGCCAGGCCCACGACGACCACCGCGACCAGGACCGGCGACGGGATCCGGGTCCGCAGCGGCCGGCCGCGGAGTTCGTCGAGCGCGTGCGCGGCCAGCCCCACCGCCAGGAAGAACGCCAGCACGGTGGCGATCAGGCGGCTGGTGTACACCCGCGGCGCGAGCGCGGCGCCGATGACCGCGTAGGACAGGTGCCAGGCTGTGTACGGCGGATGCAGCAGCGTCCACCAGTCCCGCCATCCGCCCGGCCGGGCCGCGTAGTAGGCCGGCCTCGCCGCATCGTCCTCGTCCCCATAAGGTTCCGGCACGTTTGCCCCACATGACCAGGCCGCCGCCGAGGCTCATGATGCGGGTACCGACCTGGGTGAACCCAGCCTCCTGCCAGGCCTGCACCGTCCAGGAGACCGGGTACCGACGGTAGTGGGCGGAGATGTTCGGGCCGAGGAACCGCCCGACCCGGTACCATTCCCGCCCGCCCAGCAGCAGGCCGCCGGCCGGCAGGGCCAGCCTGGTGTACGCCCGCCAGGCCGGTCCCCACGGCCTCCCGGCCGGCACGCAGAATTCCAGGCTGGCCATGGTCCCGCCGGGCTTGAGCACGCGGGCCAGCTCGGCCAGCGTGGCCTGCGGGTCCTGGACGTACCTGAGCAGGTAGGTGAACGTCAGCGCGTCGAAGCAGCCATCGGGGAAGGGCAGCTGCTCGGCCCGCCCGGCCACCAGCTTGACTCGGTCGCCCATCCCGGCCGCCGCCACCCGGTACCGTCCCTGGCGCAGCATCTGCTCGGTCAGGTCCACGCCCACCACCAGGGCCCGGCTGCGCTCCGCGAGCTGGAGCGCGACGCCTGCGGTACCGGATGCCACGTCGAGGATCATGCCATCCACCGGGACGATATGGTCGACCATGGCCGCCCGCCACTGCCCGTTCTGGCCGAACGACAGCACTTCCGCCAGGCGGTCATACCGGGCGGGCAACGGCGCGAACAGGTCACGCGCGAAGCGGTTGGGCCCCGAAACGGCGTCAGGCATGGGGATTCTCCCGGTTCTCCTGGGCTCAGCGTGACACGGTGCCTTCCCCCACCGTAACGCCTGCCCCAGCCGTGCGGTTCATGCCGGAAGCGCCGCCCTGATCTTCTCCGCATAGGCCTCGGCCGGGTGGGCGGCGTCGTACCGCTGCCGCGGGCCGAGCCAGAACCGCAGCCCGTCCCGCTTGTTCCTCGGGATCACGTGCAGGTGCAGGTGGGGCACGGACTGGCTGATCACGTTGTTGACCAGGATCATCGAGCCGTCGGCCGGCAGGCCGTCCTCGACCGCGCGCTCCAGCCGCTGAGCGGTGCCGAAAAACTCGGGTACCTGATCGGCGGGCAGGTCGCTGAGCAGGACCAGGTGCTGCCTGGGCACCAGCAGCGTGTGGCCGAAGAACAGCGGCCGGTGATCGAGGAAGGCGACCAGCCGTTCGGTCTCGAGGATGATCGCCGCCTTCTCCTCACCCCGGATGATCGCGCAGAAGGCACACGTTGCTGGCATCACCCGTGACCCTATCCTGCCGATGTTGCCATCGTGTTTGCTAGAGGTGGTACGACCAACTCCCCCATCGGTCCTGTGGACCCGGGGCGTCGGCTCATGACCGAAGTGATAGAGCGGTCTTGGCCGGAATGCCCCAACTGTCCGGCGCGCTGCGCGCGCCGTCTGGTGATCGAGGCCACGTTCGCGGTCTGACCCGCCATCCCGGGTCGGCCCCGGCGCGGTCATACGCGGTCATACGCGGTCATACGGGGTCATACGGGGCTTGTGGCACACATGCCCCGATAGACGGGGGCGGTGGCACACATGCCCCTAACCCACGACATCCGGTCTCCCTTCCCGGGCTCACACCGTCCACACCAGCCCCGCCAGCCCCTCACCGGCCGTGAACCCAGCAGCAGGGAAGCAGCAACCTGACGGCCAGAGCGACCACGATGGCACCGTCGACCCGTAAAGCTACTGTCCGTGCTGATATGGCGACTCTCTGCCGAGAGAAGGTCACGCACGCGGGCAGCTCCCGCGCCAGCAAAGCCCGGATTAGGAGTTCTGGCTCAGCGTGGTGTCGTGGCCGGTAATGGTGATCATGACGCCCTGCTGGGTGACGCTGACGCTCTGGATCGTCACCCCCGGCGGCAGCTTCGGGATGGTGATGGTGAAGTTACCGAAGTTCCCCAGAGCGGACGCGGGTATCCCGCCGAAGTCGGTGATCTGGACGTGGATCTGGTTCGGTCCGGACTGGGTGATGGTGGCCGTGGCCGAGGTGCTGAGCGGGCCGAGGCTGAGGGTCGCCTTGACCTGGTTCGGCCCGGCGGGGGTCAGGGTGACGCCCTGCGGGATGCCGCCCACGTTCCCCAGCGCCGACAGCGTGACCAGCGCGGTGGCGTTGAACTGGTCGACGGTCGCGCTATTGCTGTTGAAACTTTGAAAGTGCAGCCCGTGCAGCGTGGCGTCCAGGCTTTTGATCTCCAGCGCCCCGCCGCCCGCGTTGACCGAGTTGATGGTCTCGTTGCTGGCCGTGATGTTCACCTGGTGGAAGTCGTGCGCGATGAGCTGGGTCCAGAACGGGAAGCCCTGGATGGTCACGTCCGGCTTGCCCGACAGGCCCAGGGACGACTGGAACTGGCTGGCCATCTGGTTCTCGGCGTACGCATTGGCCACCCGGTCGCTGACCACCAGCAGCACGATGATCACGATCAGCGTGATCAGGGCGATCAGCGGCCCCTTCCGGCGCCGCCTGCGGACCACGAACGTCGGCGGCTCGGAAGGACCCTGACCCTGCGTCCGCCACCATTCGGGCAGGGGCTGGGTGGGCTCGGCGCTCACGGCAGGCCTGCCGGCGTCGAGGCCACGGTAGCCACATCCTCACGATGCACATCCACGAGGATCATTGTTCCCAACCCTTGCGGTGTCGTTGAGCGGCGGCGGATGACGGTGGGTCACGCGTCGCGGTGAGCCGACGTGTGACGGGATCGAAGGTTCCGGACGTTCCAGTATCAAGGGTGTCCGCGACCCAATATGCCAAAACGCTCCTCCGGACCGAAAGGTTCAGCCGATTCCCGTTTACGGCGTGCGGCCCTACACTCTGAGACATGCCACCCGAGCACCCCGACTGGCCCGGCCAACAGCAGCCTCAGGCCGGGTCATTTGGCCCGGGTCCCGCCGGGTTTGCCCAGGCCGGGATCGCCGAGGCGCCAGCGTCAGCCGGACCCGCCGCCGCTGCCGTGCCAGCCCTCCTCGTGCGGACCCGGAGCTCGGAGCACACGCTGTACAGCGGGACCACCTACCGCATCGGCCGCGACCCCAAGTCCGACATCGTGGTGGCCGACTCGCGCGTGTCGTGGCGGCACGGCTTGCTGCGGGTCGAAGGTGGCAGTTGGCTGCTGGAGGACGTCGGCAGCACCAACGGGACCTTCGTCGGGCTGCAGCGGATCGACAGGATCCCGATCGCCTCCGACTGCCTGGTACGCCTGGGCAACCCCGATGACGGCCCGATCCTGCGCTGCGTGCCCCAGGCCACCCCGGCCCCGGCCCCGGCCCCGGCCCCGGCCCCGGCGCCGGTCCCGCCCGCGCCGCCCGCCCCGCCCGCCCCGGCAGAACGCCTGGCCGAGCCGGCCGTGCCGTTCGAGCCCGCCCCGCCGTTCGAGCCTGCCCCGCCGTTCGAGCCCCCGGCCGCGGCCGCCCAAGCCGCCGCCCAAGCCGCCGCCGCCGCGGGCGCAGCCGCCGCCGCGGCCGCGGCTGCCGCCCTCCCGGTCGCTCCCGCCGAGCCGGCCCCCGCCCCCGCCGAGCGGGTAAGGCCCGAGCTGTCCCGCGAAATCCAGCTGCCGCAAGCACCGCGCCACCCCGGCCAGCGGGACGGCGCCCCCGGCGTGCCCCGTGGACTGCTGCCCAGCGTCGACCGACGTCCCACGTCGCGGATGCCGCTGCCGGCCAAGGCCCTGCGCATCGGCCGGATTCCCGACAACGACCTGGTCCTGCCCGACCTCGACGTGTCGCGGCACCACGCCGAACTCCGCAAGTCACCCGCCGGCACCTATGAGATCGTCGACCTCGGCAGCCACAACGGCACCTACGTCAACGGGCGCCGGGTGTCCTCCGCGGTGATCGGCGACGACGACATCGTCAGCATCGGGCGCTCCACGTTCCGGCTGGCCGGCGGCGAGCTGAGGCAGTTCGTCGACGACGGCCAGGTCACCTTCAGCGCGCAGGACCTGGTGGTCAAGGTCGGCGGCGGCAAGATCCTGCTGAACCGCGTCTCGTTCCCGATCCCGGAGAAGAGCCTGGTCGGCGTCATCGGCCCCAGCGGCGCCGGCAAGTCGACCCTGCTCGGCGCGCTGACCGGCATGCGCCCCGCGGACACCGGCACCGTGCTGTACGACAACCGCGACCTGTACCGCAACTACGCCGAGCTGCGCTACCGCATCGGCCTGGTCCCGCAGGAGAGCGTCCTGCACACCCAGCTGACCGCCCGGCGCGCGCTGCAGTACTCGGCCGAGCTCCGCTTCCCGGCCGACACCGGGGCCAACGAGCGGGACGCCCGGGTCGACGAGGTGATGGAAGAGCTCGGCCTGACCAAGCACGCCAACACCCGCGCCGACCGGCTGTCCGGCGGCCAGCTCAAGCGGGTCAACGTCGCGCAGGAGCTGCTGACCAAGCCGTCCCTGCTGTTCCTGGACGAGCCGACCTCGGGCCTTGATCCCGGCCTGGACAAGTCGGTCATGGAGCAGATGCGCGACCTGGCCCACGACGGCCGCACGGTCATCGTCGTCACGCACAGCGTCGCCAACCTGGACACCTGCGACCGGCTGCTGGTCCTGGTCCCCGGCGGGAAGGTCGCCTACTACGGCCCGCCCGACGAGGGCCTGAAGTACTTCGGCCTGACCGGCTGGGCCGAGGTGTTCCAGGCCTTCGAGCGCTACCCGGACCGCGACTGGGCCGCCGAGTACGCCGCCTCCCAGGCTCACGCCCAGTACGTGCTGGGCCAGCGCTCGAAGCAGCCCCCCAGGGCCCAGGACCAGGACGACATGCCCGAGGCGGTGCCCCAGCCGCGCGGCGGGCGGCAGCAGATGGGCACGCTGACCCGCCGGTACGTCCGGGTCATCGCCGCCGACCGGGGCTACCTGCTGTTCATGGGCCTGCTGCCGATCATCCTCGGCGTGCTGATCCGCCTGGTCGGTTCGAGCCAGGGCCTGGCCGGCCCGGCCGGCACCAACGAGAACGCCAGCGAGACCCTGCTCCTGCTCGTCGTCTGCGCCTGCCTGTCCGGCACCGCGAGCTCGGTCCGTGAGCTGGTCAAGGAACGAACGATTTATGTCAGGGAACGCGCCGCCGGCCTGTCCTCCGGCGCGTACCTGTCCTCCAAGCTGCTGGTCCTCGGCGTCATCGCCGTGGTGCAGTCGGTCGTCCTGGTCCTGCTCGGGCTGGCCGGCCGGCCGATGCCGCCGAACGGCTCGCTCCTCAAGGGCTTCCCGCTGGTCGAGATCCTGCTCGGCATCGCCGTCCTCGCCCTGGCCTCCATGTGTCTCGGCCTGCTGGTGTCCGCCCTGGTCAGCACGTCGGAGAAGGCTATGCCGTTCCTGGTCCTGCTGACTATGGTCCAGGTCATCCTGTCCGGTGGCGTGATCTCGCTGGTCAACAAGGCCGGGCTGTCCCAGCTGGCCCTGATCGCGCCGTCCCGCTGGGGGTTCGGCGCGGTGGCGTCCACCGCGAACCTCAACGTGATCACGCCCCGCGCGCCCGGTAACCTCACCGACCCGCTGTGGGACCATACCGCCGGGACCTGGCTCAAGGACATGGGCGGGCAGATCGCGCTGGCCATCATCTTCACCCTGCTCGCCTGGATCTGGCTGCGCCGCCTCGGCCCCCGCCGCCGCAAGGGCTAGCAAAACGCCGAAACGCTACCCCACCGGCTCGGGCGGCACCAGGTCACCGAGCAGCGCGCGCCGCAGTTCGCCCAGCATCGCGTCGCTGACCTCCAGCCCGTGCGCCATGAACCGGCCGAACGACCCGTATCGACGCTCCGCCTCCTCGAAGGCCGCGCCCAGGTAGGTGGCGCTCTGCTCCATGATCGGCCGCAGCAGCTCGGGATCGGCCACGATCCCGGTCTTGACCAGGTCGTAGCGGAGCTTCTGGTACTCGGTCCGGTGGAAGTCGTTGGACAGCAGGTAGTCCCGCAGCACCACCTCGCGCGGCACGCCGAGCGCGGTGAGCACGATGGCGGTCATCCACCCGGCCCGGTCCTTGCCGCCCGAGCAGTGGTACAGCAGCGGCAGCCGCCCGGGCGAGCACGCCAGCCGCACCGCGGCACCGAACGCTTCGCGCTGCCGCGCGTCCGCCACGAACCCGCGGTTGATCTGGACCATCAGCGAGGCCGCGCGCCCCTCGCCGAGTTCCCGGCGCTGCCGGTCGTGGTCGCCGCTGGCGATCAGCTCGTAGACCGAGCCGAGGTCGCCGCCGCCCACCGGCAGGCCGGCGAACTCGATCCCGAACGGCAGCCGGTCCGTGCCGGACAGCAGGACCTCGCCCGGCGTCCGGAAGTCGATGACGGTCCGCAGCCCCAGCCGGTCGAGCCGTTCGACGTCCGCGTCGGACAGCTGGCTCAGGGCATCGCCGCGGAACAGCCGCCCGCGCGTGACCTCGAGCCCGTCGCTGGTCCGGTAGCCGCCGATGTCCCGCACGTTGACCGCGCCGTCGAGCGCGACCAGGCGAGACGGTGCCCAGTGTGCCGTCATCGGACCAGGCTCATCGCGCACCGCCCATCGTCTCCTCAAGGGTAACTCGATACGCCGTTAACCAGCGGGAATAGGAAAAAATCATTTCTATTCAGAACGGAACCTGGTGCGTGCCCCCGCCCCGCCTCTCCGCCGCTCTAGGCTGGCGGGGTGAGTGAGTCAACGCGTGCCGCCCGGGACCTGCTGGGGCGCTTCCCGCTGATCGACGGGCACAACGACCTGCCGTGGGCACTGCGCGAGCGGGCCGGCGTCGATCTGGCGGGCGTCGATCTGGCCGGCGTCGATCTGGCCGGGCCGGTCGCGGGCACCCACACCGACCTGCCGCGGCTGGCGGCGGGCGGCGTCGGCGCCCAGTTCTGGTCGGTGTTCGTGCCGGCCTCGATCGCCGGGGACGCCGCCGTCACCACCGTGCTTGAGCAGATCGACCTGGCCCGCCGGATGATCGCGGCCTACCCCCGGGCCCTGGAACTCGCGCTGACCGCTGCCGACGTCGAGGCGATCTTCGCCTCCGGCCGGGTGGCCTCGCTGCTCGGCGCCGAAGGCGGGCACGCCATCGCCGGGTCACTGGGCGTGCTGCGCATGCTGTACGCGCTCGGCGTGCGGTACATGACCCTGACCCACAACGCCAACGTCGGCTGGGCCGACTCGGCCACCGACCAGAAACAGGCGGGCGGCCTGACCGATTTCGGCCGGGACGTGGTCCGCGAGATGCAGCGCCTGGGCATGCTGGTCGACCTGTCCCACGTGTCGCCGGACACCATGCACGACGCGCTGGACGTCGCCGCGGCCCCGGTGATCTTCTCGCATTCCTCGGCCCGGGCGGTCTGCGACAACCCGCGCAACGTGCCCGACGACGTGCTGGCCCGGCTGCCCGGCAACGGCGGCGTGTGCATGGTCACGTTCGTGCCCGGCTTCGTGTCCCAGGAGTGCGCGGACTGGCTGGCCGGCCTGAAGGCCGAGGCCGCCCGCCGCGGCCTGGACCCGAAGGACTTCGCTCAGCTGCGGAGCATCAAGCCCGGGTGGGAGGCCGCTCATCCGCGCCCCCAGGCCACCCTGGCCCAGGTCGCGGACCATATCGAGCACGTCCGCCAGGTGGCCGGCGTCGAGCACGTGGGCATCGGCGGCGACTTCGACGGAACGCCCGACGTCACCGTCGGCCTGGAAGATGTCTCCACCTACCCGGCCCTGTTCGCCGAACTCCTGGCCCGCGGCTGGGCCGAATCCGACTGCGCCGCCCTGGCCGGCGCCAACCTCCTGCGCGCCCTGCGCCAGGCCGAGTCCGCCGCCGGGTGATGGCCGCTCCGCGCCAGCCGCCGCGCCGTCGGGACGTCCGCCCGCCCCGGAGCCGCTAAGATCGCAGCCGATGACCGCCCACGCCCAGCCGATACCGGCCGCCGCCGCGCCCGCCGGGCTCCGCGCGGCCGGGGACCTGCGCCTGCTCACCTGGCCGGCCCTGGACGCATCCGGAGTCGACGCCGCGGTCACGGCCCGCGACGGCGGGGTGTCGTCCGGGCCGTACGCCACCCTGAACCTGAGCCTGAGCGCCGGTGACGACCGGGCCCGCGT
>Ga0335072_10007656_pt1 | contig 15729 bp, 17 predicted proteins | sample Lox_Sample_21_FD_206725 | JGI IMG/M metagenome (GOLD analysis project Ga0335072, IMG submission 206725) | Soil microbial communities from Loxahatchee National Wildlife Refuge, Florida, United States - Lox_Sample_2.1 | ecosystem: Environmental > Terrestrial > Soil > Wetlands | place: USA... | reverse complement strand
TTCTCTACATTCCGATCATCGGGTTGATCGGGCTGGCGGTGGCGGCGCTGGAGCATACGGACATGCTTCTTCCCACCATCACGCGTCCTTACAGGATGGGTCTCGTCGCGGCTGTGGTGATCCTGCTGGCCATGGCCAGCCGCAGTTATGCCAAAATATACGTCAACCAGATCGCGCTTTGGACTTACACGATCCGGCTCCATCCGGAAGCGTGGCCGGCTCACAATAATCTGGGCAACGCTTTATCCGACGCCGGCCGGCTGCCGGAAGCCATGGAGCAGTATGAAGAGGCGCTAAGCCTCAACCCCAGCTATCCCGAAGCGCACAATGACTTGGGCATCGCTTTGTTTGATATGGGGCGGGTACCCGAAGCGATCGAACAATTCAAGGAAGCGCTCAAGTTTTGTCCAACCCTTGTCGCGGTCCAAACCAATTTGCAGAAGGTGGAAGCCTATGAAAAGGCTCAACTGGAGAAAGGCTCTCGCAGTAAATAGGACTCTGCAATAAGATCGTTACATAAAATATCTATCTTTTATAATACATTTTGATAAGCGTGAAACATTATATATTTGCATGAAACCATCTTTCAAGTTCTATCCGGGCGCTCTTTGCTCCGCGTTATTTAGTCTGCTCATAGCCCAATCCGCAGACGCGCAAATATTTGCCACCGACTCCGACAGCAACACCATCGTTGAGTATGGCGTGGACGGGGAGTTACAAAACTCTGCTCTTGTCTCAGGCTTGACCAGAGCCGACGGCATTGTGGCTTCGGATTCAGATATCTTTGTGACCTATGAAAACCAAGTCGGCGAATACACCACCTAGGGCCAACCCGTGAATACCTGGCTCATAAGCGGAGGCGAGCTGAATGATGTTGAGCAAATAGCGGTAGAACCGGAAGTGGTTCCCGAGCCTTCGTCCTGGCTCTTGGTGCTGGCCGGGCTCGGAGGTCTCTCGTTGCTGACGTTTATGCGCCGCAAGCCTGTCTCGTGCCGGCGCGAGCGGATTAAAGGGTTCCCGATCAGACTCGCCACCGGGGGCAGCGAAGCTTCGCGGACATGGGTATGCCGAAGCCACTACTTGGAAACGAGAGAGGTCCATCGGAAGGATGGCCAAGCATTACCTCAACCTTATCGATGCTTGACGTGAACCACTCGTTAAGGCAACACGTGCATATCCCCTGCTGGGATTGACCGCTCATGAGAACCTTCCAGATTGGCGCCGTTCTTCTTTTTATAGGTCTTGTTGGTTATGCCTATTTTAAAAATCCGGAAGGATGCCGGAAGCTGGCGAACGATTTCGTTGCTCTCTTCAATCCGCCGCCGCCCCCTACCCCGGCAGAACCATCAAAGCCTCCGCCGCCACCGAAGATCGCCGAAAAGCCGGTTCCCCCCGCGCCGCCGCCTCCCGCGATGGTTCTTCCGGCATCCGTCCTACCGTCGCTCGGCCCGCTGGCGGCATGGAAATCTCCCGCTGTGTGGCCTGCCCAGCCGAATTGGACGTGGACCACATCGGGCGGCAAGAATTACGAGAATGTGGTTATCACGGCCATCAAGCCGGACACCGTGGCGATCACCCATGCGACCGGGATGGCAACGCTCGATATTTCCACGCTGCCGCAGGAACTTCAAAAACAGCTCAACTACGATCCAGCCGCCGCCACGGCCGCGAAGGCGGAAAGGGAGCGGGAGCTCAATCATCCCTACTATCTCATTGCCCAGCAGGCCGACGCCCGAAATTTGGCCGGGCAATTGCATTGGCCACTGGCCTGGATCTGCAGCGATTTAAGCGCCCTCAACGCGGTTGATCCCAAAACCGGCACAACAGAAGAGCTGACGCAAATGGCGGTTGACTATCTGAAATCGCGGGCGGTGATTATCTTCCTCAACGGCAATGGCGATCTTCCGGCTTTGTCTCCCATTATCCGCGATCAGCAGCTTTTCCAAATGGATGACGGCCCCCTGCCTGATGGCCATCACTTTTATGCTCCAAAAATTGTCTTCTCCGACCCGAATGTCACGAAGGGTTTCGGGCGCGTCTCATACACGCAGATGGAAGCCAACCGTGAGGTAGCCCTTGACGCGGTGCTGCAAATCATCGCCACCGATTCGTCCGACCAGGCGTTGTTAAATGGGACGCCGGCAAGTACGCCAGCTCCGCCAGCGAGCATACCGGCCATGGCAACTCCGACGAATGCGCCGGCAACGCCGCCGGCGACGTCCACCACGCCAGCGACGCCAACGGCCATGCCCATCGCGCCAGCAAATACACCAGCGCCGCCAGCGACAACGCCCACTGCGCCGGCAAGCGCTTCACCACCAGCAGTCACGTCCCCCGCGCCACCAACGCCAGCGGCGGCGCAACAATAATTTTTCTTTCCGGCGTCCGGCCATGCTATTCTTGGGCCATGTCCAAACTCGTGCAAATTCCGGAATCGAACCTGGAGGCGCTTCTGCGGGAGGCGGGGCGGACCGAGTCGGTGGAAAGCTATTTGCGTTCCGCCGAGGTGCAGGCGACGCTCGCGCAGGGGAACCGCCTGCTGAAACGGGCGGGGGCGGCGTACTGGAGCCGGTACTGGCTGCTTTTTTCGGCGGTTTTGACGTGGGGCTGTTTTCTTTTCTCGCCCGATCTGGAGGGTTTCATCAGCGGCGTGCTTTTGACGGGCATGACGGTGGTCGAGTACAAGGTTCACGCCCTTTTTCTCGCCGCCGACGTGCGGGGTTCGATTTACGGTTGGTGGAACCAGTGTTTGTTCGCGGTGCTGTTTTTGATCTACGGCGGTTATCACGGTATGTTTCCAGCGGTTCCGCCCGATCTTAGCGAACTGGCCGACCAGAGCATGGTCGTCATTCCAATTGTGAGCCTGGTGCGGATTTTCTACTACACCGTCGCCATCGTGGGCAGCATCGGGCAGTTTTCGCTTGCGTGCTATTACCGCGCCGCCAGGAGATGAAGGGAAGCCACGCGGTTTAACCGATGGCGACCTGGCGGATGTCGCTGATTTTTTGACCGAGGAAACGCTCGGCCAATCGCGAAAACCGGAAGGGAAGATCGGTGACGCAAATGGTAATTTGTCCCGTTTCCGGACGCGCGGGGCGATGAAGCCCCAATTTTTCCATCGTGCGGGCCAAAGCGGCGGCGGCGTTTTGCGCCGAATCGACCAATACCACATCCGGCCCGAGAAGCTGCCGGGCCAGGGGCTTGAGGAGGGGATAATGGGTGCAGGCCAGGACGACGGTATCGACGGACGCGGCCTGCAACGGGGCGAGGTATTCGCCGAGGATGAGTTTGGTGGCCGGGTGGGAAAGCCAATCTTCCTCGACGAGGGAAACGAGCAGCGGAGCGGCGACCGCCGTGACGGTCACTTCCGGTTCAAGCCGCCGGAGGAGTTCCTGATAGGCGTTGCTTTGGATGGTACCCTGCGTTCCGATAACACCAATACGCCGGGTACGCGAAGCGTCCAGAGCAGCTTCCACGCCCGGGGCAATCACGCCAATGATGGGGACATCCGATTCCTTTTGCAGGACCGAGAGGGCGTGGGCCGAGGCGGTGTTACAGGCGACCACAACGGCCTTGACTCCGTAGCGGCGCAGGTAGGCGAGGTTTTCCCGCGAATAACGAACGATGGTTTCGGGAGATTTGTTGCCGTAGGGGACGCGGGCGGTGTCGCCGAGATAAAGAATGTCTTCGGCGGGGAGCAGCTCGCGCATGGCCTGGACAACGGTCAAGCCGCCCACGCCCGAGTCGAAGGCTCCCACCGGGCAGGAGGAAATTTCGCGCTCCCTCATGGCTCGGTCGGCGAAGAGGGTGTGGATGGGGTGTCGGTGTTCGTCACCGGCATGGTCGGATAGATCGACACGGTGGGCGGTTCATCCGGTTCATTGGAAGAGGGCTTGTCCGGCGCGGAGGCCGGCGGGATTGGCTCGTTCAAGTTGAGGGGAGCGCTGGCCACGGTTTTTTTCTTCGGCTTGTGACTTGCAACGGTGCCGCTTGCGCCGGGCGCGGCGGAGGAACTATTAGCCATATCTCTGGCGAGGCCCGAAGGCGCGGGCGGCGTGACCACGATCGGCTTCGGCGCGGCGGCGCCATCGCCGGGCAAGGGAATATTCCGGTCGCCCATGATGTTGGCAAAACGGATCACGCCGCGCGCGATTTCCAGAGCCAGACGCTCACGGTAATCGTCGCGGTTGACCCGGCGGGCCTCGAGGTGGTTGGAAACAAAACCGCCCTCCACCAGGATGGCGGGCAAAACGTTTTGCTTGATGACGACGAAGCGCGCGCGCTTGACGCCACGGTCGGCGGTGGGATCACCGGGATTGAGGCGGATGATTTCGGAGTGAACGAGCGAAGCAAGCAGGATGTTCTGCGCGTCGTAGTCGTTGCCCGGGAGTTTATAAATGTCGGCCCGGCTGACGTAGTTGGAGGAGGCCGAGGGCGCGCCCCGGGGCGCCACGCAGTAGGTTTCCAATCCATGCGCCTCGGGGGTGGCGGAATTGTAATGGATGCTGACGAAGGCGTAATCGGGGTAAAGGGAGGCGATGTGGGCGCGTTCGTAGAGGTCAACGAAGACATCGGTGCGGCGGGTCAGGACGGTTTTGAGTCCGGCGGCGCGCAGGATGTTTTCGAGAATAAAGGCGGTTTGGAGGGTATAATTTTTTTCGTAGCCGAGCGAGCTGGCGGCGCCGTTGTCGGAACCGCCATGCCCGGGATCGATGACGACGCCGCGAATGGTGTGGCGGTCCGCGATTTGGTCCGGACGCAGGATGGGATCGAAGAGTTTGATGACGTCCATGCGCGAGACCAGCCAGTCGCGATCGCCGCTCTCAATTGGAAAGCTCATGACGTAGTGGACGCCATCAAGATACATATCGCTATTGCCGAGTTTGAACTGGATGGAATGGGCGGCGCCGCGGCTGGTAAAATAATTGCCGCCCGGCGCCTCGTAATAGAAACCATAAAAAGCACAAAAGGACCGCAGCGTGACATAATCACGCCCGTTAGCGGTGGCTGTCTCCCAGTCAAACGCCCGCAACGGCAGGCCGGAAACGAGACAGAAAAAGGCCAAAGCGAGACACGCCTTTGTCATCTTAATATAAAGCCAAAGACGCCGCGATGGAGCAAGGAAATATGGCCATGGAATGCCGGAGAAGGTAGCACAGCTTCATCCTGCCGTGCGTTTTCAGTTCGATATGATCAAGATGTAATGGAAGTTCTCCGGGGCCCCGGAATACCGGCGCTTGGCGTCCGGGATGCCTCTAACTGCCCTCGGCCGTATCCAGAATCGCGTTGATTCCGCTAAAAACCATTTCGATTCGCTCACTGAAAGCGGTAAAGACGCTCAGCGCCACGACCGACAAGACGGCCAATATCAGGGCATACTCGACGAGGGTTTGTCCCTTCCTTCCACGAAAATGACGGTGGAAGGGCTGGCAGAGGGTTCTCATTTGCGCGTATGACAGTTTATCTCACTTGAGAATAATCCCGAAGAAAAAATTTTATTACGGCACGGAAAAAATGGGAAAGAGACTTGAGAGAATAGAACTTCTCAAATCTCTGAGCCGTTGAAATGCTAGTGGCTCGTCTGAGCTTGAGCCAGCTGGCTGCTGATAGTTGTAAATACGCTCTTGACCTGATTACCCAAGGCAATCAGAACGGAAATGGCCACGACAGAAATGAAGGCCAGAATAAGCGCGTATTCCACCAGGGTTTGACCCTTTTTGCTCTTGCGTTTACGCAATGCCGCTTTGGCGCGATTAATTAGTTTGTTGATCATTAGTTTTCACCTCCTTTCTTTGGAAAATGTTCAAAAAAGTTAGAAAGCCAAATCGGGATTCGCTGAAGATATGATCATTTCGCATGCCAATATGAAGATATCATGTAATATATTTTAATTATTAATCTATAATTAGATTTTTAAACTCTATAAGACGCTTAAATCAAATAAGTTGCACCTTTGATTAAGATATCAAATATCAAAATTGCCTCTTAACCTGCCCTAAAGGAGAATGTAAAAATTGGACTTTTACTGTTGCGAAAATAGACGGATGGAAATTTTTACCTAGCTACGCTAAGAAATGGTCGCTGTATTGCTCAGAAAATCTCCTTCCAACTGCAATGGAGCTGCCGTGGCCTCCTTTTCGCTAGCTTGTTTCAAGGCGGCGTTGAGTGTCGCGGTTACCTGCTGGGCGTAAAACCTAACCAGGCCAATATTGGTCTTTTCGCCAAAGATTGTTACCAGCAGACATTCGTGATGCAAAGCGCTCATGAGAATATGTTGTCCATGGCCCTCGTGATAAAGAGCGCTGAATTCCGATTCCCCCAAACGTTTGGCCAGTTCGTGGGTGGCGGCGAAAGACCCGGCGGCGAGAGCGGAAAGGATGCTCAAGTCGAGCGTTCCGGTGTCACCGCTTTGGGCAAAGAGATTGCCTCCTTTATCGACGAGCGCCGACCATTGGGCTTCCGATTTTTTTAAAAAATCTGTCAGCTGACCTTCAATGGCCATCTGGTCTTCGGCTGTGAGCATTCCAATTCCAGTCATAATATTCCAGGGTTCAGGTAACACCGGCGCTTTTGGCCTGTGGATCTTCCGCAGGCGGCGGGACCGCGGTCATCGCGTTGGGTTTGGCCATGCCGGTGACATTGGCGTTGGGAGTTTTGGAATATTTCGCCAGCAAAAGGCGAGCCGCGGCGTTAAGTGTTTCCAGCACGCCCACTCCCGTCGAGGCGATGGCCTCAAAGGCAATGGCCCGGTTGGCCCGGTTGTTAAAGGTGAACTCGAGATAATTGACGGGCGCGCAATTGGGGATATCGCGCTTGTTATATTGAAGCACGTAGGGAATCTGCACCAGACTGAGATGATTCTCGACGAGATTTTCCTGCAAATTGGCAAACGATTCGACGTTGTCGGCCATCTTGTCCCAATGGGAGTCGACTACAAAAACGATGCCATCCACGCCTTTGAGCACAAGCTGCCGGGTGGTGTTGTAAATGGCCTGGCCGGGAACCGTGTAAAGCTGGAACCGGGTCGTGAAGCCCGGCAATGTTTTGGTATTGAGCGAGAGAAAGTCGAAAAAGAGAGTCCGGTCGGCGTCGGTCGCGAGCGAAACCAATTCGCCTTTCTGAGCATGAGTGATTTGCTTGTGCAACGTCACCAAGTTGGTCGTCTTGCCACAGAGCGCCGCTCCGTAATAGACGATCTTTAGCTGGATTTCACGGCTCGAATAGTTGATGAAGGCCATACCTTAAGACAAGCTTACCTAAGATTGCCGTGCGCTCAAGGCGGTCAACACCAAACGGGCCACCTTCAAATGCCGTTCCGGCATTTGGGACAAGCGGGAAAGAATGATAAGATAGAGATCGTGATGACGCAAGATGGTAAAGCTTGTTCCCGCCGTCGGCAGGATCAATTCGTCACTTTCCCTCCCCGTGATTTCCGCGAAAGATTTGTTGAGAGCGTCAAAAATACGGGGCACAAAAGCGACAATGGCCGCCTTGTCCAATCCGGCGGGAACGGCACCCACCAGCGAAAGACCGCTGCTCTGGCTTAAAACGCAACCAGTCACATCGGGCCAGCAGTTGATACGCTCCGTCACATCTTTAAGCGTTACGTTCTGCGAGGGCGGGAAACCGAGCAGTTCGTTAAGTGTGTACGGGATCCTGCCGGTTGGCGGCGCCTCACCCGTGAGGCTCGTATAGGCGGCGGTGGTCATGCCCGGCACTTGCAGCAAGTCATCCAATTTTTTGAAAGAACCGATTGTGGTCCGGTGCTGAATGATCGCTTGAGCCAATTCGCCCGAGCAACCGGGAATCTGGAGAAGGTCTTCCGCCCGGCAGGTGTTGATGTTAAGCGCTACGGAAGCCGACGCAGCCTGAGCTGCCGCAAGCTGAGGTTGTGGCGAAGGAGGCAAGGGAGCCGACTTTGTTTTTTGCGGAGGGGGAGGAGGGGGGGTCCGGAGAGACATCGGCGCGGTAATTGCGGGAGCAGCCGCGGCCACGGGAGTTAGAGGTGGCTGCTTGACCGAGACGGGCACAGGCGTTGGCGGCGGCGCAACAGGGACTGGTTCAGGCTCCGGTTGAGGTTCGGGCGCCACGGCGATCGGTTCAGGCTCAGACACTGGTTCGGGTTGGGGTGCAATGGAGATCGGTTCGGGCTCAGGGGCTGGTTCGGGTTCAGGCTCAATAGCAAGCGGTTCGGGCTCAAGTTGAGATTCCTCCGGCGCAGTCTCCGGAGGCAAGGGAACCGTCTTGGCCTCAAGGGCGCCGGCCTCCTGTTCATCAGTTTCGCCCATCTGTTGCATCGCCAGAGCCGCCAATCTAGCCAAGTCGGCGCTGGAGGAAGGAGATGGGGCGGCCGGTTGAGGTTGCGGAACCGGAGGGGACTGTGGCGGGGGTGGCGGCGTTTTAAGCGGCGCGACCGGCGGAGGCAAGGTAGGAGGCGCCGACGCGGCGGGACGGGGCGAGGGAGGCGCCGCAATCGATGGCTGGGGCGGGACGGATGACAAAGGCACGCCCGCAGTGGGACGTTGCGATGGAGGAATCGGAACGGTCGATTGGGAGGGAGCCAACGCCGGGACCGTCACAGGCGAAGCGGGAGGGCGGGTTGGTATCGGTGTCGTTGCGCGGGAAACCACCGGCAACCGCCCCGATGGAGAGATGGTGCGGGAAGTCGAATTGGGTGGCGCGGGCGGTGTGGGCGAACTGGCCCGAACGGCACTCGGCGTCGGCAGCGACTGAGCCGACGGCATGGGAGGGGCCGACTGGGAGACGGGGGACTGGCGCTGGACGGGAACCGGCAGAGGAATCGAGGGAGGCCGGGAGGCCGACGCTGGCTGAGTGACCGGCACCGACGGGGTGACTGGCGCTGGTGGAGCGGCCGATTGGGGGACAAACTCTTCCGCCTGCGGAACCTGGCTTTCCTCGATAATGTTAGGCTGGGTCTGTCGAGCCTGCGCCGCCTGTGCCTGGCGGGCCGCCTCGGCCTGCTCGCGCAAAATTTCCACGGTGAATGGATCGGCCATGTTGATGACTGCAGCATCCACTTCTTTCTGATCGGGCCGCAAGGCGAGCAGGTCCGGCGGAATTCGCATCACCACATCCATCAGTGGCAAATTGACCGGCGTCTGGAGGTAGTTTGTTATCGACTCTGTCGGCTGGACATAGCCGGTCGGGAAATGAGGAATGAGATCTTGCAGGAGAATTTCCACCTTGCCTGACGGGAGCTGGCTCAAGATCATGTTCATCGGCAAACCGATCTCGGTTGCCGCAGCGCCGGAGGCTTCGAATTCGGAGAGGTCGGCAGCCAGCACCTCGGGCGGCACACACCGCAGAATCATCCCCATGGGCAGATTAACGCGTCCAGTTGGCGGACTCGTGGCCGTAAGCGATTTTGTGGTGTTGGGGCGGCTGTTTGGCGCACTCGGAGGAAGGACAATCCGTTGGGTCGATCGTACCGACTGCGCCATGCCTTGCCGGGCCGGCTTAAGGCCTGAACTTCCCGCGCGCGGCATGACCATTGGCTGGGTAGTGGCGGCGCCCGACGGCATCCCCGATGCCGGGATTAATCCAGCCGGCTGAGGGGGTTTGACGGATGGGATACTGCCCGATGCCGGCGGAGTCTGTATCTTTGGAGGCGAAGGCGGCGTTTTTGCCACAGGCGCAGGGGCTTCGGGAGGATTTTTATCTTTTTTACCAAAAGAAAAAAGTGCCATATAATCAGTATTTGTGTGGAAAGCTTGTCAGTCGCCTTCGATGGTGCACTATAATTGTTGAGTTGCAACAGTAATTATTCCCGATGAGCCAGCAAAGCAACAATCCTGTTCCAAATCCGGAAAATATTCCATCCGCGGGTCTTAACACTCAGCCTCAGATGGGATTAGCTGAGGTACTTCAGATGTGTTGTCTGAGCCGCCGAAGCGGTCAAATCACCTTCCGCTCCGGGGAATCGTATGGCTATGTTTATGTCCAGCATGGCCGGGTTCTTCACGCGATGTGCGGGGTGGTTGAGGGCGAAGAAGCAATCTATTTGATGCTAAGCTGGCTTGGGGGGGGCTTTTCCCTGGATGAAGATATTCTTCCCCACAAAAAGACCATCACTCTTACCTGGGAACAGCTCCTCCTCGAGGGCGCGCGCCGCGCCGATGTCGGCTTGAGCGGGCCTCGCGGCACGCCAAGCGTCCCCGTCACCACCGCCGAACCGGTCACCAGTTCCCGCACCAAAGACAGTGAACCCAAATTGACCATCACGCAGCCCGATCATCCGCCGATCATCCATCCTCTGGCATTGGAATATACGCACGCGGGGCGCCTGCCCAGCAATGAAATTCAGCTTCCCTATCCTTCCGTCTCCGGTCGCCATTGCATTTTTATTCTCAGCGGACCTGATGTTGTTTTGCGGGACCTCAATTCATCCAATGGCACCTACGTCAATGGCGAACCGATCACGGAGGTCATTCTCCGCCCCAGCGACACGATCCAGATCGGCGTAGTTGAAATGAGATTCGAGCCAGGCATCAAACGGCCCAAGCTCAGCTCCAATGTCACTCCCGTCCCTCTGGTCGAAGTCAACAAAAAATCGGTGCCTCTTACTTTCGCCACTGTTCGTCTTCCCGACGCCCAATCCAAGCGTCCCCGCCCGGGAGCTGTACCCGATGACAACGCTTTCGTCAAAGGCCAGTCCGCCATCAGCTATGACAACCTTCCCAAACCGGAAGACGCTCCGGCATCGACCCCCTGGCTGATGATTATCCTCGGCACCTTAGTCATTTTGGGCCTGCTTGCCGCCGCCTATTATTATTTCTTTATCCTGCACGGATCGCATTAGTGCTCTTATAAAAGTGCTAGAAGTTAGTTTACGGAGACGTTTCCCAGAGATTTTGGAGTGGTTCTGGACAGGGTCGCCCGGCGCGCTTACTCTGTTGAGAAGACTTTTTGCGTCATGCTTTACCACGAACAATCGGAAGATTATCGCCCGCTCTTTTGGATGCAGGGCCGTCCCGTTTATCTTAGCACTTTGCTAGTGGCGCTCCACATTCTGGCCTTCATTGCCGCGGCGCTGTTCATTTCTTATTTCGGTCTGGATACCGTCATCGCCGCCCTGTGTCTCGATCCAGAAGCCGTCTGGCATGGCGAGGTGTGGCGGCTTTTCAGTTACGTCGCGTTCGATCCGGCCTTTTTCCAGCAACGCTCCCTCTGGTTCCTGATTAGTATTGCGCTTTTTTGGTTTTTTGGACGGGAAGTGGAGCAATTGGTCGGACGGAAGACTTATCTGATGCTTTACCTGGCGTTGGTTTTTATTCCGGCGATTTTGTTCTGTCTGCTCAGCCTGGTTTACGTGGTACCGGGGGCTGCTTTTCTCAACTGTTGCGATGTCTTTTTCGGAGTCTTCGTCGCCTTTGCGACCGTTTATCCGGGAGCGATTCCGTCACTCTGGATCCCCATTTCGGCGCGAGCCTGGATGTGGATTCTTCTGGGAATCTCCTCCCTCATTCACATCGCGTTCCGCGATTTCGCCGGTCTCTTTATGCTCTGGACAAGTTCCGGAGTTGGTTATGGCGCGATGCATCTGATCGGCGGAGACCGGAGCAACTGGTTCGCGAACTGGATGGAGGAAAGACGCGCGCAGCGCCTCGCGCGCCAGCGGAACTTAAAAGTTCTTCAGGACCAGCAGACCAACGAATCGATCGACGCGATTTTGGATAAAATTTCCAAACACGGCGTCGGGAGTCTTGATGCCCGTGAGCGTGCCGCTTTGGAACGGGCCCGGACGAAACTGCTGCAGCGAGACCAGCGTTAGTCCGGCATCATGTCCCGCCTTTTATTGATTTTCTTGCTGGCTGGTTTTTTTTACGCGGGGTTTATCCAAGCAAAGGCCGTTCCGCCGCCCGCGCCACCCGCACCGGCGACGCCTCCTCCCCCGGTGGATATGAATCATCTTCCCTGGGCCGATGGCGAGACCCTGACGTATCTCGTCTCCTGGATGGGACTCGACGCGGCGCAGGGTGTTTTCTCGGCCCATGACAAGGGCGACCACTGGGAATTCGATCTCCAGTTGGTTTCGCGAGGGATGGTCAACGAAGTCTATCCTTTCACTGCTTATTTTTGGTCGTTGCTGGCCAAATCCCCCTGGCGGTCGGCCGAATATGGCGAGTATCGCTTCGAGTACAGCCGGACGATCAAGGAACGGACGCGGATCGACTACAGCAAACATCTCGGCACGCGCGAAATGTGGGGCGAAGGCAAGACCAAAACGTTTCCCGTCGCCGAAGATTCCGTCGACGACATCGGCTCGATGCTCTACCACCTGCGCGCCTATCCGTGGAAAGCGGGCGACCAGCGCACTCTTTACGTCTATGAGAGCAATTCGGAAAAGCAGGGCGAGACCGAATGCCAGGCACGCGAGAAACGCGCTTTCGGTCCGTGGCCGGTGCAGCCGCTGCTGCGCGTCATGGCGCTGCCGACGGTCGGCACCCATCACAGGGGCCATCTTTTGGTCTGGATGACCGACGACGCGCGCCACCTGCCGATTCACGCCGAACTTGACTTTCGCTACGGCACGTTTGACATCGATTTGGTCAAGGCCGACAAGACACTTCCCATCGCCCATTGATTTAAGATAACGTTTGGACTCTCCGTATGCCGCTGCCCGAACAAGACCTTTACTCTTTCATTGATGTGACGCTGTCGCATTTGAATAAAATCGCGGCGAACGAGATCGTTTTGCGCGACCCGACGATTGAATTTCAGTCGCTGGTTTTTTCCTCCCATACCGGGCTGGTCCATCTGAAAGGCGCCGCCGAGGGCTTCGCCTACCTCACCGCTTCGCAACAGTTTCTGCAGCATCTCTCCCACTTCTACCGCAGCCGCCTCGGCGAGGATGGCGGCCGCGAAATCATGACCGATATCGCCGAAAGCCTGGCCATCAATTGGCATAAACGTTTCGGGCCTGTGCTCAGTTTCTCCGAACCGCACATTTTCAGCACCGTCCCGGACGATCCGATGGAGATCCCCTCGGCGGTCTTCGTCCTGCCCCTCGACTTGCACAATGAACACGCCTTTTTCGTGTTGGGAATTTCCCACTCTTCCGCCGCTTAACCGACATTCTTTCCATGACCGGCACTGAAATCTTCAAACATACCGCGGCCTACGAACGCGATTCCCGCAGGATTCGCCTGCACGCTCCGGAGTGGAAACTCCTGCTCGCTTTCGACGGCCAGCGTACCCTGGCCGAAGTGGCCCTCAGCGCCGAGGTCTCCTTCGCCGAGGCGTTTTCTCTCACCGAAAAATTTCTCGGCCAGGGCTGGATCGCGGAGCAGCCCATCACCCTCGAACAATACTTGAAGCGAACCGGCGCGGCGGACCTGGCCAGCATCGGTGCCGCCGTGCCGCCCGCCGTGGTGCTGCACGCGCCGAAAAACGCCGCCGCATTGGAGGCGCCACAGGCCGCGCCGGCGCCATCGCCACGCGGCCCGATGCGGTTAAGCGCCGTCGTCGACTTCATCGTCTCGCAAGCCGACAACGCCCTGCTGGGGCGTCTTTCCGCCTACCGTGTTTTCCTGCGGGTGCCGCACGAACTGCTCCAGGCGGAGGAGATTGTCTCGGTGAATCTCGTCAACGATTCGAGCCTGATCCGCACCGAGGCGCTGCAAAAGGCTATCGCCGAAGCCGTCCAGGAAATCGTCAAGCGGCCCTTGCCGGACAGCGTCTACGCCGGCGCCTGATGCGCTTCGCGCGATGGACACAACTTCTCTCTCCGGCCAGTCTAGTACACTTATCAAAAATACTAAGCCCATCATCCGCCCCTACCATCCGGAGGACCGCCCCGCCCTGCGCGCCATTTGCGCCGACACCGGATTTCTTGGCCGCCCGATTGATCCCGTTTTCGAAGACCGCGAGCTTTTCGCCGATTACCTCACCGCCTACTACACCGACGAGGAACCGGAATCGACTTTCGTCTGCGAACTCGGCGGCGAGGTCAAGGGCTACGTCATGGGGTGCCGTTTTCCCAAACGCAAGGAGCGTTACGAAGCGCGCATGCTTCCGGGGCTGGTTCTGCGCGGGCTGTGGCGCTGTGTGACGCGGCCCTACAACGCGGCGAGCCGGAAATATATCTGGTGGATTCTCACGCAAGCGCGGCGGGAGAATCCCTATTCGCCGCCCGATATCCCGCACTTTCATTTCAATATCCGGCCCGAAGCGCGCAGCGTCGCCGCCACCCGCGAAATGGTCGATATGTTTCTCGGCCATCTGGTGCGCCACGGCGAAAAGCAGGTCTACGGCCAGGTCGTCACCTATGAAGCGCGGCGCGGCGTGCGGATGTTCGCCCGTTACGGCTTCCGCGTCGTCGATGAGCGCGAGGTGACCAAGTATCGCGATTTGTATCCGGAGAAGATTTATCTCGTCACCATCCTCAAGGATTTGACGCTGAGTCCCACGCTCTACGGCGCCGATCTCCACCGCCAGCCGGAAACGGAATGACTTTTTCCAGTAGCCGAGCCGTTTCCCGTCCGTTACACTTCTTTCCCTGGCGGCTTCGTTTCCGAATCCGCCCTTAACCGCACCCGTAGCTCAACTGGATAGAGCGCTTCCCTCCGAAGGAAGAGGTTTCGAGTTCAAATCTCGACGGGTGCACTTTCTCAATAAAGATACCTGCCTTCTTTTTGTTTATAAAAGTTGAATGCCATGAGCCTAGGCTGAGTTAAAGCTGATGCATTTGAGCTTGGCATTCACTCATGGGGAATATCAGATAAAGGGTTTATAACTAGATTGAGTGATGAAAAAGCAGGATGTTTTAGATGCCATTCGACGAACTGCCAAAGCCAATGGCGGCAAACCACTCGGCATGCTTACGTTCCTAAAAGAGACGGGGATTAGGCGCGACGACTGGCGAGGAAAGTTCTGGGTGCGTTGGAGTGATGCAGTACAAGAAGCGGGTTTCGCTGCCAATACCTTGCAAATTGCATATGGTGTCGATCAACTAACGTTGAAATTAGTTGAGTTTGCCAGAGAACTGGGACACATCCCACTTAGAGATGAGATCAACATGAAAGCACATTCAACGGGAACCTTTCCTCGTGCTTCAACATTCGATAATAACCTAGGTAAAAAGAATGAAAGAGTGGCGAAGATGCTCGCATTCTGCCAAGACAATCCTGGTTACGATGATGTTCTTTTACTTTGCGAAGCATACGGCGAGACGGCCATTGACAACGAACACGAAAATCAGGATGGAACTAACACAGGAGAAGGATGGGTGTATCTCCTTAAATCTGGGCGATTTTATAAGATAGGTCGCACACAAGACTTAGTTCGTCGTCGCGGACAAATAGCTATTCAGATGCCGGAGGCATTGGATATAGTTCATCAGATTCGCACTGATGATACTGCTGGAATTGAAGCCTATTGGCACAAACGATTTGAGGCTAAGAGAAAAGAAGGTGAATGGTTCGATCTAACCAGTGAGGATGTACGGGCTTTCAAGAGAAGAAAAACGTTCATGTGAAGGAAACGTACCGAAGTTTGATTGAAGTAATGCGAGATGCTCGTCTTCTAATTGCTCGACCGAGCAATGACTTTGCTTGGTTTCATTGGCATGACCAAGCGGACGCCCTCCGAGAAATTGACCTCGTTTTAGCCAAGCTTGAAAACCACGAGCTAACTTCGTTAGCATCGCCTTGCGAACGAACTTATGTTCGGCTCGATTGATATGAACAAGATACCACTCACCGAACGTCC
>Ga0335072_10007655_pt1 | contig 15729 bp, 13 predicted proteins | sample Lox_Sample_21_FD_206725 | JGI IMG/M metagenome (GOLD analysis project Ga0335072, IMG submission 206725) | Soil microbial communities from Loxahatchee National Wildlife Refuge, Florida, United States - Lox_Sample_2.1 | ecosystem: Environmental > Terrestrial > Soil > Wetlands | place: USA... | reverse complement strand
ATGTAGACGATGCGCTCGCCCTTCTTGCCGGAGATGCGCGCCCAGTCGTCCGGGTTGGTGGTGTTGGGCAGGTCCTCGTTCTCAGAGAACTCATCGACGCAGGCCGTCAGCAGGTGGCTGACGCGGATGCCCTTCTGCCCCGTCTCCAGGAACTCCTTGATGGCCATCTGCTTGGCCCGGGCCACGATGTTCTCGATCATGGCGCCGGAGTTGAAGTCCTTGAAGTACAGAACCTCCTTGTCGCCATTGGCGTAGGTGACCTCGAGGAAGCGGTTCTCCTCGGTCTCTGAGTACATCCGCTCGACCGTGCGCTGGATCATCGCCTCGACGGTGGCGTCGGGGGAGCCATCGTGCTCCTTGACGTCATCGGGATGCAGCGGCAGGTCGGTGAGGACGTACTTGGAGAAGATGTCCCTCGCCGCCTCGGCGTCGGGCCGCTCGATCTTGATCTTGACGTCCAGGCGGCCGGGCCGCAGGATCGCCGGGTCGATCATGTCCTCGCGGTTGGACGCGCCGATGACGATGACGTTCTCCAGGCCCTCCACGCCGTCGATCTCCGACAGGAGCTGGGGAACGATGGTGTTCTCCACGTCGGAGGACACGCCAGAACCGCGGGTGCGGAAGATCGAGTCCATCTCGTCGAAGAACACGATCACCGGCATGCCCTCTGAGGCCTTCTCGCGGGCCCGCTGGAAGACCAGCCGGATGTGCCGCTCGGTCTCGCCCACGTACTTGTTGAGCAGCTCCGGGCCCTTGATGTTGAGGAAGAAGCTCTTCCCCTCCTGCTTGGTCCCGGCGGCGCTCGTGCCGTTCAGGCTGACCTCCTTGGCCACCTGCGCCTGGACCTGCTTGGCCAGCGAGTTGGCTACCGCCTTAGCGATGAGTGTCTTGCCGCAGCCCGGCGGGCCGTACAGGAGCACGCCCTTGGGCGGCCGCAGCTGGTGCTCGCGGTACAGGTCCGCGTGCAGGTAGGGCAGCTCGATCGCGTCGCGGATCTGCTCGATCTGCGACGTCAGGCCGCCAATGTCGGTGTAAGAGATGTCCGGGACCTCTTCGAGGATGAGCTCCTCGACTTCGGCCTTGGGTATGCGCTCATACACATAGCCGGACCTCGGCTCGAGCAGCAGCGAGTCGCCACTGCGCAGCACCTGGTCCAGCAGCGGCGCCGCGAGGCGGACGATCCGCTCCTCGTCGGCGTGCGAGATGACCAGGGCACGCTCGCCGTCGGCGAGCAGTTCCTTGAGCATCACGACCTCGCCCACGGTCTCATAGCCCTGGGCGATGACGATGTTGAGTGCCTCGTTGAGCACGACCTCCTGGCCAGGCCTGAGCTCTTCGAGATCGACGTTCGGGCTCACGTTGACCCGCATCTTGCGACCACCGGTGAACACATCCGCGGTGTTGTCTTCGCATGCGGCGAGGAACACGCCGAATCCGGATGGCGGTTGCGCCAGCCGGTCGACCTCCTCCTTGAGCGCGATGATCTGGTCCCTGGCCTCGCGAAGCGTCGACGCCAGCCGCTCGTTTTGCGCGGTTACCGACGACAAGCTGGCCTCGGTCTCCCGGAGCCTTTCCTCCAGCAGACGGACCTGACGGGGTGAATCTGCCAGCCTACGGCGCAGCACCGCGATCTCTTCATCGAGGAAGGAGATCTGCGCGGTAAGGCTGCTCACCTCATCCTCGTGCCGCGAAGCCCGCCCGCCCTCTTCCTTAGCTGCCACGGCCCTCACCTCCTCCCGGGGAGTTGAACTATCTAGACCCTACCTATCTGGGGGTGTTTCCTAACCTGCCCAGGCCCATTGGATTCGTCTCTTCGTCCGGTTGTGTACCAGTGTAGGCAGGTCAGGGCGTGATTGTGACCAGAGAGTTATATTCCCGGAGCGTATGGTAGTGATCCTGGAGGGGCTACAGGGACTCTTCCCAGGAATCGGGGCCCGCGGAAGGCACAGCGTCTCCTCCTCCCCCGGCAAGCCCGGCCGGAGAGTCGTCCGCTGGCCCGGCGGAGGCCACGGAGTCCTCGGCGTGCGCCCCCTTGGAGGGGCGCCGCCGCCGCGGCGGCGCCGACACTCCCTGCGCCAGCCGCCGGGCGGTCACCAGGAAGGCCGTGTGCCCGATCATGCGGTGCTCAGGGCGTACCGCCAGCCCGTCCAGGTGCCAGCCCCGCATCAGCGTCTCCCACGCCGCCGGCTCGAAGAACCCGCCATGCAGGCGGATCTCCTCGGTCACCCGCGACAGTTGCGTCGTGGTCGCCACGTAGCAGCACAGCAGGCCGCCCGGAATCAGGGCCGTCGCCACGTCGGCCACGCAGTCCCAGGGCGACAGCATGTCCAGGATCACCCGGTCGAACACCGCGTCGGTGGCAATGTCGACGGGCGACTGTCCCTGCGCCCCCGCGAGAAGCCCGGCTGCGGCGTCAGCGGCTCGCAGCGCTGTGGGATGGGTGGTGCGGAGGGAGGGACCGTTCTGGAAGAGGTCGACAGCGGCCTTCGCGGACAGGTCGCCGGTCACCAGCGTCCACCAGCCCGGCGGGGCGCCAAAATACTTGGTCACGTTGGCTCTGGCGATGTCGGCGAAGTCGGGACGGCGCTCGAAGGAGATGAGCCGGCCCGTCGGCCCGATGGCGCGCAGTATCCAGGCCGACAGGGCCCCGGAGCCGGCCCCGGCCTCAAGCACCCGCGCACCAGGGAAGATGTCAGCGTAGGCGAGGATGTTGGCGGCGTCCTTCGGGTAAATGATCGCCGCGCCGCGCTTCATGGCCAGGGTGAAGTCGGCAAGCAACGGCCGCAGCGCGACATAGGCGGTACCACCCACCGCAGTCACCACGCTACCCTCCGGTGCGCCGATGAGGTCATCGTGGCTCAGCGCCCCGCGATGGGTGTGGAACGTCCCGCCCGGCTGGAGGACTATCTGGTGCATGCGGCCCTTGGGGTCGGTGAGCTGCACCTGGTCCCCGGCCTCGAACGGGCCTCGTCTATTCATCGATGAAGGGTACTGTGCTTCCCCAGGGGCGACCCCCTGGAAACCCCCGATACGGGCGCCGTGCTTGCCCAGGGGGCGACCCCCTGGAAACCCCCGATACGGGCGCCGTGCTTGCCCAGGGGGCGACCCCCTGGAACCCCCGATACGGGCGCCGTGCTTGCCCAGGGGGCGACCCCCTGGAACCCCCGATACGGGCGCCTTGGCGCGCCGCCTTCCCTCGCTGCCGCTCCTCGTTCCTCGGAGCTCACGCTCAGTCCAGGCGGCGCTGCGCCCTTCTCCAGCGTCCTTCTTGCGCTCTCAGACGCCGGCGAAGACGCCGTCTAGGTCGCGGGCGGCTAGGACGCCGTAGACCTGGCCGGACGGCTCGACCAGGAGGTACTCGCTGGCGGGGGCCCGGCGCATGGCGTCAAGCAGGGCCATGCCTGAGATGTCGGCGGGGAGGATCAGCTCGGGCCCGATGGTCCTGGCCAGGGTGCCGGCGTCGATCCAGGGACGGCGCTGGGGCGGGGTGGCCATGACGGCGGCCTCGTTGAGGATGGCAATCGGCTTGCTTTCGTGGTCCACGACCACGATGGCTCGGGCGCGCGACTCGTCGGCCTGCCTGATCGCCTCGGCCAGCGGGGTGCTGGCCTGAACGGAGATGGCCCGGCGGGCTAGCCGCCGAGCCTGCAGTTCCGGCAGCCGGGCGCGGAACCGGGTGGCGCGGATCGCCTGCCCGGCCCCGGTCCACATGAAGGCGGCGATCACCGCGACCCAGGCCCAGGTGAACAGCCCGGCGGACGCGCCCATCCGCAGCGGGACGACGATGAGGACCGCCACCGCGAGGACCCGGCCCGCCCAGGCGGCGGCGATGGTCGCGGTCGAGGGGCGGCCGGTGAGCTTCCAGATGACGGCCCGCAGCATGCGGCCGCCGTCCAGCGGCAGGCCGGGCAGGAAGTTGAAGGCGGCCACGAAGAGGTTGGCGAACATGAGCTGGCGCAGCACGATCCACGGGATGGTGCCCAGCGCGACCACCTTGGTCAGCTCGAGGCTCGCCACTCCCAGGACCAGGGAAAGGACAGGACCGGCCGCTGAGACGAGGAACTCACGGCCAGGTGTCTGCGGCTCCCGCTCGATTTCCGAGAAGCCGCCCAGCGGGTACAGCAGGATGCGCCGCACCGGCAGGCCGAAGCCGCGGGCCACGACGCTGTGGCTGAGCTCGTGGACGAGCACCGACAGGTAGAGCAGGATGACGAACGCGGCGGCGACGACATAGCGGATGCCACCGGTCAGCGTGCCGTCGAGGTCGTGGGCATACAGCAGGATGAAGATGCCCGCGATGACAAACCAGTAGGGCGAGATGTGCACGGGGATGCCAAACGGCCGCCCCACGACGATGCCGCCACCCTGGCCGCGGGACGGCCGCCGCGACGGCTGACCGTCTGGTCTCCCTTGGCTGCCTTGGCTGTTTGCCACACCACCGATGCTATGCGCCCTAGCGGGTTGTGACGTCGAATGTCGGTCGTCACCTCTAGGGTTGCCCTGTGGACGACGAACTTCCCAGGCAGCTTCCGGCTGCTCCCTCCGCCTTGTCGCCGTCGCGGGCATCGGACTTCATGACCTGCCCGCTGCTGTACCGGTTCCGGGTGATTGACAAGCTTCCAGAGCCGCCAACCCCGGCGACGGCGCGGGGGACGCTGGTGCACGCGGTGCTTGAGAGGCTGTTTGACGCCCCGGCCCTGGAGCGGACTCCCGCCGCGGCGCTCGAGCTGATTACCCCGGAGTGGGGCCGGCTCGCGTCCGCCGATCCGGACCTGGCCGCCCTCGGTGCCTCCGAGGCAGAACGGGACGTCCTGCTGTCCGAGGCCAAGGCCGCGGTTGAGGGCTATTTCACGTTGGAGGACCCGCGGCGGCTTGAGCCCGCCCAGCGTGAGCACTACGTGGAGGCCGAGCTGGAGTCGGGGCTGCGGCTGCGCGGCTACATTGACCGGCTCGATGAGTCCCCGGCGGGCGACCTCAGGATCGTCGACTATAAGACCGGCAAGGTGCCGCGGGCCGAGTACGAGGCCAGTGCGCTGTTCCAGATGAAGTTCTACGCGCTGGTCATCTGGCGGACACGCACGGTGATCCCGCGGATGCTGCAGCTGATGTACCTGGCCGACGGGGAGGTGCTGCGCTACTGTCCCGACGAGGCGGATCTGCGGGCGACGCAGCGCAAGCTGGAGGCCCTCTGGCAGGCGATCGAGCGCGCCCGGTCGGCCGGCGACTGGCGGCCCCGGCGCAGCAGGCTGTGCGACTGGTGCCGCCATAAGGACCTGTGCCCGGAGTTCGGCGGTACGCTGCCGCCACTGCCTGGGCAGGCCCAGCCCGTGATGGCGCCAGCGCCGGACTCGGGCCAGCCGATAGGCGCCTAGCATGACCTCGCCCGGCAACGGCGGACCCTGCTCGAGCTGAACCTAGGCATCCCGGGCGAGTTCGCCGACAATGACACAAGGAGGGGAACTGAGAGAGGGGTTATGGGCAGCAAGAGCAGCGCGGTCGTTGGGGGCCTCGCCGTCCTGGCGGGCTGTGCGCTGCTTGCTGGCTGCGGAGGGTCGAGCACTCCCGCCCGCAGTGCCCCCGCACCCCGCGCATCAGGCGAGTCCCTGGCCGAAAGGGTGTGCGGCGGTGCACGCGAGGCCGCGGAGAAGGTGCTCGGCTCGCCCCTATCGGCCCGCATCGTCAGCCCGGTGGCCGCCAGCCTGGAGTGCGTGCTCTCCGGCCGGCAGGTGCAGGTTACCGTCGAATCGCAGGCTGGGCCGCGCGCCTATACCGAATTCGACACCGAGACCGCCCACCAGGAGCAGGTGTTTGGCCCCGGCGTGCACAAGCCGAGCCAGATCCCGGTCGCGATTACCGTCCCCGGCTCGCAGGTAGCGGTCTGGATCCCGGCCCAGATGCTGGTCGTCGCCACCAACGCGACGCCGACCACCGCAGGCGCCTACGTCACGGTGGCCGTGAGCGGGCAAGCCGCGCCCGCCAAGGTCGCGCTCCGCGTCGGCGAGGCCGCCGCTGATGCTACGTTCGCCGCCCATCCAAATGGGCCCTCCTGATCCCGGCGGCGACCAGCCGCTACCGGGATCGCCGCCACTGTGACGGGGTGCCGGGGAGGAAAGCACGCGGGTTGATCACGCCAAGCTCGCGCAGGCGCACCCGGAGGGATTCGTCGCTGACGTCGCCCGCACTGGCTGTGAGCACCCGCGTGGCGCGTTCCGACGCCATCTCGTCCAAGTTCACCAGCTCGCTTGCGTGGGCTTCATCCGCGGCTCCCAGGGTCCCGCGCTCGGGCGGGATATACCACAGCTCCAGACCTTGGTATTGGGCGCATAGTGCCCGGGCCAGCGGGTACTGCGCCGGGTGATAGAGGACCAGCAGCCGCAACCGCCCAGGAAATCGCAGCCGGCGGGCCTGACGCGCGCAGAGCGCGTCAGAGAGGAACCCGGGCGCTCGCATGCGGGAGGGCTCAAGCGCGACGACGCGGGGGATCGACAGCAGGTCACGCGCGTGGCCTTCGCGGGCGAGGCCTTCGAGCTTGCCGGGGAGGAGCAGAACCGCCAGTGCGTCCGCCACTGGCTCGCTCATCGCGGAGGCCGTCTGGTCGTGAGCCGCGCGGCCGGCATGTCAGCCCGCTCCCTCTTGCGAATCAGGTGCCTTGCTGGTCCCTGCCGTCACTGACGGTACCTCCGGCACGGGCGACCCAGGGGCCGCCCCATCTCGGCCGCCCGGCATGAGTGCGCCGGCGCTGAGCGGGCTGAACGGTGAGCGGCTAGCGGCCGCGATCTCCGCCGGGCTGACGTTCAGCGGGTGGTGACAAGCCGCTAGATGGCCCCCGGCGTACTCGGCCAGGGGCGGCTCCGCGTTCGCGCAGACCTCGGTCGCGCGCGGGCAACGCGTGTGAAAGCGGCACCCGGAAGGCGGAGCGATCGGGTTGGGCGGCTCCCCGCTGACGACGCGCCGCTCCCGGGCGCGGTTCTCGCGCGGGTCCGGGATCGGGATCGCCGACAGCAGCGCCTCGGTGTATGGATGGATCGGCTTGCGGTACAGCTCGGCCGCGGGCGATACCTCCATGAACTTGCCGAGGTACATGACCGCGATCTGGTCCGAGAAGTGACGGACCACTGACAGGTCGTGCGCGATGAACACGTAGGACAGGCCGAGCTCGTCCTGCAGGTCGTCCAGCAAATTGATGACCTGCGCCTGGATCGAGACGTCCAGCGCCGAGACCGGCTCGTCCAGCACGATCAGCCGCGGGTTGGTGGCCAGCGCTCGCGCCACCCCAATCCGCTGCCGCTGGCCGCCGGAGAACTCGTGCGGGAAGCGGTTGACATGCTCCGGGTTAAGCCCCACCCGCTCAAGGAGCTCGCGCACCCGGGAAGTGGCCTTGCCCCGGTTCATCCCGTGCAGGCGCATCGGGGTTCCCACGATCTGGCCGACGCGCTTTCGGGGGTTCAGAGACGAAACCGGGTCTTGGAAGACGAGCTGAACCTCGCGCCGGAAGGGCTGCAGGGGCTTGCGGCCGAAGTGAGTGATATCGGTACCGTGGAACCGCAGCGTGCCACCGGTCGGCTCAAGCAGCCGCACGAGGCACCGGGCCAGCGTGCTCTTCCCGCAGCCGGACTCGCCGACGATGCCAAGCGTCTGCCCTTCCGCCAGGCTGAACGACACGTCGTCCACGGCGTGCACAGCGCCAATCGTGCGGCCGATCAGGTCACCCGACCTGACCGGGAAAAGGAGCTGCACGTGCTCGGCCTGCAGCAGTGGCTGCTGCCCAGTAGGCTGCTGCCCCGCGGGCTGGGATCCGGCCGCAGTCGGCTCATTCTCGGTCAACTGGCCGCTCCCTCGGTGAGTCCGATGCGCCCGGACGCCTCTCGCTTTGCCCGCTTGACCGATGGCTCGAGCCAGCACCGGTCCAGGTGGCCGGGTGCCTCCGGGAGCTGGATCGCCAGCGGCGGAAGCTCCTGGCAGCGGTCGAACGCGTGCGGGCAGCGCGGCTGGAAGGGGCAGCCCCGTGGCGCCTGGACCAGTGACGGCGGCTGGCCGGGGATGGCCGGAAGCCGTCGCGGCGGGTCCCGGTCCACCCGCGTGACTGATCCGAGCAATCCCCAGGTATAGGGGTGCTGGGGGTCGTAGAAGATCTCGTCCACGGTGCCCTGCTCTACCAGCCGTCCGGCGTACATGACCAGAACACGGTCGGCGATGTCGGCGACCACGCCGAGATCGTGCGTTACGAAGATCACGCCCTTGTCGTCCTCGGTGCTCAGACGCCGGATCTCGTCCAGGATCTGCGCCTGGATCGTGACGTCAAGGGCGGTGGTGGGCTCGTCGGCGATCAGCACGCTCGGCGACAGCGACAGCGCCATCGCGATCATCACCCGCTGGCGCATGCCGCCGGAGAACTCGTGCGGGTAGGCCCGAACCCGCTCCTTGGCGTTCGGGATCCCGACCCGGCCCATCAGCTCGATGGCGCGGTCGAGCGCGTCCGCCTTGGAGATCTTCTCGTGTGCCCGGATCTGCTCCACGATCTGAGCTCCGACCCGCTGCACCGGGCTGAGGGCCGAGATCGGGTCCTGGAAGATCATCGCGATCTCCTTGCCCCGGATCGCCTCAAGCTCATGCTCGGGCGCATCAACCAGGTCCTCGCCGTGCAGCCGCGCGGTTCCCGCGAAGTGGGAGTTCGGCGAGCGGGTCAGCCCCATCAGGGTCATCACGGTCACCGACTTCCCCGAGCCGGACTCTCCTACAATCGCCACGGTCTCGCCCCGGCTGACCGTGAACGAGACCCCGCTCACCGCGCGCAGCAGGCCGTCCTCGGTCGCGAACGAGACCTCTAGGTCCTCGATCTCCAGCAGTTGCTCATTCATCAGCCATCATCTCCGCGGGCCATTAGCCATTGAGCCGGATCCTGGGATCGAGCAGGGCGTACACCACGTCGGAGAGGGCGCTGAACAACACGACGAAGAACGCCGTGAACATCGCACCCACCATGATCGGCGGGACGTCGAGATTGCCGATCGCGGTCGCTTCGTACTGGCCGATGCCGGGAAGGTTGAACACGGTCTCGGTAACCAGCGCAGCCCCGCCAAGTAGGGTGGCGAAGTCCAGCCCGAACAGCGTGACGATCGGCATCAGCGAGCTGCGCAGCACGTGGCGGACGAACACCTGCCGCCGGGACAGGCCCTTGGCCCGAGCTGTGCGCACGAAGTCCTGGTTGATCACGTCGAGCGCGTTCGAGCGCAGCACGCGGGAGTAGAAACCGATTGACAGAGCCGCGATCGCGACCCACGGGAGAACCAGGTGATAGGCCCATTGGGCGGGATTCGACGCCAGCGGGCTGTACCCCGTATTGGGGAACCAGGTGAGCCTGAACGCGAACGCGTAAAGCAGCACGGCCGCTAGCAAGAACACCGGTATCGACACGCCCACGATGGCCGCCACCATCAATCCGCGGTCCAGGAGGCCGCCGGCCCGCAGCGCGCTCAGCGAGCCAAGCACGATAGCGGCCAGCATCCACAAGACCGCCGCGGGGACCACGAGCGAGAGCGTAACCGGGAACCGCTGACTGAACTGATCGACGACGTTGAGGTTATCGGAGTAATCGATGACCTGGCCGGTGAAGATCAGCTTCATCGTGTTCCCGTACTGGACGTAGATCGGCTTATCGAAGCCGAACTTCTCGCTGACCTGGGCCACGGTGGTGGCCGTGGCGTTCCGTCCGGCGATCGCCCGCGCCGGGTTGTAGCTCGGGATGACCTCGAAAATCCCGAACACGACCACTGACGTGGCGAATAGCAGCAAGATCGCTGAGAACAAGCGCCGTGTGACGAACCTGGTCATCAGGTCCTCACCCGCACCTGGGCACGGGGATCTAGCGCGTCACGTACGCCGTCGCCGACCACGTTGACGCTGAGCACGGTCAGCACCAGCATTGCTCCGGGAATCAGGGAATAGGTCGGGGTGGTCTGGATGTACGGCAGCCCGTCGGAGATCAGGGTGCCCCACGACGCGTTGGGCGCCTGCACACCCGCCCCCAGGAATGACAAGTAGGCCTCCAGCAGGATCGAGTACGCCAGGACCAGCGGCACGAACACGATGATCGTCGAAGCGATGTTGGGCAGGATCTCCGAGAACATGATCCGCCAGGGTCCCATCCCCTGGACGCGGGCGGCGTCGATGAAATCCTGGTGACGCAGTCGCAGCACCTCACCCCTGATCGGCTTGCCCAGGTAGGGGATGTACACCACGCCGATGATGAACGCCGGGATGTACACCGAGTTGCCCTTGACCGGGCCGATGCCGCCGAGCGCCAGGGCGGTTCCCAGCGCCACACCCAGGATCACGACGGGAAAGGACCAGATCAGCTCCATCAGCGGCCGCAGGATAAAGTCCGCGACGCCGCGGAAGTAGCCCGCTATCAGGCCGACGAGAGTGCCCAGGACCATGATGATCAACGTGGCGATGGCGCCGATCAGCAGCGAGGTGCGCCCGCCGTACAGCAGTCGCACCGCTAGGTCCCGCCCATTCGTGTCCGCGCCAAGGAGGTAGTGGGAACCCCACGTGGGGCCAATCGGCACGCCGCTCAGGCTGACCACATTCTGCTGCTGGCCGCCGACGTCGACCGTGCCGGTGATGTTGTTGGTGTTGGGGCCGATGTGAGCGATGTAACTCGAGTAGACCGGCGCCAGCAGGCACAGCGCCACGAGGACCACGAACAGCGCGAGGAACACCAGCGCCACCTTGTTGCGCCGCAGTCGCCGTTCGGCCAGCCGCCACGGCCCGATGGCCGGAGGGTGACGGCCCTCGGCCAGCAGGCCGCCAGGCGCGGCCGACACTACGATGCCGGCCGCGCCCCTGTCCTCTGAATCCAGCGCCATCAGGCCCTCCGGCCGGTGCCGCTACTTGAGCTCAAGGCTGGTCAGATCGGTCTGGTATTCCACCGACATCACGCCGGAGTTGAAGTTCAGCCGGTTGGAGTAGAACTTCGGGAACTCCTCGTGGCCGAACGCCGCGTAGTAGGCCTGATTGACCGCGTACTTGTCAAGCGCCGACCACTGGCTGGCAACGCTCTCAGGCGACGATTGGAACAGGGTGTTCAGCGTCGTGTTGAAGTGGCTGTCGTTGACGTACCCGTAGTTCAGCGACGAGCCCGCGTTCCCCGCGAACAGCTGCATGAAGTCCCACGGGTTGGGGAAGTCCTGCACCCAGTCGCCCCAGCCGGTCTGCGGCTTGAGCGTAGGCGCCCCGATCGTGGTGAAGTACACGCTGGAGTTGACGACCTTTTCGGTCGCCTTGAACCCGAGCGAGTTCAGCACGGACGTGTAGTAGTCCAGCCACTGCCTACGCGGCGACCGCTCCTCGCCGTACACCGTCACCGGCTGCCCGATCATGCCTGACTTCTGCATGAGCTGCTTGGCTTCCGTCATGTTCGGCGCGCCGTCCGGGTTGTGGAACGGGCAGCTGGACGGGGGTGAGTTGCCGATGATGCCGGGCGGGATCAGGTGGCAGTCCTCGGTCAGGAAGCCACTGTCCAGCCTGGACAGGGCGCGCAGGTCGAGCGCGGCCAGCACCGCCTGGCGGGCGTACAGGTTGTTGAACGGCTTCTGGTTGACCCCGAACCAGAAGTAGTAAGTCGAGTTGGTCGGGATCGGCTGGTACCGGTCACTCGCCTGCGACTGCACCTGCTGCAGCAGGGACGCGGGCACCGTGTCACCGGGGTCGAATACGTCGGCCTGGTTGCTGAGCACCTCTTCGGCGTCGGCCGTCACGTTGGAGTTGACCTGGAAGACGATCTTGTCCGCGTGCCCGCGCGGTAGGCCGGGGACATCGAACTTCGGGTTCTTGACCAGGGTGTAGCTCTGATTCGGCGTGATCGAGCCCCACATGTACGGGCCGTCGCCGATCGTGCCCGTGTTGGCCAGGTTCTTCATCGGCGTGGTCTGCGGCACGGGCGCCGTGCCGGAGAGCGCGAAGATGTCAACGATCGGAGAGAACGGGGCGACCAGGTTCACGGTTATCGTGCCGGTGGAGTCGTTCGTCGTGATCCCGGAGATCGTCTTCGCCTTGCCGTTGGCGTAGGCGGTCCCGCCCTGGATGTAGGCGCTGACGAAGGACGCGGCCTGCCAGGGGATCTTGATGTCCCGCTCCAGGGCGTACGTCTCGTCGCTGGCCTTGATCGGCGTCCCGTTGGAGTAGTGCAGGCCGGGACGCAGCGTGAACGTATATGTCTTGCCGCCGTTGGACACCGTGGGCAGGCTCTGGGCCAGGGCCGGCACGATCTTCGTTCCGCCTACTCCCTGCACGCCGCGCGCGAACGTCAGGAGCGGGGTGTTCACGACCGAGTAGAGCTCGGTGCCCTGGGTGGTGAAGTCAAGTCCCTGGTCGGCCGAGAGCGGCGCGGTGCCCGCAGCGATCGTGATCGTGCCGCCAGCCTGGCCGCTCGCGCTGCTCCCTGCCCCCGGGCTGCCACTGCTCGACGAACCGGAGCTACACGCCGCGAGCGCCACGACCGCCCCGCAGAGCAACGAAGCCCCTAGTGGCCTTATGGATCTCTTCATGGGGCCTCCAGCCCATCCGCTGCTTATGCCTTTGTAGGCCAATACCTAACCCACCCGCCCGCCTGCCGTCTATCCCGGCAAGTTGGCGAGGCGAAATCGTAACACAAAGGATGCAAGCCCGATTTCGGGCAGCTGGCCCTGGAGGCGCGTCAAAAAGTCATGGAATCCCGGATTTCTGCAGGTAGAAGGCCCGCATCGATTGCAAAGGTCACAGCCAGGCGAAGAACAGCCTGCTCAGCGTCACCATGGGCCGCACCCGTTCGGATGATGGGCGAGAAACGCCTGACGATCCGCTCCTACTTAAGCGAGAAGAGCCTCAGTTGTCAATTATGTATCAAAAGTTTTCTTCTGTCACACTCACAACTGGTGCCCCACTCGCGCAGGACCGGCTAGCGCCCGGCCTCCCGGTCAGTCCAGCCCAGTGGCCGAGATATTCGATGTAAATTGAAATAACCGTGAAACACGCGGAGGTCCGGACGCCTGTGACTAGTGTTAGCGTCCCGGCCCCTACGGTTGTCGTGCTACGCGTTCTCCTTCAGGAAGGCCCTCGAGCCGAGGAGCAGGCAGACGATGGCCAGCCCGGCCGCGACACACACGCCCTCGATCATGAGCGAGTTCCAGTACTGGCCCGCGTAGGCCGAGCGCATCGCGTCGATGATGTACCTGAACGGGCTGACTCGCGCGACGTCCTGCAGCCAGCCAGGCCCGAGCGTCAGTGGCAGCATGATCCCTGACAGCAGCATCAGCGGCACCACCACGGTGTTGATCAAGGGCGCGAAGGCATCCTCGCTCTTGAGCAGCAGCGCGACCGAGTACGACACCGAGGCCAGGCCGATCGCGACCAAGACGATGAACCCGAGGCTCACCAGGACGGCGGGCACCGGCGCCCGCAGGCCGAACGCCACGCCCACCAGCACCAGCAAGATCGCCTGGAGCACCAGCGTGCAGACGTCGCGGAGCACCCGGCCGGACAAGATGGCAAGGCGGCTCACCGGAGTGACGCGGAACCGCTCGATGATGCCCGCCCGCCAGTCCGAGATGATCGCGAACCCGACGAACGTGGAGCCGAACAGGCCGAGCTGGATCAGCAGGCCCGGGACGAAGAACCGCCAGGCGTCGCTGGTGGTCCGGCCGCCGAATGTGCCGGCGGGCAGCTTGGTGAGCAGCGGGCCGAACAGGACAAGGAACAGCAGCGGCTGGATCATGGCGATGACGATGAAGGCCGGCTCGCGCAGCAGCAGCCGGGTCTGCCGCCGGAACACCAGCAGCGTGTCGTGGATGAAGGTCATGACGCGCTTACTTTCTGCTCGCGGCGGCGGCCAGGTCCTGCTGGCCGGGCTGGTCGGTCGGGCCGGACGGGCGGCCGGCGGAACTGGGAGAATCATCGCGCAGCGACCGTCCGGTCAGCGTCAGGAAGACATCGTCCAGCGTCGGGCGCGACAGGCTGATCGAGCTGATCGTCATCCCGGCGCCGTCGAGCACCCGCAGCAGCGCGGGCAGCGCCTCCTCGCCGTGCTCCACCGTCAGCCGCAGGCCCTCCTCGGACTCGGCCACATCGCGGACGATCGGCTGGGCGGCCAGCAGCGCGGCGGCCTGGCCGGCCGGGCCACTCACCTTCAGCGTCACGACATCGCCTGAGACGTGTCGCTTCAGCTCGTCGGGGGTCCCCGACGCGACCGTCACGCCGTTGTCGATGATGATCACGCGGTCACAGAGGGCGTCCGCCTCCTCCAGGTAGTGCGTGGTGAGGAACACCGTGGTTCCCAGGTCAGAACGGAGCCGGCGAATGTGGTCCCACAGGTTCGAGCGGCTCTGCGGGTCCAGTCCAGTCGTTGGCTCGTCCAGGAAGACGATCGGCGGCTCGTGGACGAGGCCGAGCGCGATCTCCAGCCGCCGCCGCTGGCCGCCTGACAGCGTCTTGACCAGCCGGTCCCCCAGGCCAGCGAGATCGAGCTGCCCCAGCAGCAGGTCGGCCCGCCGCACGCCGTCGGCCTTGCCCAGCCGGTAAAGCGCGGCCTGGTCACGGAGCTCCTCGATGACCTTGGCCTGGTTGTCCGTGCCGCCCATGGTCTGGCCGATGGCCTGGGGCACGAAGCCAATCCGCCGGCGCACCCCGACGGGATCACCCAGCAGGTCCGCGCCGGCCACGGTCGCCCGGCCCGCGGTGGGCCGCAGCAGGGTCGTGAGCATGCGCAAGGTTGTCGTCTTGCCCGCGCCATTGGGCCCGAGGAAGCCGACGATCTCTCCCTCGTCGACCGTCAGGTCGACCCCGCGCACCGCGTGGACGACGCGCTTCCTGCTCCGGTAGGTGCGGGCGAGGCCGGTGGCCTCGATGATGGGCATAAATCAGTCCTCCGTGGGGGGTTGGTTGTCAAGCACGGCTTCGACCTCGTCGTGCCAGCGGACCTCGGCCTCCAGGTGCAGCTGGCCGCGCCGCATGATCTCGGCCTGCAAGCCGTTGATGTAGCCCTTGGCCTGGAGGCGCTGCCGCTCGGCGGTTATCTCCTCGGCGCTGACCGCGAGCCGTCCTCGCCGGGCGCGCAGCATGGCGCGCAGCTCTTCCGCGTCCATGCCACTGGCCGCGAACGACAGCGCGACCCCGAGCGGATCGGGTCCCGAGGGCACGGTGAGCTTGATCGCCCGCTCCCGCAGCGTGGTCAGCTCCAGGTGACCCTCGCCGGTGATCTGGTAGACGGTCCGCTCGGGGCGGCGGCCGACCTGCTCGGTGCGAACGCGCTCGACGAGGCCATCGCGCTCCATCACGCGCAGGTCCCGGTAGAGCGCGCCGACGCTCACGCCGCCCCACTCGCCGACGTTGGTCACCTCGGCGATCCGCCGGATCTGGTGCCCGTGCAGCGGCCCGTAGCGGGAAAGCGTGCCAAGCACCATCAGCCTGGTCAGATTCACGTCGATTAGTATCATGAGACTAATACCGTGATGTCAAACGAATAGCGGTCGTTCCGAGCACTTGGCCCAGCCCGGTAGCCGCCCGAGAAACCGGAAGGCCCGGTCCCCCGAGGGGACCGGGCCTTCCGGTGGTGCTGCCCGCTCCTAGCTGGCGGCTGCCGTCACCTCGCTGGCGAAGGCTGCCTCCGGCTCGCGCAGCGGGAAGTGGCAGGCGGCGAACTGGCCCGCGGCGGTGAACCTCCGCAGCGGCGGCTCCACCTGGGCGCATAGCTCC
>Ga0335072_10007654_pt1 | contig 15730 bp, 16 predicted proteins | sample Lox_Sample_21_FD_206725 | JGI IMG/M metagenome (GOLD analysis project Ga0335072, IMG submission 206725) | Soil microbial communities from Loxahatchee National Wildlife Refuge, Florida, United States - Lox_Sample_2.1 | ecosystem: Environmental > Terrestrial > Soil > Wetlands | place: USA... | reverse complement strand
CGAGGCGGCCGACGGAGCCGGACTGCTCGTGCTCGGGCTCTCGGACCGCTGGCGCCGCGAGGGGCTCGGACCGACTCGCTCGGCGATCGCCGGCGCGGCGACGGCGCCGGTCCTGTTCGTGCGGCGCGGGACGCGGCCCGGGCTGTTCGCTCCCAAGGAGGACGTCACCCAGTTCAGGTGGTCGATGGTCAGCGGACCGGGTTCGCTCGGCGCTTCCCCGCGCGGCCTCTCGGGCGCGCGGCCGACACCGACGGCTACGCCGGCAACGACCGACGGCCCATCGTCCGACGAGCCGCCGACGTCGGCCTCCTGAGAACTCTCGTCAACGGGCGCGCTTGATCCTGAGCCTGGCTATCGTCGCGGCGCTTCTGTTCACCGGCCCGGCCGGTGCGGCGCCCCCTCCCCCTCGCTTCGGGCACTCCGTCGATATCGGATTGGTCTCGGGGACGGTCGTCGTCACACCCCCGGGCGGCCATCGGTTCACGCTCGGAACGCAGGACCGGAGCATCCCGACCGGGTCGCTGATCGACACCACGCACGGCCGGGTCGACCTGCGGAGCGCGCCGCCGCCGGCAGCCTCTCGCGCCGCGGGCGCTGCTGCCGGCCGCGTCGAGGACGCCCAGTTCTACGACGGGGCGTTCAGGGTCACGCAGTCCCCGAGCAGCCCGGTGGCGCAGATCTGGCTCGCTGGGGGGAACACCGGGACTTGCGGAGCGCCGAACATCGCACTCGCGCCGCACCGCTCACCACCGCACCGAGTCGTGCGTCTGCTGCGGGCGAGCGGCCCGGGAAAGTTCGAGACCGTTGGCCGTTACTCGGCGGCCACCGTGCTCGGCACGCGGTGGCTGACCGAGGACTTCTGCGACGGGACACTTGTGCGAGTCGCGCAGGGGGTGGTCGTGGTCCGGGATCTCGCTACTGGAGCGACCGTCACCGTCCACGCCGGCCACAGCGTGTTCACGCCCGCGGCAACGGCAGCACGGCGGTAACGCTGGTAGGACCGCCGGCCGCTGACTGTACGGTGAGCAGCCCGCCGGCGAGCAGCGCACGCTCGCGCATGCCGGTCAGTCCGAACCCCGCGCGCACGCCGCCGGGTTCGAAGCCGCGGCCGTCGTCCTCGACCGCGAGCTGGACTCGGTCGGGAAGCTGGCTGACCCGGAGCTTCACATGGCCGGCGTGGGCGTGCTTGACCGCATTCGAGAGCGCTTCCTGGACGACCCGATAGATCGCTGTCTCGGTGTCGTGAGCCAGGCGCTGCTCGGAGTCGAGGCCGATGTCGACGTCCACCGCGAACCCTGCGATCGCGGCTTGCCGCTTGGCCAGCGACTCGATCGCCGGCCCAAGGCCGAGGTCGTCGAGCGCAGCCGGTCGGAGCTCGGCGATCAGGTCGCGCAGCTTGCGCATCTCCTCGCCCAGGTGCGCGTCCGCAGTCTCCGCCGCGCCCCTGAGCGAGCCGTTGTCGTGGCGAGCAAGCCCCGCGGACAGAACCATGCGCACGCCCGTCAGTCCCTGCAGCGTCTCGTCGTGCAGTTCGCGCGCCCAACGCGCCCTCGCCTGATCGGCGGCCTCGACGCTGAGTCGTAGCCGGGCGGCCGCCACCGACCGGGCGGTCGCCACTGCGGTGGCAGCGCTCGCCGCGACGGACATCAGCAGCTGCTCGTCCTCGTCGTCGAACATTCGCTCGCGGGCTCCGTTGATCGCCGCGAGCACGCCCAGCGTCTCGCCTCGGAAGATCAAGGGCACGAGGATCGCTTCGGCGGCGTCGGAAGCGAGCTGTTCGAGCTGGGCGGGGTCCATCTCGGGGCCGACGCGACGTGGGCTCCCCGTGAGCAGCACCTGGCCGGCGATCGACCCGTCGAGCGGCAGCCGCGGCTGCGAGTCCGAGCGCCTCGCGCTGCCGCTCACTGCCGCAAGCTCGCCGCCGTCAGGCAGGTAGATGACCAGAGTGCGCGCCGCCACGACCTCCCGGCCGTGAGCCAGGATCAGCGACAGGATGCGCTCGAGATCGGTCTCGCCGCCCACAGCGCGGGCAATCTCGGCGAACGCCTCGAGTCGCTCGACACTCCGCGCCAGCCCTCGATTCGAGCCCTCCAGCTGATCGGCATACAGGGCGAGGTCACGCTGCGCATCCTCGCGCTCGGCGGTGTCTCGTCGCAACCGATCCGAGAAGGCACCGACGACCACGCCGGTGATGACGAACGCGGCTCCCCGGGAGACGTAGCCGAGCGAGTCGACGTGCACCGAGTTGATCACGCTCCATGCCGCTACCAGCGCGAACGCCACCGCGGCGGCGATCAACCCGGCGCGAGTTCCGAACTCGATCGCGAGCAGCGCAATAGGCACGATGTAGAAGTTGGCGAGCAGCGCATCGGGATCGTTGACGGCCAGTCGAGCGGCGAATGCGACAGCGAACAGGAGCGCGGCCAGAGCAACAATCGCCGCGCGCCGAGCCGCCGAAGGGCGCTGCGGCGCGGTCGCCTTCAACCTCTCGACGACCCGGCGCTGAGCCGCTTCGAGTTCGATCTGTCTGGCCCGGGTGGCGGTACTGCTCATCGATGGATCACACCGTGCTCGAGGGCGTACCGAACGAGCTCCGGCCGGCCGGTAAGCCCAAGCTTCGCCTGGAGGTTGGCCCGATGGGTCTCCACGGTTCGCGGGCTGATGTACATGCGGGTCGCGATGTCGCTGTTGGTGTACCCGAGGGCGACGAGCCGCAGCACCTCGAGCTCGCGCTCGGTCAGGGCCGCGTCGTCGGCGCTTGTGAGCGCCCAGCCGCCGATCGCCGGATCGAGGTAGCGGCCGCCCTTGGCCACCGTCCGGATCGCGCGCACGAGATCGGTGCGCGAGGCTTCCTTGAGCACGTACCCGGCCGCGCCGGCGTTCCACGCGGGCGCGACGAACGCCGGGTCGTCCTCCATCGTAAGAATCACAATTGCTGTCACCGGCGACGCCGAGCGAAGCTCGAACAGCGCACTGAGGCTGAGGTCACGGCCCATGTGCAGGTCGAGCAGGACAACCGACGGCGCGGACTCCCGCAGCAGCGCGGAGGTCTGCGCGATGTCGCTTGACTCGCCGACGACGGCAAGGTCGTCCTCCGCCTCGAGCAGCAACCGCAGCCCCTGGCGCACGACGGCGTGGTCGTCGGCGATCACGATCGTGATTGGGGCGGTCGGCATCGCGCGGCCGGCCGTCAAGGGGCCTTCGCGAGATACGTCTGACCGGTTCGCACGGTCACCGTCTTGTGCAGGACGAAGTCCTGGACGGTCACCACCCCTCGCCGGACGACGGTCAAGGTGCCATCGCAGCGGTCCCGGACGCCCCATTCGGTCCCGAGCACGGTCGCAGCCGAGAACCGGCCGACGGTGCGGAAGTGGCCCTTGGCGCTACCCCGCAACAAACCGAGGACTCGCTTGCTGGTCGCGGCGGCCCGGGCGGCCCCCGGTTTGCAGGCGACGTGCCTCTGCGAGGTGTCGCGCAGAACGAGGCTCACGAGTCCTCCCCCGCTCGCAGGTTGCCGAATCTGGAACCTTCCCTCGAAGAACTGCCCACTCTGCACGCCGCCCGGCGGCGGATTCGCACTGGTCAGCAACACCCGGCCGGCCGTGGTGTCGACCAGCGTGCCGACCGGGACAACAGTCGGTGTCGCAGCCAACCGGACGAACCCGTAATTCGCCCCTGGCACCTCGATCAGGACCTTGCCGCTGACCGGCGTGAGCACGACGGTCTTGGCGAACGACGGCGAAGCCGACGACGGTGCCGGCGTGGATGCGCTCGCGCTCGCGCCGAGTCCGGACACGGCGAACAGCAGGCAAGCCCCCGCTGCCCCCCAGGTCCCTGATCTTCGTCCTGCTCTCACCGTTCGGTCCCCCCGGGACGGTAGAACGCCCTCCTGTCGTGAGTCAACCCTACACCGGCGAAGCGCTTGTCCGGCCGTTGACGAGTCCGTACACTCACGCGGCGTATCCGTGTGCCGCGATGCCGGAGCGGACGCAAGGGGCGAAACGGGGCCAATCCGCCGAGGGGTGATTTGAAATGAAGAGGACGCGGCTATTCGGGAGCAACCGGAACCTCAAGCTGCTGATGCTGGCGCTCGTCGCATTGGGGGCAACCGGGCTCGGTATCGCGTCCTACGCGACGAACCTACTGCGTACGCTCGACCTCAACACGATGAACTCGCGGTTCGCGATCCGGGGCAATCAGCGGCCGCACGCGAACATCCTCGAGGTCAAGATCGACTCGAACACGCTCGCGAACATCCCCTATCAGTGGCCGTTCCCGCGTGCGATCGACGGCAAGGTGATGAGCAACATCGCGGCGCAGCACCCGAAGGCGATCGCGTTCGACGTCCAGTTCACCCAGCCCAGCGATCGGGGGCAGAACGACGAGGTCGCGTTCCTGAACGGCGCAGGCGACGCCAACGGCCGGCTGATCCTGTCGTGGACCGCGACCGACCCGTCGAACGGAAACGTCCAGCTGTTCGGGCTGGCCCAGACACAGAAGGCTCTCCGCCAGGCCGGAGTGCAGCCCGCCAACGGCCTGTTCCCGACCGAACCCGGGGATTTCGATCGCGAGATGCAGTACTCGATCGCCAAGCTCGAGACGTTCGCTCCCGTGACCGCCGGCGTCGCGACCGGCCGGAAGGTCAAGCCGTTTGTCGGCAACCGTTGGATCGACTTCGCCGGACCGTCCGGGACTTACCCGTCAATCTCGTTCTCGAACGCGTATTACGGGACCACCGACGGGACGAAGAACGGCCCGAAGCTTCCGCCCGACCTGTACACGGGCAAGATCGTCGTGATCGGTGCGACCGCCCCCGTCCTCCAGGACATCCACCCCACGCCGACCGATCCCGCCATGCCGGGACCCGAGGTCCAGGCGAACGCGATCGCCACGGTGTTGGACGGCTTCCCGCTGTCCTCGGTGTCGGGCTGGGTCAACGTCGTGCTGATCGTCCTGCTCGGTGTTGCCGTGCCGCTCGCGAGCATCTGGGTCCGGCCGATCATCTCGATCGCGATCGCTGTAGCTCTCGGCATCGTGTTCGCGATCTTCGTCCAGCTCATGTTCAACGCCGGCTGGGTCGTGACGTTCGTATATCCGCTCGGTGCGCTCGTCCTGGCTGCGATCGGCGCGCTAGCTGTGGGGCTCGTCACCGAAGCGTTCGAGCGGATCCGGACGGTGGACCTGTTCGCCCGGTTCGTCCCCGAGGACGTCGTCGACGAGGTCCTGAAGAGCGCCGATGGCCTCCGTCTGGGCGGCATCCAGCGCGAGGGGACGATCATGTTCACCGACTTGCGCGGCTTCACTTCATTCTCGGAGTCGCTCACCCCAGCCCAGGTCATCGAGGTCCTCAACCACTACCTGAGCGAGATGAGCGACGCTATCCTCGACAACGGGGGCACGCTCGTCGCCTACATGGGCGACGGAATCTTCGCCGTGTTCGGCGCGCCGCTCGAGCAGCCCGATCACGCCGACAGGGCACTGCGGACGGCGCGCGAGATGCTCGAGACCCGTCTACCGCGGTTCAACGAGTGGATCCGCTCCGAGGGTCTCGGCGACGGGTTCCGCATGGGAATCGGGCTCAACAGCGGACGGGTCATGTCGGGCCACGTCGGCTCCGAGCGGCGGGTGGAGTACGCGGCGGTCGGCGACACCACCAACACGGCGTCCCGAATCGAGGGGCTCACCAAGGGCACGCCGCACCAGTTGCTCATCTCCGATTCCACCCGTGACGCCTTGATCGAGCCGGCCGAGGATCTGGTATTCGTCGACGAGGTCGACATCCGTGGCCGGGTCGCGCGCATGAAGCTGTGGGGCCTCAACGAGGCACCCTCGCCGCCCCCGGCGCCGGCCGAGGCCGCCCAGACCACCGCCTGAGTGTTCGGCATACGTACGTTTGTCGAGCCGGTCTGGACGCCGGTAACGGATCCGCGCCGGCGTCCGTTAACAAGGTTGTGTTGGAGAACTTCGGGATCACGCATCGGGAGGTCGACGAGCGAACCTGCGTGGTCGCGGTTGAGGGCGAGCTGGACCTCGCCTCCGCTCCGCACCTGAAGCTCGCTCTCGTCGACCTTGTCGGCAAGGGCTACGGCCGCTACGTGCTCGACCTGTCGCAGCTCACCCATATGGACTCGATGGGCTTGGGCGTGCTCATCGGGTTCCACAAGCGCCTCCCGCGGGACGCGCGCCTGGCGCTCGCCGGTCTCCCGCCCAAGCAGCGCAAGCTACTCGAGCTCACCGGTCTGGACACTCGCTTCGACACCTTCGCGACAGTCGACGACGCACTCAGCGCCCGCGCAGAAAGCGCGCTGCCGTTCTGCACGGACGCCGCGATGGTTCTCGGCCTCGCGTCGACCGCACTTCCGTTTGCGACGACGCGGCGCGCCGAGGCGCTTCGCTGGCTGCGGATCCTGCGCCTCCACGGCGAAGCGGCGCGCGTACTGTGCGCGCTCGGCGTCGGTGAGACGCCGCTGCCCGATCTCGATCAGGACGAAGACGATCCGCTTCTGACCTCTGCGGGCCGGGCCGACCGCGATCCCGTCGCGAGCGTCAGCGAGCTCGCGGCGCGTGTCGCGCGCAAGCGCGGTGCCGCCAAGGTCGGCACCGGCGACATCCTCGTGGCTGTGCTGCGCTTCTACGGCTCGGACTTCGACCTCGTGCTCGCGGCGCACGGCACAGACCGCGACGAGGTCATCGGCCGGCTAGACGAAGCCGCCTGACATACGGCGACCTCTCCTCTGTTCAGGCGGGCGGCGGCCCGGTTGGAATCTGGAACACCCCGGACGGGCTCGGCGCCCGGCGGAGCTCCTCGGGGATCTCGATCACCGCGGCCGAGAACTTGCGCGCCAGGGGCGGCGGGCCGCCCTGCGCCAGCTCGGGCGTGAACGCGGTCACTGGGAGCGGCACGTACTCCGGCGACACCGACCAGCTGGTCAAGCGAAACTCGCCGGCATCCTCGATCCAGCTGAGTGAGATAAGCGGCAGGATCACGACCTTCGTCCAGATCGCGATCACCCACGTGATCCAGTACACGGCGATGGGGATCCAGTCGGACGAGAAGTGAATGCCCTTGAGCGTCTTCGCCGCGAGGTATACGAGGATGAATTCTCCGACTGCGAGTACGAACGTCAGCCACGGCGGCTGCCACCTGATGACGAACGGGTAGAACGCGGTGTCGAGCGCGACGCCGATCACGAAGTACAACCCGATCAGCACGATGTAACTCGGATTCTGGGTGATGAGCGAGACGATCGTCCAAATGATCGCCGGGATGATCAGGATCGCCCATCTGGTCTGGACCCTGCCGAGAACGGTTGGACACATGGCGGCCTCCCTCTACGCGAGCTGCTCAGTCGGGGACACGGTCCTGAGCGCCTGCGCGACGTCGCGGCCCATGGAGAACTGCAAGTTCATTCGCGACGGGAAGGATCGCTTCTGGAGCTTCTCGGCGCGGGCGCAATCGGTGACGAACCGACGCGCGATGAACTTCAGCCCGGCGATCGTGTCGCCGTGCGGGATCACGTTGTTGGCGATCAGCCCCATGCAACACAGCCGCGACTCGGGGAGATCGAGTCCAGGGACTCCGCAGTTCGTTTGCAGCCTCAGCCTGCCCTCGACCACCGGCACCTTGTAGAACTCGACCAGCCGGCGGATCAGCGGAAGCGTCAGTACCGACTTGTTGAATCCGGTGCCGGCGGTGACGCCGGTGACGTCGAGCCAGCCCGGGTCCTCGCCACTCTTGCTCTTGACGTACACCCGCAAGCCGGCGCGGCCCGGCTCGATCTTGTCGATCTCGCCGACCAGAGCGTCGAACCGTCCTTCCTTCTGACCATCCTGGATCCTTGCCAGCCACTGCTTGCGCTCCGGGCGGGTGCCTCGCAGCACCTGGCCGAGGAACTCGATCCGCTGATCGAACGGCAGCCGCGTGTATGCGTCGATTCCGATCGACTCGAAGAGACAGCGCGGCACGTTGAGGTCCTGGGTCTCGGGCTGCTCGTTCCGCGTCAGCGCCAGCACCGATCCGCCGGCGTCGAGGACGTTCGCCCACTCGTTGACCGATGCGATGCCGGCACCGAGCACGATGTAGCGGCCGCCCGCGGCGTACTGCTTGGGCTCGTAGGCCTGCACGATCCGGTCGGCCAGCGCCGGGTCCTTGCGCGCCTTCGCCAGCAATGGCGGGAACGACAGCGGGCCGTGGCCCGGGGCGAGCATCACGTGCTTGGCGCGGCCGATGAAGTTCGCCTGCTCGTCGTACATGACGAAATGCGGCGTCGGCTGCATCTGTCGCTGCAGCCACCCGACCCGCGTCGGGATTCGAGCCTGATCCCAGCCCGTGCGGCGCGTGACGACCGCGGCCTCGGTCAGGATCTCGGGAACGCCCGGGTTGTACTTGCGCCGGGTCGTCCGCCACAGGGGCTTGAGTGACTTGTGCGACCACGCGTCGAGCTGAGCGAACGTCGGCCAGTCAGGCGCGAGGAAGTGGGACTCGGACTCGGACCGCAGCACGGTCTGCCCGAGGTTGTAAGCGAACTGTTGATAGGTGCCGACCGGATTGTCGCTCGGTCCGAAGACCGTCAGCTGCTCGTTCTCGAACCCGAGATAGCGCGCGGTGGTGTGGACTAGTAGTGAACCGAAGCCGTCGCCGACCGTGGCGATTACGGAGTCTCGTGGTGCTGTCGCTGGCATGGTGCGGCACCCTATAGCGAAGACGGCAATGCGCGCAAGGGGTCAAAAGGATGTGTTTCCGGCACGTTCATGACTGTTCCGCCTTCGTACAGGTCACGTTGCACAAACGCCCGCTTGGACGATATGCTCGCGCCCGTGGCGGGCGAGATCAACCTGGAAGTCATCGAGGGGCCGGACGCTGGAAAGCAGATTGCGGTCGATCGGCCGATCGTGATCGGGCGCGATCCGGGGTCTGATCTCGTGCTCGAGGACGGCGAGGTTTCCTCCCAGCACGCCCGGGTCACCCCGTCTCCCGACGGGACGGCAACGGTCGAGGATCTCGAGTCGACCAACGGTACGTTCGTCAACCAGAACGAGCTCATGGGTCCCGCTCACCTCGATCCCGGCGACGAGCTGCTGGTCGGCGTCAGCGTGCTTCAGCTGCGGTCCCGGCAGGACATCGCCTCCCGGGCCTCGGCCGTTATCCAGATCCCGCCGGCGATGGCGATGGCTCCCCGCGAGCCGACCTATGTCAACCCAGAGGTGCGTCAGAGCAACCTGGCGCCGGCCCCGCCGCCGGCAAGCGCCGGGGACGTCGCGCACCCGACCGTCGACAAGTACCTCGACGTGAAGGTGCGCCGACGCGCCCAGCTCGCTCCGCTCGCGCTGTTCACGCTCGTCGCGATCGCGTTAATCCTGTACTTCTCGCTTAAGTAACGCTCAGAGCGGAGGCCGCGGCCCTTAGTGGGCGAGCAGCCGCAGCGTTAGCTGTGCTGGCTGAAATAGATGACGAGTGCGACCGCCACGATGATGACCGTGCCGAACGACAGCGCCACGGGCACCCAAGAACGGGATGCCAACCCGGGCTGCTTGCGACTGCGCTGCGGCGGCCGGAACTCGCCGACCGCTTCAACGGGCGCGGACGGCTGCGCGGCCGGCGCCGGCGGGCCGGTCGCGGTGATCGGAGTCGCCGACGGTGGCGGCGGCGCGGTCCCCTCAGGGATAGCGGCGCTCACGCGCGTGGCATTACGTGGTGCGACGATGTCGCCGGTCGATTCCGACACTGGTAGTACCCCCTCAACGACGAGCACGGTGGTGCCGACCTTGATTTCGGCACCGCCGCCTAGCAGCGTTGGCTCAGCGATGCGTGTGCCATCCACGAACGTCCCATTGGTGGAGCCCAGGTCCTCGACCTGGAGGCGGTTGGCGTGGCGCCGCACCACGGCGTGACGCCCGGACATCTCGTCGTCGTCGATCGCGAGGTCAGTGTCCTCGCGGCCGATCACGAGCTCCTGGTCGACGTCCACCGTCTGTCCAGCGTTGGGCCCACTCACTACACGCAGCCGTGCCATAGCGCGGGCAGCGTACCCCATGGCGGGCGGTGGCTGCAAGCCGGGTCAGCAGTGTGACCTCGGCGAACGTCGCGGTACAGTCCGGCGCATGAATGGCGCGACTGCCCGACTCGAGGTCGTGGCCGGGCGAGCGATCGGCATGTCGATTCTGCTCGATGACGAGCTGCTGATCGGACGCCACGCCGAGGGTGCCGGACGGCTCGCCGACGACGACGAGATCTCCCGATCGCATGCGCGCGTCAGCCTCGACCGCAGCGGATTCTGCGCGATCGAGGACCTCGGATCGACCAACGGCACGTTCGTCAATGGCTTACGGATCGCCGGACCGCAGACGCTGTCGGTCGGCGACACGATCGAGGTCGGCGGCACCACGCTCGTGGTCCGCGAGCTCCCGATCCCCGCGAGCGAGCGCTCGCTTAGAGCAGTGCCGCCCCAGCCGACGTCGCCGCCCGGGAGCACGAGCGCGTCGGCGCCGACGAATCAGGCGACGCCGCTGTCCTCCTCAGGGCGATCGGACAAGGCGCCCCGATCCGCCGCGCCTGGTGCTCCGCCGCCGGCGGGACCGCCAACGACGACCCAGGCCGAAGCCAGGCTCGAGGGCGGTCCGACAGCCCACTCGCTCAGGCTCCACATCGACTTCGCCGCACACACGGCGACGGTAGCGGTCGACGACGGGTCGGACCCGCTGCGGCTCGAGTTCGACGGCGACGCCTGGCGTCCCGCCTCGTCCTCCTGACCGAACTCAGGGTCCCTCAGCCGGGCGGCGCTTGGATCAGCCGGTAGCCGCCGCCGTGGAAGACCAGCGGCGTGCCGTCCTCGCTGTTGTCGATCTCGAGCACCTCGCCGATGAAGATCAGATGATCACCGGCCTCGTGGGTGGCGTGCAGGCGGCAGTCCATGGACGCGGCCGCGCCCTCGAGGATCGGCGAGCCACTCGCCCCGAACCGGTGCGGCACCTCCCCGAACGCGTCGCGACCCTTCGGCCGATCGCGTGAGGCGAAGTAGCGCGAGAGCGGCTCCTGCTCCTGACTGAGGATGTTGACCGCGAACACGCCATTGCGGCTGATGTGGTCGGCGCCCTCCGACGGGCTGATCACGCATACCAGGATCAGCGGCGGATCGAGGGATACCGACGAGAACGCGTTGGCAGTCATGCCGTAGGCGTGCTCCTCCCCTCGGGTGGTCACGACGGTCACCCCGGTGGCGAAGGCCCCCACCGTGGCCCGGAACTCCTTGCTCGAGAAGTCTGTCGGCACGGTCCCGCGGCCTCCGGCCTAGCCCGCCGACCGCCCGAGGCGGTCCCGGATGATCTGGTCGAAGTCGCGCGTCGTCCCGAGCGACTGGGCGACGACGGCGCGGAACGTGTCGCCGTCGATCACCACGAGCTTCGTCGGCTTCGTCGCGCGGGCGCTCGTACCCCGGGGCTTGTCGAACAGGATCGCCATCTCCCCGTACAGGTCACCCGGCCCTAGGGTGGACACGGTCTCGGTGCTGCCTCCGTCCTCGCGCGTGACCTCGAGCTCGCCGTCGACGACGATGAAGAACTTGTCGGCGGGTCCGCCCTGGCGCGCCACCACGGAGTCCGCGTCGGCGTCGACCAGCTGCGTGGACGCCGAGATCGTCTGCGCGGTCTGCGTGGGGAGGCCGCCGAACACGCTGTAGGAGCGCTCGCGATGGAACTCGGCGCCGAACACGCCCTCGGGCGAGGTGCTCGAGCTCTTCTTGTTGTCGATGAACTGGATCTCGGTCGGGGTGATCCGGAAGAACGAGATGCTCATCGTCGCGCCCGGCGACAGGGCCGGGAACTTCTGTCCGAACAGGTCGGCCACCCGGGCGATCTGCTCGCCGCTGAGCAGCACCGAGCACTCCCCCACTCCTTGCACGCCACGCGTCTGGTTCAGGTCGGTCGTGTACTCGTCGATCGTGAACGCCACCATCGGGTTCTGGTCGATGTGGCGGGCGCTCTCGGTGGTGCTCCTCGACCAGAAGTACAACGACGGCCCCTCGTTGACGTACAGGAACGTCGCGGCGTGCGGTACGCCGGTGGGCGACGCGGTCGCGAGACTCATCGTGCTCTGCTCAGCCAGGTACTCGAGGACAGGGCCCGGTAGCTCCTGTTCGGTCGTGCTCATCCACAAATCTCCTTGTCCGAGGTCTCGCTGGCGATCCTAAGGGTTTGGTCGCCAAGAAGCGAGCGGCGGTTCGCGAGCCGCCCGCCGGGCAGGGATGCCCGGCGGAACGGACCCAGGGACGCCGAGCGCAGCGAGGCCCAGTATCAGTGCCCGACCAGCAGCGCGGTCAGGAACAGCGCGACAAAGTGAAACGCCTGATCGAGCGACAATCCCAGCTCCGGGTGTGCATCGAGGTCGGCCTTCTTGACCACGCGCGCGTAGGTGGTCAGCAGCCGCCGATCGTCTTGGATCAGGTGGGGGATCGCGATCAGTGCCGCCAACCCGATCACCCCCCAGTGCAGGCTGGGCCACAGCCAGACGAGCGCAGGGACGAACGCGAGCGTATACGTCGTGATGTGGGACAGCAGCGCACGCCGCCTCACGCCGGGATGGGACAGGCCGCCGCTCTTGTGCGTGGCCTGCCATTCGGTCTGGAAAAGGTAGTCGCCAACCTCGTGAGACACGAAGAACACCGCGAAGACCTCGACCCAGGACATGCGGCGGAACCTATCTCACTGTCAGATGACCAAACACTTACGCCGAGCCGCAGCGCGTCTCACCGGCCGGCGAGCTCGCGGTCGCGGGCCGGCGCGCCTAACTCGACCTGTTGCTCGGCGCGGATTATGTGCATGACGGCGTTGATCAGCGCGAGGTGGGTGAACGCCTGCGGGAAATTGCCGAGGTGACGCCCGGTCGAGGCGTCGATCTCCTCGGCGTACAGCGCCAGCGAGCTCGCGAACGACAACAGCTTCTCGCACAGGCCCTTGGCCCGCCCGATCTCGCCGATCTCGGCCAGCGCGGAGACGAGCCAGAACGAGCAGATCGTGAACGTGCCCTCCTCGCTCGCGAAGCCGTCGTCGGTCTGGCCGACGCGGTAGCGCAGCACGAGACCGTTCTCGGTCAACTCGTCGGCGATCGCGAGCACGGTCGCGCGGATTCGCTGATCGTCGGACGGCAGGAACCGCACGAGCGGCATCATCAGCAACGACGCGTCGAGGGCGTCGGTCTCGTAGTGCTGGACGAACACCCCGCGGCCGTCGACACCGTTGGCGCAAATGTCGGCGTGGATCTCGGCGGCCGCCTCCTCCCACTTGGTGGCCATCCGGTCGTCGTTGCGAATCCGCGCCAGGCGCGCACCGCGGTCGGCGGCCACCCAGCACATCAGCTTCGATGAGGTGAAGTGCTTGGGGTCGCCTCGCACCTCCCAGATGCCGCGGTCGGGATCGCGCCACTTCGCCAGGGCGCTCTCGACCTGGCGCTTGATGATCGGCCACAGGCGGTCGGGAAGCTGGTCACGCGACCGGGTGTGCAAGTAGATCGAGTCGAGTACGGCGCCCCACACATCGTGCTGATCCTGGTCGTACGCGCCGTTCCCGATCCGCACCGGCCGCGAGTTCTCATAACCCGAGAGGTGCTCGAGTTGCTGTTCCTCGAGCTTGGACTCGCCCCCGATCCCGTACATGATCTGAAGCTGTCCCTCTTCGGCCTCGGCCATGTCGGCCACGAAGTAGAAGAAGTCGTTGGCTTCCTCTTCGAACCCGAGCGAGTACAGCGCCCATAGCGTGAACGTCGAGTCGCGGATCCAGGTGTACCGGTAGTCCCAGTTGCGGTCGCCACCGGGAGCCTCAGGAAGCGAGGTCGTCGACGCGGCGATCAGCGCTCCGGAGGGCGCGTACGTCAGCCCCTTGAGCGTCAGCGCGCTGCGCTGGAGGTGCGTGCGCCACGGGTGGTCGGGGAACGTGCCGTGCTTGAGCCACTCCTGCCAGAAACGCTGTGTCCGGTTCAGGTAGACGAGCGCTTCCTCATAGCTCGTCGGCATCTCGTGGTCTGACCAACCTAACGCGACGAACGCGACGTCGCCCTCGCGCATCGTCGTGCGCGCCCTCGCTCGAGGGCCTTCGAAGCCAAGGCGAAGATCGGTGACCAGCCGCAGCCCGAGGTTCATCCCTTCCGAGCGCGCGATCGCCTCGCCGTAACCCGAGCCCGTGTAGTCCCAGTCGACGGCCAACCCCCCGTAGTCGAACGCGGGCTCGCACTCGAGCTTCATCTCCGCGGAACCCTGGACGCACTCGATCATCCGCAGCAGCACGTGGTCGGCATCGTGGTCGGTGGGAGAGCGTCGGTGACTGCGCGAGCGCTCGTTGTCGTGGTGCCACGGACCGATGCACAGCACGTCGCGAACGATGACCCAGCCCATGCGCGTCTCCCAGCTCGTCTCGAGCACCATCGTGCCCGGGATGTACCGCCGCCCTGCCGGGACGTTCACGTCGGCCGGGCCGACGCGGAAACCGCCGGCGTCGCGATCGAGGACTGCCGCGAACACGCTGGGCGAATCCATCCGCGGCAGGCACATCCACTCGACATTCCCGTTCGGCGCGACGAGCGCGGTCGTCTCGCAGTCAGACAGGAATCCGTAGTCGCCAATCGGCGGGAATGCGCTCGCCCGAACCCCTTGATCGCTCTGTGCCCCCGACATCCGTGCGGCGATTCTGCTGTGGTCTCGGAGACGTGTCAAGGTATGCTCGCGGCCGACCAGGGCAGCACGGGGAGAGAAGAGTGCCACCGCAAATGAGTTCGATCGACGTAATCGCTTCGGCGCTCGAGCCCGTTACGCCGGCGCTCGGGCGGATGAGCTCGCCCGACGGCGCGGTCACGTTGATGCTGAGCGACATCGCCGGAGCCGACACGGCCGCGGCAGATCTCGGAGCCGAGCGCTGGGAGCAGCTCGTGCGAGACCACCATCTGCTCGTCGAGCAGATTCTCGCGCGCCACGACGGCCAGGTGGCGCGGTTCCAGGGGGACGGCTTCCTCGCGTCGTTCGCGAGTGCCCACGCCGGGCTGCACGCCGCGGTCGACCTTCAGCGGACGTTCTCCGCTGCGCCGGCCGAGGGCCAGTCACTGTCGATCCGGGTCGGGCTGCACTCGGGGTTCGTGATGGGCAACCCCGAAGAGTTGATGGGCCGGAACGTCGTGCTCGCGGCGCGGATCGCCGGTCAGGCCAAGGGCGGCGAGATCCTCGTGTCCTCGGCCGCCAAGGAGTACACCGAGACCGATCCGAGCTTCCAGTTCGAGGAGCGCGGCGAGTTCCACTTCAAAGGGCTGCTCGGCGAGCACATCGTCTACGCCGTCAACTGGAAGTAGCGGTCGTCTGCGCCGGGCGCCGGCTCAGCCGGCCGAGGCGGCGAGCATGCGGGCGTACTCGCCCGCGGTCTGAGGCCGCTGGGCCGCATCCTTCTCGAGCGCGGTCAGGAGCGTGCGCACGAACTCGTCGGTCAGGTCCGGGCGAGCCGCCCTCGGATCCGGCGGTGGGTCTTGCAGGTGCGCCCAAAGGATCCGCATGCCCTGCACCTCGGCGAACGGAGGCCGCCCGCACATGCACTCGTACATCACGCACCCGAGCGCGTAGATATCGGTGGCGGCGCCGACCTGCTCGCCGCGGATCTGCTCGGGGGCCATGTAGTCCATCGACCCGAGCGCCTGGCCCGGCAGCGTGAGCAGGCTCCCCTGGGTGTCCTTGGCGAGGCCGAAGTCAGTGATGTAGGCGCG
>Ga0335072_10007653_pt1 | contig 15731 bp, 17 predicted proteins | sample Lox_Sample_21_FD_206725 | JGI IMG/M metagenome (GOLD analysis project Ga0335072, IMG submission 206725) | Soil microbial communities from Loxahatchee National Wildlife Refuge, Florida, United States - Lox_Sample_2.1 | ecosystem: Environmental > Terrestrial > Soil > Wetlands | place: USA... | reverse complement strand
CTCAGGGGGGATGATAGGCTCGCTCGTTGCTGGAACATATCCCAACGGAAACGTGCGTAGCTGTATACCGAGAGTTAGTATGAAGCTTTTATGGGACCGGCAAGATTGCGAAATGAAACATCGTGAGACTCACAATAAACACGTCACCGTTGTAGCCAACTTCAGTAGTTCTACCTCCAGTGGTTACGGTAGTGCATGGCCAGTACTCCGCGTATTCAATAACAATATCTACGATCTCGAGCGGGAGTTTCTTGAACAGTAAGTCCTTCACGTCAAGAACTGCTTTTCGTGAGGTAGGCTCGTACTTCGGCAGCGACTCAGGATCACTAGTAGGCTTGATTGATTGCATTGAGAGCGGCGTTGGCGTTGGCCATGATGAAACGTCCAAATAGTAAGATTTATGAAGGTCTAAGAGATGTGGTGATCTGAGTCGTACGACTTCATACACAGAAGAATGATGCTCGGTTGGATATTGAAAAGGGTTTAGCCTGAATAGCAGAACTAGCTGGGAAATGAGGCGGGGTACAGTATTTCCGGTCCAAGCTCGGTGACGTAATTATCGGCAGGATGAAATGCCTTAGCAAGAGCGAGTTGAACACGTGCAAGATTATTTCGGCGCCAGGATAATAATGTAGGTAAACTACGCGCAATCAGGATTCAACCACGATATGTCTTAATCAATGGCTGAAGTTCGCCCGTTCCTCGGAGTATTCAGAGGACAATTTGTTTCAACGTCGGGGGGCGGACTGCCGAGAGATTGCGGCCGGCCCTCGCAAACTGCGAATGTGCGCTGCCACTTCTCTTGCATATCCGCGGATAAGGTTACAGTTCAGGTTGCGGGGTTGAAGACAGTCGAAAAATGTGCGGATGGCTGGAATTAGTAATGGCTTAGAGCGGGGCAGGGAACGCACTACTCATGAAGGGGCGGTCGCTTCTACGGACTCGCTTGTAACTAGTATCGATGCTAAGCATTACCTCTGGCGGCCGGTCCCTGCATAGAAGCAACCCCGTGCGCAATTCCGAGGCCACGGCATATCGTCATCTACCCCTCCGCGTAGGATACCGATTATTGCTATGCAGCGCTTCAATGGCGTTCCTGATGAGTGATGTTGACTACGCCAGATGAACGGTTCCGCGGAACAGAACTCCAGCCTATGCTGTACAATGCTTTAATGCTTAGCAATGACGGACATCACAGACATGCCGATGTTCATACGACATTGGTCATGCAAGATGCTGCATGTCATCTATACAGCTTCATTTGTAATGCATCAAAGATCCTGATTTGCACTGTTAAACTACTTGTTCTCTCCCCTATAAAGGTGAGCAAGAGGTTCATGGATTGACCTTCTCCTCACTCTCAAGCCATCGACTCAACTTCTCACCACTCTCAAGTCATCAACTCAGCTTTTCATCACTTCAAGCCAACCCATCTAGCTACACCACTACCATATACAAACCAAAGCCTTACCCACTCTGAGACAGCCTCGCCTTTGAAAGATGTCGAAGCTTCTTACTGTTGTCGGCGCGACTGGAACCCAAGGCGGGTCAGTCATTAGTGCCGCTCTCAAAGAAGGAACATGGAAGATCCGGGGTATTACTCGTAACGTAAATAGTGACGCTGCAAAGGCACTCACGGCCCAAGGAGTGGAAATGGTAGCTGCCGACCTTAATGACGAGCAATCGCTTGTCAAGGCCTTCCAGGTATATATAATACTTTGATCCTCCGTTGCCCCACCCTGTCCAGGACTGTTCTAACTTCCGCATGTAGGGCTCAACCGCCATCTACTCCATCACCGACTTCTTTGAACCTTTCGCCGCGTCCGGGCCGTCCGCCGCCATCGAAGCTGAAAGCCAGCAAGGAGTGAACCTCGCACGTGCCGCCTCCGCAACACCAACCCTCAAGCACTATATCTGGAGCACCCTCCCCAATGGCGGGCGGATCTCTGGCGGAAAGTACATCGTCCCGCATTTTGAGGCCAAGAACCGCGTCGACTCCTACATCAAAGCCGACGCCAACCTCTACGCCAAAACGACCTTCCTGTGGATCACGTTCTACGTTAGCAATTACTTGTATCCCATGTTCACGCCCAACTTCCTGAAGTCAAGCGGGAAATACATCCAGCTCTCCCCAGCCGCCGCCTCCACACCATTCCACACTATTGGCAGCACCCGTGCCAACGTTGGAACTTTCGTAACGGCTATTCTACGCGCCCCGGAGATATCGCTGAAGAAATTCGTCTTGGCTAAGGCGGAGACTCTCTCGGCGGGAGATCTCCTGGCTGCATGGTCGCGCGCCACGGGCCATGCGGCAAATTATGTCAAAGTTTCGCTCGATGAGTTCGACAAGGTGTGGCCTGTCTGGGGCCGTGAGATGGGCCTGATGCTCGAGTTCTGGGATGATGCTAAGGATGAGAGTTGGAGTGGGGAGAGCATAATTGGGGCGGAAGAGTTGGGGGTTGATGTGGGGTCGTTGGTAGGGGTGGAGGAGGCCTTTAGAGAGGTGGATTGGGCTGCGGTACTGTAAGGTGGGGATGCAGGGTTGCTAATGGAAGGTCGGCTTTTGTATATCGATGGCATTAATTTTATGGTTTAGTAGTTGCTATAGAGTAATCTTCAAGCGTTAAAATCCCTCTTTACTTCGAAAATATTATTGCACTCGGGAAGGTTTGTGTTTGCCCAATATCTACTTGACTATCGTATAACTCTTTTTCATAATCTAGTCCTCGCATCTGTCAATCTCAGGGAGGTAGGCAAGATTTCTCTCCACGGGTTATCTCAGAGATACAAATGCGTCAATATAAGGCCACTAACGGAAGCTGGATAAAAACTACAAAAGAGCTAGTAAAGTACATAAATAAGCAATGACAGCGCCAAAGACGCGACAGCCTCTCTTGCCATATGTTTTAAGCGCGCCGGTTCACTTTTTGAACTCGTTGCCGTAGCTGCGAACGATGTCGTAGGAGAATTTCCAGCCCCGTTCATAGTGGCCACTTCTTGGGGGCTTTGCGCTGTAGGATTCACTGCAATAGTCGTACCACGATTAGTTCCCAGCGGCTTGGAAGTTGCCGCAGCCGAAATACTCGTCGTACTAGCCTGTGATTGTCCAGCCTGTGATCTCGCTATCGATCATGGCGAAGATGTTGCAGAAACACTTCCACTACCGCCACTTGCGTACTCTATGCCGGACTTCGCGGGCGTACAGCTATCGTCTACAGCTGTTTACGTTCCCGACATTGTTCGGGCTTTGTCAAGTTTTGCTACATAGCAGAAGTAGTTGCCACCGCAGCATTTACCAGTGGAGAACATGCGCAGCCAGAGCCGAAGATTACAACTGCGGTTTCTTGTCTATGATAAATACGGATTTAGTGCATGTGCCTGTACATTGGTGCCAGGAGGAGCAGAGCAAGACCGGAATTGGGCAAAAGGAACACCGGAAGATGCAATACTACATGGATATCTTCGTGAAGTACTGCCTAGATGACGATGCTGATATTGCGCGCTTGCGACTCGACTTGAATAGAATCCAAGACTGGAATTTACGTTATCGATGAGAGGCTCTTATTGAAGAGCTACAGGGACTAGAAGAGTTATTGGATATAACGTTCCCTTTCTCTCATTTTCAGCTTTCATTACTCGGGCACCCCGACTGAGCTCCAGGCTACAGGCACCGAAGACCCAGAATAGCGGGCAGAGCCCCCTTCGGGAATTATGTATATATATCGTAGCTACGGAGCACTTAATGTTCCAAGGAATTCAATGCAATCAAATTGATGAGTCTGTTCCTACGAACCGCGCAACCTAGTGTGGAGGGAATGAATGGATGTGCCGTCAAAGTGCACGATCGTCAGGGCAACGGGTAGGTCGGCGTACAAGCTCGAAGACTAAAACGCACAAAAGAAACAACTGTATTCTGTGTCTGTAAAGAAATCTCTGAAGGCTCGTATATGGTCCGTAAAACCCGTAAAGTAGCCCGCAAAGTATTCGTAAAAATCTATCCGACCCTTAAAAGATAACCGTAAAGGAATGGTTCCTCTTCGCTCGAAGGTAGTCCACGAGCTAGCTAAATACATCAATACCCTAGTGCGGGCCCTGATCATGTGGTTTTTATAGAGGACCACAGAACTCCACCACACTGGTTGCAAAGAGTAGTATCAGCGAGATACGTCTTCAAAGGACTCAGAATTGGGATATGGCGGAGGAGAGCCTTGAATCGTCAAGGAAGAGGTGATAGGTTGTTGATGAATGATGCAACATGAATGTGAATGGTCTTATTGAAGGTACGTTATCCTCACTGTTTGTCTCGTCATTACCAACCGTCAATGGAGACTTCCAGAGTTGGCTTACCCGCTACTTAACCAACTGATCTATGAGCTGCAACATATGGCGATGATCCTCTAGTGCAACCATATCGCCACCACTCAGCATAAATTTTTCTAGTAAGGGAGCAAGGGGGTAACCATAGGTACAGGAACACATCGCTGCACGACTCTACAAATCGACTGCTAGTTTCATGACCTACTCCTCTGGTACGCACTTGTCATGATATAGCCCTGTTAAGGGATTATTTGATAGCTGGATTACCCCCGATCCGCACCGAGAAGGTGGAGCACTATTATAAGTCTATGGGCTGGTTCCTCTTCCATGAGAACATAGAAATCAATACAATCAATAATCCTCATGTTCATGTACTCCGCCTGTAAATCTTGACACTATGGGCTGGTCCTCTCCCCATGAGACAATCATAATCAATACAATCAATTACCTCATGTTTCTGTTTTCCGCCTGTAAATCTTGACAGCACTGTCACTCTCCGAACGGCTGGCTAATACCGTTGCGCGGCAGAAGCCGCTGCACAATCCTCGGAATTTTCCCGACGCGAATGTAGGTGTAAAAAATCCCATACATATATAACTGGTAATGCGGACGCCCTTTTCAGGGAATTTATATATTGCTCACAGTCAAATAGGTGACTGTCGCAGGTGGGTAGTGTATAGGACTAAGAGCCTCGACACGTAGTTTTTCAAGACCTTGTAGCTGAACAGTTCTAACATCCGTCGCTACTGTTTCATGGCAGGTTCCGTTACATTCAATTTGGCATTCAATCAATAGTTCCAGACTCGAGCTGAAATCCTGAATCCTGATGCAATGTCTTTCACCGAAATCTTATGTCACAACCCCATTCAGCCCCATTCATTGCTGTAACTGCTTTTATTCAGCTTTGTACGTAATTTCCTAGCCCCGCAGTTATCAGATTAATAATTGGGCGTCTTCGATGTGACAAGGGATAGTAGAGCTCATCTTGGCAATATAAAAGAGCAGGATCACAATACGAAAGGCTTGCAAGGCTGATGCTTATTTGTTCACGGCATAGTCCTTTCATCCCTTCTTTCCTTAGCTTCTTGGCGTTGCTATTTAGGGAATTTTTGGTTTTGCAAGTACTTCTTAGAGTCCTGGCCTTATAGATGCAAAATTATAAGTATCTCGACTTTCCATAGGTGCATATATCACCTTGCTACTTTTCTTTCTCTATCCTACCTTACCTGTCCACCTATAAATGCGACAGCTGTCTCAAATTCATCTATACACATATACTCTTACCTAAGCGATGATGAAGCTTTTTTCCTTCATTCTAGCTTTGGCTATGGCCCAAGGCGTCCTCTGCGGGTGTAATGCCGATAACTGTGCTAGAGCAGTGACAGGCACTCGGCCTGGGAAAGTGCCCGATGTGACTTCACGTATGGCAGACTGCTCTAGCTTCATGAGAATCACGATCACGCCAGCTACGTCGTAAGTCCTCAGCACACCTTGCCTCACGACCTAGTTAATTCTGGCTCGACATTTTTAACACTCTCAACTTTAGAATTATAACCACAACTACGACCGTCACCTTGACTACTACACTAGCTGGAATGAAGAAGCGCCAGGTTGCTGCCCTGGAGCAGAGACAAGTTACTGTAATGCCGAGCAGTGTCCCGACATATGCCACCGCCTGCTCTGGCACTGCCAGATACAGTAGCGCCTGTTCCTGTTGGGGCATCACAGCGATGACAACCACCGCCCCGACCCCTGTGACAACAACCACCGTAACTGTGACGGCCACGGTGTCAGTCTGCCCTGCCGGCGACACAAAATGCGGGACCTCGTGTTTCAATCTCCAAAAGGACCCGAATAACTGCGGTAAATGTGGAAATGTGGTACGTATTATAGTGTACCTTCCAGCATCATATAGGAAATTTCAAAATTCTGACATGCATTTTCATGTAGTGCTCTTCTGGCGTTTGCGACACCGGAACATGTACAACGCCAACTTGCAATGGTGCTACCTGCAACACCTATACCTTTAATTGCAGCCCGAATTCTAAATGCTTCTGTGCTCAGACATCTGAAGGTACCGGCGCCTGTGCAATTCCTAACAATTGTGATGAACCGTGTTCATCTACTTCAGACTGTCCCGCTGATAGTGTGTGCGCGATCAATACTTGCTGCGGGGCTGCCGGGACTTGTACCCTCTCAGTTAGTGCTTGTGGTCCAAATGTGCCCGCGGAACGATTGATGATGAGAGATTGGGTCAATGGCACTCAAGCTCATCCAGCCATTTGGTCTCCGTAGGAGATATCATTCCTTTCAATCGCCAGAATCCCAAAAGAAAGGTATAGGATTGAGATTTCAGGGACAGGAAGCTTGTTTGAAAATTGAAAATTTGTTCGCTCGGGAACATGATTTTGGTTAGCTATGTTACGTTATATGTTAGTATAAGACATACGATATTGGAATTCAGAAACCTCTGCCTATGTTATAAGTTTTCAACTAGTGCTATACCCAGCCATTCCACCCAGACGAGAAGGGGGATGCTGCCGTCCCAGCGCTGAGACTAGACCATCTCAACGATGACCCAGCGGATAGACAGCTAGGCTGGAGTTTCCCAAAAGACACACGGAACGGCAGCTTATAGGGAGATGATCAGTGTTGTCTAAACCGCATACTCGATCAGCGCTGCCTGGAGGGCAAGTTAATCGTCTAACACAAAGCAGCCATGTAGCGCCGGCGATCACCCAAGCACTGCCTAAAACAAATGCACGCATTCCTTGAGCGGCTGCTCTGGAATGGAGGTCGAAAATATCTGTAGATCTGAAATGGACCAAGTGCAGCAAACATTCTCGGCACGTGCTGCCTCTAAATCCTCGAACCGAGCAAATCAGAATGCATTGACACAATTGTTCCCTATGAGCCACCGTAGGAAATAGCGCGTAGTCTGAAGCACAAACCATTTACACCAATCAACGGAAGAGTTCAACTATCAATGTGTTGATTTCTGTGACCCTAGTTAAGTTTGACTCGAACATCGCTTTGTGTGTTTGTGCTCAAGGGGTAAGATGACGGAAATAGTATCAGTCGACATTGAGCTAGAAGATCTTCATCAAGTTGGCGAGGCTGAAGGGAGAGAAGAAATCTGGCACGATACATCCGAGTCATTCCCTGCTCAGACAAGACCTCAGGAAGCTGGGTCGTCTATAATACAACCTAATACTTCTGGGGGAGTTGCCGATGACAATATTGCTAGCGACAAAGCAAAAATAAGCTGTACTGCCTCAACTGGCATCGGAACCTGGTTTGGAGTGGCTTTTGGCATCGGGGCTCTTATTGTAGCAGTATACTACGGATATTGGAGCTTGCGTCTACAGCAATGGAGTGCTCTCAAAGATTTTAGGAGTCAGTGCCAGGAGGCCGAGGTAGACTGTGTCCACGATTAGAGAGACGGGATAAAGGATTGACTGACATGGACTACAGATAAGCAACGCCTCGACACCAGAATGTGTCGCGGCACTTGCGTTTCCACTTGTTCCGCCGCCGGTATCGAAGCGCTTTGCTCAAAGGCTTTACGACTGCGTTACCTTTCGGCCTGGCTGCAGCGAGGCTCCTGATCGTGACCTATCTCTCCACAGTCGTTCCATTTCCAATCACAAAAAGCCTTGGTGGCTACTTCTCTTCCAAACTCTTGGTCTACTAACTTCTGTCTCGGTTCTTCACTGGCTCGGATCTATCCCACCGAACCGTCTGCGAGCAGCAATAGACTGCTATCTTGGCGGTCGTGCGATAGTATTTCTGAGATATCTCAGAATTGTCACGTGGGAGACCTGTCTTGCCCTTTCTTGCTTTTCACCTCTGTACGCTGTTTGTTTCTGGTGGATGTATCGAAAACGCATGGATTTCCGTTCGGTAGTTGGCTTGACATACGTCGGCGGAGCGTTCACCGCGTTTTACGTCTATGGCTCAAGAGTGGCAAGAAGCACTGAGCGAAAGGCCGCAGAGCAGTCTTGGCGAGTTGATATACAGTCTGTTGAGCAACAGGTTTGGACGAGGCCAGATGGTGTCCTTATTGCGAGACTTGGTACGCACACGTCGTGTGATGATGAAGTTGCTAGTCCAATTATGTCAAATTTTCCAGGTGGACGGATTAGGAGACACCGATAAAGCACATGAAAGGGACCTTAGGTCTAGTATAATTAACCCTTTTATTTATGGCTCTACCACGCAGGGGCCGGGCCCCCACCTCTACCACCTCTACTTCTATAAGGTAAGATTATATAGGTGCCACTTACATGCAAATGCTCATCCCCTCGACAGTATTTAGTATATATTGTGGTGAGGTTCCGTGGTCCCCCACAAAGCCACATGATCCTAGGCATTAGTTGTTCCTGTACCGGGAATATTGGTGTATTTAACTAGCTTGTAGACTACCTTCGGGCTTCACCCTTTTACGGTTTTCCTTAACGGGTCATATGGGTCGGACAGATTGCTTTTACGGGAGGTTTACGGGCGCAGATCGGTTTTACGGGGTTTAATAGGAAGCTTTACGGACATGGAATACAGTCTTTTCTTTTGTGTGTTTTGAGCATTGCGCTTAGCGTTGCCTCCGTCCTTATTGCCAGCTATTCCGTTGCTTCGAGTTTGTACGCTGTCCTACCTATTGTCCTGACGATCATGCGCTTCGACGGCACATCCATTCATTCACTCCTCAATATAAAACGCGCTGATGAGTGGAAGCTGGAAAACCGTGCAGAGGGGTACAAGAATATGAAAAGGCATTTAGATGATACTTCTAAAGCACCTACAGCGGTTGCATGTATCTGTCCCGAGGTTAGGCAGAAAATTCAATTGCTCTATGTCCAGTCTGTGGCATTTAACCTATTGACGGCTTTGATACACTTGCCGATTCTTTATCCCATGGTAGCCATGATATTGATGATAAATAAGTGAATTACCCGGGGAAGTTTATGAGGGAATTCGTTCAAATTGGATGGAAGGTATGGAATTGAATTCATCAAGCTATGGCATTTCCATTATCTGTAGTTCAGATATGGAGTTTTGCCGGTGAAGTTACGTCTAGTCTCACGCATGACTTCTGAACCGGATTATAAACGAAACCATGCACTTTCATGCCCCTCTCGTGGATTGCTTCCGCAACATTTGGCTGCTGCAACGTCCAGTAAACTTGTGCAAGGACGTTCAGCTCCACTAACCGGCGATCACGTTCTTCTATTGTGTGGTCTTGCTCAAAGAATGGCTCGTTAACTTCTCGTAAATCGTTCAGGTCGCTATTGAAAAAGAAGTCAGGTACCGCACCTTGTTCTGTGCTACATTGCCACGTACGCGAGCCAGCCCTTGATGGAATCGATATTCCCACAGGTATTGATCAAGCCGCAACCGTAATGTCCACAGATAATTATATGTCTAATCTGCGAAAATCGTGAGTCTAATTCCGGGCCGGGTGCAAAGGTTAGCATACTTTCTTGTCCTGCACACAGAACTCGAGTGCGCCAAGACTACTAATGTCTCCATTTGAGAGCTTGTTGCCCAGGTTTCTATGAACGAATATTTCTTGTCGAGGAATATTGAGTATATCAGTTTCGATGATCTGGCTGTCCGAGCAGCCGACCCAGAAGATCTGCTCCTGCTCTTGCGACTTTGGAAGCGAAGGTATCAAGTTCGATGATACTGGAACTGCTGTGTATTCCACATTTGTGAGAAAAGACTTCATCTTCGGAGGTGAATAAAAATTTTACAATTTGTGGGTGGACAATTCGAAACTTATCATTTAAGGCAAGGTCGAATTTCAGTGCAAAATGTGTGGTTTGATTTTTACGTAAGTCGCATAAATTGTCAGGCCATATGTCACCCCATTTGTGAAGCAGCTAACGCACGCTAAACCGTTATGCGGCTAATTCAACATCCTGAGCCAGTAAAAAAGCTTGTAGCCCTGCGAGCGGGAGCTCCCTGGGAAAGGTAACTAGCGCCATTAGCCCGAAGCCGGCGAGAAGAGTCCGAGCACCTGTTAGAATCACTTTTATGAACGTGCCGAACAGCCTCACATCAAACTTTCGGAGAGCCATCTAAAACAGTACAGGAAAAGAGATAGTACACACGGCCGGCGATTTCGGTGAGATGGGTCGAGGATGCATATTACGAGGACAGATTGAAATTTTGTATCATTTAGCAAGTAGATTTGTTGGTCATGTCTTCGAAAGACCAAGAGGTTTCGAGATATCCGAGACAGTGAGGGAAAAGTAGCTATATCCAGTACATTTACTGGAGTTTGGGGCACCACTGTGGGTTGGGCGCCTTGCCCAAACTCCTTATATAACCGCGGCGTTCCTTGATCCTGCCATCCGAATCATTCCGTGGAATAGGCAGGAGTCGACTGGTAAGTCACAGGTTTGAGAGTGCTCGGATATCATAGTTCCGGTGAATCAGCATATTTGTGAAGCAGCTTTGGGTGCTCTGAAGTCTTGACACTATATCACGCAGTTATGGATCACTCTGAAGCTCTTCTGGGGCTTGGCTATTTTCATTGCGACGCTTGATGAGAAGTCTAGTCCGGAACCGCATATGGTATATCTGAATCTATTGTTTCGAAGTCAAAGGCGTCTATACAACTATCGCCGTAAGAACCGTTTGCAAAGCATTTCCACCGCGATTCAAGCTCCAACAAAAAGATAGACAGTAAACACGGCCATAAATAACTCAGCTTCTTCTGCTTTTGATTTGCTTCAAACCACTGAGGCCTTCTCTAATTTCCTTCAGCTCGGCCATTCTGGCCTCCTCGCCTCCACGCAAAATCCTTAGATGTTCATTCTTCAACTCCTGAAAATTTTTATCCAGCTGCTTGTGCCATGGATACAGGACGAATACTTGGAAACATAGAGCAGAAGTGGCGATAGCGAAGTTGGTCAAAGAAAATCGACGGGTGACGATCATAGTTGCGAACAACAGAGTACATTGGTTATCATGCCTAATAACTTTGCAGGTCAGCATGTTGATAAGCATGGAAGACTAACTGTGGAATTTCGAGTTTGCTAACCTTTCTGCAAGGGTTCATCCACGTGAGAGGATACAGTGAGCGGGGCAATGAAATAATTGATTTCTATAGACAAGGATATGCTCATATGAAGAAGTTACTATAACAAAAGAACTTGTATGATGCAGAACCAGGAACTTGATGGAAAAGCAAATTGGTGATTGCTTTCGGCTGTCTTCGGAGCGAAAATGCCAGCCGGCGTAATGTTAGTGCAAACAGCCGATATGCAGAAGCAAAAATACCTAACATGGGGATGAGCGGCATTGGAACCGGGGATCCAGCCACCGATGAGATCCGTGGACTAAGTGGGTAGCGGCATTAAACCCTAAGAACCGTTCGCGCTTGTCTCCTGGGCCTGCCAAAAGCTAATTTGACTGTTAAATGGGTGGGGGTGAGAGTCTTAATATCCTCATTTTACATTTTAAAGAAGCGTGCGTTTACACAATACTAGGTGAAGCCACTATTCTGCGGTACCGCATTAGGAAATACTGGCTACACCACAAACTAGTGTTGACATACATGGTCAGCCACCCCCTTGGCGAGCTGAGATACAGCTAGTAAAGCAGGTAGCAGATATATAAGATCCGCTGCCACCTACCTGGTAGACACTTCTATAGCGCACTCAATACAAGCACTTGCCTCCTGAATCCGATATTTTTGACGGGTTATGAGCCCGGTATCCAAACGTCTAAGTGACTCTACTCCAAAAACTTGAGTGTGTAATCAACCATGGTCAACCAGCACTTGCGCTGATACAACTGAATGATTCCTTATTACAGTTGATTTTGCAATGTCCTACAAAAGACAGTCTCAACATCCAACTCCCTTTGCGAAAAATCATTAAGGCCTTAACCGCGATACCGGTCATGCGCTGCCGGCTAGGCTGTTAGCAATACCGCCGATAGGTCAGCATCACGGCCGCTTCGGCATCACAGAATTTTGGCACAGCTGTTGGGCACTACAACTGCCTGCTGTAAGGCATTGCAGCTGCCAGCCGTCAGGCACTACAGCTGCTAGCAGTTAGGCATTACAATTGTTCAACGGTTCGGCATTATTACTGTTAGGCACCATAAATTGTTTGGCATCATAGTTGTATAGAGCGCTCTTTCCCGCTACTACTCTCCTATTTAGAAACCAGAAGATTCAACCTTACCGGCCTTATTAGCAGTTCTTAGAAGGCGTTTTAGTAACTTCAGACGGAAATTGCCGACAGATCCGCTGATACGTTACAAACTAGCGGGCTATCGCTGTCGTCAGTACCCATACTGAACAGCTCTATAGATTATCTTGACCAGAGAATGCTGGAATTACAGCTGCCGTGGCCAGACCACAAAGCTCCTTTTGATAATCGGCGAGGCGGCTGTTCCAGACTGTTCTCTGCTCTCTGTTTTGGACTGTCGTCTGTTCTGGACGACGGTGATCTCTGTTCTAGACTGAAGATCTGTTTAAGATCTCCGGAGCTCTCGGCTCTTCTCTATTCACCCGGTTGTGTATATATATGGGACCAGTTTACCATCAAGTTAATAATCTTTAAGCAATTAATTCAATTCTACGCTGCGTACATTACATCACTATTCTATCTGTGATTTCTTCAGAGAGAGGCACAACGGACTAGTTGATAGTTACAGGCTACATGAGATTGCCAACCCAAGAGGCCAATGATGCCGTACAGATGGATGGCATAAGGACAATGCCCCAGCTATGAAAAGGAAGCGCGGGAAGAAAAGCAGGACTGATCCTGTGCTACTTTTTGGAATAGACTTAGGTACAATGCTAGATCTATAACAAAGTCATTAGTCGGTGTGTCGCTAATTATGGACGCTATGGTTGTACACTTCCGACCTCGGGGTAGTGGGTTGTACACTGAGCTCTGCCGCCGGCTTTACGGCTGCTCGCTGGCTGCCTGTGAAAGTGTAGCTGACTATACTAGAAAATTTTGGAAGTTCCCCAATGAGATGCTAGCATTGCGCTTTAGTCTTGGACAATCTAAATCCTACCAAGCGCAACTGTTTCTAAATAGACTTAGACTAGCATATTATATTTCTAAGACGACGTTCAACCAAACACATAACATGCTACCAATAGCAGTTACAGCCTTAAGCGCTGCGATGGCGGCAGTTACTTTTGATTTAACCACTTAAGCCGCTATAGACGAAGAAAGCCGTTAAGCAAGACAAGAAACACGAAGTCTGGCGATGGCGGCATCACACTATAAGGGCAATGAGCGCACCATTACAGCACCATACCGCAGTCACTGCTGCAAGGACTACTACGACACAACTGGCTATTAGGAACTCTATCTAGAGCTGAAAGCTAAATTTGAAGCGGAAAATAAGAGGTGTAACAAGGAATATAAGAAGCGCAAGCGGGCAGATGTCTAGGGACGACATCACTGGCACCAAGCCTACTAATAGCGCCATTGCGGACTCAGGATGCGATTACAATTGCTGGAATTACAGGCCATCATCGACGGGCTAGCGTCTTATATTGTCTAGATAATTGTGGTCCCGGTTTTGTGTCCGTAGCAGGCTGTTTCTATAATATCTCATTAGGATCTCAGTTAGACTTTGTAACATACTAATTGACAAGTATAGATAGCTAAGCGCCGACCTAGAGGCTAATGCTCACAGAATCCATATATTTCAAAGGCAATGTCTTTAAAACCTAAAAGAAAGACGAATTGGTATAAAATAAAGAGGACTATAGCCTCATGCCACATTCTCTATAGTGAATGACAGCGCTATATCGAGCCATCTCTAGTCCCAGTGTCTAGCTTAGAACCCTTCACACGCAGCATCTGCATAATTGCCTCATGCCCGTTCGCTACAGCCCATGATAACGGCATCCGACCGTCCTTGTCCTTGGAGTCAAGCTTGGCACCCTTCTCAAGCAGCATTTGCACAACTGCCTCGTGTCCGTTCGACGCAGCCCATGATAACGGCGTCCGACCGGCCTTGTCCTCAGAATCTAACAGCCACCGCACAACTAACTTATGTCCACTCACTGCAGCTAATAATAGTGACGTCCAACGGTCTAGCTTGGCGCCCTTCTCAAGTAGCATCTGCACAACTTCCTCGTGCCCATTCGCTGCGGCCAATGATAGCGGCGTTCGACCGTTCTTGTCCTTAGAGTCAAGCTTCGCACCGTTCACAAGCAGCATCTGCACAATTACCCCATACCCCTTCACTACAGCTAATGATAACGGCGTCCGACCGTCCTTGTCCTTGGAGTCAAGCTTGGCACCCTTCACAAGCAGCATCTGTACAATTACCGCTGCCTCACGCCCATTCATTGCAGCCAATGAGGGTGGCGTCTGACCGACTTTGTCTTCAGAGTCTAGATTGGTACCCTTCTCAAGTAGCATCTGCACATCTGCCTTTTACCCATTCGCCGCAGCCCATGATAGCAGCGTCCACCCGTCCTGGTCCTTAAATTCTAGGTCAGCAACCTTCTCAAGCAGCATATGCACAACTGCCTTGTACCCATTCGCTGCAGCCCATGATAGCAGCGTCCACCCGTCCTGGTCCTTAAGTCCTGGGTCAGCAACCTTCTCAAGCAGCATATGCATAACTGCCCTGTGTCCGTTCGCTGCAGCTAATGATAGTGGCGTCCGACCGACTTTGTCTTCAGAGTCTAGATTGGCACCCTTATCAAGCAGCATCTGCACAACTGCCTTGTACCCGTTCGCCGCAGCCCATGATAGCGGGGTCCACCCGTCCTGGTCCTTAAATTCTAGGTCGGCAACCTCCTCAAGCAGCTGCTGCGCCGCTGCCTCGCGCCCATTCATTGCAGCCAATGATAGTGGCGTCTGGCCGACTTTATCTTCAGAGTCTAGCTTGGCACCCTTCTCAAGTAGCATCTGCACAACTGCCTCGCGCCCATTCATTGCAGCCAATGATAGTGGCGTCCGACCGACTTTGTCTTCAGAGTCTAGCTTTGCACCCTTCACAAGCAGCATCTGCATAACTGCCTCGTGCCCATTCGCTGCAGCCCATGATAGCGGCGTCCGACCATCCTTGTCCTTGAAGTCTAGATTGGCACCCTTCACCAGTAGCATCTGCACAATTATCTCATACCCGTTCGCTGCAGCCCATGATAGCGGTGTCCGACCATCTTTGTCCTTGGAGTCAAGCGCGGCACCTGTTTCAAGCAGCTGCTGCACCACTGCCTCGTGCCCGCTCGCCGCGGCTTGCCACAGCGGCTTTCAACTGTACTCATCCATGAAGTCTGGCCTCTCTACCTTCTTGTGCAGTTGCAGGGCGGCCTTGCACCCTCCCTCCGCAACATACGACAGCGGCGTCCAACTCCGGACGTCCTCAGCATTACTATCCTGGGAGTAAAGAGGCACGTGAGCTGCAAGATCACCATCTCC
>Ga0335072_10007652_pt1 | contig 15731 bp, 14 predicted proteins | sample Lox_Sample_21_FD_206725 | JGI IMG/M metagenome (GOLD analysis project Ga0335072, IMG submission 206725) | Soil microbial communities from Loxahatchee National Wildlife Refuge, Florida, United States - Lox_Sample_2.1 | ecosystem: Environmental > Terrestrial > Soil > Wetlands | place: USA... | reverse complement strand
CGCGAGGCCTCGACGAGCAGATTCGCGCCGTCCCCGGCGTCTCCGCTGTCACCCTCATGGATGGCGACCTTCCCCTGACCGGCGATGACGACGAAGAGCTCTTCTGGCTGCAGAATGAAGCCAAGCCCGACAACGCCAATGACATGCACTGGTCCCTGCTCTACATCATCGAGCCGGACTACCTCAAGATCATGCGCATCCCGCTCATTCGCGGCCGCTGGTTCACCGACGCTGACCGCGAAGATACTCCGCATGTCATCGTCATCGACGAGGATCTCGCTCGCCAGTTCTTCCCCAACACCGACCCCATCGGAAAAGTCGTCAACCTCACCAATCCCGACAACACCCAGGCCACCATTGTCGGTGTCGTCGGCCACGTCCTGCACTGGGGACTCGACAACGACGCGGGCACTCCTCTTCACGCCCAGCTCTACCTTCCCATCGGCCAGCTCAGCGGCTGGCAGCTCGTCTCCTCCACCGGCTTCTTTTATAACGTTGCGATTCGCGCAGACCATCCGGAAACAGTCTTCCCCGACATTCAGTCGTCGCTACGGCAAATGAATGCCTCCCAGGTCGCATGGCGTCCCCTCACCATGAATCAGATCATCACCAGCTCTCTTGCCGCGCGCCGCTTTTCCATGATCCTCCTCGGAGCCTTCGCCGCTCTCGCTCTGCTGCTCGCCAGCGTCGGCCTCTACGGCGTCATCTCCTACCTCGTCGGCCAGCGCACTCAGGAGATGGCCATCCGCATGGCCCTCGGCGCCAACCGCAGCGACGTTCTTCGCTGGGTCCTTCGCCGCGGCGCCACCCTCGCCGCTATCGGAGTCGCCACCGGCACCATCGCCGCTCTCGCCGCCACGCGTGCCATGGCTTCCATCTCCATCGCGCGATCCTCCATGATCTACGGCGTCCGCCCCTGGGACCCCATCACCATCCTCGGCGTCATTGCGATCCTCATGTTCATTGCCCTCGTCGCCAGCTACGTCCCCGCACACCGCGCCGCCTCCGTCGATCCCATGCAGGCCCTGCGCTCCGAGTAAGCATTCCCGGAAGGAGATTCTCCATGCGCCAGCTCAGAGCTCTCTGGCTTCGCCTCCTCGGACTCTTCGCCCCGAATCGCGCCTCAGCCGACTTCGACTCCGAACTCGAGAGCCACCTCCAGATGCACATCGACGACAACCTCCGCGCCGGCATGACCCCCGAGGAATCCCGTCGCCACGCCCTCATCCAGCTCGGCGGCCTCGAGCAAACCCGCCAGGCCCACCGCGACCGCCGCACCCTGCCCCTTATCGAAGCTCTCCTCCAGGACATTCGCTTCGGCTGCCGCATGATCGCGCGCAATCCCGGCTTTGCCGCAGTCGCCATCCTCACCCTCGCCATCGGCATCGGCGCTACCACCACCGCCTTCAACTGGATCGACCTCGTCCTTCTTCGCCCCATCGGCGGCGTCAGCGATCCCCGGCGCCTCGTCGCCGTAGAGTCCGTCACCCCAGGCGGCCAATGGGTGCCTGACTCCTATCCCGACTACCGTGACTTCCGCGATCACCTCCGTCTTCTCGCGGGCATTGCCGCAACTCATCCCTCTGCCTTCAGCGTGGGCGAGCAGGATCACGCCGAACGTGTATGGGGTGAACTCGTCTCCGGCAACTTCTTTGCCGTCCTCGGTGTCAGGCCCGAGCTCGGCCGCATCTTTTCTCCCGAGGAATATGGCGACAAGCCCGGCGCCTTCCCCATCGTCGTCCTCAGCGACCGCTACTGGCGCTCCCATTTCGCCGCCGATCCCCATGTCATCGGCAGGACCCTCCGCGTTAACCAGCATGAGTTAACCGTTGTCGGTGTCGCCCCACCGCAGTTCCACGGTTCCATGGCCGCCGTCGCCTTCGACCTCTGGATCCCCTACATGCAGCAGCCCGTGCTCAACGGCGTCGGCGAATGGATGCTCCGCGACCGCCAGAATCGCAACATGCTCGGCATCGCTCGGCTCAGGCCCGGCGTCACCGCCGGCCAGGCTCGTACCGAACTCGCTGCCCTTGCCGCCCGCATGGCCGTCGCCGATGCCGACACAAATCAGGGAATGAGCGCCACCCTTCTTCCCCTCGATCAGTCACCCCACGGACCCCAGGGCCTCCTCGCTGGTCCGCTCCGCATCCTGCTCGGCGTATGTGTTCTTCTCCTTGGCATCGTCTGCGTCAACGTCGCCAATCTCCTGCTCGCTCGCTCCACCACGCGTCAGAAAGAATTCAGCACCCGCCTCGCCCTCGGCGCCGGCCGCCGCCGTCTCGTCCAGCAGGTGCTCACCGAATGTCTCCTCATCACCACTGCCGGCGCCGCCGCCGGAATCGCCGCCACACCCTGGCTCAATCGCGCTCTTCAGGCGCTCATGCCGCCTGGAGTTCTCGCTCTCACCCTTCCTGCCGGACTCAGTCCCGCTGTCGTCCTCTTCACCGTCGCACTCTCTCTCACCGTCACCATCGCCGCAGGACTCGTCCCTGCCCTCTTCTCCGCGCGCATCGATCTCAACGCCAGATTGAATGAGGGCGGTCGCACCGGTTCCGCCGGACGCCGCCATCATCGCGTCCGTTCCGTACTCGTCGCCGCAGAAGTCGCTCTGGCCCTCGTCGCCGTCGTCTCTGCTGGCCTGCTCGCACAGAGCTTTGCTGCAACCAGTCGCATCGACCCCGGCTTCGATCCCCGTCACGTCCTGCTCAATCAGTTCTATCTCGCCACCAACGGCTACTCCCTCGATCAACGCAAGGAATTCTGCCGCCGCCTTGACCAGGAAATGGAATCTGTCCCCGGTGTCACCAACGTCGCGTACTCCGACGGCGTCCCCCTCGGCTTCGAGCCCAGTTGGTGGGAAGACCTGCGCATCGAAGGCTACAGTCCCGCTCCTGGCGAGAACATGAAGGTCTTCCGCAACGTCATCTCACCCGGCTATCTCCCCCTCATGCGAATCCCGTTCGTCGAAGGCCGCAACTTCACCGAGCACGACGACGAGAACTCTTCCTCGCCTCTCGTCATGATCGTCAACCAGACCTTCGTCCGCCGTTACTTCGCCGGACACAGCCCCATCGGTCGCCGCGTCCACGGCTTTGGCGAATGGTTCCGCATCGTCGGCGTCGTCAGCGATAGCAAATACCACTACCTCAGCGAATCGCCCGTCCCCTATTTCTATGTCCCCTTTCGCCAGATCTACCGCGCCGACATGAACCTCGCCTTCTACGTCCGCTCCAGGCACGATCCCATTGCCCTTCTTCCCGCCCTGCGCGCCGCAGTCCGCCGACTCGATCCCAACGTGACCGTCTTCGACGCCACACCTCTTGAGGATTCCATCGGCGCCTCTCTCTATCCACTACGCGTCGCCGCCACCCTGCTCGCTGTCGTTGGCTCCCTCGGCGTTCTCCTCGCGGGCATCGGCCTCTACAGCGTCATGGCGTGGTCCGTCGCGCAGCGCACCCAGGAAATCGGCATTCGCATGGCGCTCGGCGCGCGCCCCTCTGCTGTCCTCGCGATGGTCGTCCGCCAGGGAATCGCGCTCGCCGCCACAGGCCTCGCCCTCGGCCTCGCCCTCGCCTTCGCAGCCGCGCGTATCATTGCGGGCGTCTCATTCACCAATTCCGCAATGGGGGTGGGCGCAAGCCTGACAGGCGGAAACGCAACCGTGCCACTCATCGACCTCCTGGCAGCGCTCTTTCTCTGTGCGATCGCAGCGCTGGCGTCGTGGATACCCGCGCACCGCGCCGCCTCCATCGATCCCATGCAGGCCCTGCGCTCCGAGTAGCCTCAACGGCCTGAGCCCTGTGCCCTGTGCCCTGCGACCTGAGCCCTGTTTTCTCAGAACCCCATGATGTTGTATCCGCTGTCCACGTAAATCACTTCGCCGGTCACGCCGCTCGCCAGGTCCGACGCCAGATACACCGCCGTCTTCCCCACCTCGGTCTGCTCCGTGTTCCGGTGCAGCGGCGCCCGATCCTCGTGATACTTCAGCATGTCCCCCAGCGACCCGATCCCACGCGCCGCCAGCGTCTTGATCGGCCCGGCAGAGATCGCATTCACGCGCACGTTCTGCCGCCCCAGATCCCACGCCAGATACCGCACCGTCGCCTCCAGCGACGCCTTGGCCACGCCCATCACCTTATAGTGCGGCACCACCTTCTCCGCTCCGTAATACGTCAGCGTGATGATCGATCCACCCTCGGTCATCAATGGCGCGGCGCCGCGACAAAGCGCGACCAGCGAATACACGCTCACGTCGTGCGCAATCCGAAAGCCCTCCCGCGTGGTCTGCAGAAAATCGTTCTTCAGATCCTCGGCCGGAGCGTACGCAATCGCATGCACCAGCACATCCAGCTTCCCGTACTTCTCTTTGATCTGCGCAAAGACCTGGTCGATCTCCGCATCGTTGGCCACGTCGCACTGGAACGGCTCCGCCCCCGGCAAATCCTGGATCAGCCCCAGCGCCTCGGACTTCATGCGCTCGTTCTGATAGCTGATCGCCAGCTTCGCCCCCGCCTCGTGCAGCTTCGTGGCAATCCCCCAGGCGATGCTGCGCTTGTTCGCCAGTCCAAAAACGGCCGCAACGCGGCCTTCCAGATTCAGCATGCGTGCTCCGCGAAAATCAGCGTCCGGCTCGACCCTGCGTCACCGGCTCAGCCATTGTAAATGTCGCAATCTCCGCACCGCCTCCGTGTCCTCTGGCTTTTCTGTGGTGGGCTTTCGAAAATTCTCACGCACACTCGCACCGCGACCCGGCATCCGTCCCGCCGCTGGGCCGCCAGGCCCGATCGCCTGGACGGCCAGTCCCCGCCCGATAATAACGCTGCTCCGGATCCGCGCACCCCAGGCACAGCCTCTCGCCGCCCCGCTCCACGAAGCGCTCGTAATTGATCCCCTCTCCACACTGCGCACATACCACGCGTTCGCCCTTGAACCCCGGCATCTCCTTTGGACCCACCTCGACCTCCACCCACTGCTCGCCGAACAGCTCCGCATCCGGCATCTCGCGATAGGCCTTCATCTGCTGCTGATTCTTGTTTTCAATTTCCGGATACAGCTCCCGCGCCCGCTGCTTCGACGACTCCAGCGCCACAATCCTCACCGCCCGGCCCGTCCCCAGATCGACGAAGGTCGCCGCCATCTTTCCCCAGTCGCGAAATTTCAGCGCCCGCTTTCCCAGCCGGCACCCGGTCACCACCCCGATCGCATCCGTCGCGCAGCGGTCAATTTCGATATACGTCACCAGCCGCTTGCGATCTGCCCCCCGCGGATCCTCAATTCCCAGCCGCCCGCACCCCAGCATCGCCATGCGCACACCCAGCACCTGCCCGGCACACAAATGCCCATGCGCCACCTCAGCCTGCTTCAGTAGCTCATCCAGAGACTCCATGCAGCGATCATAAGGCGAGTACCAGACAAGCGAAAAGCGCGCAGAACCAGAGGCAGTCAAAGCGGGAGAAGGCAATTTCCACAAAGCCGAGGCAGGCCCCGACGCGCGCCTCCTCCCTCGCCCTCCTCCCTCGCCCTTCTCCTTCTCCCTACTCCCTACTCCCTACTCCCTACTCGCTCCCCTCATCCTCCTCCACCAGCACCGCCGAAGTTCCCACCACATCAAAACTCACCGCAGCCGCCGCCCCCGTCACCTGAAAACTCACTCGCAGCGGATCCCGCTGCCACACTGCCGGCGCACACACCGGGCTGGCATGATCCCCCGCATCCCACTCCCCCAGCTTCTTCGCCAGCAGCGGCTTCCGCCCCTCCACCTGCGCCACCATCGCCATCAACTGCTTCCCCGACGAGTTCACCCCGCAGTACGCCGCATAGTCCCGAAACCACACCACGTCCGACACCGCCGGATCGAACTCCGGCAGCCGTATCGCCGTCACTTTCCCTGTCGTCCGATCCACCAGGATCCACGGACCCCGCTGCCATACCCACTGCTCGGTCTTGTCCGTCGGCAACGCGTCATTCAGCCGAACCGCCCGCCGCACCGCAAAGCTACGGCCCGTGAGGTCATGCACGTCGCCCGTCGTCCACTCCTTCGCCTTTCCGTCCACCATCAGCGGACGCACCTTCAGATCCGTCTCATCCTTCCGCGCCCCGGCTGGATCGCCGGCAGCCGAATATGGCTCCTTGCGCACCCCTCCCAACGCCACTACGTGCGGCTTCGAAAGACACCACCCCATCGCCGGCCAAATCAACACCAGTCCACACCACAACGCAAGTTTTCGAGGAGTCATACCTGCAGGCTAAGAAGGACAACCCGGCCTGCAACAGATCACAAAAGTACTTTTCAGGAAAGAATCTGAGGAGAATCCGTTACGGATGGACAGCGCTCGAAGGCGCCGCCGCCGCCGCGGAACTCACTGCATGCTGCTGGGCCTGATCGGCCAGAACGCGCCCACCCAGATAATGCCAGGCAGCCCATCCACCGCCAGCTAACACCAGAACAACCGCCCACAAGCCAGCCCGTCGCAGCTTCCGCCCGTCGCGCCCCACGCTCCTCGGTCGCGCCCGGCCTACATTTTCCGCAAACTCCGACCAGTCGCCTTCGGCGTGACTCTGTGGCTGGCTAGCGGCGACAAACCGCTCCACCCACTCCGCCTCATCCAGTCCTACGGTCCGCGCGTATCCCCGCACGATGCCCTTACTCAGAATGCCTCCAGGCAGTGCATCGAATCGGTCGTTTTCCAGGGCGGTGAGGTAACGCGTGATTACCTTGGTCTTCTCGCTGATGATCTCCAGCGTGACACCCCTGGACTCGCGTTCTCGCCGCAATTCCTCGCCGAACTGACCCACGGCAGCCCTCTTTTCCTGGGGGGATTGCCACTACAAGATAAGGCCGTACTTTGCGTTACGTCAAAGAAAATCAGAACTCTGATTACCTGTTTACGTTTCGGAAATCATAGTACCAAGGTAACCTTCGGCGGGAATCCCACCTTCTGGCCATCCACTGCACCCCTTTGGGCAATAACCGCAGGGCATTGACCCTCCGTTTCCTTCTCTGCCGTCTCCGTCCCTGCCTCGCCCCTTTGTTACCCTGTTCCTGCTACTCACTCGTTCGCTTCATCCAACAAACAAGATGAACAAACTTGTTATCGGCAATATCCTGTTCCGCCCTGTCCGATCGGCCATCAGCGTGCTCGCTGTCGCCATTGAAGTCATCATGATCCTGTCCATCGTCGCCATCATGATCGGCCAGGTCCAGGGCGCCGCCAGTGCCACCAGTGGCGTCGGAGCCGACATCATCGTCCGGCCGCCCAATGCCAGCTTCATCAGCACCGTCGGAGGGGCGCCCGTGCCCGCCAAAGTCTCCACCGTGCTCGCCAAACTCCCCCATGTTGCTGTCGCCGCTCCCGCGATTGCCAATTTCAATTTGGGAAACGCCGTCCAGACCATCTGGGGCATCGATTTCGAAAGCTACAACGCTCTCCGCCCCTTCAGCTTTATCGCCGGCGGTCCGTTCCACAGCCCCGATGACGTCATCGTCGACGACCTCTACGCCAGATCCAACCACGTCCAGGTCGGCCAGACCGTCCAGCTCCTCAATCACCCCTTCCACATCTCCGGCATGGTCGAGCACGGCAAGGGCGGCCGCATCTTTGTCCCCATCCGGACCCTCGGCACCCTCCTCGGCACCCCCGACAACGCATCGCTCTTCTACATCCGCAGCGATTCTGTCGACAATCAGTCCGCCATCGCCCAGGAGATTCACGACACGCCGGGTCTTGCCACCTATCAGGTCCAGACCATGCAGGATTACCTGTCGATGATGACCCCGGAGCATCTGCCCGGCTTCACCATCGCCCTCAACGTCGTGATCACCATCGCCGTCATCGTCGGATTCCTCGTCATCTTCCAGTCCATGTACACCGCCGTCATGGAACGCACCCGCGAAATCGGCATCCTCAAATCCCTCGGCGCCTCGAAGCTCTTCATCCTCAATCTCATCCTGCGCGAAGCCGTCCTGGTCGCCATCGCCGGCATCATCCTCGGCATCGTCGCCACCCAGGGCATCAAGCTCCTCATGGATGTCCGCTTCCCCACGACGACTTTCTTTCTGACGATGCACTGGCGCATCAACGGCGCCATCATTGCCCTGGTGGGATCAGTCCTCGGCGGCCTCTACCCCGCCTGGAAAGCCGCCAGCAAAGACCCCATCGACGCCCTCGCCTACGAATAGAGAAATTCGCCTTCCCACTCCGCTTTCGCGTGCCCTGTGCTCTCCGTGTCCTCTGTGGCGAGCTGTTCTCTCGTCACCCTGACTGAAACATTTTCCCGGGTCGCTTCAAACCTCCGTGCATCCTAAGCCCATGTACAACGCAAAAGCTTTTTCTGCTGCCAGTGCGACCTCGCCGCTCGCCTCCTCCACCATCTCGCGGCGCGATCCAACCGAGAACGACGTGCAGATGGAAATCCTCTTCTGCGGCATCTGCCACTCCGACCTCCATCAGGCCCGCAATGAGTGGAGCGGCGTCATGCCTACCGTCTATCCCTGCGTCCCCGGCCACGAGATCGTCGGCCGCGTGACCCGGATCGGCTCCGCGGTTACGAAGTTCAAAATCGGCGACATCGGCGCCGTCGGCTGCATGGTCGACTCCGATCGCACCTGCCCCGAATGCCGCGCCGGCTTCGAACAGTTCTGCCCCAACATGATCCTCACCTACAACTTTCCCGACAAGCACACCGGCGGCGTCACCTACGGCGGCTACTCGGAGAGCATCGTCGTCGACCAGAACTTCGTTCTTCGTGTCCCCTCCAACCTCGACCTCGCCGGAACGGCGCCGCTGCTCTGTGCCGGCATCACCACCTTCTCGCCGCTCCACTACTGGGGCGTCGCCAAAGGCAGGAAAGTCGGCATAGTCGGGCTCGGCGGCCTCGGCCACATGGGCGTCAAATTCGCTCACGCCCTCGGCGCCCACGTTGTCGTCTTCACCACTTCGCCTTCAAAGAAAGACGACGCGCTCCGCCTCGGCGCCGACGAGGTGGTTGTCTCCAAAAACGCCGATGAGATGGCAAAACATGCCGGCAGCTTTGACTTCATCCTCGACGCGGTCGCGGCGGAGCACGACATCAATGCGCTCGTCGCCCAACTTCGCCGCGATGGCAACCTGACCCTGGTGGGCGCTCCGGAAAAGCCCCTTCCCCTTTCCGTCTTCGGTCTGCTGATGAGGCGCCGGAGCGTGTCCGGCTCCATCATCGGCGGCATTGCCGAAACCCAGCAGATGCTCGACTTCTGCGGCCAGCACAACATCACCGCCGATGTCGAAGTCATCCCCATCCAGAAAGTCAACGAGGCCTACCAGCGTCTGCTCAGGTCCGATGTGAAGTATCGCTTCTCGATCGACATGGCCTCGCTGAAGAACAACTGAAGCCGCCGTCTCGAGCCGGATCAAGGCGCTCAACTCGAAGAGGGGCCTTTCCTGGCGGTAAGGCCCGACTCGTCGCGCCCTAGTTCAAAAACATCGTCCGATACAACGTGTCCCGCTGCCGAGGCTGGAAGCCCGCATCCCGAATCACCCGGCGCAACTCCTCCTCCGTCGTGCAGTTCGAAGTTCCAGCCGCCCTCACGACGTTCTCCTCGAGCATGACCGACCCCACATCATTCCCCCCAAACCGCAACCCCATCTGCAGCACCTTCAGCCCCTGCGTCACCCAGCTCGACTGCACATTCTCGATGTCGTCCAGATAGAGCCGCGAGATCGCAAGCACCTTCAGGTAGTCCACGGCCGTCGCCTCTTCCCAGCCGCGCCCACCCAGTGCCGTGTTCTTCGGCTGGAAGCTCCAGGGAATGAACGCCGTGAATCCGCCCGTTTCCTCCTGCAGCCGCCGGACCACTTCAAAATGGTTCACCCGCTGCTCCAGAGTCTCGTCCACCCCGAACATCATCGTCGCCGTTGTGCGCATGCCCAGCTGATGCGCCGTGCGATGCACCAGAACCCAGTCCTCCGTTCCGCATTTCAGCCGCGCGATCCGGTGCCGTACCTCGTCGTCCAGAATTTCCGCCCCGCCCCCCGGAATCGAATCCAGCCCCGCATCGCGCAGCCGCTCGATGGTGTCGCGTACCGAAAGATCGCTGTACTCCGCAATCGCCAGAATCTCCGACGCGGAAAAACAATGCAGCCATATCTGCGGAAAGCGCTGCTTGATGCCTCGCAGCAGCCGCTCGAACCAGTCAATCTTCAGATCCGGATGCAGACCGCCCTGCATCAGCACGCCGGTCCCACCCATCTCCAGCGTCTCTGCGATTTTCGCGTAGATCGTTTCGAAGTCGAGGATGTACCCCTCGCTCGCCTGCTTCCCCTTCAGCGGCCGATAAAACGCGCAGAAGGTGCAGTACTCGGTGCAGAAATTCGTATAGTTGATATTGCGATCGATGATGTAAGTGACCACACCCTCCGGGTGCAGTCGTTTACGGACCGCGTCGGCTTCCATTCCCAGGCCGATAAGATCGTCGGAGCGGAAGTAGTCCAGGGCCTGTTCACGGGTAATCGGCATAGCTTCATTCTCACGGAAGTTCGGGCGCCGCGTCCAGTCCGCGCTGCAACACCAGGCGCGCCGGGGCGCATCGCACCACCAGTCAGCCATTCCATTTCAGGCTCCATTCATTTGCCAGGAGGACCCAGGTCCATGCGTTCGTTCCCCCGCCTTCACCGTTGTGTCTTCATCATCCTGCTCGTGCTTTCCGCACGGCCTGCATCGCTGCACGCCCAGGCCGACAAGAACAAGGAGCCCGACACGCTCGTGCTCAGCAATGGCGACGAACTGCACGGAAAGCTGGTGCAGGAAGCCGGAGGCACTCTGACCTTCCACAGCGATCCGCTGGGCGACCTCACCCTCGACTGGGACAAGGTCAAAGAAATCCACACCTCGCAGAAATTCGCCGTGATGACGCCGGATATGAAGAAACACAACAAGCGCGCCGCACTGAACCTGCCCAAGGGCACCATCGACGTGGCCAACGGTCTGGTCACCCTGCATCCCGACAGCGGGGCGACCGTCGCCCCCATCCCCATAAAGAACGCACAGGTGATCGTCGATGCGCCTCTGCTCGAGAAGCAGCTGGACCACGGGCCGGGCTTCCGCCAGGGATGGAACGGTGCAGCGACCGCAGGAGCCACCCTGGTGAGCGCGACCCAGAATTCCTACCAGGTTTCCGGCAGCGTCGGCCTGGTGCGGACCATCCCCACCGTCGCCTGGCTCGATCCTAAAAACCGCACCTCGTTCGACTTTGCGGAGTCATACGGCAAGATCACCCAGCCCGCGTACACCAGCGGAGGCGTGTTCACTCCAGCCAGCACAACCAAGTCCTCCATCCTGCACTTCGACGCCGAGCGCGACGAGTACGTCTCGTCGAAGATCTTCGCCCTCGGACAGACCTCCTTCGATCACAACTACAGCCAGGACCTCGACCTGCAGCAGATCTACGGCGGCGGCCTCGGATGGACGTTCCTGAAGACGCCCAAACAGGAAGCCGACCTCAAGGCGACGATGCAGTACGAAAAACAGCAATTCATTTCCGGGTCGTCGGCCAATCAGGACCTCATCGGATCCACCTTCTCGGCCAACTATCTGCTGAAGCTCAAGCTGGTGACCTACGCCCAGTCGCTGGCCTTCATTCCCGCCTACAACAACACCAGAGCCTACTCCGCCACCGAAACCGACACCTTCGCTTTCCCGGCCTACAAGAACTTCGCATTCAGCGTTGGAACCCTCGACAGCTACCTGAACGATCCGCCCGTCACAGCTCCGCCGACCAAAAGAAACTCCTTCCAGTTCACGATGGGCCTCACCTACGCCTTTAAGTCGAAGTACTAAGAGCCGGGCCCAGCGCGTTCAGGCTCCGGCTGCCGCTTCCTGAGCAACCGGATGCCCAACCGCCTGCTCAAGCCGCCGCAGCTGCCCCAGGTGGTGGCGCATGTGAACGGCATGAAATCGCCGCCACTGGTCCGGACGCAGCGGACCCAGCATGAAATGAGTCGCAACACGCTGCAGTCCGAACCGCTCGCGGCACTGATCGAGCAGGGCATCCATCTCGTCGATCTCCCTGCGAAACAGCTCGATCGCTTCAGCTCCGTTCATCGCCGGCCAGTGCAGCTGATCGGGGCGCGCGAATCCAGGAGCCGGTGCTCCGCGCGGAAAATAGCCGAACGAAAGCACCATCATCTGCAGCATCCACTGCACCGCTGTTCCGTGATCTTTAGTCGGACGGCCGCGCTCCAGCCTCTTTGCCAGAACCCGGCTCGTGCTCCTGCACGTCAGCACAAGATGCTCAATCAGCTCCTGCGCTGACCACAGACGATCGTCCTGCAGGGGATGCATCTGGCACCAATCGGCTGGCGCGCCGGAGAGCTGGCTGCTGTACGAGTCGAAGACCTGCTGCAAAACGGCATGCATGAGTGGCCGCCAGACCGCGTATCCGTTTCGTGGGGAACTATATCACCGATACTTCCACCCCTGCGGGGCCTCGCTGGTGTTGTGTTTCTGAAATTTCTGTACCTGTCATCCCGAAGCGAGTGCCCTGGGGCTCCATCGAAGACAGGGCAGGCGAGCGAGGGACCTGCTTTTTTCTATATGCATAGATAAAGAAAGTTCTGAAAGACCTCGCTAGGGCTCAGCCCCCATCGCCTTCAGTGCCTTGTGAATCTCCTTCGCGTGCGGCCCGTTGGGCAGTGCGCTGAGATAAAGACGGTAGTTCCGCAAAGCCTCATCGTCCTGGTGCAGATGGTGCGCCGATTCAGCCAGACCAAAAACGGCCTCCGCATTCCCCGGATCGGAGCGATTCGCCTCAAGGAAGCGATCGTACGCCCCCTTCCAGTTCCCCGACTCCATATAGAAGTCGCCGATGTTAGCGTCTTTCCGCGCGAGCTTCGGATTGTACGGCAGCGGCGATGGCGGCAGATTCGCCGGCGCCTGCTCGTCCGTCGTCGGCATGTCCAGACCCTTCACGTGGCTTGAACTGTAGCTCGGATCCGGCCCGGGAGCCCCATCACTCCCCGGCTTCTCTTCCTGCTGCCCCTGGTGCGCCGCCTTCTCCGATTGTTCCTCGGGGAAAGGATTCTCGCCGGCAGCGGGCTTCGCCTGTGAGCCGGACTGCGGCTTCGGTGCATCGGGCCCGGCGCTCGATCCCGGCTGCTCACCCTGATGGGCCGCGGCCTCAGACTGCGCCTCAGGGAAAGGATTCTCCTGAGCTGTGCTCTTCTTCGGCTGGTCTTTCTGCTGGTCCTTCTTCTGCTGCCCGTTGGCCTGCGCCGGTGGGTTCTGCTGCTGGCTGGAGCTGTCCTGCTGCTGGCCCCGGACAACCGGAGTCAGGACACAGGGGGTCAGCGCGAGCACCAGGCCGGCGATGAGGGAGGCGCGCAGCATCTTCTCCCATTTTAGACGCTCCAGATCAAGCCGCAGGAGGCCGCACGATTGGTATTGTGGTGGAGATGAGCCTGATCATCCGTTCTTCAGCAATCCACGCCGCGGGCTGCTACACCATGGCCCCTGTCCGCAAAGGCGCCCGCGTGGTGGAATACACCGGTCCCCGCATTCCCAAGGACGACGCCGACCTAAAGTACGAAAACTCGCCAACCACCTATCTCTTTGGAGTCGGCGACGGCAAGACAGTCATCGACGGCCACGGAACCGCGATGTTCATCAATCACTCCTGCGATCCGAACTGCGAAACCGAGGAGATCGATGGCCGCGTCTGGATCATGGCCATCCGCAACATCAAATCCGGCGAAGAGCTGACCTACGACTACTTCCTCTACGACGGCGATGACGACGAAGCGCGCTGCAACTGCGGTTCGAAGAGCTGCCGGGGCAGCATGTATTCGCCAGAGGAAATACGGCGCCGGGAGCGTGCGAAAAAGCAGGCAACCAGGAAACGCAGCCCAAACACAACAGCGCGGCGCCGCAGGAAAAGCGTGAAGTAGCCGTCCCGCCCTGCCCTCCAGCTACTTGTGGAAGCGATTCGCCAGCGCGGCTCCTGCATCCCCATCCTCGATCACCGGGACCGTATTAAGTTCGAGCAAATCCGCCCACTTCAGCGCATCGGCGTACATCAGGGCAGGATTATCGGTCTCCGAAAGCACGAAACCTCCGCTGCAATCCGTGTTGTGCCAGCGTCCCAGCAGCTTGATTCCCTCCGGCGGATTCGCCTCGCCGGCCAGGAACCGCGCCGCGGCTTCAGGAAGGTTCCCCGTAGGGAACGACCAGGTGGTCATGAATTTCATCTTGTTCTTCCTCCAGTTGCATCTTTGCGTTGGGATTTCGCCTGAGGGGAGGCAGGCTCGCCAATCATACGCTCGACGAATTGCCGTCCTGATCCGCAACTGGAACCTTTTTCACCATTTTCACGATCGGCAGCGTCTCGCCATTCGCCAGCGGCAGCTCAACCCGTTCCTGCTCAACGTATCCGTGGTGGCGATAGAGCGGGATCCCCGTAAGAGTCGCTCCCATCTCAAAGCGCGTGAAGCCCTCGGCCTGCGCAGCCTCCTCGCACAATTCAAGAATGCGTGAGCCGATGCCCCGCCGCGCCCACGCCGGATGGACGAAAAACGCCCGAATCTTAGCCGCATCGCTTCGCGGGTCAAGAAAAGAATCGTCGCGGCCAGGGCGATGATCGGATCCATAAGGTGTCTTCCGCCGCGACCACCCGCCACAGCCGGCGAGATTGCCAATCGTGGCCAGCCGATCCGGGTTCCCGCCCTCCGGAACTTCAACCACAAAGTAGGTCTGGTCGGCGACCAGCTGCGTGTCCAGTCCCAGCCACGTCCCAATCGCCTGTTCGATCTGCGACGGCGAATACTCACCGGCCTGCAGCCCGCGAATCGAAGCCTCGATCAGCGGCCCCAGTTGCGGGATATCAGCCGGCGTTGCAAGGCGGTAGAGGAGATCGGCGGACATCGCAATTTCGATTGTAGGTTCTGGAAAATCGAGCCCCCTCCTAGGCGATACAATCAGGCATTCGATGGCCTACCAGGTACTCGCCCGCAAATACCGTCCCCAAAAATTCTCCGACGTCGCCGGGCAGGAGCATGTCACGCGCACCCTCCTCAACGCGCTGGAACAGGGACGAGTCGCGCACGGATACATCTTCTCCGGCCATCGCGGAATCGGCAAAACCACCATCGCCCGCATCCTGGCCCAGGCCCTCAATTGCCGCACACCGGTAGGCGCCCCGCAGCGGCCCACCCAGGAACCCTGCGGCGTCTGCGATTCCTGCACTGAAATCCGCGCCGGCAATTCCGTCGACGTCCTCGAGATCGACGCGGCCACCAATCGCGGCATCGATGAAGTCCGCGAACTCCGCGAAGCCGCACGCTACCGCCCCGCCCGCGACAAATACAAAATCTGGATCCTCGACGAAGCCCACCAGATCACCGACGCAGCCTTCAACGCCCTGCTCAAGACCCTGGAAGAGCCGCCCGACCACGTCATCTTCATGATGGCCACCACGCAGCCCGAGGACATCCCCCAAACCATCCGTTCCCGCTGCCAGCACTTTAGCTTTCATGCGGTCAAATACGACGACATCCTCGCCCAGCTGAAATCGATCGCGGCCCAGGAAGAGATCGACGCCGAAGACGCGGCTCTGGCCCTGCTGGCCGAGGCCGGTGACGGCTCCATGCGCGACGCGCTCTCCATCATGGATCAGGCCATCGCATCAGCGCCGCTGGTCAACGCCAGGGCGCACCTCGCTGCCGAGCAGATTCGCGAGCTCATGGGTTCGGTGCCCAACACCG
>Ga0335072_10007651_pt1 | contig 15732 bp, 11 predicted proteins | sample Lox_Sample_21_FD_206725 | JGI IMG/M metagenome (GOLD analysis project Ga0335072, IMG submission 206725) | Soil microbial communities from Loxahatchee National Wildlife Refuge, Florida, United States - Lox_Sample_2.1 | ecosystem: Environmental > Terrestrial > Soil > Wetlands | place: USA... | reverse complement strand
GCCAGCCACGCGCGCAGGACCTCGAACACCTCTGTCACCAGTACCTCCCGGAACGCCATCCCTGCCATCTCTCGCAAACCGGCACAAACCGGGCAAGCCTGGCAGGGGTGGTCCATCAACTGGCAACCGGGGTGGTCCCATCCCCCTGGCAACAACCCTCAGCAGGTGGTCCCATGCTCATGGCAAACGACATACGTTGGTTCGAATCCATCACCTGCACACATCACCTGCACACATCACCTGCCACACCCTGCGGAAACGCCCCGCTAGCTGCGAATTCTCGCGCTAGCGGGGTGTTTTGTCTCTGTCCCGGCGTGCGTCGCCTTGTAGCGCTGTAGGGCGTCATGTTGCGGGGTCCACGGACGCATAGCGGACCAAATTCGGGGCCATGGAGCGGTGCGCGGCACCGTCGGCTTTCCACGGACGGCCACGGACGGGGGACATGATCGCGGACGAGCCACGGACTAGGTCGGCGGAGGCGGCCCGTGCGTGGCTTGACGTTCGCGGCTGAGCTGAGCGTGCATGTCCCTGCGTCCGCCCGCTGCCCGGCTGGCTTCCCGGGGCGGGGCGGCAGGGGAAGGGCAGGTGCGGTGATGGCCAGGGCGGTCCGGGTGAGCGTGACGCTTGCCGGGCGGGCGGGCGGAGCGGGCGCGGGCCGCCCGCGCGTTCGTCGGTGAGGTGCTCGGCCCGGAGCACCCGTGCGCGGATGACGCGGTGTTGCTGGTCAGCGAGGTCTTCGGCAATTCTGTCCGGCATTCCGGCTCGGGTGCTCCCGGGGAGACGGTGACGGTCGCGGTGATTGCCGGGGACGGCGTCGTCCGGGTTGAGGTCATCGATCGCGCCGGAGCGGCGGTGCCGGAGCTGCGTCCTGCTGGTTTCGAAGCGGAAGGCGGGCGGGGGCTTCAGCTCGTCGCGAGCCTCGCGGCGCGGTGGGGCTGGCGACGGCGCGGCAGGCGGGTGCTGACCTGGTTCGAGCTATCCCATCCCTGCTGATGTTTCCTTACGACAACGGCACGTCAATGAGGATTCGAGGCCATTGCCATCGGTCAGCGCTCGCTGGACAAACCGTAACCGGAGGGTCTCCGGCGGTTCTCCCTCCCTCGCCTTGGCGGACCTGATAAGGCTGTGGGGTGTTCGTGCGATCGATCTGGCTGCAGGACTTCTTGTCGTTCAATGCCTCCCCCGCGCTGTGGCTCAACCCGGGCCTGACCGTGATCACCGGCCCGAACGGTGCCGGCAAGTCCAACCTCGCTCGTTCCCTGGACGTCGCGCGGGCCGTGCTCGCGCCGCACGACCATCCTGATTCCGGGCGGCTGGACCTGTACCAGGAGGCGGGCTTCGACGGCGCCTCGGAGTTCACGGTCAAGCTGGACATGGTCCTTGACCAGCCGTGGGAGCAAGATCTCGTTCGGACGCACGTGCAGTCCGCTCACCTGACGTCTGGGCCTGGCCGCTCTCAGCAGGCGGCGGACTCGTTTGAGCGGAGCCTGGACTGGCTAGTGGCCGACTCGCTTGCCCCGCTTATGACAGGAACCCTGGTCATCAAGTACCGGACCACGGCTGTCCGTCAGTGGGCCGCCTACTGGGAGTTCGCCGATCAGGACAGCGGTGCAACATGGCATGCGGTGCTCGTTGATGATCAGGGGATTGATCAGCTCCGGCCTGGGGACGCCGGGAAGCTGGAGCGAGCGGCCGGCGGAGTGCGATTTGCCGACTGGCTGATGCAGTCCAAGCCGCAGGAGGCCGCTGAGCTGGACTTCAGGGTCGCCATGCGGATCGCGAAGGACCAGCCGGTTGACTTCTCAGTGAGGTCAAGCCAGGCCGACCAGATCCCGGCGAGCGTCCGCGAACTGGCCATCACACTGGGAATCACCCCCGGTGATAGGTCGTTTTCGTTCCGGCAGGTCATGAACCTGGTGATCCAGCGCGGCATCGTCCTGACGGACAACAGGCGGCTGCCCCTCCAGCGCCGCTTCCCTCTGTCAGAACTCAGCGGCCCGGTTGACTTGCGTGACGGCGCAGCGGTGGGCGGCGAGATCTTCCGCCTGAAGAACGGCGATGCCGCGGACAAGGGGCGCTTCAGGCAGATCCAGTCGACGTTTAAGAGCCTGACCGGCCGCGACCTGGACGTACAGGCACGGCCGGCCGACGACGGCGAAGCCGCGCTCATCATCGAGCCGACAGTTGCCGGACAACATGCCGAGCGGCTGATCGAACTGTCGGGCGCCGGCATGCAGGAGGCTCTCGTGCTGAGCACTCTGCTGCGAGGCACACCTGGCCGGATCACGGTCCTTGACGAGCCAGCGGTGAACCTGGAGCCGACAGTCCAGCGCCGGCTGGTCAGCAAGGTGCGCGGGCCCGGCCAGTACCTTGTCATCACCCACAGCGCGGACCTGGTCCCGTTCGACGACCCAGACGACCTCAAGCGGATCGTCAGGCTAGCGCCCGGCGCGTCCGGCACGCATGTCCGCCAGCCCGACTACGACGACCCGGGTACACGGGAACAGTTCCGCCAGCTTCGCTGATACAGCCGGCAGAGATAAGGGCGCTGCTGTTCGCTGAAGCGGCTGTGCTGTGCGAAGGGCAGACCGAGCCTGGCGCGCTGCCACGCTGGTGGAACAACGCCAGCACCGCCGGCCTGCCGGACCTAGGGGCCACCAACGTCTCCTTCATCGCCGTCGACGGGCACAACGGCTACCGCCCCTACATCAAATTCCTCGACGCTTACGGCATACCCTGGGCGATCATCTGCGACGGCCCGGCGCTGCGAAAAGGGCGCAAGCTCAGCCAGGACATGGAAAAGCTCGGCCTTTGGCCTGATGCGCTCCAGCCTGGCGATGACCAGGACTTCGCCCAGTGGCGCAGCTACTGGGAGTGTGCAGGCGTCTTCACCCTGGCCAGCCGATTCGGCGACGACGGAACCAAGCGTGGTGAGTTCGAAGAGCTTTTGCGGCAGGTCGACCATGAACTTCTCGGCAAGGCGATACGCGAGACAGGGGGGAGCAAGCCAAGAGCGGGAGCCTACTTCGCCGCTGCTCGCCCTGCGCTGCCTGACTCCGTCCGAGACCTGTTCCAGAAAATCGCCGAGTACCTTCACCTTATGTGAGAGCACCGGCGCTCGAAGTGGCGTCAGGCTCAAGTAGAGGAACACGGCGCGCGGCCTCGCTGCTCAACGTTCGTTAGTTGCCCTTTACGCGGTCGGGCCAGATCACACGCACCGGGGTTCATCGCCACGACGTCCTAGCTAGCGCCATGATGGGCATCTATGCACCCATATCCACCCAATACATAACGCTCCGGATCGCGGGCGGCGCACGTCCAGCCGCTGGTTCTCGCAAGTTCCAGAAGTATCCGTAGTTCCGGTAAAATAGAAGTAGCTAAGAATTACCAATCTTGAGTAGGAGAAGTGGTTGAATAGGTGGCGGGCGTTGGTATCAGATTTGCTCCCTTGGGGAACCGAATTGCTGGGTAAGGGGGGTGTCGCATGGCTAGCGTAGACGCCACCGACTTCGACCACCTGCGCGCTTGGAACGGCGAACAGAGCCGCGCGTTCGAGGAGATTTCGTACCAACTGCTCAAGCACAAGGTTCCTGATGGAACGCGGGCGATCCGCACCGGCAACCCTGACGGCGGCGTGGAGTGGTACGTCACCCTGGCGGACGGCACAGAGTGGGGCTGGCAAGCCAAGCACGTGCATGGCATCGACGCGCTGCTGAACGCGATGACAGACTCCGTGAAGCGGGTGGCCAAGGAGCGGCCAAACCTACGCAAGCTGACGTTCGCCATCTCATCGAACCTGGGCACCAGCAAGGCCCCCCGGAAAGGGAAGCCCATCAAGTCGCAGCGAGAGAAGTACGACGATAAGATCACGACCTGGCAGAAGACCGTCCCCGGTGCGGACAAGATTGAATTCGAGCTAGTCCAAGAAAGCGACCTGCTTGCCGAGCTGACCAGGCCGGAACACCGAGGGCGGCGTTGGTTCTGGTGGGGCGACGTCGTGCTTGGCGACGACTGGCTGAAAGCTCATTACAAGCAGCAGGTTGACGCGGCCAGTGAGAAGTACCGTCCGGACCTCCAGATCGACATTCCCATCCAGGAAGATTTGCTCGCACTCGGGTTTGATCAGGCGATCCAGACCGCTTTCAACCGCATGCTGCGCGATGTGGCCTCCGCTGTGGCCGACGTCCATGTCCGGACCGAGGATGAGGATGAAGCGGTCGCCGCGCTGTACCAAGCCGTCCAAGACACCGCCACAGCGCTCCGCGACACCGTAATAGCGCTTGTGCTCCAGACCGGCGACAAGTCGGCGGTGCTCGACCCGATGCTTAGGCAGGTCGACGCCTGCCGAAAGGCTATTTACGCCGCCGAGGAACACGAGCGCGAGCGTAAGGCCACCTGGCGAAAGCTGTCAGCCGACGCGCGCAACGACGCGAGCGAGCCACCTGACAACATGGGCGGCTACAGCATCCGTGGGCTGAGCACCGCCATGGGTGCGTTGACCTCCTGGCTGGATTCACCGGTCGGGCGTTCGTTCCTGCGCCAGACCTACTTCCTGACCGGCCAGGCCGGTTCGGGCAAAACCCATCTGCTGCTCGACGCGACTGGGCGGGCGCTTGATGCCGGTCGGCCCGCCGTCTTCTTGGCGGGCGCACAGTTCGGCCGCAGCGACCTGTGGGCGAGCATCGCGGATCAGCTCGGCCTGGGAAACATCGGTAAGGACATGCTGCTACAGGCGATGGACGCGGCCGGTGAAGCTGCTTCGACTTCCGGCAGCCGGTTCGTGATCTTCATCGACGCTCTCAATGAGACCGCGGCAGCTGACTTTTGGCGGGTTCATCTGCCGACGCTCCGGGCGGCGGTTGAGCAATACCCTCATGTCGCGCTGGTGGTGTCCTGCCGGGACACTTACCGCGAGCTTGTGCTGGAAGGCGCTGAGGGCTCGCGCTACGTCCGTCGCTCGCATCCTGGATTTGCTGAACGTGAGGTCGAAGCCACGCAGAAGTACTTCGCGCACTACAAGCTTCCGGCGCCCATGCTCCCCCTGCTGACGCCCGAGTTTACACTGCCGCTCTTCCTGCGGCTGTACTGCGAGAGTCTGTCGCAGCCCGAAGGTGCCGCTGTCCCAGATGGCCACCAGGGGCGGGTCGCCATCTTCGAGCGCTACCTCGCGGCCAAACTCGCGACCGTCGCCCGACGTTTCCGGCCGGGCGCGACTTCAGGCTACGAACTGAACGCCGCCGGGACGCTGATCCGATGCGCGCTCGACGGGCTAATGGACGAGCTGGCGCGTATCGGCCAGGAGAGCATGGGCGCCGAGGTGGCCGAAGCTGTCGTACGGGCGGCACTTGGTGACACAGGCGCCGAGGCTACGAGAATCGTCGGGCTGTTCCAAGAGGAAGGTGTCCTCACTCGTGAACGGCTCTACCTGGGCGACGGCGTCTACGGTGAAGGCATCCGGATAGTGTTCCAGGCTTTCGCCGACTTCTTGCTCCTGAGGCGTCGCCTTTCGCTTTCCGATGATCCGCTGGACGACGCGGCGCTCAAGAAGTGGCTTACAGAGGAGTGCAGCTGGGGCGTCACTGAGGCGGCAACCATCCTGTTCCCAGAGGTATACGACGTTGAGTTGCCCGACCTGCTAGGGGTCGAGCTAGGCGAGGAACCGGAGAATGCCGACGATGACCGCGCCGCTTGGGACCAGCATTACTGGGTTCGGCAGCTCTATGAGTCACTGGTAACGAACCTGCCCTACCGCGACTCGCGAGCCATCTCACAGCGCACGATCGACCTCCTGAACGAAGTCCAACCATACATGCGCCGCCCAGAATTCTTCCAGGTGCTGTTCATGCTGGCGCCGCAACCGGACAACCGCTTGAACGGTGCGGGGCTGCATAATTACCTCATCCAGTCGCGCATGCCCGAACGGGACAGTGACTTCGGGTTCGCCACCTACCACGCACTGTCCGAGGGGTTCAGTCCGGCGGCACGCCTTGCCCGCTGGGCCGCCGCCGGGCCGTACCCGACTTACGACCCCGAAGTCGTCGAGCTGGCCTGCATCCCTCTCTGCTGGCTCCTGTCGTCTCCGAATCGCTTTATGCGTGACTGGGTGACGAAGGCTCTGGTGCACCTGCTGAGGGGCCACCTCAATGTTATGCGTGTCCTCTTCGAGCGCTTCTGGACGGTGGACGATCCGTACGTGGTCCAACGCGTAGCCGCCATTGCCTATGGAGCGTTGCTGCGCAGCACGCCAGACCAGGCCGACCAGGCGAAGGAGCTCGCCGAAGCAATACACGTGCGAGTCTTCGCCCGCCCAGTCCGACCAGACGAGCTGCTACTTGATGCCGCGCGTGGCATCACACGGTGGGCCGTGGATCATCAGTTGCTAACGGACTCGACGCTCAGCGAGGCCCGGCGTCCTTACGGTCTGAAGCTGCCCGGACCACCGCCAAGCAAGGAGACGCTTGACAAGAAATACGGTTGGCGCGAGGGACAGCCGGATGACGAGAGCTATTCGGCTGTCCACTCGTCGGTGCTGAGTATGGGCGACTTCGGCCGCTACGTTGTCGAGTCGGGTATGCACTACTTCTCGCGCTACCGCTTCCGGCAGGAGTACCGCGAGAGCCGGCGCCGCGAGCCCCGGTTCATCAAGTCCAAGTGGGCCAAGTTCGTCGGATCGCTGACCAAGGAACAGGAAGAGGAACTGCACGCGTGGCTGAGCAATCCTGAGCAGGGCAAGCTGAGCCGACTCGAGTTCATGGTGAGGGGCGAAGAAGACCCCCTGACCGACGCGCAGTACGAATTGCTTGATGCTGCCTTCGTGTACCCCAAGCCGGTCAACGACGAGTACCCGACCGACGTCGCCCGCCGCTGGGTCTTCCGCCGGACGCTCAGTCTCGGTTGGACGCCCCAACTCTTCGGTGTTCAGGACCGGAACCTCGGGCACGGGGGTCGCGGAAGCGAGGAGCACAAGTCCGAACGCTGGGGCAAGAAGTACCAGTGGATGGCCTATCACGAGCTGCTGGCCCGCGTGGCGGACAACTACCAGGCATCCCGGCGCTGGGACGACAGCGAGCCGTACGAGGGGCTGCACCAGATCATTGGCGACCGGGAAATCGACCCGAGCCTGCCGCCGCTTGATTTCCGGGCCTTCAGCGAGAACGAGGGCGCTGGTGTGACGGCGTGGGAGCAGCCGCTCATCCGACTGCAGGAGTGGCCACCAGCGCGCCTCGGCTTCAAGCAATACCAGGGCGACGTCCGGAGCTTCCTGGCCGACACCGAAACCGAGCCCACCGTCGCCAGTTCCTTGTTCGTGCGCGACCGCGACGGAAACGACTGGGTGGTACTCGACAGTCATATGCGTCAGGTGGACCCGCTTGCTCACAAGGGCTGGCGCGGCCTGCAGGAGACGGTGGCGCTCCACACGGTGCTCATCACCGCGGGCGAGGCCAATGCGTTCCTGGCCGCCATACCGGCCGAGCCGCGCTTCGAGATCCGCGACCTTATCGATTCCAACGGCCACATCGACTGCTGCTACGTCGGAGAGGTCGGCCGTACCGGGTCGGCCTGCGGTCACCGTCATGACAAGCTCCGTCAGATAACCATGGGCGGCAAGCTGTTCCAGGTCGTTCCGGCCGTCGAGCAGTACACCTGGGAAGGAAACATCCTCGACTGCTCCATCGGCGAATCCGCAGGCACGGTCCTGCCCTCCACGTTCCTGCAGCAGGCAGCAGGGCTGTCCTTCGACATGCGCGGACCGAGTTGGCTGCATGCTGATGGCACTCCAGTGTTCACCTACTACGAGGAACCAGGTAACACCAGCCGGGCGCTACTCGTGAAAGCGACGTTCCTTCAAGAGTTCCTGGAGGCCCGCAAGCTTGAACTCGTGGTGCTGCATTGGTTCCAGCGGTTGGAACTCAGCGAGCAGCACGGCGGTAAGCATCCACAGGTTCGGTCGTCCGTCGAAGCCAGACTCGGTTCAGACCTAGCCGTCCACGAGAGCAAACCAAGAAGAGAAGAACACGACCTGGCGTGACGTGTCAGGCATGATCCCGCTGACACGCAGGTCTCAGCAGTCCGGCCACTTCATCGGCAAGTAGCCCAACCGGTGGATCGCTGTCGAGCTCCACGCCGTCGGCATGCGTGGATCCGCTCCTCGCCACCGCTCCCGGGGAAATCGGGGTACAGCGCGTGGACGAGATGGATTAGCACGGCCTTAGAGCAGGTCGCGGGTTAGCCGGAGATCGCGACGCGGTACATGCGCCGTCTAACAGCAGGACCGGGCGGAACTAGGCTGTGAAGCCCGGGGCGTGGCGTCGCGCCGCGCGTACGTCCGCATCATGGAGAGGCGCCAGAATACGAGAGCCGTTTGACGAGGACGTCGAACAGTGGCGACCCGGGTAGCGGGTTGCGTTTTTGGGCGACCTTGTGCCAGCCCCACTTGGCATAGGCGGCCTGGGCGGGTGCGGCTGCCGGGAGGACGGTAAGGGTGGCGCGTTCCTCGGGGCGGTCGTGCAGCAGCAGGTCGTGCATGCCCTGGGCGACGTGCTCGCGTCTCCAGGGCGCTCGGACGAGCATTTCGACGAGGGCGAAGGTGCGGCCGGGGCGTTCGGTGGTGACCTCGGGTGGCAAGGCGGTGGTGAGGTTGTTCCACCACGGTGTGGTCGGCTGCAGGGTGACGCCGAAGGCCAGGCCGGCCAGGTCGGTGCCGTCGCGGGCCTCGGCCAGCGCGAAGCCTTCCTGTCGGCACTGGACCTCGAATCGCTCGGCGAAGAGGTCCGCGTGCTCCTGGCCCCACTCGTACGGCGGCTCGGCGTACACCTCGGTGTACAGGGCGCGCAGCTCGCCGAGGTCGGCCGCGGCCTGCTCCCCGTCGAGCTTGCGGAAGGCGATGTCTCCGCCGGGCGTCACAGGTCCCTGACCCGGGCGGGCGCGGCCTTGCGGACGTAGTCGCGTGCCTGCTCGCGGAAGCTGGCGACCTCGGGCACGTCGGGGTGGCGGCTGGTCAGGTCGCGGGAGAACTTGGCGAGCCAGTTGACGATGAGGGAGGAGCGGGTGTCGGCGGCGAGCCGGACGGCGTGCGTGCCGACGGCGGCGGACTCGGCGGGCTCGCGCTGGGCGAGGCGGACCTTGGCGAGGCGGATCTCGTCGAAGACCCGGCTGCGGATGTAGCCCTGGCTGCGGGTCTGGCGGGCGCGCAGGGAGTGGACTTCGCCTTTCGCGGCGTAGTGCCGCCACCGGGGCTTGTCGCTGGCGCGCAGCGCCAGCTCGATGTAGGCGTTGGCGGCCAGGCAGTCGACCTCGGCCTGGTTCATGTAGTGGATCCAGTCCGGCGTGGCCTCGTGCCGGGGTGCTTCCTCGTATACCGCGACGCAGCTCTGGGCGGAGCGGTCGGCGTTGCCGGCCTCGCTGTCGCCGAGCTGGGCGTAGGCGCGTGATTCCAGGCCGAGCAGCTCGGAGCGGACCAGGCCGCTGGCCTGGCGGGGCAGGCTGTACAGGGCGGTGCGGACCATGCCGAGGCTGTCTTCGTAGCGGCCCAGCGCGGTGGAAAGCTGGGTCATGTCGCCGATGACCTTGGCCCCCAGGTCGGGGCTGGAGCCCTCGCGGCAGGCGTGCAGGGCGAGCAGGTAGTACCGCTGGGCGAGGCCGTAAAGTCCCTGGTCGTAGGCCATCCAGCCGCTTAGCTGGGCGAGCTCGGCGGTGACCTGGAACAGCCGCTGGCTGATCGCGGGCGGGTGGTGGTCGCTGAGGCTCTCGGCGACGGCGTTGAGCTGCCCGGTGACGGCCTTGCGGCGCAGCCCGCCGGCGCCGGAGGCGTCCCAGCGGCGGAACACGGTGACGGCCTGCTCCAGCTCGGCGACCTCGTCGGTGCCGGCGGCGGGCGGGCTTCCGGGCAGCAGGGTGAGGGAGGCGGCCCACTGGCGGACCGGGTGGAGCAGTGCCGCCCCGGTGATGACCGCGAGCCCGGCCAGGGCCTCGCGCCTGCTGGCGATGTCGTGTGCCGAGAAGCCTTCCATGATCCGCACCGTGTAGTCAGCTGACAGCGAGAAGTCCAGCGGGACGGACGTGACCAGGGTGAATCCGTCGCGTCCGCCGGGCACGTCCGAGGCGTCGGCCAGCAGCTCGTTCAGCTCCCCGGGGGTGACCTGGAGAGCCTGGGTGAGGCGGGGGCGGACCCACGGCTGGGGCTCGGTCTCGGCCCGTTCCCAGCGGATGACGGTGGTCCGCTCGCAGCCGACCGCCTCGGCTAGTGACTCCTGCGTGAAGCCCAGCGCCTTGCGGCGCTGGATCAGCCGCAGCCGCTTGAGCGCCACGCCCTGTCCTCCTCTGCTTACGTCCAACATAGCCCGTTTCCCTGGCTGCGGGCCTGGCCACTGGGCGGGATGCAACATCTTTGCCACATCGCTGCCACTCGTCGGCGCTGTCACCCGTCGCTGGCCTCGGGTTGGCTGGAATGCGCGGGGAAGCCCCGCGAATTAGGAGGCCGGAAAGACCATGAGTAATGGCGGCGGATTGCACGCTGCGGTCCAGGAGCAACGAGGGGCGGCCGTGCCCGACAGAGCCGAAGAAACGCACGAGATTGATGTCACCACGCCGAGCGTCGCGCGAATGTACGACTATTACCTCGGGGGGAAAGACAATTACGCGGCCGACCGTGAGGCGGCCCGGCTCGTGCTCGGGTCCGCGCCGGACGTCCCGCTCGCGGCCCTGGAGAACCGCGAGTTCCTCAAGCGCGCCATGCGCTACCTCGCCGCCGAGCGCGGCATCAGCCAGTTCGTGGACATCGGGCCGGGCCTGCCGACCCAGGGAAACATCCACCAGCTCTCGCACCAGCACGATCCCGAGGCGAAGGTCGTCTACATCGACAACGACGCCAGCGTCCTCGTACACAGCAGGGCGCTCCTGGACGGCGTACCCGGCGTCGCTCTTCTGGCTGGTGACCTGCGAGAACCTGAAGCCATCCTGGCGGCCCAGAGCCTGAGAGCCGTCATCGACTTCTCCCGCCCGGTCGCCTTGCTCATGACCCTGGTGCTGCACTTCGTGTCCCCGGATGACGACCCCTACGGCCTCGTGGCCGCTTACAGGGACGCGCTGTGCCCCGGCAGCTTCCTGGTCGTGTCCCACGTCACGGGGGACGATCGCGAGCCCGGCATGCTCGCGGGGGTCGGTGCCTACGAGAACGCGAGCGCCCCGCTGATCTTGCGGACACGCAGCCAGGTACAAGAATTCTTCAACGGCTTCGACCTGATTGATCCCGGTGTCGTATTCCTTTCCCAGTGGCGGCCGGCCGGTGAATACCACGCGCAAGGCGGAACGCGATGGGCCTACTGCGCAGTTGGTGAGAAGCCGGAGAATTAACGTCGCTGGCTTCCAGCCGGCAAGTACGCCCCTAACTCTGCGAATAGTGAAGGAGCAGTGATGACTGGACCTTTCGGTGCCAGCGGTACCGTCGAGCAGGACCCGCCCAGAGCCGGGATGTCGGCCGGCCTGGGACCGGGCGGCCAGGCTGGGGACGGCAGCCAGCTGTCGGCGTCGGAGGAGGCGTCGCGGTTGGCGCAGCGGGCCGTGGCCCGGCACCCGTGGCTGCCGGAGGCGATGCTGCTGGTGCGGCTGGCCATGCTGGCCGGGGCCGGGGCCGCAGTGCGGCTGCTGGCCGTGCCCCGCCCGGCGGAGGCCCTGGTGGCGTTCGCGGTCGTGACGGCGATGCTGTCGGCCCGGTCCTACCGGGCGACCAGCCCCCGCGCTCCTCGGCAGCCACGGCCGGCCGGGGCGTGGCAGCCCGGCGAGCAGCCCCCGCCCGGGGTCCCGGCAGCCACGATCGAGGCGGCCACCCGGATCCTCGCGCAGCTGCCCCGGCCCTGGCAGAGGGCCTGGCTGCGGGTCGCCCCGTGCACCGACGCGGTGCGCCACGGCCAGTGCCGCACGGCGTTCGCCTCGACGGCGGGCGGCGCGATGATGCAGGTGGTCGTGGGGGAGCACATCGCCGCCCGCCCGGCCGACGCCGCGTTCGTCATCGCGCACGAGGCCCGCCACCCGGCCGGGTGGGCCCGGCACCTGTCCCTGGTGGCGTTCGGGGCACGGATGGCCGCGTGGCTGGCGGCCGGATGGGCGGTGCCCTGGCCCTGGCTGCCCGTCGCCCTGGCGGCGGTCCAGGTCGCATGGACCGCCGCGTGCTGGGTCATCGAGGTCGGCTGCGACATCGGCGGCGCCCGCGTCGCCGGGCGGGAGGCCGCCCTGGGGTTCTTCGCCCACCGCCGCGCCCTGGCGAGCGAGCCGAGGCCCGGCCCCGCCTGGAAGCGGCGCGCCCGCCGGGTCCTCATCCACGTAGCGGTCCCGGTCGCGCACCCGCCCTTCCGGCTGCGCGCGGCCATCATCCGCGCCCTGGTCCCCGCCAGCAGGCCCGCATGACCGGCCAGGCCAGTGTGCAGGAAGAGGGCCTGATGCCACCAGTGAGCGCGGTCACCTCCGGCCCGCCCGCCGCGCCGGGATTAACTGCCGGGGAAGGGGCCGTGATCGCGGGCCAGGCCGGGAGCGGGACTGCCAGACCGGCGCCAGGCGGGGCCGGGGCCAGGAGCCTGAAGGCTGAGCTGGCCCGGCTGCGGGCGCGGATGTGCGAGCTGGGGCTGGGCCATGACGAGATCGCCGCCGAGATCGGCCGGCAGTACCGGGCACGCCCGCGCGAGGCCTGGCGGCTGGCCTGGGGCTGGACGCTGAATGAGGCGGCGGCCCGGTTCAACGCCCGTGCCGCCCGCGCCGGCACCGACCCGGCCGGGGCCGCGACCATGACCGGCCCGCACCTGTGCGAGTACGAGAAATGGCCGTCCAGCCGTCGCAGGCCCTCGGTCTACGTGCTGTCCATGCTGGCCGCCACCTACCAGGCCAGCGTGGCCAGCCTGCTGGACCTGGCCGACCACGCGGCCCTGCCCCGGCCAGACCGGCTCGTCCTGCTGCGCGCACCGGGCGCCGGCGAGCTCATCGCCGCCGGGCCGAGAACCGGGGCGCAGCCGGCCCTGGCATGGGACCAGGCCGGGCAGGGCGTGTCGCTGACGCTGCCTTACGTCCCGGGCCGCCTGGTGATCGAGGTCAGCGTCCCGCCCGGGGCCGGTGGCCTGCCCTCGGGCGGCAGTGACACGCCACGGGCCGCCGGGCTGCTGACGCTCGTCCCTGACCCGCCCCCAGCCCAGGGCAGCCACAGGTGACAGCCCGTTCACCACGCGAGCGACAGCTGGCTACCCCGCTAGCACGGGCGGCCCGCGTGACCGAATGACCCAGAGCTCCCGCCCCGGTAGCCACTAGCCGGGGCGGGACGGCGGCCCCGGGCCGCTGGCCGGGACGCATGAGCCCCGTCGGCGGCCCGCCACCCGGCCCGGGGCACGCCAGCCACCACCCGCAAGGAGGCCCCGATGCCCGCCACCGCCACCCCGAGAAGACCCGCCATGCGCCGCCACCCACAGCCTCCCCAGCCGCCCCCCGGTCAGCCGCCCCCCGCGTCGCTGGCCCTGGGCGCCGTGCCCACGGCCCCCGCCTGCGCCCGCGCCTGGACCCGGGCGATCCTCGCAGAATGGCGGCTGGCCGGCTTGGAGGACGTCAGCGAGCTGATCGTCTCCGAGCTGGCCAGCAACGCGATGGCGGCCTGCCGCCGCGAGGGCATGCCCTGCTTCTGGCTCACCCTCACCCTCGGCAGCGACGGGCTGGCCATCCTGGTCCGCGACTTCTGCGCGGGCATCCCCCGGGTCCGGGAGGCCGCCTGGGAGGACGAGGACGGGCGCGGGCTGCAGCTGGTGGCGGCGATGAGCGGCCAGTCGGGCTGGTACCCGGCCCGCGATGGCCTCCCCGGCAAGGTCGTCTATGCGGTCCTGCCCACGAGCGGGGCGGCTTCGTGACCAGGCTGGGCGAGCGGTCCTCCGCCGGGCCGGCGTTCGTGCCGTGGAGCGCTGGCGAGGGCCTGGCGGGGAAGCCCGGGGCCGTGGCGGCGGTCCCGGTGGCCGCGCAGCCTTCGGGCGGGTGCGGGGGATGCGGGGCGCGGCTGGCGCGCGACAATGACGGGGAGCTGTGCAGCTCGTGCGAGCGCAGGCTGGTGGCGGAGCCGCCGCGGGTGCCGTGCGGGTTCTGGGATGAGGCCGTCATGCGGGACGCGCTGGCGAGCTGGCACATCGGCCGCGTGATCCGCGCCTTCCGGACCCACCCGTGGCATCGCGTGCCGATCACGCAGGAGGCCGTCGGTGGCTGGCTGGGCGGGCTGCCCCAGCCGCAGGTGAGCCGGATCGAGAACGGGCCTCCAGTCGGGGACCTCGGCAGGCTCATCCCGTGGGCCCAGGTGCTGCGCATTCCCGGTGAGCTGCTGTGGTTCAGGCTGCCCCCCAGCCAGGCCACCACGGCGGGAGGCGTCGCCAGCGGCCGGGCCGGCAGCCCGGCGCCCGCCTACCCCTCGGGCGACGGCGTCCACGGCCCCGGCCAGGTGCTAGCGGATCACGCGCCGCCGGACAGGCGCAGCACCGGTCGGCTTGTGTCCCGGCTCGCGCTGGCCACGACGCGGGCGCATCGTGGCGCTATGGCCCCCGGGCCTGCCGGCGGGCACGCCGAGCGGCTGCGCCGTGGCGTGGACACGGCGCTGGACGCGGCCACGACGGCGGCAGACGCCGCAGAGTGGGAGCGGGTAGTGGATGACTACTGGCTGCGCAACGGGCGGGTCGCCCCGGCGGTCCTGCTTCCCGAGCTGCTCGCGGACCTGGGCGAGGCGCGGGCGCGGCTGGGCGATGCCCCGGCTGGCCTGCGCGCGCCGATGGCGCGGGCCTGTGGCTACCTCAGCGCCCTGGCCGCCAGCAACATGGTCGGTGCCGGGGACGTGCAAGGGGCGCGGCGTTACTGGCGGACCGCGCTGCGCGCCATCGACCACGCCGGCGACCGGCCCGCCCAGGCCCTGCTGCACGCAACCCGGGCCAGGTTCGCGCTGGCCGAGGCCGCCTCCCCTGAGGTGGCCCTGGCCCTGGCCGGCAAGGCGATCGCGATCGCCGGCGGCACCACCTGCGCCGGGGCCGCGCAGGCGCACGGCGCCAGGGCGCTGGCGCTCGCCTGCCTCGGCGAGCATGGGGAGAGCGTCACCGCCATCCGGGACCTCGCCGGCCTGGCGGCCCGGCTGCCCCAGGCCGCAGCGTCGGCTCCGTTCGGCTTCAGCCAGCAGTCCCTGCTCTTCTACCTCAGTCGCGCCTGGTCCTACGCGGGGCGCGCGGCGGAAGCGGAACGGGCGCGCGACGGGGGCCTGGCACTCGTGCCGCCGGGCAGCCCCGTGCCGCTGGCCGACTTCGAGCTCAGCATGGCCGTGGCGCTCATCCAGTCCGGAGACCCGTCGGAGGGGGCCCGCCACCTGGCCGGCATCCTGCGTGCGCTTCCGGCCGGCCACCAGCGCAACGCCCTCATCCGGCAGAACGCGGCCCGCGCACTCGCGCTGGTCCCGCCCGGCGAGGTCGGCACGCCCACCGTCGCCGAAGCCCGCGAGCTCCTCATGCTCCCGCTCGGCGCTGGGGTGCTTGCATGGCCGGGCTGAGGCTACTGGCCTGGCAGGCCGACCCGGCGGGCGAAGTCGCGCAGCCCCGGCAGGGCGCTGCGGGTACCGGCCCTGAGCAGGTCTTCGGTCATCCGGTGGACGGGCGGGCGGTAGCGGACCTCGGCGGGCGCGGCGCGCTCGGCGGCGAGCAGGGACCGGTAGCACGCCTCCGGCTTTCCCCACTGGTGCCAGGC
>Ga0335072_10007650_pt1 | contig 15732 bp, 10 predicted proteins | sample Lox_Sample_21_FD_206725 | JGI IMG/M metagenome (GOLD analysis project Ga0335072, IMG submission 206725) | Soil microbial communities from Loxahatchee National Wildlife Refuge, Florida, United States - Lox_Sample_2.1 | ecosystem: Environmental > Terrestrial > Soil > Wetlands | place: USA... | reverse complement strand
GTCGGTCCCCGTCGGCATCAAGATCCCGGCGATCGCCGTCAACGCACCGGTGATGAGGCTTGGCCTCGGCCCGGGCGGCACGGTCCAGGTGCCACCGCTCGGCCAACACAACCTGGCCGGGTGGTACACCGGGAGCGTGACGCCCGGCCAGTCCGGTGCGGCGGTGATGCTTGGCCACGTGGACACCTGGGCGGGCGGCTCGGTCTTCTACAAGATCAAGGACCTGCGCCGGGGCGACACGATCGACGTGATCAGGACGGATGGAACCGTAGCCACCTTCACGGTCGACGGCCTGCAGAAGGCGGCCAAGGTAGCGTTCCCGACCGGCCAGGTCTACGGCAACCCTGGCTACCCGGCCCTGCGCCTGGTCACCTGCGGTGGCCCTTTCGACCCGGCCACCGGCTCCTACCTGGACAACATCATCGTCTACGCCCAGCTGACGTCCGTTCAGCGGGCCTGACCGCCCCCGCTGCTCCCTCGCCGCCCGCCCCGCCGGATGGGATAGCTTGATGTCGAGATACTGTAGGTTGTGCATGCGGGGGACAAGCACGGGCAGGACGGGGCGCACGACACGCATGGGCGAGGAGGCTCAGATTCGATGACTGCTAACAGCTTCGGCAGCCGCGCGACGCTAGCTGCGGGCGGCAAGGACTATGAGATCTACCGGCTGGACGCGGTCCCTGGCTCGGCCAGCCTCCCGTACAGCCTCAAGGTGCTGCTTGAGAACCTGCTGCGCAACGAGGACGGCGCGAACGTCACCGCCGAGCACATCAGCGCCGTGGGGAACTGGGATCCGGCCGCCGAGCCTGACACCGAGATCCAGTTCACCCCCGGCCGGGTGATCATGCAGGACCTCACGGGCGTCCCGGCAGTCGTTGACCTCGCCGCCATGCGGGAGGCCATGGAGGCCCTCGGCGGTGACCCGAAGAAGATCAACCCGCTGATCCCGGCCGAGCTGGTCATCGACCACTCGGTCGTCGCCGACGTCTTCGGCCGGCCGGACGCGTTCGCCCGCAACGTGGAGCTTGAGTTCCAGCGCAACTCCGAGCGCTTCCAGTTCCTGCGGTGGGGCCAGCAGGCACTTGACGGCTTCCGCGTGGTGCCACCGGGCACCGGCATCGTGCACCAGGTCAACATCGAGCACCTGGCCCGCGTGGTGATGGTGTCGCCCGACGGCGCGACCGCCTACCCCGACACCTGCGTCGGCACCGACTCGCACACCACGATGGAGAACGGCCTGGGCATCCTGGGCTGGGGCGTCGGCGGCATCGAGGCCGAGGCGGCCATGCTCGGCCAGCCGATCTCCATGCTCATACCGAAGGTGGTCGGCTTCAAGCTGACCGGGGCCCTGCCGCGCACCGCCACCGCGACGGACCTGGTGCTGACGATCACCGAGATCCTGCGCAAGCACGGCGTAGTTGGCAAGTTCGTCGAGTTCCACGGCGACGGGGTCGGCCAGGTGCCAGTGGCCAACCGGGCCACGATCGGGAACATGTCGCCAGAGTTCGGCTCGACCTGCGCGATCTTCCCGATCGACGCCGCCACGCTGGACTACCTGCGGCTGACCGGCCGCCCGCAGTCCCAGGTCGAGCTGGTTGAGAAGTACGCCAGGGAGCAGGGCCTCTGGCATGACCCCGCGCGGGAACTGCGGTTCTCCGAGGAGGTCGAGCTTGACCTGTCGACCGTCGTCCCGTCGATCGCCGGGCCGAAGCGGCCGCAGGACCGCATCGAGCTGGCCAACGCCAAGACGGCTTTCCGTGACGCGCTGCCCGGCTACGTGGGCGGCGAGGGCGGGTCGTTCCCCGCGTCCGACTCCCCGACGCCCGACAGCGGCCGGGCGACGCGCTCGGTCCCCGTCACCCTCGAAGACGGCACGGCCACCGTGCTTGACCACGGCCACGTGGTGATCGCCGCGATCACCTCATGTACGAACACGTCCAACCCGTACGTGATGATCGGCGCGGGCCTGCTGGCCAAGAAGGCGGTCGACGCGGGACTGTCCCGCAGGCCCTGGGTCAAGACCTCCCTGGCGCCTGGCTCCAAGGTCGTCATGGACTACTACGAGCGGGCCGGGCTGCTGCCCTACCTGGACAAGCTCGGCTTCAACCTCGTTGGCTTCGGCTGCACCACTTGCATCGGCAACTCAGGCCCGCTGCCCGCCGAGATCAGCGCCGCGGTCAACGACCGCGACCTCACGGTCGTGAGCGTCCTGTCGGGCAATCGCAACTTCGAGGGCCGGATCAACCCCGACGTCAAGATGAACTACCTGGCCTCGCCGCCGCTGGTGGTGGCCTACGCGCTGGCCGGCACGATGGACATCGACCTGGACTCCGAGCCGCTTGGCACCGGTGCCGACGGCCAGCCGGTGTACCTGGCCGACATCTGGCCAGCGCCCGACGAGGTGGCCTCGGTGGTGATGTCGGCGGTCGCCGCCGACGGGTTCAACGCCGGCTACGCCGACGTGTTCGCCGGCGATGACAACTGGCGCGGCCTGCAGGTCCCGGCGGGCGACACGTTCGCCTGGAACGAGTCGTCGACCTACGTGCGGCGGCCGCCCTACTTCGACGGCATGCCGCTGACGCCCGCCCCGGTGGCCGACATCGCCGGTGCCCGCGTGCTGGCCAAGCTGGGTGACTCCGTCACCACCGACCACATCTCCCCGGCGGGCGCGATCAAGGCGACCGCCCCCGGCGGCCTGTACCTGACCGAGCACGGCATCGCCCGCGGCGACTTCAACTCCTACGGGTCTCGGCGCGGTAACCATGAGGTGATGATCCGCGGCACGTTCGCCAACATCCGGCTGCGCAACCAGCTCGCGCCCGGCACCGAGGGCGGCGTCACCGTCAAGGACGGCAAGGAAATGCCGATCTACGACGCGTCCCGCGAGTACATCGCCGAGGGAACCCCGCTGGTCATCCTGGGCGGCAAGGAGTACGGCTCCGGGTCGTCGCGGGACTGGGCGGCCAAGGGCACCGCGCTCCTTGGCGTCCGGGCCGTCCTCGTCGAGTCGTTCGAGCGCATTCACCGGTCCAACCTGATTGGCATGGGCGTCCTCCCGCTCCAGTTCAAGCCGGGCGAGTCGGCGGAATCACTCGGACTCACCGGGACCGAGACCTACTCAATCAGCGGCATTGAGGCGCTTAATTCGGGAATTACGCCGAATGAGGTCACAGTGACGGCTGATGGCAAGTCTTTCAAGGCGATCGTCAGGATCGACACCCCTGGCGAGGCGGATTACTACCGGCACGGCGGCATCATGCAGTACGTGCTGCGCTCGCTGCTTGGCCAGGGATAGCCCGGCCGGTGACGGCACCGCGTTAGCGGCCCGCCGCAATTGGAGCACTGGCCCGGCCAGGTCGGCCGGGCCAGTGCTAAATTGTTAAAATGTCCTGGCGGCAGCGGTTAGCCCCGCATACACCCGGCCCACTAGGCTATCTGGACATGGCGGGCTATTCGGGAAATGACACCGGCGATGTGCCGGGGATCCTCTCCGATGCGATGCGGGCGAGCGAGACCGACGACGTTGAGCGCTGGCTCATCGCGAACAAGCCGATGCTCGCGACGGCTGACTTCGGCCTGATGCCGCTGCGGCTGCACAGTGAGCTGGATCCCGCCCGCCCGGGCGCCGATCCGGCGCTGGCCCGCCGGGCCTTGCGCCTTCCCGCCCGGCTTCCCGGGGTCCTGCTCCCGGCTCCGGCCGAGCTGGCCGCCCGCGCCCGCAGTGCCCCGCTGGCGGGCCTGCTGGCGGGCCTGGCCGAGTTCACCGGGCGCGGCCGCCCGCTTGACCGGGCCGGCCAGCTGCCCGCCGCCGAGGCCGCGGCCGCCGCCCGCGGGCTCGGCGTCACGGCGAGCGCCCTCGGCTTTCTGTGGGAGTACGCCCTGGCCGCGTCCTGGGTGGCGGTGACGGAAGACGTCGGCGGCCGCCCGCTCGCGGTGCCCGGCGAGCGGGCGACCGACTGGGCGAGCGGGTCGGACACGGGGGTGCTGCGAGCCTGGACCGCCCTGCTGGCGGCCGTGCTGGCTACCACCCTGGAGATGGCCGCCTCGCTGGCCCCCGCCGCGCAGTCGGCGCTCAGCTTCGAGGGGCAGGGGTCGCTGGCGGCCCTGCAGCTCTTCCTGGCCCGCGGCGAGGGCGGGCTGCCCGCCGGCCAGATCCGCGGCCTTGTCCTGGACCGGGTAGTCGGCGACCTGGCCATGGGACGGGCCCGCAGGCGGCTTGAGGCGGGCGGCGATAGCCACACCGACCCGGTCCTGGTCCTCCTCGGCCAGCTCGGTGAGCTGCTGGCCGTGGAGCCTGCCCCTGGAGGCGAGGGCCGGCTCGGGCTCACGGCGCTGGCCCAGCGGGCGCTGCGGGCCGAGCTGGTCGCCATCGGGGTCGACGTCCCCGCGATCGCCGGCCAGCCCGAGCGGATGACCGCGGCCGGGCTTGTCGCGCTGCAGGGCGGACTGGTTGCCGCCGAGCTCGGGCTCGTGACCAGCCAGTGGATCGCGGCCCGCGGGCCGCGGCGGGCGGCCGGCGAGCTGCTCGGCTTCGCCGTGGGCGCGGAGGCCGCCGATCGGCTCGTCGCGATCGGCATGGTGCGCGGCATGGGCCAGGACGCCGCCGCGGCCTGGCGGGACGGCCTGCGCCAGCCCGAAGTGCGACCCTACTCGCGGATCGAGCTGAGCAGGCTGGCCAGCGTGATGGCCGAGAGCACCATGCCGCTGGTCGTTGAGCCCAGTCCTGACGACCTGACCTGGCTGGCGACCGACCTGCTCGCCATGGCCTGCGGTGACGAGGACCCCGATCCCGAGCTGATCGCCACGCAGTTCCGCGAGGCGGTTCCCGGCGGCGAGGAAGGATGGATCTTCGACCTCATGTCGAGGGGATCGCACCCGGACGTGGTTCAGGTGCTGACCGTTCTCGGCAAGTACCACCCGGACCGGCGCATCGCCAGGGACGCCCGCAAGGCCGCCCACCGGGCGGTCGCACGCCGGGCGTCCGGGCGGCGCTCGGGCTGAAGCGCGCCGCGCGGGTGACTCACCAGTAACGCGAGAGCACTGACGTGCTGGCGCGCCTCGGTGATGCGCCGCACACGTACACCCGACCGCCGTTGTATGAGTAGGCTCGCAGCATGGCTCAAGACCTCGGCCGCCCCGGCCATTCGCATAACCACTCCGGGCACAACCACGACCACTCCGGGCCTGACCATGAGGAGTGGCACGGTGATGCCGAGTGGGACGACGAGGACTGGGACGAGCTCGATTCCGATGACGAGGTCGACCTGAAGGAGGCGTTCGGGCTGCCCGACGAGCTGCCGCCGCTGCGGCTGCCCTCGGACGCGGAGCTCGCCGCGGCGGCGCGGTCCATCCCGCTGCTCACCGACCTCGCGGCGCTGGCCGCCTGGGTGGGCACCGACGGCCGGGCCATCGACCCCGACGCCGAGCTGTCGGCCGCCGAGCGCGGCGACGCGGTCGCGGCGCTGGGCGTGACCGAGGAGCAGTTCGCCTACCTGTGGAAGTACGCGGGCGCGGTTGACTGGATCGAGGAGTCCGACGACGGCCGGGTGATCAGCGGTGAGACCGCCTCGGAGTGGACCGAGGGCGACGAGGGCGCCCTCAACGCCTGGTCCTCGACCTTCGCGGCCGTCTTGACCGAGGCGATGTGCGTGGCCTCCACCGGTGCCCAGGGCCGGCCCGACGAGGTGGACTTCCACGTTCCAGGGGCCAGCGTGGCGCTGCTGTTCTTCATGGCCCGCCGGGAGGGGCTGACGCTGGAGGATATCAGCGAGGTCATCGAGGAAAGCGCCCTCGTGGACGTGCCGCCGCGGGTAGAGAAGGCCTGGCAGGCCTACGTCAAGGCGAGCGGGGACCCGGCCGCCGTGCTGGTCGCGCAGCTGGCCGAGGCCGGTGCGGTCAGCGGGCCCTCACTCGAGGACGGCACCATCCGGCTGACCCCGCTGGGCCTGCGGGAGATGCGCCTGCAGTTCACCGACGCGGGCGTCGAGGTCCCGCTGCTGTCTGATGACCCGGCCGAGGTGACCGCCGAGCAACTCGTCGCGCTGGCCGACGGGGTGACGGACGACGAGTTCGAGGCCGAGTCGGCCGCCTGGCTCGCGGCCAGGGACCCGCAGGACGCGGCCAGGGAGCTGCTGGCCGTGGCGGCGGGCGGCGACCCGGCCCAGCGGCTGCTGGCCGTCGCGCTGGCCAACGAGATCGGCACGGCCGCCGAGCCAGCCTGGCGGGAGCACCTGGAGATGCTCGAGCTGCGCCCGTACGCGAAGATGACCCTCGTCAAGCTGGCCGGCCTTGAGAACGCCGCCACCCTTCCCCCCGAGCTTGAGCCGGATATCGACGACCTCGCCTGGATGGCCATCGACCTGCTCGCGGTGGCCTGCGCCGATGAGGACACTGACCCCGCTGAGCTCGCCGAGGCCTTCTCCGAGGCGATGCCGCCCGACGGTGACTCCGCCCAGTTCCTCGACCTGCTCTCGCGCGGGCCGCACCCGGATTCCCTGGACGTGCTTGAGCACATTGGCGAGTATCACCCGGACAAGGTGATTGCCAAGGAAGCCAAGAAGGTCCTTTACAAGGCGTCGATGCGCGAGGCCGCGCGGCAGCGGTCGGAAGAAAACTGACCTGGTCTCGCACACCTATCGGCGCTGAGCCGGTGCGGCGCGGGACAATCGTCGGTAAGCTCGGCCTCACGGGACTTTGACGGGTATAACGCCGGGGCCTCGGCCTCCGGCGTTTTCCGTCTTCACGGCGACTGGGACGGGACAGGGGTAATCACCATGGCCGGAAGCACCGCGGGAAACGGCCTTACGGCCATAGACAACATCGTTGTTCTCATGCTGGAGAACCGCTCCTTCGACCACATGCTCGGCTACCTCTACACAAGCGCGGGCAACGTGTCGGCGTCGGGGCAGCCCTACGACGGGCTCACGGGCAGCGAGTCGTGCCCCGATGGCACCGGTAAGCCGGTTCCTGTGTTCCAGGTGACGTCGTCCACGGCGAGCGCGTACTTCATGCCGGGCGCGGACCCGGGCGAGGGATACAAGGCGACCAACAGCCAGTACTACGGCTCCATCACCGGCCCGGCGTCGTCCGGCCAGACGGCCACCTGCCAGGGATTCGTCACCGACTTCGCGTACACGATCGGCTGGGAGTCCAAGGAGACCGCCGGTAACTGGAACATCGTGGCCGGGACGACCGCCAGCGACATCATGGGCTGCTTCACCCCCGAAGCGCTGCCGGTGCTGTCCGCGCTGGCCAAGGGCTACGCGGTCTGCGACCAGTGGTTCGCCTCGGCCCCGACCGAGACCCTGCCCAACCGGGCCTTCGCCGGGTGCGGCACCAGCCAGGGCCACATGGACGACGCGACCAAGACGTTCACCGCGCCGTCCATCTTCGGCCTGCTCGGGCGCAACGCGATCACCTGGGGCATCTACGGGTACGACGAGCAGCCGCTCACGGCCAACACGTTCACGGACGTGGCCCAGGCCACCGGGGGCACCATCGGGAAGTTCGCGGACTTCCGCGCGGCCGCGGCGGCGGGCACCCTGCCCTCGTACGTGTTTCTCGAGCCCAGCTGGACGTCCACCGGCAACAGCCAGCACCCCAACTACGACGTCGCCCTGGGCGAGCAGCTCATTCACGACGTATACGAGGCGCTGCGGTCCGGCCCGAAATGGGGCCAGACCCTGTTCGTCCTCACCTACGACGAGCATGGCGGCTGCTTCGACCACGTGCCGCCGCCGTGGGGCGCGACGCCGCCGGACAACACCGCCGGGGAATTCGGGTTCGGCTTTGACCGGTTCGGCGCGCGCGTGCCGGCCGTGCTGGTTTCCCCGCTGATCGCGCCGGGCACCGTCTACCGGGTCCCGGCCGGCTCGGCGCCGCTCGACCACACGTCCGTGCTCAAGACCGTGGAGCAGCGCTGGTCGCTGCCCGCGCTGACCGCCCGCGACGCCGCCGCGCCCGGTTTCGGCGACGTGCTGACCCTGAGCCAGCCCCGCACCGACGACGTGCTGGCCGGCGTCACTGTCCCCGTCTCGGGGAGCGCGGGTCCCTCCGCGGGGACGCTCTCTCACCTGGAGGCGATCCGCGAGGAACTCGTGGCCCGCAACAACCCGGACACCCGCACCCCCGGGCCGGCCGCCTAGGTCGCCCGGGAGCTGGCCAGGAAGTCAGGGCAGCAGCAGTAGCTTGCCGGTGGTGCGCCGGGCGGCCAGGTCCTCCTGGGCGCGGGCCGCGTCGGCCAGCGGGTACTCGCCGCCGATCCGCACGTCAAGCTGGCCGTCGGCGACCCAGGAGAACAGCTCGTCGGCTCGTGCGAGCAACTCGGTCCGGTCGGCCACGTAGTGACCCAGTGTGGGGCGGGTGAGGAAGAGGGAGCCGCCCGCGTTCAGTCGCTGCGGGTCGACGGGCGGGACCGGGCCGCTGGCCGCGCCGTACAGCGCCATCAGGCCGCGCGGGCGCAGGGCCAGCAGGCTGTCTTCGAAGGTGGCCGCGCCCACGCCGTCGTAGACGACGTCGGCGCCGCGGCCCCCGGTCACCTCGCGCACGGTCGCGACGAAGTCGCCGTAGCCGGCCACGTGGTCGGCGCCCGCCGTCCGGGCCAGCCCGGCCTTGAGGCCGTCGGGCCCGGACGATGTCGTCGCGACCACGATGCCGCCCCGGTGCTTGATCATCTGGGTCAGCAACAGCCCGACCCCGCCCGCGGCGGCGTGCACCACCGCGACCGTGCCCGATGTCACAGGGAACGTGCTGTGGCACAGGTAGTGGGCGGTCAGGCCCTGCAAGATGACCGCGGCCGCGGTCCTCGCGTCCACGTCATCGGGCACGGGGACCGCGTCGGTGGCCCGGACCGCGACGAGCTCCGCGTAGCTGCCGGGCGCGTTCCACCAGGCGACGGTGGAGCCGACCGGCACGTCAGTGACCCCAGGCCCGACCGCGACCACCCGGCCCGCTCCCTCCGCGCCAGGCACGAACGGCGTCGGCGTCGCGTAGGCGCCGACGCCCGTCCGCTCGTAGATATCGCGGAAGTTCACCCCGGCGGCGCCGACGGCCACGATGACCTGCCCGGGACCGGCCACCGGGTCCGGGCGGGCGCTGGGCGTAAGCACCGCGGGGCCGCCCCGCTCCGACACGACGATCGCACGCACTCCGGCCACGCTCCTTCGGCTCAAATCCCGTTATATCCCGTCAGCATCTCACCTGCTCGCCGGCCGCGCTCACCGGCCCGCGCGGGCGGCGGTTGTTGGCTAATTTGATTACGGAGCGTCATCGAAGCACCGTGAACCCTGACACGCTGGTCGGTTAACTCGGCCCGGCGCCACCATCGCCTGGGATGATCCGCCGTACTATCGGGTAATTCACCATCTGGCCCGCACAGCACACGAGGAGCACCGACGTGACACTGCTGGAGCACATCGACGGCCCGGAGGATCTCAAGCGGCTGAGCCAGGATCAGCTGGGCAAGCTAGCCACTGAGATCCGAGACGTCCTGGTGGAGACGGTAACCAGGACGAGCGGGCACCTGGGGCCGAACCTGGGCGTGGTCGAGCTGACGATTGCCATGCATCGCGTCTTTGACTCCCCCAGGGACCGGGTCATCTTTGACACGGGCCACCAGTCGTACGTGCACAAGCTGCTGACCGGCCGGCTGAAGGAGTTCGGCACGCTGCGTCAGCCGGGCGGGCTTTCCGGCTATCCCAGCCGCAAGGAGTCCGAGCACGACCTGGTGGAGAACTCGCACGCCTCGACGAGCCTGTCGTGGGCCGACGGCCTGGCCAAGGCGTACCGGCTGCGCGGCGAGACCGACCGCACCGTCGTCGCGGTGATCGGCGATGGCGCCCTGACCGGTGGCATGGCCTGGGAGGCGCTCAACAACATCGCCATCGCCAAGGACTCCCGGCTGGTCATCGTGGTCAACGACAACGGCCGCTCCTACCAGCCCACCATCGGCGGCCTGGCCAGCCACCTGGCCACCGTCCGGGTGTCCCAGCGCTACGAGCACGTGCTCGACTACATCAAGACGACCGTGACGCGGACCCCACTGGTGGGCAGCCCGCTGTTCGGCGCGCTGCACGGCGCGAAGAAGGGCCTGAAGGACTTCCTCCAGCCGCAGGTGCTGTTCGAGGACCTCGGCATCAAGTACATCGGCCCGATCGACGGCCACGACGAGCTGACCGTGGAGCACGCCCTGCGCAAGGCGCAGGAGTACGGCGGCCCGATCATCGTCCACGTGATCACGAAGAAGGGCTTCGGCTACCTGCCCGCCGAGCAGGACCAGCAGGACCAGATGCACCAGGTCCGCCCGGAGCACAAGCCCGTGGCCGCTGGGGCCAAGCCGGCCACGCCCAAGCGGGCCTGGAGCGACGTGTTCGCCGACGAGATGGTCGCGATCGGCACCCGCCGCCCCGATGTCGTCGCGCTCACCGCCGCGATGCTGCACCCGGTGGGCCTGGCGCCGTTCGCGGCCGCCTTTCCCGACCGCGTCTACGACGTGGGCATCGCCGAGCAGCACGCGCTGACCAGCGCGGCTGGCCTCGCGCTCGGCGGCATGCACCCGGTCGTCTCGCTGTACTCGACGTTCCTCAACCGCGCCTTTGACCAGCTGCTCATGGACGTGGCCCTGCACAAGCTGCCGGTTACGGTCACGCTGGATCGCTCCGGTGTCACCGGTCCGGACGGCGCGAGCCACAACGGCATGTGGGACGGCTCGATCCTGCAGGTCGTTCCCGGCCTGAAGATCGCCGCGCCGCGCGACGGCAGCCGCATCGCCGAGCTGCTCAACGAGGCCATCGACGTGAGCGACGGCCCGACCGTGCTGCGCTGGCCCAAGGGCAACGTGGGCGCGGAGGCAGAGGCCGTGGGCAAGCTCGGGGCCATGGACATCCTCGCTCAGCCTGCCGCGGGCGTGGCCAGCGACGTCCTGCTCATCGGGGCCGGGCCGATGTCCGTCACCTGCGTGGAGGTCGCCAGGCGCCTGGAGGACCACGGCATCGGCGTCACCGTTGTCGACCCGCGCTGGGTCAAGCCGGTGGACGAGGCGGTCATCGAGGCCGCCCGCCGGCACCGACTGGTCGCGGTGGTGGAGGACAACGGCCGGTCCGGCGGCTTCGGTGACGCGGTCTGCCGCCTGCTGCGCGACCATGACGTGGACGTGCCGGTCAAGACGTTCGGCCTGCCCCAGGAATTCCTCGACCACGGGGAGCGGCCCGACATCCTGGCCGCGCTGGGACTGACCCCGCAGCACCTGGCCCGCCAGATCACCGAGGCCGTTGCGCGCCGCAGCCCGGAGGCGGCCGATGTGGCAAGCGCCACAGTGGCCAACCCGAAGGCGGAGAACTCCCCGGAAGATCAGGTCTCGGAGTAGCGTTTCCCGGTAGGGACCCGCCTGTCGGTTCCTGAATCGCGAGGTTGACGATGCTGCGAGTGGCCGTTGTCGGCTCTGGCCCGGCCGGTCTGTACACCGCCGAGGCCCTGGTCAAGCAGGCGGCCGCGCTGCCGGACCCGGTACGCGTCCAGGTGGACGTCCTGGACCGGCTGCCAACTCCCTATGGCCTGGTCCGCTACGGGGTCGCGCCGGACCACAAGTCGATCAAGTCGGTGGCCACCTACCTGCGCCGCGTCCTTGAGCACCCCGACGTGGACTTCTACGGCGGTGTGCACCTCGGGCGCGACGTTAGCCGCGAGGACCTGCTGGCCGCCTACGACGCCGTCGTCTACGCCACGGGCGCCATGCGGGACGCGCGGATGGGCATCGGCGGCGAGGACCTGCCCGGCAGCTTCGCGGCGACCGACTTCGTCAACTGGTACTGCGGCCACCCGGACGTGGACCCGGCCGCGTTCAGGCTCGACGCCGAGTCGGTGGCCGTCATCGGCGTCGGCAACGTCGCGGTCGACGTGGCCCGGATCCTGGTCCGCGACCCGGACGAGCTCGCCCAGACCGACATTCCCGAGCCCGTGCTTGACGCGCTGCGGGCCAGCCGGGTCCGCGAGGTGCACGTCATCGGCCGCCGTGGCCCGGCGCAGGCCAAGTTCACCACCAAGGAGCTGCGCGAGCTCGGCGACCTGCCCGGCGTGGTCACCTGGGTCGAGCCGAGCGAGCTTGACCTGGACAGATTCGACCCTACCGGCGCGTCGACGGAGCTGGCGGCGGCCGACCGGCGGGTGCGCGGCAACCTGGTCGCCATGCGCGGCTGGGCACCGAGCCCCGACGCCAGCGCCGCACGCCAGCTCCGGGTCCGGTTCTGGCGTAAGCCCCTTGAGATCACCGGGGCAGAACGGGTCGGGGCCATCACCCTGGAACGCACCCGTATCACCGCCGACGGTATCTTCGCCGGCACCGGCGAGGTGGAGAGCCTGCCCGTTCAGATGGTGCTGCGCTCGGTTGGCTACCAGAGCGTTCCCCTAGAGGGCGTGCCGTTCGACGAGCGGACCCGCACCGTGCCAAGCGCGGCCGGCCGGGTCCTCGGTGACGACGGCCAGCCGCTGCCCGGCGAGTACGTCGCCGGGTGGCTCAAGCGCGGCCCGACCGGCGTGATCGGCACCAACAAGGCAGACGGCGCCCAGACCGCCCAGGCCATCCTGGCCGACCTGGCCGGTGGCCCCGACGTCGGCGAGGGTGAGCTGCCGCGGCCCGGGCTGCTGCGACTGCCCGCGGTCAGCCCGGTGGAGGCGGAGTCCAGGGTCGCGGCGGAGGCCGCGGTCGGGGCGGCCACCGCGATCGAGGCGGTCGCGCTGCAGGCCGTGCTGGCCGCCCGGGGCGTGCGGCCCGTGTCCTATGCGGACTGGCTGCTCATCGAGACCGCCGAGGCCGAACTGGCCCGCGCCCTGGGCCGCGGCGACCGGGTCAAGCTGCCCGGCGCCACCGCGGTCTGGGACGCCTGCCGGCCGCAGTGATTCTGAGGCCGTCCGTCGGCAGTGGTCACGCAGAGTAAATATTGCGCTCGATCGGCATCGACGTTCTTGTAATTGTCAGCCGAGGCCCTCCCGGTACAACGATTTTCTGTCCGAATTGCGGGCTTGCCCACAGTGACTACAATCCGTGAGAATGTCACTACCTCTCCGCATCATGGAGGCAGCAGCGGCCCCGCCTCTCGCCTGCGGGGACGCGCCGGGCGAAGGGATGCGGCATGCAGGACTACGACGGAGCGGGCCGGCTGCTGTTGGCCGAGACGCTTGGCCTGGCCATGGCCCGCCGGGCGGCGGACATCCTCGACCGCCACCGCGATGCCCTGACCAGCGCGGCCCTGGGTCACGGGCCGGCTAGCGCGGAGCCAGGCCAACTCGCGCTCGATGACGCGATCTTCACCGCCGTGCTTGACGCGGCCAACGAGTGCCTGGGGCGGTTCGACTCCCGGCCAGCTGGCGACCGGTGGTGCGACGCCCTGCTATGCCTGCTCGACCTGGCCAGGCACGGCGGCGGGCCCGCCAATTAGTGGATGCGCCTGGGGCCGGGCATGCGCCAGACTAATGCCGTGGGAGCGGTGATTGAGGTACGGAACTTGCATAAGAGGTATGGGCAGACGGTCGCGGTCGACGACGTGTCCTTCGAGGTGCGGGAGGGGGAGATCTTCGGGATCCTCGGGCGTAACGGCGCGGGGAAGACAACGACGGTGGAATGCGTCGAGGGCCTGCGGGCCGCCGACCAGGGCGAGATCAGCGTGCTCGGGCTGGACCCGCGCCGGGACCGGGCCGAGCTGACCCAGGCGCTTGGCGTCCAGCTGCAGGAAAGCCAGCTTCCCGACCGGCTCAAGGTCGGCGAGGCCCTCGACCTGTACAGCTCGTTCTATCGTGATCCAGCCGACTGGCGGGAACTGCTTGAGGTGCTCGGGCTGGCCGACAAGGCCGGGACCGCGTTCCGCAAGCTCTCGGGTGGCCAAAAGCAACGGCTGTCCATCGCGCTGGCGCTGGTCGGCAATCCCCGGGTGGCCGTGCTTGACGAGCTGACCACCGGGCTTGACCCGCAGGCCCGGCGAGACACGTGGGAGCTGATCGAGTCGGTTCGCGACCGTGGCGTCACCATCGTGCTGGTCAGCCACTTCATGGAGGAAGCCGAGCGGCTCTGCGACCGGGTCGCCCTGATCGACAAGGGGAAGGTCGTGGCGATCGACACCCCGGCCGCGCTGGCCGAGCGGGCCGAGACCGAGCAGCGCATCCAGTTCCGCCCGTCGGCGCCGTTCGAGGACACGCTGCTGACCAGCCTGCCGTCGGTCACCGGCCTGACCCGGCGGGGCGAGATGGTCGTGGTGACTGGCGACAGCGACGCGCTGCTTGAGGTCATCACCACGCTGTCGGCCCACGCGATCAAGCCCCGCCAGCTCCGGGTCGACCAGGGCAACCTGGAGGACGCGTTCCTCGAGCTGACCGGCGGGCACGCCGAGGGCGAGGTGGCCGCGCGATGACGGCGACCTCCGCTCAGCCGGCCGCGCCGGCCCGGCCCGCCCGGCGATCGCCACTGGCCCAGCTCACCCGGGTCGAGCTCACGCTGTTCCTGCGGGAGAGGGTCGGACCGATCTGGGGCGTGGGATTCCCGGTGCTCCTGCTGGTGATCTTCGGCGCGATCCCGGCCTTCCGCAAGGTGCTGCCCGGCTCGGGCGGCCTGACCGTGCTGGACAGCTACCTGCCGATCCTCGTGGTCATCTCGCTGGCGCTGCTGTGCCTGATATCGCTGCCGCTGACGATCGTCAACTACCGGGAGCGGGGCGTGCTGAGGCGGCTGCGGACCACCCCGGCCGGGCCGCTGCGGGTGCTGGGCGCCCAGCTCATCGTGAACTTCGGCATGGCCATCGTCACGCTGGTCGTCCTGGAGGTGGTCGCCCGCCTGGCCTACGGCGTGGCCTTCCCCGCGCAGCTCGGCGGCTGGGCCGTCACCGTGCTGTTCGCGTCGGCGGCCCTGCTCGGCATGGGCCTGTTCGTCGCGGCCGTCGGGCCAACCGCGCGAGCGTCGGCCGCGATAGGGAACCTGGTGTTCTACCCGATGATGTTCTTCGGCGGCCTGTGGCTGCCGATCCCCCAGATGCCGACGCTGCTGCAGCACATCGCGCACGCCACCCCGCTGGGGGCGGCGTGGGAGGCGTTCCAGCAGTCCGACCTGGGGCACTGGCCGCCCCCGCTCGCGCTGATCACGATGGCGGCCTGGGCGGTCGCCTTCGGCGCCGGGGCGGTCCGGTTCTTCCGCTGGGAATAGCGGCCTGGGGCCTGGGCAGCGCGGGCCGGGGGAGGCCCCCGCTTCCCCGGCCCCGGCGGCGCCGTTAGCCGGACTGGCGCCCGCCGCCAAGCAGCGCCCGGGTGAGCGGGCCGCGCTCATCAAGCAGCTGGTTCAGGGCGCCGGCCAGGTGCTCATCGGCGACCCTGATCGGCTGGTCGGCGGCCGGATCCGGGTCCGACTCCGCCGACAGTAGCGCCGCCCGGCGCAGCAGTTCCTTGAGGAACGGCGCCGTCACCCCCTCGGTCCTGGCGATGACGTCGTCAAGCCCGGCGGGCGACGTGTCAAGCACCAGCTTGCCCTGGTACAGCCGGATGAGGGCACGCCGGGCATCGGCGTCCGGCGGTGGCAGGTCAGCCGCCAGGTCGACCCGGCCGGGGCGGGCGGCCAGGGCCGGCTCCAGCAGGTCCGCCCGGTTGGTCGTCAGCAGGAACGTCACGTCGTCGGCCGAGTTCAGCCCCTCCATCTCGTTCATGAGCTGGAACAGCAGCGGCTGCTGGCCGGGGCGGGCCGCCCGCTCCTCGGCGATCAGG
>Ga0335072_10007649_pt1 | contig 15734 bp, 10 predicted proteins | sample Lox_Sample_21_FD_206725 | JGI IMG/M metagenome (GOLD analysis project Ga0335072, IMG submission 206725) | Soil microbial communities from Loxahatchee National Wildlife Refuge, Florida, United States - Lox_Sample_2.1 | ecosystem: Environmental > Terrestrial > Soil > Wetlands | place: USA... | reverse complement strand
TCTTGAATTCCGCCCCGGGCAACAGCTTCGCGAAATTCCTCATCGAACGGCAGGATACCAACAGGATGCAGGCTTTCAGTCTCGCCGCATGAGCCGAGGTTGCGACAGAACTCTGGACTCACGAGTACCCTTCTTGTCGATCGAGAAGTAGCCGTCATGGACCTCTTCGGCCGCGGAACTCAGGTCTACCTCGGCGAATAATGTCTGGTAATCCGGCAGCTTAGCAGCGCGTCGGTACTCTTCTTCGAAGATACGTGCGTAGTCGCCCTTCACCTGGGTGCCAGCGGCATCGTAGCTTCGGTAACGGTCTACCCGGTCGATGAAAAACAACGACAGCACCTTTATCCCTTGGGGGCGAAGGCGCTTTTCCTTGTCCAAATGCTCACGGATCGTCCGTCGGATCATATCTCGCTGGACGGCTAGCGGTTCAACATCACCCCAGGCCTCGCCCGGCCGCAGAAAATGTTCCCCACCGGGGACACGAAGCTCCACATATTCGTTATCTTTCGCAACGCGAATCTCGCCGATCCGACAATCAGCGTAGATTGCACGTCCTGCGGTCAGTTCCAGATTATCGCCATCATAAACAATGACCTCGCGGCGTCGCACGCCGGAGGACTCTGCCACATCCAGCTCCACCTTCGCGCTGATCGTGTTGCGCCTGTTGGCAACCGAGATGAGCTTCACATACGGCTTGTTGTGAGCGTTCTGCACTGTGGCAGAAGCGACCTCGATCTGCTTGACCAGCTTGCGCTCGTAGGCGTCAACCGCGTCCAGGCGGAACACCATGTGGTGCTTGTCCGCGTGGGTCGCTGAGTAGCGCAACGTGCAAAGCGGGTTCATTGCCGTGAGTGCTTCTCGCCCACGTCCTTCCAGACCGCCATCGACGCTCTGCGGCTCATCCACGATGACGATCGGGCGCGTCGCCACGATCAGGTCAATTGGCTTCTCGTCGTTGACCTTCTCGCTGGGTTTGTAGAGGTTGTTCACTTCCTTCTTGTTGATGGCGCCGACAGTCGCGACCATGATCTGGATCGCTGGGCTGGTCGCGAAATTGCGTACCTGGCCGAGCTTCCCGGAGTCGTAGAGGAAGTAGTCGAATGGCGCGCCAGCATACAGACCCTTGAAGTGTTCCTCAGTGATCTGGAGCGTCTTGTAGACGCCCTCCTTGATTGCGACAGACGGCACGACGATGACGAATTTGGTGAAGCCGTAGCGCTTGTTGACCTCGAATATGGTGCGCAGATAGACGTAAGTCTTGCCCGTTCCGGTCTCCATTTCCACGGTGAAATCACCGGAGGTTAGGCTCGTCGAGGGGCGGATGCCGTTCCGAATCTGAATATCATTGAGGTTCTTCAGCAACTCGTCATCGAGCAGCGTCAAGCGATTGCCGATGCCGAGATCGTTTTCGGCGAAGCCCATCCGGTATTGCGGGTCTGACGCATCGTGCGTCACGGTGAACTCGGTGCGACAGATCTCCTGGCCACGAAACAGGTCGCACACCGCGTCAATCGCGGCGTGCTGGTAATCCAGATCGGGTTCAAAGTGCAGCTTCATTGGCGACCGCTCGCACTCCCGGCCGCCACCCATGCCTTTTCCCGCAGGACAGTCATGGCGATCTCGATTTGCCGCTTCGTGAATTGACGCTTCCGCGGGTTCCACGCATAGGTTTGCGCGACAACGTCATCCAGAACATTCGCGCCGTGGTGCTTCATCACCCAATGAACCGTAGAGAGAAGCTCAAGCCCAAATGGTGACTCGAAGCCGTCCACCAGGTCCGCGACCCGTTCAAACCGCTGCCTAGTGTCGTTGTGTTGGTCGAGAAACCGTCCGGCCTCGTCAATCGCGCCGGGAACCAGCGTGAGTAACTTGTCCGGTGCATCGCCTCCGTCGGCGTAGCCGGAGATCAGATGTCCCTCGATCGCATTCAGCACGTGCCGCAGGTTCTCGGCGTACGGACCGTACGGCGCCTGCGTATACCGCAGCCGGAGCGGCTCACCTGCCTCCTGCATGAAGTACATGAGCTTGTGGACCTCCAGGAGGGTCACCGAGGGATCGAGCAACCCGCCCAGATAGCGGTGAACCAGCTCCACCAGAGCGGCCCTGCCTGCCGTCATCTTCGGCACCTCGCGCACATGCGCCATCCGCTCGGGCGCGGGCGACCCGCTCGGCTCGTAGACCATCACTTGGACGTCGGCGAGCGGGCGCAGGGCAGCCTCGATGCGTGATCTGACCTCTGACCAGACCAGTCCTCCCAAGCCACTGCCGAGGGGCGGAATCGCAATGGAGCGAATGCCGTTCTCCCGGATCACCTTGACCAGCGCCGGAAGTCCGCTCTCGATGTCCTCCATCCTGCTCTTGCCGCGCCAATGACGCTTCGTTGGGAAGTTGATGATCCAGCGAGGATGCCCAAGCTCTCTCGTCTCGAACACGAACATCCGGCCGGGCTGCACCTCGCCGCGAGCGCAAGCATCGGCGTAGGCTTGGAAATTCTCCGGGAAGGCGTTCTTGAATTGGAGTGCGATTCCCCGCCCCATGATGCCGACGCAGTTGACCGTGTTGACCAGTGCCTCGGCGTCGGCCCTGAGGATGTCCCCTGTCTTGAATTCGATCATTTCCGACACCCTCCCTCAGTAGTACCAGTCGGCACGGACCTCGACATGAGGCCGATGTCCGCCCGCTGGTAGCGCATGCACAGCCTGCTGATAGACCGCCCGCGATGACACTCCAATGCGCTCGACCAGCTCCCACGGAAAGCGCTGCTCGATCAGGAACTCCGCCTGTTTGCCGTCCTTGCAAGTCTGCCAGTTTGTCGCCGCCACCGCGTCCCATTCTATCTCGTCCAACTGAGCGAGGTCGCAGCGATCCTCGAAGAAACGCGATCCAGCGTTCGAGAGCGTAAAGGCCCAGCGCCTGCGGTGCTGATTGGCCCAAGCCACTGTCGCCCGAACGTCGCCTTCCAGATGCAGGATCGGCCCCTGACCGCCACGATAAGTCAGCTCCGGGTGATTGGCTCGGTGGATCAAGTAGAGCATGACCGACCGCGGGCAGAAATAGAACGGCACGCAGTCGCCGACATGCAGTGCCGGATGGCTGGCCAGCCGAAGCTCGTTCAGTCGCCTGTACTTGATCGTGCTCATGCCGATCGTCGTGCCGGAGGTGGGCCGCCGAACCATCGCTGCATCGCACAGCAGGCATCCATCGGCAACAATCGATGCGAGCCGATCGACATGCACGATATGGTAGATTTTCGGGTGCGGCGGGACAGGCACGCCTACAGACTCCGGACCGTGGTGATCCCATTCTGCTCCAGGATGGCGGCGAGATTGGTTTTCGCTATATCGTCGCTGAAAGCGCCATCTCGGAAGACGCAGGTCGTATCGCCCGCCGTGGCTAGCGCCTTGTGCCATGCGACGATGCCCTGACCGAGTGTCTCCACGTCGTCGGCCGCGACTTTGGTTGCTAGACAGGCGATCAGCACGCCGCCGCCGATATTGTGCACCGACATGCCCGCGATCGTCCTCGTCTCGATCGGCACGCAAAGGTCGAGCCCTAGCTTGAGCAAAAGCTCGTAGAGGATGTCTTGCTCGGTACGATCTGCCTTGAGGTGCTCCACCGCCTCTTCGAGGCTTTTCGCGATGTCCTCCCGGTCGGGATTCCAAGCTCGGATGTTAGTTGAGTCAAGCTTGAACACGCGGAAGCCGAGATCACCTGAGAACATCGGGTTCTCATCTCGGGTTTTCTTACCTGCACGACGGAGGCGTTCAGTAGCGACACCGAAGATCGACCGATATTCCCCACGTTCCATAGCTTCTGGAAATTGGACGAGCGCATACCTTATGGACACGTTTCTGCTCGCGCCGAATTCTAAGGCAGCGTGGCCAAGCGTGCCCGACCCACAAAAGAAGTCCAACACTGTGTCCCCAGATTCACAGAATAACTCAATCAGCCTTGTCATAAGCTTAACAGGTTTTGGTGTATCAAAGGGCGCATCCCCTCCAAATAAGGCCTTCAGCTCAAGCGTTGCCTCTTTGTTGTGACCGGCAAATGAATAGTCCCACCAGGTGTTCGGTGTGATTCCTCTATCGCTCTCAGATAAGAAGGATTTCAACATTGGGCGAGCGTCACCACGCACGCCCCACCATATCCTATTATCCTGACGCCACTTCTCGAATTGATCTGGGTTACAACGCCAGTAACGGTTGGGCGGCGGATCAAACTTATTGCCTGTCGGCCCTGTTATAGTGAAAGTACCCGCTGCGTACGGCTTGCTAGCAGAGAGGTCTTGTGCACGCCAGACCCCCCTCTCGTCATCATCAGGATTCTTATATGCCTCAATCTGCTGCTCCGTTCGGTCCCAAGACCGTATCTTTACGTTCTCCCGATTATTCGCATAAACAACTATATAGTCGTGCATGTCCGACAGCCACTTTGCCGTGACATTCGATACATACCGCTTCTGCCATACGATCGTAGCTACGTGATTCTCCTCTCCAAATATCTCATTGCATAGGCACAAGACATTGTGCACCTCTCCATCATCGATCGAGATGCAAATCACACCTGTCTTTGTGAGAAGGTTTTTTGCTAATTTGACGCGGGGGTACATCATATTGAGCCAGTCGGTATGAAAGCGTCCCGAAGTCTCTGTATTCGAGCTGAGCCTTCGCCCACCCTCGACCTGACCGGTCAACTCAAGGTAATTTTGTATATTGTTCCGATAATCGTCCGGATAGATGAAATCCTTCCCGGTGTTATAGGGCGGGTCGATATAGATCAGCTTCACCCTGCCTGCGTAGCTCTTTTGCAGCAGCTTCAACACTTCGAGGTTGTCGCCCTCGATCATCAGATTTTTGGTTGTGTCCCAGTCCACGCTGTCCTCTGGGCAAGGTCGCAGCGTTCCGGTCGAGGGGGTCAGCGCTAATTGCCGGGCACGACGCTTGCCAAACCAGTTGAGACCGTATTTCTCCTCGACGTCGGTGACCGTCGCATCTCCCACCAGCGTCTTCAGCACGTCGACGTTGACCGCGGCGCCATTCGGTCTCTCTGTGATCAGCTCTGGGAACAGTGCCCGCAGCGTGGCGATGTTCTCCGCTACGAGATCGGCGGAGTGGGTTACCGGATCAGCGAGGTCGAGCTTCTTCATCATGAGAATCCATCAGGGCGTTCGGCAGTGATAGCGGTGCGGCATGGTCAGGCGGCTTCGAGCCGCAGGATGTCGTCAGCGATGTAGGCACGGAGGTCTGGCAAGGCGGTGAAACAGCGATAGCCGGCGGCGCTTGCCAGGGCGACAACCTCGCCGGGTTGGTTCAGCAGCACGGCCACCGGGAGGCTGAGACCAGTTTGTAGCCCGTCCGGCCAAGCGAGGTCGAAGACGGCCTTCTGCACCCCCGTCGCGGAGTCGGTGAAGTCGAAGCCAATCTCGCCGCGCGGCAGACCCTGCGCTTCCACCCAGTCGTTGAAGGTTTCGAGCTCGGCTTCCTCGGCCTCGGTAGTGATGCCGCCGGCGTCCTCCGCCTCGGCCAGCACGACCGGCGCGGTGGTGATCATCCAGCGCTTGTCGTCGTGCAGCAGGTCCTGGAATCGTCGGTTGGCCTCCGCCGCCAGTAGCGCGCGCCGCGCCTCCAGGAAGTCCAGATAGCGATCAATCTTCCACAACCGCTCGTCCATCGGGATCCATTGGGAGGCTAGTGCGCCCGGATGGTTGGCCTCGACCTCGGGGAAGTAGTCCTCTGGCAGGCGGTCGCTGATGTCGAGGTTGGTGTCTTTGGTGAGGAAGCAGAAATTGGCGAGGGCATTGACCTCGCCGCGTGCGTGCCGGGCTTTCCCGCCCGCGTCCTTGAGCTTGTAGAGCTGCGCCTTGGGAAAGATATGGTGCACCTCCAGCCGGCTCATCTTGCCGAGCAAGCTGGCCTTAAGTGCCAGGCCGGTGCCCCAGTCGCGCGCCTCGCCCATGCGGGTGAGCATGTAGAGGATGGGGTAGAACCGGGCCGACAGGGTTGAGCCAATGAAGTGGCCGGGTTCGACACACAGGCCGCTGTGCCAAAGGCGGAGCTGCTCCAGCAGCGCATCCAACCCGCCGCCCGCGCCTTCCAGGGCGGCGAGGTCCTGATCGATGATTGTCTCGGTTGAGCCGGAGAACCGGCCCCACATGCCGGCTTGTGCGAACCAGAAGAGCAGCTTGTCGCGCTCCTTGGCGCCGAGCGCCCCTTGCTTCCGGTCAAGGTAGCGAACCATGACCGGCACGGCGAAGCGACCGAAGAATACCCGGTCATGGTCCAGGCCGAGTCGGCCTGCGATGAGATTCAGGCTGGTCTCGATATTCTTGATCGCGCGCTTCAGGCCGTCTTGGATATCAACCGAGCTCTGGTTGTCCAGATAGCTGAATTTGGCCTCTCCGGTCAGGACAGTGTTCACCGAGCGCAGTAACCAATCGAGGTTGAAATAATAGTCCGCGCCCTCCCAGTCCTTGAGCTTCGCCTTCATCTTGACGCGTGCTTCAGGCCACTCGGCGCAAATCTTGGCAAGCGCCAGGTCACCCTTCGACAGCTTGGTGCCGCCACTGTTCACGCGGTTGAAGATATCGACAACGACAACAAGTGTTTTGTCTGAGCCGGTCACTTCCTCCACGTGCAGTTCGACATCAAGAATCCCGAGAAGGCGACTCGCTCGTCCGACATACACGCCGATCTGCGGCGCATGTTCAGAATGCGTGGTGAGCTTGGTGACGAAGTGTGCCAGGCCGTTGGTACCAGCTTTCATCAGATCCGTGACATCGATCCAGAGCGGATCGTCTACCATCTTCACTGGTTGGTAGAACGCGAAGCTCTCAGTCCCCAGGTGGAAGCGCAGACCGGTGAACGTCTGTGGGTTGCCGTCGAAGAACTTTGGCGGAGTGCCGCGGGCGACGCCGTACAGTGAGGTTATTCGCTGCTGGCCATCGAGGAGCAGCTTCACAATCCCGGCCGCGAGCTCGCCTTCGCCGCGATGCGCGGCTGTCTTTGCCTCCGTCGCCCACACCAACAAGCCGCCAATCGGGTGCCGGCGATAGAGGGAGTCGAAGAGTTCGCGTACTTGGTTGCGATTCCACACATAGCCACGCTGAAACTCCGGCAGCGCCATGTGTCCGCTGTCTATGTGATCCAGGATTGTCGCGATCTTCATGCCGCGTCTCCGCTCAGACCTTTTTGGTGATGCCCGATATCCGCTTGCAGGCGCTGGATTGTCGCGTTGAGCTCCACTCGCCTGCTGATCTGTCGCTCCTTCGCGGCAGCAGCGCGCAATCGCCGGACCTCTGCCTCCAGGCGTGCACATTCCGCCAGGGCCTCGCGCCGTGCGGCTGCACCGGCGGCCGTTGTGGGCAGCAGGAACTGCCCAGTTCGCAAGCCTGCCTGCCAGGCCAAAAGGGCGTCGATCCAGCCCTGATAGAGTGCACGAAGATCGACGCGCGATTGGCGAGCCAGGGCGAGCGCGGCGAGGAAGGCGGGCCAAATGGTAACCCCGCCTGTCGTACCAAGCTCGGCGCTTATGACGGAATCTTCCAGCACCGTCTTGCCTGATTCGCCGTGTGACCAGCGCTTGTGCGCCGCGCTGAGAGTGAGGCTGCCCTCTTGCTCTGCGATCAGGAACACCGGGTAGGGGATGGCGCGGTGGATCAACTCGGTCAGCCGCAGCGCTTTGGCTCCAGCACGCAGCGTAAGGTGCAGAACCGCGATCTCCAGATACTCCCTCGCTTCGTCGCGGTAGATCGGCACGCCGATGGTGGTCGGCTTCAGGGCCGCGACCCACAGCAGCGCTTCAATGCCCTCATTGATCAACCGCTTATCCGCGGCGGTGGGTGCGCCGTTCTCAAGCAACAGCTTCTTCGGTACGCGCTGATCAACGCGAGCACTCGCGGGCAGCTCGAGGGCGGCTATGATGTCGGCCGCGGTCATGCGGCGACGGCTGGTAGAATGACCAGGTAGGCCAACACCTCGTAATCGTCGGACCCGGCGAATTCGCCCTTCAAAGCGTGGGTGCCGCCGGGCGAAAACAGGCTAGCAACAGCCCGTTCCTGGTCTTTGCCCTCGATGGACGCCACAGCGCTCGCGAGCAGTCTCTGGGCATGGCGCATGTCCTCTCCCTGCTTCGTCGCCCTGTCGAACCGTGCACAGGCTTCGGCGTCCGGCAGATCACGGCCCAGGCAAACGCGCTTGAGTCGATCGAGGATGTGTTTCGCCTGGACGTAGGGGAGGAGGATGGCGCCATCTTCCGCGACATGCACAAGGTAGTACGGTGCGAGCGGATAGCCGCCCTCGGCGGAGCGCTTGGCCGCATCGCCCTCGGCACGGAGACAGAAGACAATTCCCGGTGGAATCTCGGTCTCAGGGCTGGTGGCTACCGTGCATGCACCGAGCGGCAGGCTTTCCAGCACGCCCGGATGGCGCTTGAGGTATTGAGCGAGGTCGATGCGAAAGTCTGTGAGCGTCAGGTCGGCAATCGACACGCCGCTCGACAGGTCTTCGAGATCGATCACGGCGTCCTGGAGCTTGAGCAACTGCTTGCGGCGATACTCCAGGTCGTTCATCTGATCGCCGGATTGCTGCTCGATCAGATTCTCTTCGCCGGTTGCGGAGATATCGAGCAGTACCATTCGGCCGCTAACCCGCTGCTCCAAATTGATGTATTCCTCCAGCTCCATGTTGGGCCAGAAGTTTACGAGCTGGATGTGCTCGTTGGGTGAACCGATGCGGTCGATGCGGCCGAAGCGCTGAATGATGCGCACCGGGTTCCAATGGATATCGTAGTTGATGAGCCAATCGCAGTCCTGGAGGTTCTGGCCTTCGGAAATGCAGTCGGTGGCTATCAGAAGGTCAATTTCACCTTCATCGTTCAGGTCCTCCGGCCGTTCTTTGGAGCGCGGGGAAAAGGTGGTGAGGATCGAGGTAAGGTCCCGGCGAAGCTTCGGTAACGTCGTCCGATTGGAGCCGGCGCCCGTTACCAGCGCCGCTTCGATGCCAAGGCTTGCTTTCGCCCAGGGTGCAAGCTGGTCGTAGAGGTAGCGGGCCGTATCGGCAAAGGCGGTGAAGACGATGACCTTCCGATTGCCGGGGTTGATGGGTCTGCGGCACTTGTCATCGATCACTGCGCGCAGTTCGGCCAGTTTGGCGTCGCGGGTAGCGTCCACCTGTCGTGCCGCAGCCAGAAGCGTCGCGAGCCGGTTGCGGTCCTCGATGAGGTCTTGTCGCCAGCGGATCAGATCGACATCCTTAAGCAGCACCTTCACCTTGCGGCCAACAAGCAGGCTCTCAAAGGCCGGATCATCGATATCGACATCCTCAATATCGATCTCTTCCATGTCCTCCGCTTGCTGCTCAATCCGTGCCAGCGTGGCTTCGACATCCCGAAGTTGTCGCTCGACCGTGAGAGCGAAGGACGTGACCGAGCTTTCCATGCGCTTGAGCACGTTTACTCGTAACAGGTGAATCAGGCTCTCTTCGCGGTCCACCTGTCGGAAGAAGCTCTCACCGCCGCGGATCTCCGTGCTGTACTTCGCGTCATAGGCCGGCTGCTTGTGCGGCAACACGTAGCGAAGGGGCGCATAGGCGGCGAGATTCAGACGGCGGATTTCGAGGTTGATATCGCGTATCGGGCGAAATTCCCCGGCGCGGTCTACATCAGCCTTGATGTTGATCGGCTTGAGCCGATCTGGGAAATGGCCGGTCTCACTCGTCCCGTAGTACCTCTCGATGTGCTTGCGCGAGCGGGCAATCGTCAAGAGATCGAGAAGGGTGAAATAATCAAACCCAAGCATCTCGACCAGCCGCGCCGGCGTGCGGTCGCCGTCATCGAGTTCGAGCCAGCGGTTGAACTGTTTTTGCGCTAGGCGCGTAGTGCTGTCGATGCTGCCAATCCCATGGTCAATCAGGGCAGTGTCGTCGCCCTCGGTCGCGAAGGCGATCTGGTTACACAGGTCGGCCATCCGATTATTGACCGGCGTGGCTGAGAGCATGAGCACGCGGGTTTTGACACCCTCCCTGATGATCTTCCGCATCAGACGGTCATAACGCGTCTCGCCGCCTTGGCGCGGCGTGCGCTTGTTGCGGAAATTATGTGACTCATCGATCACGACGAGGTCGTAATTACCCCAATTCACGTGCGACAAGTCGATGTCGCCCGAGGTTCCGCCGTCGCGCGACAGATCGGTGTGGTTCAGAACATCATAGTTCAATCGATCCGGCGCCAGGAAATTACGACGATCATTAGCCTTGTAGAGCGTCCAGTTATCTCGCAGGCGCTTCGGGCAAAGGACGAGAACGCGATCATTGCGCAGCTCGTGGTACTTGATGATCGCCAATGCCTCGAAAGTCTTGCCGAGTCCGACGCTGTCGGCGATAATGCAACCACCAAAGCGGTCGAGCTTGTCTATCGCCCCGATTACGCCGTCGCGCTGGAACCTGAACAGCTTCTTCCACACAATCGTGTTGCGGATGCCGGTCGCCGATTTGACAATGCGCTCTTCGTCCAGGTCTTCACCGCGCTCGCGAAACAGATGTAGAAGGACAAGCGCATAGAGACGAAATGGGTCCTGGTGTGCAGCAAGACGGTCCAGCGTCTCGATCAGCGCAGCCTTGTTACTTGGGTCAGTTTGAAGGTCAGACCATTGCGCATCGAACCACTGGCTGAGTAGAGCACTTTCTTCAGCGGTTTCGGAAGCCTGGATCAGGCTAAGTGGATTGCCCGGCCTGATCCCTAGCCCTTCTGTACTGAAGGCGAATGAGCCGAGGACCGCCTGTCGTGGCTGCTGTTCATGATCCCGCAAAACGATGGCGCCCTGCGGGATCGCCCCGCGCGCGCGGCGCAACTCGACTTGGTCTTGCATCCAGCGCGCGCATCGCTTCGCTAGCCAACGCGTCTGTAGGCGATTGCGGGCGCCGCGATCTGCGTCGGTGCCGAGCAGCGCCAGGTCAATCTCATTGGATGGCAGCAGAAGGCGTACCTTGGCGAGTTTTGGAATCTCCCCAAGAATCTCGGCAAGTGCAAACATTGATAGGCAGGACGTCATAACGTCCAATTGGTTGCCAGAAGCAATCCAAGGGCGGACAAGGTCGATGACGCGTTCCGCGCCGACGTTGCGGAGGAATTTCATCTATTAGGCCGGTTTCGCGATGTCTTGGGGCTTTCCGTCCGGCCCAGTCCGGGTGCGCATCGAATTGCAACGGACTCGGCCGCGCGAACTCCACCACTACCCGGGCGCCGGTGCGCCGGTGCGTGGCTATCGCCACCGGCTCGACGCGGCGACGGCCTCCCCGCCGGCCGACGCTGGCCTCGACATTCGGTGCAGGCGGCATGCATCGGGCTTGGCAGGCTGTGCCGAACCAGGCCCCCTACCGCGGTGCCTCCCCCGCCTTTAGATATCCCCACCTTTCCCGCCCTGGTTTAGTGCTCCGGCGCACGCTCCGTGCCGACACCATTTGTCGCTATAAGGGCGGCGCCCGCAACTGTTTGCACTCCACCCGACGGTGTAATCGGCGGGTCGAGCCTGCTGGAAGGTGCCGGGCACGCGGTCCGCCGAGACCGTCATGTCCGCAATTTGCCAACATCAAATGCCAATGGCGCCAAATGGGACCTCGCTGCACTGCCATGAGGCGGAGCGGGACAATGAGCCACCGTCCGGGTTTGCGATCGTGACGACTCGGTGGTGGCAGGGAATGCCGTTCGCCTGTCGACAGTGCCCCCGCCGAGTGCAGCCATCTAACGGGACTGAACGAGCACGGCATCCGCAGGCAGGCGGGGCCGATGCCGAGGGGGAGCCGAACGGGTAGAGCCAAGCCCCAGGACAGCACCCCATCGTGCGGGATTTGGCTGCACCCTACCACGTTGGCTCAGGCTTATATGCCGTCTCCGCAACCACCTTGGATGCGTCGCCGCGCAGCCGATATTTGCCTATCAGCCCGCCCTTTTCCTCGTCCGACACCGCACTCACACGATGAAGGCTCCACATCTTATCGTTCGTCGGTGATAGGCGGTACGTCCTGCCGTTGGTACGACAATACCAATTGAGCGATTTTCGTAATTGGGTCCAATTGCAGTCGGCACCAGATAACAGCCGCTGCTCTCGCGATATTTGGCTTTGCTCGCGCAATTGCTGACGGCGTTTGCTCTGCTCGATACGGATGCGATCCTCTTCGCGGTCCACGTACTCCCCGAGAACTCCGATGATCGCGGGAAGCTCCGTACCTTCAGCGTTTTCCTTTTCGTACAAAGCCAAGCAACCAGGCCGGAGTTCGTCATTGGGGAGTCGATAGGGATCCTCCTCTTCACACACCTTGAGGCGCTGAGTGACATCCGTCATCGAAAGCCGAGGCCCAGGCATGCGGTTGAGGAAGTCCCGCATAGCGTCGAGCGGTACCCAGCAGCCCACAGCGGATTTCAGCAGAAATTCACGTTGACCATCCCACTTTCCCCAGATCGAATTGCCATGGTCTATTTTCCGGACAATCTCACGCGCGAGCTTCGCTACTGAATGCGGATCACGGATGTGGCGCAACGACGGACTTCTCAGATAGTCGAATAGAAGCACCTTGACGGCCAGAATCTGCTCGTCTTCGCTCATGGGCGGACTCCGAATGGCGGCGGGCGGGAAGTTCCTGCGACGTGAAATTGTGGCGCGCGAGCCATCCGCGCGCCATCCGTCAAGGCGCTCGGACCGGCATCTCTCGCTGGTTATCGTCTCCACGATGGTCCTGACGCGCCGGTCTACCCAGGCTGTGAGCCGCTCGGGCCAGGTTCTGACCGAGCCGGGCGTCAAAGTGAGGGGCGGTGCCACCGCAGCATGTGTTCACCCTTTGACCCGATCGCCTCCACGTTCCTGGCAACGCCGGGCCGGGGGGCCGCGATCGGGTTGCGACTGTCCGGTGTGCACGATGGAGCAATGAGGTGTCGCGAATGCCAGGACGACATGGGACGCGCGAGAACGGACAAGCACGGCGCCATTGGTCGGAGGGCGATATAGGAGATTTATTGGGAGACGTTTTATCTCAGAAGCACGTCACCGTCCGATAACCCATTGAAAACACGTGGCGTCCCCTACGGGATTCGAACCCGTGTTACCAACGTGAAAGGCTGGTGTCCTAGGCCTCTAGACGAAGGGGACCGCGGCGGCGCGGTGGGGTAGCGAACCCCCCTCCCACGGTCAAGCCGGCGCCGCATCGCTGATCACGAACCCCGGGTTCACCGCGCCATTCCACACTTCCGCCCGCAGGTGGCCTGCCAGATGCAGCGGCATGCCGCTCCGCCCCAGCAGCGCCTCGGCCAGCGCGCCGTCCCGTGCGCGGAACAGCATTGCCTTCAGGCGTGGCCCGCCGCCTTCGCCTTCGATGAAGGTACGGATCGCGGTCGCCTCCCGCCCCACCCGATCCGCCCGCAACACCCGGGCGCGTTGCAGCACCAGGATCGGCTCCTCGTTACCCGCCCCAAACGGCGCCAGCCGAGCAAGCTGCTGCGCCAGATCCGTGGTGGCGCCGCCCACCGCCAGCGTCCCTTCCACCGCCAGGTCGGCCGCACTGGGCAAGGACGCCGCCGCCGCCAGCCGCTCATTCAGGAAAGCGTGGAACGTCGCAATCCGCTCGCCATCCAGCGAGAACCCCGCCGCCATGCTGTGCCCGCCGCCCGTGATCAGGATACCAGCCTGCCGCGCCGCGATCACCGCGGCGCCCAGGTCCAGCCCCGCCACCGAACGTCCTGACCCTTTCGCCAAACCACCCGCAACGCCAGCGACACAGGCCGGGCGATTGAACCGCTCCTTGATCCGCCCGGCAACAATCCCGACAACGCCAGGATGCCAGCCCTCGCCGCAGACCAGCAGCGCCGCATGGCCGGCCGCGGCCTGCGCTTCCGCGATGCGGAAGGCGGCATCCAGCACCGCAGCCTCGACTTCCTGCCGCTGCCGGTTCACGTCGTCCAACAAAGCTGCCAGGGCCGTCGCCTCGGCGGCATCCTGCGCCAGCAATAGCCGCAGCCCCAGATCGGCCTCGCTGATGCGCCCGGCGGCGTTGATCCTAGGGCCCAGACCGAACCCGCAGGTAAATGCCGTCGGCCGGTCGCGCGTCTGCGCCACATCCAGGAGCGCGGCAAGACCTGGCCGAGCGCGCCGCGCCATCACCTTCAATCCCTGGCACACCAGCGCCCTGTTCACGCCGGTTAGCGGCATCATGTCGCAGACCGTCGCCAGCGCCACCAGGTCCAGCAGGGCCAACAGATCGGGAGCGGCGCGCTGGGCAAAGTAGCCCTGCCGCCGCAGCGACCGCAGCGTCGCCACCGCCGTCAGAAACGCCACGCCGGCCGCGCACAGCGCGCCCAGCCCCGACCCGTCGTCCAACCGGTTCGGATTGACCGTGGCAAACACCGAAGGCGGCGGCCCCTCGGCCTTGTGGTGGTCCAGCACCAGCACATCCGCGTCGCCGTGCACGGCCGCCAGCGCCTCACCCGCCGCCATGCCGCAATCGACGCAGACGATCATCGTCGCACCTTGCTCGACCAGCCGGCGCAACGCGACCGGGTTCGGACCGTAGCCCTCGTTCATGCGGTGCGGCACATGGGTATGGACGGTGCAACCCAGCTCGCGCAGCAGAGTCACCATCAGGGCGGCACTACAGGCACCATCCACGTCATAGTCGCCGAACACGCCGACGGTCTCTCCGCGCATTGCACCTGCGGCCAGACGGTCAGCAGCGGCATCCATGTCGGTGAGCAATGACGGATCCGGCAGCAGCGCCCGCAGCGTCGGATCGAGGAAGTCGCAGGCACCCTCAATGTCGACACCACGCGCGGCGAGCAAGCGGCCAATGATCTCCGGCACGCCCATGCGTTGCGCAATGCCCAGGCCCAGCCGGTCCTCGCCGACACGCCAAACCCAACGCCGCCCCCCCAGGCTGCGCTCGATCCCGAGCACTGGCTCCATCAGGCGGGTGCCGCCCAGCCGCCCCAGTACTTGGTGGAGAAATTATGATGCGCCTCCACATAGCGCACGGTACCGGAGCGGCTGCGCATCACCACCGAATGGGTCACCGCGCCCTGGCCATGGATGCGCACGCCGCGCAGCATAGCGCCGCTGGTGACGCCGGTGGCCGCGAACATCACATCACCCTGCGCCATTTCGTCGCAGGTGAACACGCGCCGCGGGTCCGCATGGCCCATGCTGCGCACGCGCTCGATCTGGTCGTCGCTTTCATACATCAGCCGCCCCTGCATCTGCCCACCAACGCAGCGCAATGCCGCCGCGGCCAGCACGCCCTCCGGCGCGCCGCCGGAGCCGAGATAAATGTCCACGCCCGATTCGGGCATGGTGGCAGCGATCACCCCTGCCACGTCGCCGTCGCTGATCAGCATGATGCGCGCGCCTGCTTCGCGTGTTTTCGCAATCAGTTCCTTGTGGCGGTCGCGGTCCAGGATGCAGGCGACCAGATCGGAAATGCGGCACTTCTTCGCCTGCGCCAGGTTGCGCAGGTTACTGCCGACGGGCGCATCCAGCGCGACCACGTCATCCGGCAGACCGCCGCCAACCGCGATCTTTTCCATGTAAATGTCGGGCGCGTGGAGAAAATTGCCGGCTTCGGCGAGCGCGATGGTGGCGATGGCGTTGGGACCGCCTTTGGCCGTGAGCGTGGTGCCCTCCAGAGGATCGACGGCAATGTCCATAGGCGGGCCGCCGGCGCCGACCTTCTCGCCGATATACAACATCGGCGCCTCGTCCA